>Ga0209075_1000603_pt1 | contig 35066 bp, 30 predicted proteins | sample Stecom2011_FD_187523 | JGI IMG/M metagenome (GOLD analysis project Ga0209075, IMG submission 187523) | Agricultural soil microbial communities from Utah to study Nitrogen management - Steer compost 2011 (SPAdes) (version 2) | ecosystem: Environmental > Terrestrial > Soil > Agricultural land...
ATTGGAAGAGATTGTGAAACCATTATTATCCAATTAACATTTTAAAAACTATAGAAATGAGAAGACAATTATTATTATTTACACTGATTGCTATAAGTGCAATAACATTGAGTGCTCAGCCTATATCCGTTGGGAGTGTAGCTCCCGATTTTTCTTTAAAGAATATTGATGGATCTACAATATCGTTATCAGATTATTCAAATGAAAAAGGAGTTATGGTTATTTTCTCGTGCAATCCCTGCCCTTATGTGATTGCTTACGAAGATAGAATTATTGATTTGCATAATAAGTATGCTTCACAAGGATTCCCGTTAGTATTAATTAATCCTAATGATGCAGATAAGCAACCTGTTGACTCTATGGATGAAATGAGAGTAAGAGCCGAGAAGAAAAATTATCCATTTCCTTACCTCAAGGATAGAGATCAGAGTGTTTACCAAGCATATGGTGCTTCAAGAACACCAGAAATCTTTCTACTAAAAAATAATGGAGATGGAAATTTTGTAGTTGCTTACACCGGTACTGTTGATGATAACTATAAAGATGCATCAGCGGTAAATGTTTCATATGCATCAAATGCGGTGGAAGCACTATTGCAGGGGAAAACTCCCGATCCGGCTTCTACCGTTGCAATAGGTTGCTCAATAGTAGCTAAGAATTAGAGTTTTAGGTTTATCTATTCGCAGAATACACTTGCGATAAAAGGTGATCCGTCAGGCTAACTAACGTTCTAATCTGAACAGTTGTCTGACGGATTTTTTATTTATTCAATTATCCTAGGAATTATATACTACATCGCTATACCCTTCGGGATCTCTTCTAAATTTTACATCTATATATGGACATGAGGGTTTGACTTTATAACCTTTCTCACGTGCAAAATTAACCATTTCATCAAAAAGCCTTCCCGCAATACCTTGTCCTTCAAGTTCAGGGCGTACACCTGTGTGATATGCATCTAATATATTTTCCTTAATCTCGAAATCAAGCTCTGCAACTTGTCTGCCATCTTTTTCAATAAAGAAGCTACCCCTGCTATTGTCTAATTTTTTCTGAATTTCCATAATCAATAATTTTATATTTAAATAAAAGCTCAATGTTATGATATTTACAATCAAAAGACATCTATATTTTAAACGTCACTTCTATGATTTTTGTTCCCAATGTGATAATACTATGCTATAAAGAGTAATAAAAGTGATTATATTTGCTGTCTGAAAACAACAACAATAATATTTATGAAACGTTTTTCTTTAGCTTTTCTCTTAGTAATATTTTTTATAAATACTGTACACCCTGCTATAGTAGATACATTAAGTGTGTACAGTAATAGTATGGATAAAGAAATAAAGGTTGTGATTATTATACCTGAATCATACAAAGGAGACAAATCATTACCTGTTCTTTATCTACTACACGGGCATGGTGACAGTTACGACGGCTGGGTTCAGAAAGTTCCTTCTGTTAAAGAACTGGCTGACCTTCATGATATATTTATTGTATGTCCTGATGGGGGTGCTGACAGCTGGTATTGGGATAGTCCCGTTGATCCCAGCTATCAATATGAGACTTTTGTAGCTGATGAATTGATAAAAGATATAGATGAGAATTATAATACAATTGCTTCTAGAGATGGTCGAGCAATTACTGGATTAAGTATGGGCGGTCATGGAGGATTATACCTAGGATTTAGAAATCAAGATGTTTTTGGTGCATGTGGTAGTATGAGTGGTGGAGTAGATATAAGACCATTTCCCAATAATTGGGGTATGAAAAAATATATCGGGTTACAATCAGAAAATCCAGATAATTGGAATAATTATACAGTAATGGGTCTGCTTCATCTGCTTACTCCTGGTGATTTAAAAATTATAATTGACTGTGGGAAAGATGATTTTTTCTACGAGGTGAATGAGGCTCTTCATAAAGAACTGTTATATCGTAATATTCCACATGATTATATCATTAGGCCCGGAGTACATAATTGGGAATACTGGAGCAATGCTATAAAGTTTCAGGTCCTATTTTTTAAAGAGTATTTTACATCTTAAAAATCATTTATTTAAGTTTAACTTGTTTAGGATGAGTTGTATGCATCCATATCAAAAATATCGCGTAAGATTTAAAACACATATTCTTAACTCAATTATCAGAGTTAAACAGTTTCTAATTTACCCAATTTTACGTAATAAATGAAACCCTCAACGTTTCTATAGCCCATATCGGTAATACTTTTCATATAGCGTTTTACCTGGTGCCTGTATTTAGTTTCTTCGTTTTCACCAAATTTATAATCCACCACTATAACCTTGTTTTTACCAATCATTACACGGTCGGGTTTACTTATTCCGCTACCGGGATGAATAACTACAGCCTCATTTAAGACTGTGTAATTTCCGCTATACCATTCCACAACCTCCGGTTTTGTGAGATAACCTTCAATATCAATTATAATATTCTCTTTATCTTGTTCCTTTATTTCACCTTCTGTTATTTTTTTGCTTACTGCTTCAGGTATATCATCGAGCTTCTGAATATTACTAACTATATCATGCATCAACTTTCCGTAATCACGACTACCATCATCACTAAAAAAACCAATTGAGTTGAATTTCAATTGAAGTCGATTATCAAATGACTGAGAGTGCCATTTGCCCGATTTATAGTTGCTGGATACTTGAGTTTCTGTTTTTTTATCATGTTTATCGGGGTTGCCCAATTCTAAAACCGATATTCCATCAATCTCTTTTAAGTTCTCTCCCGATAGAGTAGGGCTATTGTTAATACCTTTATCTAGAAGAATTGAAGCATCACTTATATTTCTACTCTTTCTTGGTTTTGGAGCAAATATAATGAGGCGGTGTTTCGCTCTAGTGAATGCAACGTATAGTAGATTTAGATTATCTATTAGTGTTAGTTTTTTCTCGATTAAATAATCTTCTCTGAAAATTGTATCTACTAACTTCTTTGTATATTTAAGAGGAATAACATTCAATTCGTCAAATGGAGCAACAGAAGGTTTACACCAGATAATATTATTATTTGAGCCATGTTCAAACTTCCAGTTAACAAAAGGCATAATTACAGCTCCAAACCCTAGACCTTTTGATTTGTGAATTGTGATTAATCTTATAGCATCTTGTTCGTCAGGAGAAAAGAGAGTTTTGTCTTTGCCTTTATCATCCCACCAATCTATAAATGCATTAATATCGGCAGATCTGTCAACGCTAAATTTAAGAGCGATATCGAGAAAAGCCTGTATGTATGCATTTTCTTTATCATCGAGACTGTCAGCAGACATTGTAATTAGTCCTTCTATCATATCATAAAAAGGCAATGCAGCTAACTCTTTTAATTTATGCTTTATGTCGTCAGGGAAATCTCTATGCGACTCCTCACGGTAGGCCAGCAAGGCTTCGCCAGGAGTACATTTTCTTTGCAATCGATAAAACTCATAAATTGCCATCATGCGCAACCTTTCATCGTCGGGACTGCTCAGGTATCTCATTATTGATATGATAGTAGTAACGCTCTGCGCACTTCTAATTAAAAGAGCTTCGTTTGATATTATATCGTATCGGTAAGGAGAATGAGGATTCGTATCACTATAAGTAAGAAGAGTCTCTGCAACTTCCACAGCCTCTTTATTTGATCTAACAACTACAGCTATATCCTTTAGAGCGAAACCTTGATCCTGCAATGATTCTATTTCAAATGGAAGCCTTCTTAGGACTTCTTCTTTCCAATCATCATCCTTATCCTTATCTAAGAAAGTAACCTTAACATGACCTCCACTACCAATTTTATTATCAGGTATATGCTGGAATAAATCACCATACGCGTCAACTAACTGGTTATTTTCATCATTGGCAACTTCATTATAATCGTTTTGCAGTATTGTAGCAGCCGATTTGAAATATGCATTATTAAACTCCACAATTTTAGCATCGCTTCGCCAGTTTGTGTCTAAAACATGCTTCTTGATATACTCTTTAGGAAAATCAACATCCACCTGCTCTTCTAATAATCGCCAGTCGGAGTTCCTAAACCTGTATATACTCTGTTTAACATCACCTACAATAAGGTTGAAATTGCCCGATGCTAAACTCTCAACAATTAATGGTTTAAAGTTGTCCCACTGCATACGTGAAGTGTCTTGAAACTCATCAATCATATAATTTGTGATTCTAGTACCAGTCTTCTCATATATAAAAGGAGAGTCGGATCCTGATATAATATCATTTAAAAGTTCTGTGGTATCAGAAATAAACAAAACATTATTCTCTTGTTGCAGTTTTTGCAGCCTTTTCTTTATATCATTAAGAATTCCAAGCGCATAAAAATTTTGAAGGATGGTTTTTGAGCTGATATAGTTTATATTATTCTCATAAAGATTGATAACCTGCTTTACACATTCGTTTAGACCTTCTGTATATGAATTCTCAATTTTAGCTATTATTTCCGGAGGTGTTTTTTTTGTAACCCACGACTCAATGTTGTCAGCGAAGGAAAAAAATGTTTTAGTTAAATCAGGCACTTTTCCATTTGCAATTATATCAAATTTAAAAAATTGTGATGTGCTACTCCCCCTAAAGTCGTTCGGCTGTAAATCGTTGTTACTCATAATAGCCACAGCTCTTTCGCCTACTTTTTTAAGTTCTGACTCATAACTCCTTACAATTCTCATAAGCATCTGCTTATAGCTCTCCAGATGATTTTTATCTTGAATTGCAGCGTGTTCCTCATCAGTTAGTGATTTATAAGTTTCATTAAAAAGTTCACCTGCAAGTTTCAGAACTTCTCTTTCAATTTTCCAGCTCTTACCCTCTTCAATACTATCTTGCATAAATCTCAAAAGCCATTCAGTGAGGGCCTTATTATCCGGTTCATCGAGTTCCGAAAGCATAAGGTCTACTGTCTCCATTAAGAGTGCACTGTGGTCAATTTCAACATTATAACCACCTGCGATACCCATCTCGCGTGTAAATGCCCGCATTGTTTGCTGGAAGAATCTGTCGATTGTGCTTATCGAAAAGGATGAGTAATCGTGCAGTATATTCTCTAATATTGTTTTTGATAAAGTTCTGATATTTTTCTCATCAGAACCGAATTTATCTATCAAGCCATTCAGGAAATCAGACTTAGAGCCCGATGCAAGTCGAAAAAGCTCATCCACAATTCTCGACTTCATCTCATCTGTTGCCTTATTAGTGAAGGTAACAGCTAGTATATGCTTATGGTTATTAGGTTTAGAAAAGAGTAAATTAAGATACTCCCCGGTAAGGCGGTGAGTTTTACCCGACCCAGCAGATGCTTTTATTATATGAAGTGTTGAGTCTTCAGATGATACGTGATTTAACATATCCCTCCTTTTGTAAAATATTCAGAACTTTGTTACGATGATCGCCTTGAATTATTATTTCTCCACCTTTTGTTGAACCTCCCACACCACACTTTGTTTTTAGCTGTTTGCCCAACGCGTCAAGGTCTGTCTCACTACCACTGAATCCTGTAATAAGTGTAACAGATTTCCCTTTTCTGTTTCTTTTATCTAGACTGATACGTAAAAGCTGTTTTTCCTTAGCAAGTGTTTCAATATTATTATTACTCTCATCATCGAAGTGATAATCAGGATTTGTAGAATACACTATATCTAGTCTTTTTTTCCAATCGTTCATAATTCCTCCGTTTATACTAATACTTTATGTATTTATTCTGATCTCAGTAAGCTCCACTGAACTAATAGAATCAGATCTATCATAGAAACAAAGATAAGTTTTTTTAAGTATAGATTAAAGTAAAATGTCACCATCTCCAAAAAAATTTCTAACTTAGTGATTCCAATAAAAAGAAATTATTATGACCGAAACAGTAAGAGTACATTGTATAAATACAAACGAATACAAAAATATACCAGTAGGAACATTGTTAGTTGACCTTATAGATGTATTTGGTGTAAAATCGAAGTATCTAATAGCAAATGCGAAAGTTAATAATAAAACAGAATCTCTTACATATCGAGTCTTTAGACCTAAGACTGTAGAGTTTGTCGATTTGTCAAACTCATCTGCAATGCGTACTTATGTGCGTTCTCTCTGTTTTATTCTAGCAAAGGCAGTAGATGATTTACTACCACATGCAAAAATGTATATTGAACATGCCGTATCGAAGGGTTATTATTTTCAGGTAGAATCTGATGTACCAGTTGGTATACCCGAACTGGATGCTGTTCGTAATCGAATGAGAGAAATTGTTGATGAAGATATTCCTTTCATACAAGTTGAAGAAGAAACTGGTGAAGTTGTTGAGTTGTTTCATAAAAGAGGGATGGAGGATAAGGCTAGACTTCTTGAAACTTCAGATTTTATGTATTCAAGATATTCTAAGTTAGATGATTATATCGATTATTTTTATGGATGCCTAACCCCTTCTACTGGATATATTACTATGTTCGATATTCAACCACATAATGGAGGGTTTTTGTTACGTGTGCCAAATCGAGACAACCCTATAGAGTTAGAGCCTGAAGTTTATCAGGAGAAATTGTTGAATGTATACAGAGAACATTTGAATTTCTTGAAGATAATTGAGTTAGATAATGTTGGCGATCTTAACAGAGCCATAAAAGAAGATAAAGTATATGAAGTAATACAGGTAGCAGAAGCATACCAGTCGATGCAAATAAACGATATAGCGAGTGAAATTGCAAAAAGATTTAATGATGGAGTTAGAGTTGTATTTATATCGGGTCCCTCTTCATCGGGTAAGACTACCTTTCGCAAAAGATTGGAAGTGCAGTTGAGGGTAAATCTTTTAAAGCCTGTAGGTATTTCATTAGACGATTATTTTATAGATCGAGATAAAACCCCTTTAGATGAACATGGAGAAAAAGATTATGAATCACTATATGCTCTTGACTTAGAGCTTTTTGAGTCTCATATGCTAAAACTAATGAAGGGTGAAAAGGTGGAGCTTCCGTTTTACAATTTTGTAACAGGAATGAGTGAGTATCGAGGCAAATTTCTGAAAATGGACGAAAATAGTGTCTTAATAATTGAGGGAATACATGGTTTAAATCCCGAATTGTCGTCACATATCCCTCCCGAAAATAAATTTCTCATTTATGTATCAGCACTCACAACAATTTCTCTAGACGATCATAACTGGATTCCTGCTTCAGACAACAGGTTGATACGTCGTATTGTTAGAGATTACACATACAGAGGATACTCGGCCCAACAAACCATAGCACGATGGGACAGTGTAAGACGTGGTGAAGACAAATGGATATTCCCATTTCAAGAAAATGCAGATGTAATGTTTAACTCTGCAATGATCTATGAGCTAGCGGCAATCAGGCAACATGTAGAACCAATCTTAATGCAAGTTCCACGCACTGTTCCTGAATACTCCGAAGCATATCGCCTACTTAAATTTCTTAGCTATTTCAATCATATCACAGATCGTGAACTTCCCCCTACATCTCTTTTAAGGGAGTTTTTGGGAGGTAGCAGTTTTAGGTACTAATAGCATCAGTTTGTTTAAAATTAAAATCGATATATAAATTGATTAATAAAGATATTATTTGTGCTATATCAACCCCTCCGGGTATGGGAGCACTAGCCATTATACGTTTGTCGGGTGAAGGCTGTATTTCTCTGACAGATATTATTTTTAACTCGCCAAGTGGTAAGAAACTTACTGCAGCATCTGCAAATACTGTTCATTTTGGTCGAATATCAGATAAAGATGAAGTATTAGATGAAGTATTAGTAAATGTTTTTCATGCACCCCATTCGTTCACAGGGGAAGAAAGTGTTGAAATTTCGTGTCACGGATCAGTTTATATTCAACAAAAACTCTTAGAGTTGTTTCTCACAAACGGTGCACGTTTGGCACAAGCTGGAGAATTTACACAACGTGCTTTTAAGAATGGGAAGTTAGATTTAAGTCAAGCCGAAGCAGTAGCCGACCTCATCTCTTCTGAGTCTAAAGCGTCACATCGTGTTGCAATGAACCAGATGCGTGGAGGGTTTGCCCGTAAGCTTGCAGAACTCAGAGATAAACTTTTGCAGTTTGCCTCGCTAATCGAGCTAGAGCTCGACTTCTCAGAGGAGGATGTAGAGTTTGCAAACAGAGATCATCTTTTTGATCTTACATTAAATATAGAGCGCGAAATTGAAAACCTTGCCGACTCTTTTAGAGTGGGTAATGCTATTAAAAGCGGAATACCAGTTGCAATTATTGGAGAAACTAATGTTGGTAAATCAACACTCCTAAATCTTCTGTTAAATGAAGAAAAAGCAATTGTAAGCGATATTCATGGCACCACACGCGACGTTATTGAAGATATTGTAAATATTAAAGGTGTAACATTCAGATTTATTGATACTGCAGGTATTCGTCAGACAACCGATATAATAGAAACATTGGGAATTGAACGTACGTATCAAAAAATTGAACAGGCATCAATAGTTATTTGGATGATTGACTTGACTACCTCAATAAGCAAGATAGAGTCACTGGCATCTCTAATCACTCCAAAACTTCACGAAAAGAATGTGATCATACTGTTTAATAAAGCCGACCTGCTAACAGATGATCAGCAAGCCCAGTTTGAATCGATACTGCCTGAGTTAGTAGCCAAGAGGTTATTTATATCTGCCAAACAGCATATCAACACCAGCAAACTACAAGAGCTATTGGTAAGCACAGCTGCTATACCCTCAATTGGAGAAGATGATGTTATCGTTACCAATATGCGACACTACGAAGCTTTGAAAAAGGCATTAGAGGCTATTTTAAGAGTGAAAGATGGACTCGAAATAGATATTACTCACGATTTCTTAGCACAAGATATACGTGAATGTATGTTTTATCTTGGTGAGATAACAGGGCAGATATCTACAGATGAGATACTTGGTAATATATTTAGTAAGTTTTGTATCGGAAAATAACAGCACAAAATAAACTAAAAACAAACTAATATTAAACCGACTTAAAAGCCTTTCTTAATAGGATTTTAAGTCGGTTTAAATTAACACCCAATGACGAAAAAACTATTGTATATTTTTTATTGTATCAACTTCATTTACATTTAATAGCTCTGATGATTGCTCCTCTTGATTTTTTTTCTTTTTAGAGAACAACCTGAATATCCAGCTGTTGGCAATTGTTTCAGCTGCATTTGTTATTTCAATTACACCCTGATCTACATTGGCAATTGCTGTATCTACATTTAAGCCCATCTCTCTGTCGTTAAGCAGTCGTGGCAGCACCCCTTCTCCATGATTTAGGGAATATGAGGTCTGGTGAAGTTGATTCACAAGTGAGTCTGCTTTCTTGGTGGTTGAACTTAGGTTGGCCATGATCGTATTCATTTGAGATGTGATCGAATCGTCGTTCACCAGTTTTCCTAAATCGCCCTGCCCGTTATTGATTTTGGTGGTAATACTATTCACATCCGAGAGTGATGCGTTTAAGCTTTTGGTAGCATCCTCAAGCGCTGTGGTTAGGGCATTATCATTTAAAAGACGTGCAATATCACCATCCCCCGTATCAAACTTGCCGGTAATGGATCTTAAATTGGCAACCGTTCCTTTTAACTCATCAAGCATTTCGGTTGCCTGAGCAATCATCGCCTGAATATCGAGACCGTCTGAGACAGGCAGATAGTCACCCTCTTCCACCTTTCCTGTTGCGGGATCACCAGAGGATATGAGCACTATTTTACCTCCCATCAGTCCTTCCTGACCAATCTGTACTGTCGAGTTTTTATATATATAATCGGTGTAAGTATCTCGTATAGTCATACTCACTATTACAGATGAATCGGCAACGATACGGATGTCATTTACTGTTCCAATATTAATTCCCGCAAAGCGGACGATATTTCCTGACATAAGCCCACGTATATCTTTGAATGAAGCTTTAACCTCTGTAGTGGAGGTGAAAAGATTCTGTTTGCTACCTATAAGATATATCGCCACAGTAAATAATATTAGGGCAGATGCAATGAAAATACCCAACTTTAATGATTTCTTTGTTTTACTCATTTTTCATGCTGTTTGCTAAATAAAAAAATCGCGTATCTCTTTCTCCTCTATGCTGCTCAGTTCGTCATACGTTCCCTCAACCCTAAAGACCCCTTCGTTCATAATCTTAATTATATCCGTAGTGATTTTTGCACACTTCATATCGTGGGTAATTATAACTGCAGCAGTGTTGTACTCTTCGCGTATTTTGAGTATCAACTCGCTGATCTCACCTGATGTTACTGCATCCAGTCCAGTAGTTGGCTCATCGTAGAGAATTATGTCTGGTTTAAGAATTAAAGTTCTTGCCAGTGCAATTCTCTTTTTCATACCACCCGATAATTCTGAAGGCATTTTATCAATAGCATCTAGAAGACCTACACTTCTGAGCGATCTTTCAATCAGCTCTTCGGTGTTATGCTTTTTGTCTTTAAACTCAGTTCTTCGTATAGGAAAACTCAGATTTTCACGTACACTCATTGAATCGTACAAAGCACCTCCCTGAAAGAGATAACCTACCTTTTTTCTCAGTTCATTCAGTTGGTTGCTATTGCATTTAAGTACATCGGTTCCAAGTACATCTACTTCACCTGCATCCGGTTCTATGAGTCTTACGATACACTTGATAAGGACCGATTTTCCAATTCCCGATTTTCCAATAATGCCCAAGTTCTCCCCTTTGTGAAGTGTAATGTCTATACCCCTCAAAATATGATTCTCCCCAAAGGATTTGTAAAGTTTATTTACTTTAATAACTTCTTCTTTATTCATACTTTACAGAATGCTCGTTATTAATACAAAAATCAGGTCGATTACAAAAATGGTAAGCGATGCTGCAACCACGGCTGAGTTAGCTGCCTTTCCTACCGATTCTGTTCCTCTGCCAGCAGTGTACCCTTTATAACTGCCAATTAATCCAATAAAAAAACCGAAAAAGACAGTTTTTAGAGTAGAAGGGAAAAGATCTACAAAACCCATCAGTGAGAACGAACGATTAATAAAAAGCGTAACTGATGTGTCTTCGAATATATTTACAGCCAAAAACGCACCAAAAAGACTAAATGCATCGGCGAATATTACCAGAATTGGAACTACCAGTGTAGTAGCAACAACACGTGATGCAACTACATAACTAAGAGGGCGAGTGCCCGAGACTTCCATAGCATCAATCTGTTCCGTGACTGTCATTGCTGCTATCTCGGCTGCTATTCCCGAGCTTATTTTTCCCGCACAAATGAGTCCGGTAATAACAGGCCCCAGTTCACGCACCATAGAAACTGCAATTACACCCGGCAACAGCGTTTGTGCACCGAAGTCCGCAAGAACAGGATTCATTTGCATAGTAAGAACCAGTCCCATTATAAATCCGGTGAAAGATACCAACGCCAACGACTTATTGCCAAGTAAGAACCCATGTTTAATAAATTCTCTAAATTCAAAGGGAGGTTGAAACATTTGTCTAATCACTTTGCCTGTAAACAATACCAGTTCTCCCAAATCGATAAAAATACCGTTATAAAAGTTGCGGGTTTCTTCTTTTACCTTAAGTCTTCCCTTAATACGCTGTTTTGCAACCGAGACATTGATTCTTGCCATACATTTTGGTTAATTTTTTTATCTTAAGGAATACTTATACAATGGTAATGATTTATTTTGGATAAATAGTAAGCGTTAACTAAATATCTCATTGATATTTAGTTAAATAAAATGTTTGCTACTTGAAGTTTAGTTGAATTAATAGTCGATATAATAGCGCTATCTGCAATAATTTATAGACTTGGTGAGTTTGGGTTCACTCCAAACAGAACTGCAATTCTTGGATCAAACTTATTGATATTAGTTAATTTACTTCTTGTAATGCTTGAATTGTATAAAGTGAATTTTAATAATAAAGATATTAAACAAATAGAACTTACCATTGCCAGATATCTACCAATATATGCTATATGGACAATTTTAGTTATGTTTTTACTTCCTTGGATATTTGGATTGAGATAAAAGTTTCTGCATAATTTGTACACCACACAGAAAGAACAGTAAATAGAGTGCAATCAATACCAAAAAAATTGAAGAAGTAACAAAAGCAGGACTAATGAAGACTACTTGTCTAAAATCCTTTAGCTTATAGGAAGAAAGTAAGTCAGCAGCAAAAGCGAGTTACAGGATAAAGTAATAACAAACCTATAAATAGAAATTAAGAATATAAGGATGTAAAAAAAAGAGGATACAGTTACCAATATCTAAATTGGCTGTATCCCCTTTTATATGAATCTTTTTTTAACCTTTACAGGCCGAGCACCTCATACCCTTCAATTTGCTTCTCCAATGCATATGCAATTCCGTTATCCACCACCTCAATTTCAGAGGGGAGCTTCGTACGGTCGACTTTCTGTCCGTTAACAGAGAAACCGCATGCTTTAACCTTAAGGTTGGCATCATTAATTGCTTTTAGAATTGGCTCCATAACTTCTGGTTTAACAAGCTCAGTAACGGTCTGACCACATATTACCACTTCCATACTGTTGAAATGATACTTATCATCTTCTTTCATTAAGCTCACAGCATGAGCGATTGCTCTAATCTGTTGTACATTACTCGTAAGGGTTAGGTAGTCTGTTTTAACCTCTTCGGTGCTAGCAACTATAGCTGCTGGTTCATCTCTTTGTTCTGCTGCTGAAGTGCATGCTGATAGCATTAAAACTGAAACAGCAACTAACATTAATTTGTGAATCTTTTTCATATGTTTATTTTAATAATTGTTTGTTGTTTATTTATAGTCGGATTGTTGTATATTAAAATTAAATTTTAATGGAACTGATAGTTAGTCCCTGGCATAGTTGAAAAGTTAATAGGCCCTAGATCAGTTGCAATTGCTCTTCCATCAATTATAGGTGATACGGGTGAAAACTTTTCCAAGTATTCCATCACAGCTTCATGCATTGTGAACGGTTGTGTTTCTACATCTTGAACGTTTCTCATTCGGCATAACATATCATCTGGATCCCCCTCACGAGTACAGGCTGAGATTGTGTACATTTTGTTAATTTCCAGCGGTTTACCGTTGATTAGTACCGACTCCACACGGTTTCCTTTTTCTGCTGTACTATTGAAACGCACTTCCATGCCCGAGAAGCGAACAAACCATCCGCCGAATCGTTCGGTGGGGTTTTGTGCAAAAACATTATGTGTTTCTTTTTCCAGCCACTCCATTAACTGACTTCCACTCACCTTACCTGTCTTCACATAGTCATCTATAGGAAGCATATTCCATAAGTCATTTCGGGTTATTTGAGCAGGCTCACCATTTTGTGGAACGATTGGATTACCAAAGCGAAACCCATTTGAAAGGGATATATCTACTCCGGTCTTCCATCTCATAGCATCTGTAATCATGTTGTCCATCGCATTCTCAACTATAAGATATCTATATAGAGGCTCGGCGGTGCTTCCAATCACACTCTCTAGCTCTTTACTGTATGGCGATTTCTTTTTATCGATGAGTTCCTGCATCTCTTTGTTTGCTGGATATCGCACTGGGTCGGTTTCAAGAAGTTCATATTGATCTTCCACTAGCTTGCCTTGCTCAAAATGCAGTGTGAGCTTACCAACAAACGACCCAAATGCTCCCGGCTCAACAACCTTTGCATATTTACCTTCGATAGGTTCACGCACCCTTTCGTGAGTGTCGTTGCCGAAGATATAATCGGCGTGGCGACTTATGGGGTTGTTGGCTAGTGCTACTTGTTTGGCTAGTCCGATGTGTGTGAGCAGGATTATGAAATCTGCCTCTTCATCAAACTTTACTTTATTTATTACTTCTTCTACGCTATTATCAATATCGTTAAAAAGGATCCCTTTGCTGTAGCTTGGTGCTTGTCGGAAAGGAATATCGGGGTCGTTTATGCCCACAAATCCTATCCTTATGCCGTCAATCTCCTTTATCCAGTAAGGAGGGAAAAGCTGATCTCCACTTTCCTCATGACGCATGTTTTGTGCAATTACTTGAGTGTTGTAATCGTTCATTACCTCCATCATAATATCTTTTCCGTAAACTACCTCCCAGTTGCCAGGTAGTAGCAAGTCGTAATTCATTTTTTTTACAATATAAGAGAAGATTCGGCCTTTAGAGGCGGCAGCATAACCACTGCCCTGGATGAGATCGCCTCCATCTACAATAATTGTACGCCCTGGATTAGCTTTTCGTTCTTCTTCGAAGATGGTCTTTATCACTGCAATACCACCGCGCTCTCTAAATACAATCTCTCTATCTTCTACAAAGAGTTCCTGATGAGTGTCTAGTTGACCGTGGATATCGGCAGTCTGTAGTATTGTTATGGTTGTTCTATCGTTCATTGGTTTGTCTACTGAATGTGTTGTAGTAGCCCATGCCGCAACAAATATTGTTAACACGGCAAGTGCAATAAAGATTTTTTTCTTCATTTTATTTTATTATTCGTATGTTAAAATGTTAGTCTGTTTTTAAATATCGCAAATGGGTACTATTATGCCCGGGGAGGGCGTCCTATATCGTCGATACAGACATCTTTACGAATAAGTGTGTAGCAGATGTGTTTATAAGGTTTTGGAGTGAGCATAATATTATAAAGAATGTGCTTCTGTGGTTCAGCAAAGGTGCAAAACTTTGTAAGCAGCAATTGCATACCATCGGTTTGGTCATTCTCAACGTTAAAGGCCACATGGTTTGTGTCAATCCCATTGTTTTGCATCCGCTGACAGCTCTTGCTGTGAACAACTGCAAACAGATTATCACTCTTAATCATATGCCAAGTATGCATTTCGCTCACTGTTAGGCTAATTAAGAAGATAATTATTATACCAATGGTTATGCTCTTTTTTCTCCGCAAATCAAATTGAAGTTATTTATTCAACTCTAAATTTAACAATGTAACTCGATAAAAGTTTACTTAATATTTCATATTACATCATTTTATACTTTGTAAAGTATTCTTTTTTATCGGTTTAATGTTATATATGTAATATATGTTTATAACATATTCACTATATTTGCATCAACTTTAATAAACCTGCTACTGATATATGAAACGTCTTTTTTATATTTTAATCTCTTTTACATTACTTACTACAAGTGGGTGTAGGCAAAAATTTGAGCCATCTCAGCTTAGGTTATGGTATCAACAGCCTGCCGAAAAATGGACAGAGGCATTGCCCGTTGGTAACGGACGTTTGGGAGCTATGATTTTCGGCAATCCTCACAATGAGAGAATTCAACTGAATGAAGAAAGTTTATGGGCGGGATCACAAATAAACAGTAATAACCCCGAAGCATTAGAAAATCTTTCGATAGTACAACAACTGATACTCGACAATAATCTGGAAGAGGCAGCTCAATTGATTGGAGAAACCATGTTGAGTACACCACCTAGAGTTCGTTCAAACCAGACAATGGGCGTTTTACTAATTGAATATCCAGAAGGAGACACAACAGGATACTCGCGTGAACTGGATCTAACAACAGGTATTTGCAGAACAAGGTTCACTCTGGGTGAAGTGGAAATGATACAGGAAGTGTTTGCTTCAGCTCCCGGTGATCTGATTGTTATACGTCTTAAGCCAGAACGAAAGTCAGTGCTGAATGCAGTTATTCGCCTCGAGCGCGAAAGGGATGCAACAACAGAAGCATGGGGAAATGGACTTTTGATGAAAGGTCAGATAAACGACCAAGACAATCCAAGTAGCGGACCTGGAGGTAAGCATATGCGTTTCTCTGCTGCCATGGAAGTAGTTCCTTTGGGCGGAACAGTAACTCATGAAGGAGAGTCTCTAAGAATTGAAGGAGCCGATGAGGCACTGGTACTGCTTACTGCAGTAACTGATTACAATCGGTCACTATTGAATTTTGACAGATCTATAGACCCTGAATATAATTGCATGAATATCCTCTCAAATGCACGAGCAAAAACATATAAGCAACTACTAAAAGAACATTTGGAAGAATACACTAAACTTTTCGATCGTGTTACTTTAGATCTTGGCGAAAATCCGCAACAAAAGGTTTTACCCACAGACGAAAGGTTAAAGGCCATGCAAGAGGGAGCTGACGATCCGGGACTCATTGCTTTGTATTTCCAATATGGACGTTATCTGTTAATGGGAAGCTCGCGTGCACCAGGCGTATTGCCGGCAAATTTACAGGGAATATGGAACGAAGAGTTTGAAGCTCCATGGAATGCTGATTTCCATACTAACATTAACTTGCAGATGAATTATTGGCCATCAGGTGTGTGTAACCTACCAGAAGCGAAGTTGCCACTGATTGATTTCATAGAGCAATTGCAGAAACCTGGCTCAGTAACAGCCTGGGAAACATACGGTGCCAAAGGTTGGACGGTGCACCACCTCACCGATGCGTTCGGGCGAACTGCTATCATGGACGGTGTGTGGGGATGTTTCCCAATGGGCGGTCCCTGGATAGCATTTCAACTATATGAGCATTATGCTTTTACAGGCGATAAGGAGATTCTCAAAGAGAAGATATACCCAATTATGAAGTCGTCGGCACAGTTCGTTCTTGATTTCTTAATACGCGATAATGAGGGCCAGTGGGTGACAGCACCATCCAACTCTCCGGAAAACACCTTTATAGACACTGACACAGGTATTCGTTCTGAAGTGACATATGCGGCAACAATGGACATTCAAATCATAACTGAACTGTTTCAAAATTGCATTTCTGCCGCAAATATCCTCGAGACAGATGCACTGTTTGCCGATTCATTAGGTCGTGTACTCCAAGAATTGCCACCAGTGAAGGTCTCTGATCGACATGGAGGGGTACAAGAATGGATCAAGGATTATGAGGAGGCAGAGCCAGGACATAGGCATATGTCACATCTACTAGGATTGCACCCAGGATCTCAGATAACCTCAGAGACACACGAGCTGTTTGAAGCTGCGAAAAAGACCTTGCAAAACCGTTTGGCAGGAGGTGGTGGACATACAGGTTGGAGTCGTGCGTGGATTATTAACTTCTATGCACGTTTACTCGATGGAGAAAGCGCACACCTTCATCTGACAGAGCTGTTGCGTAAATCAACACTTCCAAACCTTTTTGACACTCACCCTCCTTTTCAGATCGACGGAAACTTTGGGGGAACGGCAGGTATTGCCGAAATGCTTATACAATCGCACGCCGATAATATTACAGTTTTGCCAGCACTCCCAAAAGCATGGGATACCGGCAGTGTAAAAGGTCTATTAGCACGTGGTGGCTTCGAAACTGATTTTTCGTGGGAGAACGGTAAACTGAAAAACCTCTCGGTTTATTCAAATATGGGTAATACCTTGGTCGTAAAGTATGGAAAGTCTACTATCAAAACATCCACTGTAAAGGGGAGAGTATATAAGTTTGCTGTTCCTGAAGGTGAAACAATTACACTGGTTTCTGAATAGATAATACCAGTTCTGGTGAGAGAAACAGCTATTTTAATTTTAGCGTATCTCCCGTATCTTCAATTTCGAATAGTTTTAATCTTTCTTCACCCCCTGGACTATTGGGTTGATGAAATGCGAGTAATAATTTATTGTCAAATGTTTTAAATATCATTCCATGACCACCATTTTCCTCAAAAAGTAAATTGTCTTGTTGTATCCAGGGACCAATTAATCTGCCAGATTCTGACTCTGCAATACCAATTGCATAACCTTTAGTTCCGAAACTTGACCAAATCATTAATAGTTTATTTGATTTGGTTTTAAACAGAAAACAGCCATCAGTTACCTTGCTGTCTTTACCAGTTGACCATTTGGCATCTGAAGCATGAAACATTTTTTGTGGATTACCAACTGGTTTAGATAAGTCGGATGATAGCTGAACATAATCGATAGAACCGTCAACAATCTCTACCCACTCGTGACAAAAAATCATATAAGGTATATCATCTTCAACATATAATGTTCCGTCCAAAGCCATCCAGTTCTCGGGTGTGTGAGGCTTGTTATCAAATGGTTTAAATGGACCTAAAGGTGAGTCTGCAACAAATATTTGCGTACCTCTTTTATAATGAGGAGGCCAATTCTCTTCCCCTATCGGTTTGCTCATATTTTCATGAATATCAGAAGACGTCAAGGTCACAAACAGATAAAATTTCCCATTATGTTCATGCATCTCTGGTGCCCAAACCATACTTCTAGCCCAAAAGTCATCATCTAAAATAAGAACTGGTTGAGGATATACCCAATTTTTTAAATCAGTGCTCACATAAACTTCAACACCTTTTATGTTATCATTCTCATCTGCATCTTTTATTCTATTATGCATCTGAGCATACATATAATAACTCTGTGTCACAGTATCAGCAAAGATATACGGATCGCGTATATTAATCTCTTCCGTAGTAACTGTTTTGTTACTCATATCCTGAGCTTTCAAAAAGCCAGGGAACAAAATTATTGTAATAAAAATCAATACTTTCATATTTCTCAAATTAATATATAGTCACCATTTCTTTTATTAAACTTTACTTCCTTTATGATATTTTTAATAACATCTGTTTTTTGGAAAACAGATCTTTCACATTGTAATGTTTACAATGAAGTAACCATACAATGATCAATCCAAAAATGAAAGTAGACGTCGCGGTTTCAACCATATGGCTGAGCCTTACGCTAGCTATAGGCATCAATGGATTCGGCATAATATGACTTAAGTGTGGTATTGCTAAAAGAAATGCGACCAGCAATCCAGTCAGCCAAGGCTTAACTCTTGAACCAAGAATTATTGGTATTGCTATTGCAGCAAATAATATTCCTCGGGCTAATTGCAGTATAATTAAGCTTGGTGAATCGCTGAATGTATCAAAGGTATGTTCAAAGAAAGGTGCTATATCTCCGGGGCTACCGTAAAATGCTCTAAGTTCAGGATTTTGCCATGCTATAAAGTAACCGGCCAACCAATATATTACCAGATAAGTAACAGCAAGAATACCTAATTTTAAAAGTAATTGCTTAAAAGGCATTAGCATATTTTTATCCACAATGATAGCATCTCTTTTTTTCCATTTATTGCAAATCAGAATGGCAAGCGGAATATAAATGAGTGGTATTGATAATCCCATTAAAAATAAGCGTGGAAGTAATTTGGGTGATACCGTTAAATCGGTAAGAAAATACCACGTTTCAACTTGCGTTATAAAAGTAAAAGACCCATAGTATGCCAATGCTAATAGTAACGCAAGTCGCCATCCGTACCATCGTGAAGAAACAATAATCCCGATTATCAAAAATGTATTTATTAAGCCTAAAATAAGCATACCGTTTGCGTCACTCACTAAACCAGGTTCTGAAGTAGTAGTCGGCATTAGGTCTCCAATTGCTAATGTACCTAAGATCCAAATAGGATAGTAAAGTATAGTCAATAAGATTAACCTAAAGACCCAAATCAAAATTTTCTTAGCATTCATATTGTTTTGTGTTTAATTTTTAGTAGTAAGCACTTCACTGTCAACCTAGCACAAACTTTAATAGAAGCACAAAGCTTGATTTAATAACTGAACCGTCACTATTGGTAGGTGTTGTTATGCACAGTACTTAATTTTTTCAAGTCGTTTAATAATTTTTCAATGTCTTTTGAAATGTCTGACTGGGATAAATAATTCCCATTCCCTAATGAGTAAACATTTCTATAAGGAAAAAGAGTATTCATTAGAGAAAGATGGCATTGATGTGTATCTAGCAATAGGTTTTTCAGAATAACCTTTATACAACAACGGGAAAACGTTGTAGTAATATTCTTTTAAAACTCCTTCGTATTGTTTAAAATCCTTTACAGGTTCTAAATGTTGTTTTTGTCCGAAACTTAAAAATGTCGGCAAAACAAAGATTAATATTAAAATGGTCTGCCTTATCGTTTTCACCTTCCTGTTTATCATAGCAATCACATTATTTTGTCATTTCATCAAAATCAAATCCTTCTAAATAGGATATCTTCCATGCTCCCTTAATCTTTTTAGCTTTTACTTTATATTTAAAATATTTACTCCAATCAGAATCTCCCCAAGTCCAGGTTAAAACTGCATCGTCATTGTCTATGTTTACAAATTTAACATCTATCTTATCCCAAGGATTAGCATAAGGATAATCCTGACAGTTACACCAAGGATTAGCACCTGCATATGGAGGCATATCTCCGTCCATAAAAACAATCTCTCTGTTTTTAATCTTTTTATCAATACTGGTTACAATATTACTGTAATTATTAATAAACTCTTTATCAAATAATTTAGATTCAGCAAAGTTATCTAATGCATCTTGCAGTACTTTTAGATCCATGCCAATTGCCAAACTATCATTTGCATTAAATATTGGCACAAATCCATTAAATACCCCGTTTCTTTCATGCCATTTTAATACCTGAATCACTAAATCTCTTACCTCAGCTTTATCGTCATTAGAAGTGTTTGATTTACCTGCTGATAGTCCACAAGAAGAAGAAATCACTACAAATAGTAAAATTGTTAAACGAGTAATTTTCATAAGTGCATTATATATTGGTGTTTAGTATGTATTAAAGGAGAGGTGACAGGTTGAAATTATTAATAAATTACTTTTCTAAATACTCCTTCATCCTTTTTAAAACATCATGCCATCCAACTCTAAAACTAGCTTCTGAAAAATATCTGCTGTTTTCATCTGCAATATTTTTGATTCCTTCGTGTGTGAGGACAACTCTAGTTGATTTTCCTTCAGGGGTAAGTTTCCATGTTAAAGTTGAGGTTCCGGTACTGTATCCGGGATACTCCCATGTATGAACTAATTTTTTATTAGGTATTACCTCAATTATCTTAAATAAATGGCGGAAATCGTGTTCTCCATCTTCATCTGTTATGGTTACAATAAAATCAAATATTTCGCCTTCTTTTGCTTCGAAGTGTGAAATGTTGAAGTACCATTCTTTCATTCTCTTAGGTTGAGTAAGTGCTTTCCATACATTTTCTGTATTCTGCTTTATTAAAACTTCTTTTTCCATAAAACTGCCAGTTAAAGGATTTTAACAAGGATAGACGTTTATTGTAAAACCGAAAGCGAATGGCTTTTGTTCAGAGAATCTATTGTTATTATTAGATTTAATGCAAAAGTATCTGATTTATTTAAAAGCCAAAATAGAAGAGGTCTGTAATGGATTCGACCTTAATTTGATCAATAAATGAACTAAGTAGATTTATGTCTGCAACAATAAAGAAGATGGCAATCATGTAAATGATGCCGTATATACCCCCTGCAATGTGTGCAGAGTGGTTTATGCCCCCCGATTGTTTTTTTTCTAACGACATAGATATTAATATGAAAATCAGGCCGAAGAGAAATGCAGGTAGCATAACTGGTATAAACAAGACTCCCATGTAATTCATGGGGTTTATAAGTACATAAGCAAAAATAATAGCAGAGACTGCTCCGGATGCACCCAAGCTGTAATAGGAAGCATTATCTTTATTTTTAAAATAGGATGGAGTAATTGAAACAATCAGTGCCGAAAGGTATAGTAGAATATAAAATATTGAACCAGTTGTTTGACCTAAGATCGATTTAAATACACTTTCAATTTCCGGCCCAAAAAAGTATAAAGTAAACATGTTAAAGATGAGATGGGTGTAGTCGGCGTGTGCTACTCCGTATGTGAAAAGGCGATGCCACTCTCCATGCTTTACAGCCGGTGGATGAAATATTATTCTACTCATCAAATCATTGTCTTTGAATGCTCTGATAGATATAAGTGTAGTGAGAATGATGAGGATGATTGTAATCATTTATCTTTTCAATTCAATTATTACAGAATTTTTGTTGATGCATAATATTCTGGCTTATCGGCATAGATAAAAAGGAGAGACCCATCTTTTATGGTGTTGATAATTGGTTTGTTAAGATTTTGTGGTAGGGCAGGGCAACCAAAACTTCTACCTAATCTGCCTGTGGATTTTATGAAATCCTCGTTGCAATAGTCCGCTCCATGAATAACAACTGCACGCGGGCGAGCCAAGTCGTTTATTCCTTTCTCAAGTCCATCCAAGCGCAACGAATAGCCATTGCCTCCATTGTATGTCTCGGCGGTTCTATAAAATCCCAAAGAGCTTTGGTATGATCCGCTTTTGTTTGAAAATGATGTGGCATAGTTACCACCACTATTACGTCCGTGAGCAACGTGTGTAACATACATCACCTCTTTTTTGTCCATATCGAGCACATACATCCTTTTTTCTGTAGAAGGCAAATTGAAGTCGATAATTGTAAGTAGAGAACTCTTATTGTTATTTAACTTTTTATAACCCGAATAGGCTGATTTAAAGGCATTAATATCGATTAATCCCTCAAGATTCATCAGGTCATAAATTAGTTCGGTTTCATTAGCTAACCGTTCACTTATCGATAGGCTTTTCTTAGCTGAAGTGTGTCCAATAGGGAATGTTAGAGCCGATAATAAAAGAAAAGTGATAGAAAATATTGTAGTGCGCATGTTTATATTCTGAAGATTTTTCTCAAATATAATATATTTGCTTTACAAAGAAGTTAATCAATCACAACCACAACAGTCTCTTTAACAGTTGCCCAATCGTAAATAAATTTTGAATGTGAGGAGGCATTTCTAACGCACATATGCGATCGGGGTGTTGTACCTAAGCTTGGGCTCCATTCAATAATACTTTGACGAGGATATTGCACAGGCACACCATGTATATATCCTCCATTAGTAAATCGAGATGCATAAGGTGCATAGCCTGCTAGTTCGCTTGAACCATCTTTTGTATAATACATTTTCTGTTTCTGCTCTTGCACAGCAAAAATACCTAAAGGAGTTTCAAGTGCATAAGGAGGGTTGTGAACACCTGTTGTTGCGGGGTTCATACTTAGCACAAACCATTCGTCACCTCTCTTCTCGAGACTGGTTATGTTTTGATTGGTTACATCAACTACTACTACTTTATCTATTTTGATGGTATCACCCCAAAAAACCAGATAGCGTTTTGGTATTAAATATTCATCTTCAAATGATACACCCGAAACTTTTATCATTTCGGTAGTATCACTATCAATAATTTTAGCCAACCATCCATCTCTTCCGTATCGTGCATGCACGGTGTCACTATTAGTTGTATACAAGGGAGCAGATTGATAACGTTCAACTCCATATTGATCAGACACGCGTCCATATTCGTTTCTTACATAATCAGATATAGTTGGTGACTCACCATTTAAATTTTTATAATTGCTAATAACGGCCCAATTGCCACCTTTTGAAACTTCATTATCGATATGAGCAAGTTTCTCTTTTATTTTATCCCACTGAAAAATTCTTACTGTGTCTTTATAAGGGTATTCATCTTCGAGGTGATATTTTTCGTATTTAATATCTTTATTGATTAGTATATCATATGCAGTTAATTCTCTTTGTTCTTCTTTATGTTGAAAAACAGAATCAATAACTATAATAGTGTCCTTATTATTTTCTTCAGATCGGTTAACATCACACCCGATAATTAATAAAAGTGTAATAAGGAAAAATATAGAAAAATGCTTCATACAATTGGTTTTGATTGAAGAAATAGGATTAAAAGTTAAAACGTGATTTTGATGTGAATGTTCATTTACATAAACAGATCTTACAAAAATCTTACAAAAATCTTACTAAGTACTAACCAACTCCTAATAATCCTCCTGTTTAAAAGAACAAGGTAAGGAGTATGTAAGGTGAATGTATGGAATAAATACGACTTGTTTTAGGAGATTAAGTTTTATCAGTCTAACGGTTTAGTTTACGTTTTTATGCGATGTCGCTTAAGTGACACATATAGCCTTTAGCAATGCCTACCTTTGCAATACAAAAAATGAACTATATGCAAAGATTTATATTTAAACAAAAAAATAAGATTACACTTTTAAGTGCTATTTTAATTGTCACTGCTTACATAAGCAAATGGACAACCGGCAGTATTGAAGTTTTTACAATATCCTTAATTATAGCATCAATTATTGGTGCGTTGCCAATTGCAATACAAGCATATCAGGCATTAAGAGTAAAGGTGGTAAGTATTGATGTGCTTGTTACAATTGCAGTAATAGGTGCTTTTTTGATTCAGAGTTATGAAGAGTCGGCTATAGTTACTTTCCTGTTTTTATTTGGTGCTTATCTCGAGCAACGAACATTAAACAAAACTCGTTCTGCAATTAGAGAGCTTACAGAGATGGCTCCAGAGTCTGCACTTAAGATGATGCCAGATGGTAACTTTGAAAATGTTGATGTAGATGAGGTAGAGAAAGGTGATTTGCTTTTAGTAAAGACGGGAACTAAAGTGCCGGTTGATGGTACTGTTGTATTGGGCGATGGTTATATTAACGAAGCGAGTATCACAGGAGAGTCACTTCCTGTTGGAAAAGTAAAGGACTCAAAAGTGTTTGCGGGAACTATATTAGAGAATGGAACAATACAAATTATTACCGACAGAGTTGGAGAGGATACTACATTTGGTAGAATTATAGAACTTGTTGAGGAAGCTCAGGATTCGAAGTCTGAAGCCGAGAAATTCATTGATAGATTCTCAAAATACTATACACCTGCAGTCCTTCTGCTTGCTTCTGTTGTTTGGCTTTTAACACAAAATATTGAGCTTGCAATTACATTACTTGTACTTGGTTGCCCGGGTGCTTTGGTAATAGGTGTGCCGGTGTCAAATGTTGCTGGTATTGGTAATGGAGCTAAAAATGGAGTTCTACTTAAAGGTAGTGAAGTAATAAACGATTTTAGTAGGGTTGATACTATTGTCTTTGACAAGACAGGTACATTGACTGTTGGAAATCCATCTGTTTCTGAAACGATCAGTTACACTGATAATAGCGACGAGGTATTAGGTTATCTGGCTAGTATAGAACGTGAGTCTGACCATCCGCTTGCAAAGGCTGTTATTGAAGAGATTGGCGATACTACTTTTTCAGTTGTAGAAAATACAGAGGTTGTAAAAGGTGGCGGTATTGTTGCAAGCGTTAATGGTCGCAAATTGGCCGTTGGAAATGTAGAACTAATGAAGAGAGAGAATGTTCTTTTGAGCGATAAAGTAAGAAAAGATATTGAAAGATTAGTAAATGGTGGTAACTCACTCGTATTAACTTCAATGGATGGTGAGTTACAGTTGTTGATGGGTGTACGCGACCAGGTACGTGGTGGTGTGAAGGAAGATCTGTTGAGACTGAAAAAAATGGGTGTAAAGAACCTTGTTATGCTTTCGGGTGACAATCAGGGTACTGTTGATGTTGTGAGTAAAGAGATTGGCATGACAAAAGCATTTGGTAATATGCTGCCTGAAGACAAGTCGGCTTACATCAAAAAACTTAAAAGTGAAGGCCATACTGTAGCGTTTGTTGGTGACGGTGTTAACGACAGCCCCTCTCTTGCAATTGCCGATATTGGAATAGCTATGGGAAGCGGAACGGATGTAGCAATTGAAACTTCAGACGTTGTATTGATGAACTCAGATTTAAGTCACCTCACACATGCACTGGGATTGGTGAAAGCTACATCAAGAAATATGAAACAGAATATTTTAATAGCTGTGGGGGTAGTACTTGTTTTATTTGCAGGTTTGCTTTTTAGCCAATGGGTTAATATGTCTGTGGGTATGCTCATACATGAGCTTAGTATACTAGTGGTAATCCTCAATGGGATGAGACTTTTACGCTATAAATCAAAAAAGTAATATAATTTAATAGTAAATTATGGTGTTGTAACCCAAGTGACAGTTTAATGATTTGGTTAAGGTTATATTTGCAATACAAATTAATAATAACAAATAAATAAAGGAGAATTAAATATGAAGACAGCAACAATTCAATTAGAAACACTTTCATGCCCATCATGTATACAGAAAATTGAAGGGGCAATGAAAACATTAGAAGGTGTTGATCAAAAAACTGTGAAAGTTATGTTCAACGCAAGTAAGCTTAAAGTTAGCTTCGATCAAGAAAAAGTATCGATTGAAGATATTGAGAAGTCCATTACCCGAATGGGGTATGGAGTTGAAAAATCTAAAGTAGTGTCTGCATAAGATAAAAAAAGATTTTTTAGGTTTAGATAAAAAGCTGTGGTCTACAAAAGAACCGCAGCTTTTTTATGTGGCCAATAGTTACTATATTTGCAAAGGTTATCAACACGATTTAGGTTATTATTTTTGGGAGGTTGCAGTACCCGTTTCATGCGTTAATATATGTTTGTGGAAAAAGATAAATTAGGTTTGAGAATTCTGTTGCTTGTGCTCGGAATTTTTATAATAGGACATGGAGTAGCTTTATCTATCAGGTCCGATTTGGGTACAAGTCCCATCTCTTCAGTGCCATATGTGCTTAATCTTATTGTACCATATATCACTGTTGGAACATTTGCCATACTGATAAATACTTTGCTAGTATTATCACAGGTTGTTCTTTTGAAAGGAAAAGCTAGCTTTATACAATTGATTCAATTACCGCTTGCCTTTTTATATGGTTTTTTTATTGATATAAATCTATGGCTCACTCGTTCATTGGTAATGGACAATTATTTAATGCAGTTGATAACTGTGATAGTGAGCTGTTTTGTGATGGCATTTGGGATTTTTCTGGAGCTTAAAGCTAATGTTGGACTTCTTCCTGGGGAGGGCCTTACACTAGTAATTTCACGCACATTCAACAAGAATTTCGGAAAGACAAAGGTTGCAATTGACTCTACCTTTGTTGTTATGGCTATTGTTTTTGGCATTGTTTTTCTTGGAAATGTGCAGGGTGTTCGCGAAGGGACTGTGATGGCTGCCTTGTTTGTTGGCACCTTCACCGCTTTTTACCAAAAAAGAATATTGTTTATAGATAAGTATTTAAAGCCTGTAAAAACATTCGACTATACACCCCAGCCCTATATGACTGCTGATACTTTTGTGATTACAATATCTCGCCAGTACGGAAGCGGAGGCCACGCTGTGGGAGAAGCAATTGCCAAAAAACTAGGTGTTGCATTTTACGATAGTAAACTGATAGATCTTACTGCAATTGCAAGTGGTTATACTCCTGAGTATGTTGAGAAGCATGAGCAGAGGCTTCCTAACGGATTACTAGATAAATTGTATAATAATAATTATGCATATGCAAATGAGGCAATTCCGCCTAACGATAAACTATTTATGGCACAAACCGGTGTCATACGTAATATAGCCGCTAATGAATCGTGCGTAATTGTGGGTCGTGCAGCTAATTATATTCTTAAAGGACATAAGAAATGTTTCAATGTATTTGTACATGCAGATAGCGACTATCGTAAAAAAAGGGTTATACAGAATTATATGGTTAACCCCAATGATGCAGAAAAGGTTATGGCTAGAAAAGATAAAGAGCGAGATAACTATAATGTTCACTATACCGGAAAGCATTGGGACGATCTGAATACTTACGACATGACTGTTGATACCTCTTTGTTTGGTATTGAGGGCACTGCGGGTATGATAATTGAGGCTGGTATGGTGAGAATTAAATAGCAAATGTGCTCTAATATATTGATATATATTACTAATATCATATATTTGTGAAAATAATTAAATATTGATATGGAGAATATAATTGGTATTGATCTTGGAGGGACCAAAATTGCAGGAGGTAGAATTGAGAATGAAAGTATCGTAAAAGAGCTATCTGCAGACACGAAAGCTTCTGATGGAGGCGAGGTTACACTGAATATTCTAAAAAATATAATTGGCGATTTGATAAACAAAGATACCAAAGCAATTGGTGTAGGTGTGCCAAGTGTAGTGGACAGAGAAAAAGGTATTGTATATAATGTTCAAAACATAAAGAATTGGGATGAGGTTTACTTAAAGAGTATACTTGAAAACGAATTTAAATTACCCGTTAAAATTGATAACGACGCAAACTGTTTTGCTTACGGTGAGAAAGTTTTTGGTAAAGGAAAAGAGTTTGCAAATTTTGTTGGTATAACACTGGGTACTGGTGTTGGTGGGGGTATTATTCAAAATAATCGATTGCTTTTAGATTCAAATTGCGGCTCTGGTGAGTTTGGAGAAATCCCTTATCTCGACTCAATTCTTGAAGAATATTGTGGAAGCAGATTTTTTACACGAACTGTAGGAGATAGTGGTTATGAAATTGCTCTAAAAGCAAGAGAGGGAGATAAAGAGTCGTTAAAGGTTTATGATGAGTATGGTAAGCATATGGCTGTTTTGGTTAAAATCATTTTACTGGTGATTGATCCTGAGGCAATAGTGTTTGGGGGATCTATAAGTAAGTCATATGATCTTTTTAAAGATTCAATGTATAAGCACTTGAGCGATTTTCCATACCCCAACTCAATTGAGAAAATAAAAATACTTACATCGGAGTTAAATAATTCAGGAATCTTAGGAGCAGGAGCTTTATGTGTATGAAAAATATTAAAATATCAACGGCTCAGTTCGAAAATAAGAGTGGAGACAAAGAGTATAAACTTTCGATTATTGATAAGTTGAGTTTGAAGGCCAAGAAAGAAAGTGTAGATACCTAAACAGAATGTGTCATGGTTGAATAAATTGTAGTATATTCAAGAACTATTTATATACAGAGCTGTTATAAACACAGCTTAATACACAGCTTATAATTACTAACTATTAACAGATAAATGATTCAAAAAGATTTACCTGAGGTTATTCGTGATTTCAATCCATTGGAAGATAAAATGTTACGTGTCATCGATAATGAAGGACATGTAGTGAATAAAAAAATGATGCCCGCCCTTGACGACGACACTATTATAAATGCATATAAATTAATGTTTTATGAGAGGGTTGCAGATGAAATGGCTATCTCGTACCAACGACAAGGCAGGATGTTTACATACACTCCTAATCTTGGACAGGAAGCCATTCATATAGCAGCTGGCATGAATATAAGACACGATGATTGGTTGGTTCCAGCTTTTCGTGAAATGGGTGTCTTGCTTTCAAAAGGAGTAACAATGAAAGAGATGTTTCTCTTTTACCTTGGTAATGAGCATGGTGGTAGCTTTATGAATGCTCATAATACTTTACCCATTGCTATTTCTATTGGCACGCAATTTCATCATGCAACAGGTATAGGATACTCGATAAAACAACAGAAAAAGAACGAAGCTGTTTACACATTCATTGGTGATGGTGGCACCTCAGAAGGCGATTTTAGTGAATCACTAAATTTTGCAGGGGTATGGCAAGCACCAGTTATTTTTACTATTCAGAATAACCAATATGCTATATCAGTGCCTGTTACATCTCAAACTAAGTCGATAAATTTAGCTGTAAAATCGGTTGGCTTCGGAATTCCCGGAATTAAGGTTGATGGTAATGATTTCTTCGCTATGTATCTTGCTTATAAAACTGCATCAGAACACGCTCTTTCGGGAAAAGGGCCCGTGCTAATTGAAGCATTTACTTATAGACTAGGCGCACATACTACTTCCGATGATCCTTCTAAATATCGTAAAAAAGAGGAGGAGGTAGAGTGGTCGTTAGTTGATCCATTGATACGTTTGGAGAAGTATATGAGAAATAAGAAGATTTGGAATATAGACACACAAGAATTGAAGGATAAATACAAAAAAGATATTGATACTCAGTTTAAGGATGCCGAAAAGAATAAATCATATCCGCTTGATGATGTATTCAAATTTATGTATAGCGATATGCCCAAAGAACTAATGAGGCAAAAGGGTGAATATGAACAATTTTTAAGCTGGAAGGAGAATAGGAAATGAGTGTAATGACAATGGTTAAAGCGATAAACAACGCACTAGATATTAAGTTGAGTGAAGATAAAAGTGTGGTTGTTTATGGTGAAGATGTTGGAGTTGAAGGTGGTGTATTTCGTGTGACAGAAGGTTTGCAGAAAAAGTATGGTGTTGATAGAGTATTTGATTCTCCTTTAGCAGAATCGGGTATAGTAGGCACAGCATTAGGTATGGCTATTTCTGGACTCAGACCAGTTGTGGAATTGCAATTTGAGGGTTTTACCTATCCCGCTTTTAATCAACTGGCAACAAATGTATCGCGTATGCAGCATCGTTCAAGAGGTAAGTACTCAGTACCAATGGTTGTTCGTTTTCCCTATGGTGGGGGTGTAAATGCACTTGAACTTCACTCAGATAGCCCCGAAGCCTTATTTGCTCACTTACCTGGATTGAAAGTTGTTATTCCTTCAACACCTTATGATGCTAAGGGCATGATGATTTCAGCTATTGAGAGCGAGGATCCTGTTATTTTTATGGAGCCAAAGCGAATATATAGAGCTATAAAACAGGAGGTAGCAGAGGATAAGTTTAGTTTGCCATTAGGTAAAGCAAAAGTTGTGCAAGAGGGTAGTGATGTTACAGTTGTTGCATTTGGAGCAATGGTAAGGGAGTCGCAGAAAGCAATTGCGATGGCGCAAGAAGCAGGTATCTCTGTAGAGTTGATTGACCTAAGAAGTATATATCCAATTGATAGAGAAACTGTGGGTGAATCTATTAGAAAAACTGGTAGGCTAGTTGTTGTAGCAGAAGCACATGAGTCGTTTAGCGTTGGGTCTGAGCTTGTTACTATTGCTAATGAAGAAGCGTTTTTATACTTGGAGGCACCTCCCAGAAGGGTGATGGGATATGATACAATAGTTCCATTAGCTCAAGGTGAGAAGTATTATATTATTTCTCCTGATCGCATCTTTTATGAAATAGAGAAATCCTTTAAATTTTAATACTTTTGCTAACATAACAACATTTAAAATATCCAATATGAAGTTTATATTTAATTTTCCGGACTTGGGAGAAGGACTAGAAGAAGGTACTGTATTAGAATGGTTTGTAAAGTCCGGACAACAAGTTAAAGTTGGTGATTCTTTAGTACAGATGGAGACTGATAAGGTTGTAGCAGATATTCCTTCGCCTAAGGATGGGGTAATTCTTAAAACTTACGGAGAAGTGGGGGATATTATTAAAGTTGGGTCTCCTCTTGTGGATATTCAAGTTGAGGGTGTTGAAGATTCATCTAACTCAGATAAGCCTGATAAAGGGGTAGAGTCTGAAGAGGAAAGAGCAGAAAAACATATAGATGGCAATGAGATAGAAAAAACAACAACAGAACCAATTGCAGAAACTGAAGAGGATGCAGGAGCAGTTGTTGGTACTATTGAAGTTGCCGGAAAAGATTCGATTATGCCAACTAGTAACGAAGCAGAGATTGAATCAACTACTAAGTTGGATGAAAAGAGAAAGACTTTAGCTACCCCTGTAGCTCGCGCTATGGCAAAACAGATGGGTGTAGATATAAATCAGGTTCCGGGAAGTGGTCCTTCTGGAAGAGTTAAAACTTCAGATATTGAGAATTATAAATCTTCAATTAAAGAAGAGAGGGCAGGAACCGGCAACATGGTTTATGATGGCAATGAAGTTAAGGATGATGTTACGTATGAACCGCTATCACAAATAAGAAAGGCTATAGCTAAAAATATGCTGCAGTCTAAAAATAATACGGCACAGATGTCTGTATTTGAAGAGGTTGATATATTCGAGCTTATGCAAGTGAGGGCCAGATATAAACAGAGATTTGCTAATAAAGATGTGAGTCTTACTTATTTATCATTTATAGTTAAAGCTGTAGCTCAAGCACTGAAACATCATAGACAGTTAAATTCGCAGATTGATACTGAAAACAACCGAATGATTTACCGAAACAGGTATCATATTGGTATAGCAGTTGATACACCAGAAGGATTGGTGGTGCCAGTGATAAGGGATGCAGATAGGCTCTCGATATTTCAGATAGCAAAGCAAATTGGTGAATTGGCGCAAAAAGCAAGAACAAGAAAACTTTCAATTGAGGAAATGAAGGGTGGGTCGTTTAGTATTACAAGTTTTGGTTCAATTGGAGGTATTTATGCCACACCTGTTTTAAACTATCCTCAAGCTGGTATACTTGGTATTGGACGAATATTAAAAACTCCCGTTGTAAGAGATGATGAAATAGTTGTAGGAAATATAATGCCACTTTCGCTCACAGTTGATCATCGTATAGTGGATGGAGGTGAAGCTACACGTTTTATCTATAAGGTAATGGAGTATCTTACAGATCCTATATCATTTTTAATGGAGGAGGGTTAGTTACTTAATGTTGTTGAACTTGGCAAAGTTAATGTATTGTTCCCAATCGTATTTGGTAATATCATGTTTGCCGGTTCTGAGATGATAACTCACCTCTCCAATTAATGGTGTGTCAGGTTTAGGCATACTAATTGATGATAATCCTTGTATCCCATACATATTGTAAATAATTGAAGCTTCTTTAGCCGATAGAAACTCACCTTTTGGATCAGCCCACATATCTTCAGTTGCACTAGCGATGTATACAGGTCGTGGCGCTATTAACGCGATAAGCATATGCTGATCAACTGGTAAAAGATGTTCATAGTTAGAGTATATTTTAAAATTATTGCAAAACCAGTGAGGGAAACTAGTATTTATAACTTCCACAGTTTCGCCAAATTTTCTTCTCGAAATAGCTGCACCCATTGCCCCTGAATTGTTTGATATGGATGCTGCAAACCTATTGTCGATTGCCGCAGCCCAAAGAGCTGCTTTCCCTAATCGAGAGTGCCCCATTATAATAACTTTATCAGTCTCAATTTCATCTATCGTTTCGAGATAATCCATTACACGCGACAAACCCCAACTCCAAGCTGCTATCGTACCCCATTCATCAGAGTTAGGTCTTGTATCTCCTTCGCTATAAAAAAGTCTATGTACTCCATCAGTAAAATCATTTTTATCGGGGTCGATATCTCCTCTGTAAAGTGTTACAACGCCGTATCCAGATTCAATTATAAGCTCCAAAGGCCACCTACCGCTCATAGTACCCCTAGATTGCTCAACAGCAGTATTAGCTTCAACTCTTATTGCTTTGTTAACAGGCACCCACGATTTTGTTATAAATATATTTTCATCTTCTGCTATTGTATGATTTCCCTGAAAGTTGTATCCAATGAATACTGGCGATTTTTTTTTATTTGAAGGCAGGTATATGAGTAGGTTGGCGTTGTGCTTTTTATCATCTTTAATAAATGTGAGTGTAACCTGCATTCTATTGGCAGCACCATTTAAATAAGTGCCCTGCTCTTCTACTTTAACTAGCATTGTATCAAGTTCACCAGGAATTCTCCCGTATACTTGATGTAGAAAACTATTTAGTATCTCAGGTTTCCTGAATATCTCCCAATCATTTATGTTGTTAATCACTGAGCCTCCATTTGAAGTTAATAAAGGTGGGAGCGAATATGGAGATACTTTATACTCATCATAATTGATTTCTCTCTCTTGTGAATATGCAGTACTTAGGTTAAAAGAGGAAATAGTAAACATCAATATAAAAAAAAGTTTGATACACATAATTATATGATATTAGTTTGTTTTGTTGACATACGAAGCAAATTTAGTAAATATTATGTATAACTCTATCTTTGTTTTATCTTTGCAACTTCATAAATTTAGGTGATAATAATATCTGATACCTAATCAGATCAAAAAATGATTTTAAATGTCAAAAAATAAAACTAGTGTAACTGGAAGATTTATTCGTATAATTGAAACAGGGGGCAACGCTTTACCTCATCCAGCTATACTTTTTGCACTTTTCGCTCTTATAACTCTTATAGTCTCGGCAATAGGTGGAATATTGGGATGGAATGGTATTCACCCTGGAACAGGAGAATCGGTTGATGTAATAAATCTGCTTTCAAAAGAAGGTATACATCGAATTATTCTTAACATGGTTGGTAGTTATACGAGTTTTGCACCTCTTGGTATTGTAATGGTGGCTTTACTCGGAATTGGTGTGGCCGAAAGTAGTGGGTTAATAAGTACAGCAGTTAAAGCTCTACTTGTTAAAGCTCCTCCTAAATCTGTTACCTTCATGGTTGTTTTCACTGGTATAATGTCTAACGTGGCTTCTGATATAGGTTATATTCTAATTATTCCTTTGGCGGGTGTTATTTTTAATTCTTTGGGAAGACATCCTGTTGCTGGAATGGCTGCTGCCTTTGCAGGTGTTAGTGGAGGATTTAGTGCCAACCTTTTAATAGGAACTATTGATCCATTACTTGCAGGTCTTTCAACAGAGGCAGCTCAAATACTTGATCCGGATTATGTGGTGATGCCAACTGCGAATTATTATTTTATGGTTGTTTCTACTTTTCTAATTGCAGCTTTAGGAACTTTGGTAAACGACAAAATAGTTGAACCTCGATTGGGTAAATATACCGGTGATGTTAAACCTGAAGAGATAACTAAGCTTAGTTCTTTAGAACGTAAAGGACTTCGCAATACCGGATTTGTTTTATTATTTTGGATTGCACTAATTTTGATTTCTGTAGTTCCAGAAAATGGATTCTTGAGAGGTGCAGATAACTCTATATTACACTCACCTCTGCTTAGAGGCTTTATTTCATTTCTGTTTCTGATTTCTGCCTCACTTGGAATTGTTTATGGTTTTACTGTAGGTACATTCAAGAAATCATCAGATGTTATTAACGGAATGAATGATAGTTTTAAAACATTGGCATCATTTTTAGTTCTTGTTTTCTTTGCAGCACAGTTTGTAGCTTGGTTTCAATGGAGTAATCTTGGTGTTTTACTTGCAATTACAGGAGCAGAATTTCTACAGAATTTAAATATTGGATTGATACCACTTGTCTTAATGTTCATTATCTTCTCAGCATTTATAAATTTATTTATGGGAAGTGCATCAGCCAAATGGGCAATTATGGCACCTATATTTATACCAATATTTATGTTATTGGGATACTCTCCGGAACTTTCTCAAGTAGTTTATAGAATAGGAGATAGTATCACTAATGTTATGACTCCTATGATGAGTTACTTTGCTTTAATCATTGTGTATTTTCAGAAATACCAGAAAGGTGCAGGTTTCGGTACTATTATCGGAAACATGATGCCATATTCATTTACATTTTTTATAGGGTGGACATTATTATTAATTG
>Ga0209075_1000604_pt1 | contig 35047 bp, 36 predicted proteins | sample Stecom2011_FD_187523 | JGI IMG/M metagenome (GOLD analysis project Ga0209075, IMG submission 187523) | Agricultural soil microbial communities from Utah to study Nitrogen management - Steer compost 2011 (SPAdes) (version 2) | ecosystem: Environmental > Terrestrial > Soil > Agricultural land...
ACATATTAAAAGAATTTGGTGTAGAAACTCATATTGACATCGTTTCTGCACACAGAACACCTGAAAAATTAGTCGATTTTTCTACCAACGCACATCAAAGCGGTATCAACGTAATTATTGCCGGTGCTGGTGGTGCCGCACATTTACCAGGAATGGTTGCCAGTATGAGTCCGTTGCCTGTGATTGGCGTTCCTGTAAAATCATCAAATTCTATTGATGGTTGGGATTCTGTTTTATCGATTTTACAAATGCCGGGTGGTGTTCCTGTGGCAACGGTAGCTTTAAACGGGGCTAAAAATGCAGGTTTGTTAGCTGTGCAGATTTTAGCCAGTCAAAATGCAGAGTTGTTAGAGAAAATGATTGATTACAAATTAAGTTTGAAAGAAACGGTTTTAAAAGCAGCTGAAGGTTTGAAATAACAAAAGAGGCTGTCCTAAAAGTCTGCGATTGTCAAGCTGTTCCAATGCTATCGGAATTATTACAGTTTCTCATTAATGTTTAAAAATCAATATAATGGGATTCCGAAACAAGTTCGGAATGACAACGTTGAATACTTTTTAGACAGACTCTTTTTAGTTGCTGCAAGGTTTTAGAAACCTTGTAGCTTTATTTCAGATTACAAGATTATAATGATCTTACAAGATTTTTAAACGTCAGTTCGAGTGTTTTTTGTGTAATAAAATGGAACAAAAAATGTATCGAGAACCAATAATCAACCTCTTTATAATTGCCCCTAACAGCTTAGTAAATAACAAACATTTAAAAATAATTATACTTTTCAATTTGCTTATAAATCCTACAATCACAAATCCCTCTTATTACTTTCGATGGTGATAAATTCGGGTAAATATTCTGGCGTACAGCCTTTCGAAACTTTTTTCCCTTTGAATAAACCTGTTTTTTCGCCAAGCGTCACACATCTGTCCCGATAATCTTTTTCGTACACACCAATCCAGCCCGCCGTAAAGTTCATTGCCCACTGCACATCAGGATCTTCCTGCTCAATACGTTGTTCGATAGCTAACAACAACTCATCACTGCCGGGTTGTAATTTACCCATCCAACGCAAACGCCCTTGATAGTACCAAAAAATCCTTCTTTTGAGTGCTGCCGAACTGTTTTGCCAAGTTTCTATTTGAGCAATCAACTTTTTATCTTTTGTTAATTGGTTCGCCATCAGCCAGTCACACAATTGCAACCGCTCATCTTCGCTGTGACTACTAATATCGTCGATAAGTTCGCTAATCTTTGCTTCCGTCAGGTTTTTTTTATCCATAATAAGGATAGCCAATTGTCGGGCAAAAAAATGATTGGAAGACCATAACTCCATAGCCAATTCGTGGTCTTTTTTGATTTCTTTGGCAAGTTTTCGGATATCGCCAAGTTTAGTTTTTTCGTTGTTTATTTGACCTAATATATTTTTTGCTTTTGGTGATAATTCCATTGGTGTTTTCGATGATTAATGCTTTGTTTTAGTGAAGATCTAATAAAGTTATTGGAAAGGTCGCTAAAACCAGAATAATTAAAAAAGTAAATGTTTTTAATGTGTTTTTTTTATAACAGAAAGAGCTGAAAACATATTGAAAAAAGTCAAGATGAGTTCATTAATTATGTAAAACAATGATGTTTTATACAATCCAATCAGTAAGGTCTGTTTCCGCTTCTATTTCAATAGGAGTTTGCCCTTTTTTGAATATACGAGCAGTTAAATTACCTTTTAAAACAATATTAGAGCTTTTAACTTCTAACCAACTTCCCTCTCTTAGTCCTACAACAACTTGATCATTAAATTGATGGAATTCATTTATTCGGGTTTCTCTCGTTTCACCCATATGTGTAGAACCTTGTACAGGATCTAGATAATGTGGATTGATGTTAAAAGGAAGCAAACCTAATGTTTGAAAACTTGGTGGATAAATTATCGGCATGTCGTTGGTAGTTTCCATCGTCAACCCAGTGATATTACTGCCAGCAGAGCATCCTAAATAAGGTGTCCCGTTCGCTAATGTTTCTCTTAAAACGGGCATTACTTCGGTTTCATACAATTGTTTAACCAATAAAAAGGTGTTTCCTCCACCGGTAAAAATTCCTTGAGCTGTTTTGATTGCTTCTTTCGGATTTTCAAATGTGTGTAAACCTATGACCTTTTTACCAATTTTAGAAAAAGTTTCAGCTACTTTTTTAGTATATTCATCATGGGAAGCTCCACCTGGTCGTGCGTACGGAATAAAAATTAAAGTTTCGACATTCTCGAAATGTTTTGCTAAAGTTGGTAGCAAATATTCTAAATAACCCATTCCGTAAATAGTTGAGGTACTGGCTACAATTAAATTTTTCATATTAAATGTTGTTTTTTTAAGAAAAGTAAATTGTTTTGTAATTCTTTTGGTTCAAATATAACTCTTTTTTTACCGTTTTGTAATGTTACAAAAAGACTTTATTTGGAATTGACATTTAAATAAGTTTTTTTTACAAAATTGATGGTCGTAGTTCAATGTAATTGTTTGCTTCTTATTTTGTAGATTAGGAATCTTGAACGAAAACAGAGATTGTTCTTCTTGAGGAAGGTTTCATAATGAAAATGATTTTGTTTTTTAGTATTTAAATGAATTTTGATATGAACGTTAAAATTATTTAAAATGTATTGAACTTTTAGAAAAACAACTAGCTTTGTGTCATGAACAAAATAACCTTTCATATTTTTGCAATATTGATGTTGCTTTTCGTTAATTCTGACCTGTTTTCTCAAGAGAAGAAAGTCATGGGAAAAGTGGTTGCTAAAACACGGGATTTACAAGGAATTCACGTTAAGAATATCAGTTCAGATCAATCAACGTTGACTGATAAAGGTGGGTATTTTACTATTATAGCTCAGCCAAACGACACCTTAATTTTTACCGCCATTCATCTTGTGGGACGTGAAAAAATATTGACTTATGCCGATATGAACAAGTCTTTGGTTTTTGTTCCAATGGAATATTATGATAATATAATGGACGAATTAGTGATTGACCGAAGAATAACAGCAGAAGGCTTGGGGTTGGGTGGAGGGCGCAGGATGACACAGGCTCAAAGAAGGTTACATACAGCAACATCTTCCGGAGGTAGTGGACTTTTGGTATTACCGGTGGACGCTTTAGTCAATGCAATTACGGGTAGGACGAAAATGCTCAAAAAAGCTCTGGAATTGGAACAAGAAAACTTGATGGTTCAAGATATTTTAAACAAATTTCCGGAAAATTATTACAGTGAACACTTACAAATACCACTTCATTATCATCAAGCGTTTGGTTACTTTATGGCGCAGGATCCACTCATTTTAACATCCTACAAAAAAGGTAAATCTTCAGAGTTAGGTATATTGTATGCAGAAAAGGCCGTGGAGTTTTTGGAAATACTTGAAGTTTTAAAGTGATATTTAGTTAAATTACTATTTTATAGTCTAGTTTATGCCCTTCTAACTTTCTAAAATGAAGAAAAGAGTTCAGAATGAAAGGAACGGTGTTTATTGCTTTATGTTCATATTGTAATATAAAACTTTCTTTGATTTTTAACAACATATAAGTTTAAAACGTAATAACTAAAGAGGTGTATTGAGTAAGATTAAAACAAACCATTGATTTCTGCATCAATTTTGGTGATAACGCTTCCTAAATCTTCAGGATTATCGACGAAATTAATCTTATCCACATCGATGATAAGTAGTTTCCCTTTGGTGTAGCTTTTTATCCATTTTTCGTAACGTTCATTTAATTTATTTAAATAATCAATGGAGATAGAATTTTCGTATTCACGTCCGCGCTTATGAATTTGCCCTACTAAATTTGGAATAGAACTTCTTAAATAAATCAATAAATCAGGAGCACCTACCAAACCTTCCATCAATTCAAACAACTGACGGTAGTTTTCATAATCGCGATTAGACATTAAGCCCATTGCGTGTAAATTGGGTGCAAAAATATGAGCATCTTCGTAAATGGTACGATCTTGAATGGTGTTTTTTCCACTCTTTTTCATATTTAATACTTGGCGAAACCTACTGTTTAAAAAATACACCTGCAGGTTAAACGACCAGCGATTCATTGAATGATAAAAATCATCTAAATACGGGTTGTCAACCACCTCTTCGTAATGTGGTTCCCATTTGTAGTGTTTGGCTAACAATTGAGTTAGCGTGGTTTTTCCTGCGCCAATATTTCCGGCAATTGCAACTTGCATCTTTAAAATTTTATATGGTATGTAAAAATCTTATATTTTGTTAAAACAATTAAAAACTCTGTACCAAAAATTGCTTTTTCAACAGGCACATCAATTTCTTCTAACTGCTTTTTTGAGTTATTTTCTGTATCAAACAAAAATACGTTATTGTTTAGTTGATACACTATTTTATTTTGATTAATTGCCAACATTTGGGCATTTTCGGGTAAAGTATGTTCTTTGATGGGTTTTCCGTAAATATCAATACCGTAAACTTTTGTTTCGTTTTGCCAATAAGCATAATTTCCGTCTGATGTAAGATACTGATAATTAACGATAGGGTTGCTTAAGAATTTTGGTTGATCGCTTAATGAGTTTAAAATACACCATTGCCGACTGCTTTCATCGAATATCCAAATACCTGATTGTGCAGTAAGTGCAGCGTACGAAGCCGTTATTTCAGGAAGTTTTTCAAGGAGTGACAAACGCCCTACTTCAGACAATTGATTGTCTAAAAGGACTAAATACTGTGTGTATTTATAAAAAACCAATCGCCGTAAAGGGTTTCTTTCATCAAAATGATGGATGTCTCCTAAAAAAGGATCTTTGAAAGAGGCTCCTGTTAAAAAATTTTGTTTTTCAACTATATCTTTGTTCCAATAAAGGTTAATTTCATTGTTTATAATATAGGTGTAGCTATCGCTTTTAAGTAAATAATAATCCATTGTACCACGCTCATTATCTATAGCGAAAGTAAGTTCTTGTGCATTTGCCAAAAAAGCGATAAAAAATATAGTAAATGTTAGTAGTTTTCTCATTTTTTATATTATTTTGTCATTCTGAATGTTCCGATAGCTATCGGAACAAAGTGAAATGAAGAATCTCTAATAGACTCCTCTAGCTTGTGCTAAGCCTGTCGAAATATTGGAAAAACAACGTATTCTTTACTTCTTATAAAGCGTTATCGTAAAATCATATTGGTTTTTCTCGTCTGATTTATGAAATTCTTCTGAAACGATGCTCCAATCAGATGTTATTTGAGGGAAAAACGCATCGGCATCTTCAAAAGTTACTTTTACGTGTGTAATGATTAATTCGTTAGCAGCTTCAATGGTTTGTTTGTAAATTTCGCCTCCGCCAATTACATAAACAATTTCCTGATTTTGCTGTTTCGCAAATTGTAACGCTTCGTTCACAGAACTAAATGCAAAGCAATTTTCTGCTACCTGATAATCTTTTTGCCGAGTGATAATTAAATGTGTGCGATTAGGCAATGGCTTAGGAAAGGACTCAAAAGTTTTGCGTCCCATTAAAATAAAATGACCGCTTGTTGTGGTTTTAAAATGCTTAAAATCGGCAGGCAAATGCCACAATAGTTCGTTGTTTTTGCCTATTGCATTATTTTGTGCAATGGCTGCTACTAAACTAATTTTCATCTGTTTTTTTATTAAGGTTTCCGTCAGTTTAAACCTGTCGAGAAACTATAATTCAAAGATTTCTCGATACGCTCCGCTACTCGAAATGACGATATATCTTCGTCTAAATTAGCCACATTCATTTAACTTAAACGTTCTCGATACAAAATTCGGTTTAGAATTTCACTCGAACTGACACTTTTTGCTATTCAAATTACAAATATCTATACCGAAACTTGTCCTTTTATTGCAGGATGCGGATCGTAATCTATCAACGTAAAATCGTCAAACGTAAAATCGAAAATATCTTTAATTTCAGGATTTAATGTCATTTTTGGTAACGATCGAGGTTCTCTTGACAACTGTAATTCAACTTGTTCAAAATGATTATTATAGATATGTGCATCACCAAACGTATGAATAAAATCTCCGTAACCCAAACCACAAACCTGTGCAACCATCATAGTAAACAATGCATACGAAGCAATGTTAAACGGAACCCCTAAAAAGATGTCTGCCGAACGCTGATACAATTGGCACGACAGTTTTCCATCGGCTACATAAAACTGAAAAAATGCATGACAAGGCGGTAAAGCAGCTTTTCCATTGGCAACATTTTCATCAAAAGAAACCGAAGTGTCAGGCAAAACAGAAGGATTCCACGCTGAAATTAACATTCTGCGGCTGTTTGGATTTGTCTTTAATGTTTCGATTAATTCTTTAATTTGATCTATCTCTTCGCCGTTCCAATTTCTCCATTGATACCCATAAATAGGTCCTAAATCGCCATTTTCATTCGCCCATTCGTCCCAAATTCGAACACCGTTTTCTTTTAAATAGCCAATATTGGTATCACCTTTTAAAAACCAAAGCAATTCGTGGATGATCGATTTTAAATGTACTTTTTTGGTAGTAACTATAGGGAAACCTTCTGATAAATCAAAGCGCATTTGGTAACCAAAAACGCTTTTAGTTCCGGTTCCAGTTCTGTCACCTTTCTGCACACCGTTTTCTAAAACGTGTTTTACTAAATCAAGATACTGCTGCATAATATTTACAAATTTCGTTTGGACAATTCATCTCTTAAACGTGCCGCTTTTTCATAATTTTCATTTAGTATAGCCATTTCAAGCATGTCGTTGAGTTCTTGAACGCTGAATTTTGAAAATTCATTTATTTCTTCTTTTGGAACAATATTTAAAAATTCGTCAATGACTTGATCCAAATTTTCGTTTTCATATACATTTTCATCATCATCAGTATCTGTTTGGTCTGCAATCTCTTGCTCTCTTAAGTAGATTCCTGCTTTATCAAGTATATTTTTATAGGTAAATATAGGTGCATTAAATCGCAATGCTAGTGAAATCGCATCAGAAGTTCGCGCATCAATAATTTCTTCTACGCCTTCTCTCTCACAAATAATACTAGAATAAAACACTCCGTCAACTAATTTGTGGATAATGACTTGTTTGACCACTATGAAATAACGGTCACAAAAAGTTTTAAACAAGTCGTGAGTGAGTGGGCGAGGAGGAGTTAGATCTTTTTCTATCGCAATCGCAATTGCTTGTGCCTCAAATGCACCAATGACAATTGGAAGTTTTCGTTCACCGACCGCTTCACTTAAAATTAAAGCATAAGCCCCATTTTGTGTGTGACTGTATGAAATTCCTTTTACTGTTAATCGTACTAAACTCATGATATAAATATAGTCATAAAAAGACTAAGTACAAAGATACTATCTTTAAATTTAATAGCCATTATTTACAAAATTATTTTGTTGGTTTTTACTGTTTAAGTAATTAATTTCCATCGTAGATAACTTGCCAATTCATACGTTTTAAATCTTCTAGGGTTAACTGGTAATAGTGCATAACAGGAATCGTATAATTGACATCTTCGCAGGGAATGTCATAATCTCGCATACTATCATAGACTTCAGTGTCAAATATTAAAAATTGAATGAATGGTATATATTTAAAATCATCTTCCCAACTTTTGTCTCTGTCAGCATTTGCTGATTCAAACATGCGACTTGAATTTGTTTCGATAGGTATATCTGGCAATCTACAACTCCATAAGGTATCTGCGTGGGTAATCTTTGAACTATGTACTGTTTGAACAGTAATTTTAGCACCTGATTTGTTTACTATGGTGATAAATTGATGACCTTCTTCTTCTGGTTCGCAGCTATAAAATAGTAACAAAACCGCAATACTTAAAAATATTAATCTAAAGTATTTTTTCATAATTCAATAATTTATTTCGAATATATAAAAAACAGCCGCAATTTCTTACGGCTGTTTGAATTATAAAATGAGATTCTGACCCGAGCTTTCGAATTGTACGAAGTAAAACGAGTTCAGAGTGACTCGTTTTAGTTATTATTCGCTTTGAATTCTTTTAACTTTTTAGTCAATTCAGGAACAATTTGGAAAGCATCTCCCACAATTCCGTAATCGGCCACTTTAAAGAAAGGTGCTTCTGGATCAGAGTTGATTACCACTTTTACTTTTGATGCGTTGATACCTGCAATGTGTTGAATGGCACCAGAGATACCTACAGCAATATACAAGTTTGATGCTACCGGTTTACCTGTTTGCCCTACGTGTTCTTCGTGAGGTCTCCAATCTAAATCAGATACCGGTTTAGAACACGCAGTTGCAGCTCCTAAAACCTCAGCTAATTCTTCAATCATTCCCCAATTTTCAGGACCTTTTAACCCACGACCACCTGAAACAACCACTTCTGCATCAGCAATGGTAACTTTCCCAGTTGTTTTATCTTGACTTTGAACGGTTACATTAAAATCGGCATCGTTTAAAGTTACAGCAAAATCTTCTACTGTGGCAGCACCTGATGCTTCAGCTAAACCAAATGAGTTTTTAGCCAAGGCCACTACTTTAACATCCGAAGTTAATTCTGTAATATTGAATCCTTTGCTAGAAAAAGCATTACGCTTCACTTGAAATGGACTTGTTGAAACCGGCAATGCCACCACGTTTGATGCGTAACCAGCTTCTAAACCTACAGCAACCATAGGTGCCATGTATAAAGAATCGGTTGTAGATGATAAAATCACCACTTTAGCTCCTTCTTTTTGAGCAGCTTGTTTCACCACATCAGTATAAGCTTTTGCATTGAATTTATCCAATTTAGCATCGGTAACTTTTAACACTTTATCTACACCGTATGAACCTAATGCAGAAACGTCACCTGCGTTTACAGTAACCGCAGTTACAGTTGTTCCTAATGAATCTGCTACTTTTTTTGCATAAGAAGCTAATTCTAATGCTACTTTTTTAAATTTTCCTTCTGAAAATTCTGTATATATTAAAACTGACATTTTCGTTTATTTTTTAATTATAAATTGAAATACATTGTCGTCATTTTGATATTTCGACAGGCTCTGTACAAGCTGAAGAAAGTTCTTTTAAAGATTTTTCGACAAGCTCGAAATGACAAACATTTAAAATTTAGATTACTTTAGCTTCGTTGTGCAATAAATTGATTAACTCGTCTAAATTGTCTGGACTGATTAGTTTCACAGCTGACTTTGGAGCTGGTTTTTCAAACTTCACAGCTTTTGATTTTGCAACCGACGCTATAGGTTCAATAATGTTTAATGTTTTTGTACGTGCCGACATAATTCCACGCATATTTGGAATACGTAAATCTTTTTCTTCAACAATTCCTTTTTGACCACCGATTACAATCGGTAAATCAGCTGTCAAGGTTTCTTTTCCACCATCGATTTCTCGGTTCAAAGTTGCTTTTGAGCCTTCAACTTCGATACCGACACAAGAATTTATGAAATTGAAATTCAGTAAAGAGGCTAACATTCCTGGTACCATTCCACCGTTGTAGTCCAAGGATTCTTTTCCACAAATTATCATGTCATAGTTTCCTGTTTTCACTACTTCTGCAAGTTCATTTGCAACTTGGAAACCATCCGTTGGTATAGCATTCACACGAACAGCTTCGTCAGCACCGATCGCCAATGCTTTCCGTATTGTAGGTTCAGTGTCAGGTCCTCCAACATTTACTACGGTAACGTGAGCGCCTTGTTTCTCTTTAAACCAGATGGCACGTGTCAATCCAAATTCATCATTTGGATTGATTACAAACTGTACGCCATTGGTATCGAATTCTGTATCTCCATTTGTGAAGTTAATCTTTGCAGTAGTATCAGGCACATGGCTGATGCAAACTAATATTTTCATGAATCTTACGTTTTTATATTAATTCTAATTATTAGGTACGAAGGTAAAATTTTTTTCTGAATAAATTACTATGCATGCATAATATTTTTTGTTATATTTGAATCAAAGCATTTTTATTTTATCTTCGGGTGTATCCCTCAACAGGAATTTCGATGTCGTATTTTTTATTGCCCGAAATTTTTAAACTTGTATCGACCAACCATGGATTATGGAGTTTGAGAATTTTATAATTAAAACCTTGATTCAATGCCCATTTTTGCAAGTCCTCAATAGGACTATCAATCGTTACGGTTTTGGTTTTTATGGGGCGATATAAAGCTTCTTTTGGAAAAACATAACCGTATTTATCTGGATGATTCATGATTTCTTTTAAAGCCAAAATTCTAAATACATAACGCGTGGTTTCTTGATTCAGAAACATATCATAATAATCATTCACTCCTTGAGCTAAAACTTGACGTTCGATTCCTGCTATTCCGCGATTGTAAGCAGCGGCTGCCATCGTCCAGCTTCCAAATTTTGAATATGCATTTTTAAGGTACGCACAAGCGGCTTCGGTTGCTTTTTCCAAATGCAATCTTTCGTCAACAGAGTCGCTGACCTCCAAATTATATTCCTTAGCAGTCGCGGGCATAAATTGCCAAAAACCTCTTGCGCCGGCTGGTGAAGTTGCGTTGGTCAATGAACTTTCAATCACACATAAATATTTGAAGTCGTCTGGTATTCCATTTCTTTTCAAAATGGGTTCAATAATTGGGAAGTAACGGCTTGCTCTCTTGATAATCAGGCTTGTGGAGGAGTGTAAATTGATGTTTACAGTCATTTCTCGATCGAGCCGTTCTTTGACATCAATTAATTCGATAGGTACATGTTCGTTTGCAAATTCCATATTCATAGGTAGAAACACGTGGTTTTTAACATCCGGGCTTGCTGTGTTGTCTGTGGTAAATTGGTAAAACATTGTACTGACACCCATAACAACAATTAAAGTGCCGATTACTTTATAATTCACTTTTTTCATCTTTATTTTTCTAAAATTTCATCTAATTTTTTATTAATCCAATTGGCGTTTACTAAAATCATTACATGTGTTCCTTTGTCTAAAATCTCAGCATTTTTGACTCTCTTTGAAGGAAAAATATGATCTTTTCCACCATGTAAATGAAATACTTTATTAATAGGGTGTTTGTTTTCCCAGAGTATCACGTTTTTAAAAGCCCAATCCAAATAATTTTCTGAACGTACAGTCAGATACTTCTTATACATTTTGATACGTTCTTTAACTTTTGGTGAAGATACAAGTTTTTCTGTAAGCGTTTCCAAAGAATTTACATAAGCAGAAGGAAATAAATGATAAAGTTTCCATTTTTTCGCCCAATGAATTCGCGAAGGAAACTCTGAAGGGTCCTTTACACTAGAAATAATAATGACTTTGTCAACGGGACGTTGTTTGGCAATTTCTTGGACAATTATCCCGCCAAAAGAGACACCTATAAGGATCGGATTGGGATGTTTGATTTTCTCACAGATTCGACTCACGTAGGATTCTAACGCTTCCTCTTTCAAAGGTTCTAACCATTCCAAATAATGAGATTCGAAACGCTTGGAATCTAATTTTATGTTTTCAAAAATTTTATAATTAGCAGCCATTCCGGGCATAAAATACACAGGTCTCATTTAATTTTTGGTTATAAAATGGATTATCATTGCTTTATTGAAATTTTATTACTAAATTTGTAATTGAATTAATTTGGCGATCAGTTTTACTCTTGTTTTTAAAACTCTAAATTTAAGAATAAATTATAAAACCCGCAATCGAATATTTTAAATGATATGAAATTTAAGAACAACGAGCTGTTGAGACAGTTTGAAGTAAGGTGCAGTGGCAGATTTGTTAGTATTGAGTATTCTATACAAGAAAGAAAATTGTTTTTAACGAAATTTGATGCCAATGGGTGTGAAGATGAGGTTTTTATAAATGATTTTATTAGGTCAATACTGGATTTTGCAGAGGAAAAACGAATGCGTGTAGTTCCTGTAAACTCTAATATAGTTGCTTTTTTCAAAAAGAACCCAAGCTACAAAGAATTACTAGCAGTAGGAATCAAAATTTAACTCTTAGAATCAACAGAATACACCTAAAGAACAGTGTTTTTTAAAATTACGAACTCATTTTGACTTTTTTCCAATTGCTTAATGTTCTTTTTGTCCTCCTTTTTTACACTCCGTAGCCTTGTTATGTAGTGCAAAAAGCGCTTATATATAGAACAAAAACATCAATTTTTACTATTATCAAAAATGACGAGACAAGTTCATACATAAATTTAAAAACTATGGGTTATTTAAGGAAGTAGTTTTTTGTTGCTTTCAGATTTAATATCTTTGTAGCTAAAATTTCGACAATGGCTAAAAAAGAGAAAGTAAAAAAAGAGACTCCGTTAATGCAGCAATACAATCAGATAAAAAGTAAATATCCTGATGCGTGTTTGTTGTTTCGTGTAGGTGATTTTTACGAAACCTTTGGCGAAGATGCAGTTAGAACTGCTAAAGTGTTGGGGATTACGTTAACCAAAAGAGGCGCTGGATCCACTAGTGAGACCGAATTGGCTGGGTTTCCGCATCATTCTCTAAATGTGTATTTGCCTAAATTGGTCAAAGCAGGTTTGCGTGTAGCAATTTGTGACCAATTAGAAGATCCTAAAACAGCCAAAACAATTGTGAAGCGGGGTGTTACTGAATTGGTGACGCCTGGGGTTGCTATTAATGATGAGGTTTTACAGTCAAAAAGCAACAATTTTTTAGCAGCTCTCCATTTTGGTAAAAAAAATACTGGAATTGCCTTTTTAGATGTTTCAACTGGCGAATTTCTTACCTCACAAGGGAATGAAGAATACATAGATAAATTGCTCCAGAATTTTAAGCCAAGTGAGATTTTGGTTCAAAAAGGGAGTAAAAATCATTTTTCACATCATTTTGGAAGTGATTTTAATCTATTTTACTTAGAAGATTGGATTTTTAAAGAAGATTATGCAAACGAAAGCTTAACGGGACATTTTAAAACCAATTCGTTAAAAGGGTTTGGAATCGATGAACTGCATGAGGGAGTGATTTCTTGTGGGGCAATTCTTTATTATCTTTCTGAAACACAGCATAATAAAATACAGCACATTACGAACATTCAACGTATAGCCGAAGATGCCTATGTATGGATGGATCGGTTTACGATTCGAAATTTAGAGCTGTATGGCTCGACTAATGAAAACGCAACAACGCTATTAGATGTCATCGATAAGACGTTATCACCAATGGGTGGGCGTCTGTTGAAACGCTGGTTAGCTTTGCCTTTAAAAGATGTTGATGCTATTAATAAGCGCTATGATGTCGTAGATTATTTTAAGGAAAACCAAGAAATATTACAGAATTTTCAATATCAAATCAAACAGATTTCCGATTTGGAACGATTGATATCTAAATTAGCCACTGGAAAAATAACCCCTCGTGAACTCACAATTTTAAAGGAAAGCCTGAATGCAGTTATTCCGTTGAAGGAAGCTTCTTTAGCATCTAAAAACGATGCACTTAAAGTGATAGGAGATAACCTGAATACATGTGAACTACTTAGAGAAAAAATTACCAATACAATTCACGCAGATGCACCTGTTTCATTGAATAAAGGAAACGCAATTGCAAATGGTGTAAACGAGGAATTGGATGAGCTACGCAATATTTCGAAATCTGGAAAATCTTATTTAGAAGCAATCGAACAACGCGAAAGTGAAGCGACGGGCATACCGTCTTTAAAAGTAGCTTTTAATAATGTTTTCGGATATTATATAGAAGTTCGAAATACTCATAAAGACAAAGTGCCGACCGAATGGATTCGAAAACAAACCTTGGTAAATGCTGAACGTTACATCACGGAAGAATTAAAGGAATATGAAGCTAAAATTTTGGGTGCCGAAGAACGCATCTCAAAAATTGAAGCCGAGATTTATGAAAAATTTATCATGTGGTGCTCACAATACATTCAGCCCGTACAGCTCAATGCACAGCTGGTGGCGCAATTAGATTGTTTGCAATCCTATACTCAGTTGGCGATTGAAAACAATTATGTAAGACCAGGGCTAGAAGAAAGTTATGTTTTAGAAATCAAAGACGGTCGTCATCCAGTAATAGAGAAGCAGTTGCCAATCGACACCCCATATATTGCAAATGATGTCTATCTCGATACTGAAACACAACAGATCATTATGATAACCGGACCAAATATGTCGGGTAAATCTGCTATTTTACGCCAAACTGCTTTGATTGTGCTTTTGGCTCAAATGGGAAGCTTCGTTCCTGCAAGTGCTGTACGTATGGGAATTGTCGATAAAATATTTACTCGCGTGGGGGCTTCGGACAATATTTCGATGGGAGAATCCACTTTTATGGTAGAAATGAACGAAACGGCCTCAATTTTAAATAACCTGACCAATAGAAGTTTGGTGTTATTGGATGAAATCGGTCGCGGAACATCCACTTATGATGGGATTTCTATCGCTTGGGCAATTGCCGAATTTTTACACGAACATCCACAAAAGGCAAAAACACTTTTTGCAACGCATTACCACGAACTTAACGATATGCATGAACTGTTTGAACGAATTAAAAACTATAATGTTTCAGTTAAAGAATTGAAAGATAATGTTTTGTTTTTGAGAAAGTTGGTTCCTGGTGGTAGTGCCCATAGTTTTGGAATTCATGTGGCAAAAATGGCAGGAATGCCAAGTTTAGTAGTTCAAAAAGCTCAAAAAATATTGAAAAAATTAGAGGCAAGTCATAAAGCCGAAGGAATGCAAGAGTCCTTAAAGCAAGAGGATTTGCAATTGTCCATTTTCAATTTAGACGATCCAATTTTAGAAGAAATCCGAGAAGAGATTGTGAATTTAGATATCGACACTTTGACACCAGTTGAAGCGTTGATGAAATTGAACGAAATTAAAAAAATGGTCTCAAAAAGATGATTGTTGTTTATTTTCTTAAAAGCGAAATCTAAAACCGTCCTCGAACTTAGGACTTTTTACTTAACTTACATTCAACTAATAAATACTTTGTATTTTTTTTATATTTAACAAAATAGAGGAGGCTTAAGTTTTATTGATATTAAAAAGTATAAAATAACAAACAAACTATGTAGATTCCATAGTATTTTTAAGATATATTTGATTTTAAGATTTAGATAACTTTTTATTTTATATAAAAACATAGCTCTACTATGTATTATTAAAGGTAAGTCTATAAAATACTGATAACTATGTGTCTATGTGGTTTTAAAAAAGTTTAAATGAGTTCGTATTCTAATAATTAATGCTCCCTATGTATCATTGTTAATTTATGTGATTCACGACTATTATACTTGAAAATGGATTTTCGAACCATAACCAAACTCGGATACTTTCAGTTTAAAGTAGTTTGTTTTTAAAGGTTGCTTGCAAATACATCCAGAGAACACACAGAGTGTAGCGTTAAAGTGGGGAAAAAGCAGAAAATATCCACAAAAATTCATTGTGTTTATTTTTCATTTAATCATTGATTTATAGTATTTTTGCAGACTAAACTATGATACAATAAATACAGATATGAATTCAACGATAAAAATTCAATCGGCATTAATTTCAGTATTCGATAAAAACGGATTGGAGTCGATTGTGAAGGCATTACATAATAATCAAGTAACAATTTACTCAACCGGTGGTACTGAGGCGTTTATTCAAGGTTTGGGGATTCCTGTTGTCCCAGTGGAAAATGTCACTTCTTACCCTTCAATTCTGGGTGGACGCGTAAAAACATTACATCCAAAAATATTTGGTGGTATTTTGAACAGACAAGATAACCCGTCTGATGTGGCACAAATGAAAGAATTTGAAATTCCACAAATCGATTTGGTCATTGTTGATTTATACCCTTTTGAGAAAACCGTTGCTTCTGGAGCAAGTGAAGCTGACATTATTGAAAAAATAGATATTGGAGGGATTTCACTAATTCGTGCTGCAGCAAAAAACTTTAATGACACTGTTATAGTTGCTTCTGTGAACGAATACGCTACTTTTTTAGATTTTTATAACGAAAACAACGGTGCCACTACTTTGGAACAGCGCAAGCGTCTAGCAGCTATGGCTTTTAATACATCGTCGCATTATGACAGTGCTATATTCAATTATTTTAACCATCAATTAAATGAGGCTGTTTTAAAAATAAGCGAAAGTAAAGCGACTTCTTTACGCTATGGTGAAAACCCTCATCAAAAAGGAACTTTCTTTGGTGATTTTGACGAAATGTTTGATAAGTTGCATGGTAAGGAATTGTCATACAATAATTTATTAGATGTCGATGCAGCAGTTAATCTAATGAATGAATTTAAAGGAGAAGCGCCTACATTTGCTATTTTAAAACATAATAATGCTTGTGGAGTGGCGCAAAAGGCCACAATGAAAGAAGCATATTTAGCGGCTTTAGCTGGTGACCCAACTTCAGCTTTCGGTGGTGTATTAATTGCTAATGATACGATTGACAAGGAAACTGCTCAGGAAATCAATAAATTGTTTTGTGAAATTGTAATTGCTCCTTCTTTTGACGAAGATGCGGTAACAGTTTTACAAGAAAAGAAAAATAGAATTATTTTGGTTATCAAGGAGGTTCAATTACCTGGTACTCAAATGCGCACTTGCTTGAATGGGGTGTTGTTTCAAGACAAAGATAACGTAACAGATACTAAAGAGCATTTAAATAACGTTACTACTTTAGCACCAGATGCAGAACAAGTAGAAGATTTATTGTTTGCGTCAAAAATTAGTAAACACACCAAATCCAATACTATTGTTTTAGTAAAAAACAAACAGTTATGTGCTTCAGGTACTGGACAGACTTCACGAGTAGATGCTCTTCGTCAGGCTGTTGAAAAAGCCAATTCTTTTGAGTTCGACTTAAATGGAGCGGTAATGGCAAGCGATGCATTCTTTCCTTTTCCTGATTGTGTGGAAATCGCAAACAATGCAGGGATCAAGGCGGTTATTCAACCGGGTGGCTCCATAAAAGATCAATTGAGTATTGATTATTGCAACCAAAACCAAATGGCAATGGTAACCACTGGAATCAGACATTTTAAACACTAAGAAATAAATTAGTTTAACAATCTAACACCATTTACAAAAAACATGGGATTTTTTGACTTTATGACCGAGGAAATTGCTATGGATCTCGGTACTGCAAACACTTTAATCATCCACAATGGAAAAGTTGTGGTTGATAGCCCGTCTATTGTTGCTCGCGATCGCGTTTCAGGTAAGATTCTCGCTGTAGGGCAAGAGGCAAGCTTGATGCAAGGTAAAACGCACGACAACATTAAAACCATCCGTCCATTGAAAGATGGTGTCATCGCCGACTTTGATGCTTCTGAAAAAATGATCAGTTTATTCATAAAAAGCATTCCTGCTCTAAAGAAAAAATTATTCACACCCGCACTTCGCATGGTGGTTTGTATTCCATCGGGAATTACAGAAGTGGAGATGCGTGCTGTTAAGGAGTCTTGTGAACGCGTAAATGGGAAAGAAGTTTATCTAATACACGAACCAATGGCAGCTGCAATCGGAATTGGCGTGGATATTATGCAACCTAAAGGAAACATGATTGTTGATATAGGTGGTGGAACTACAGAAATCGCAGTTTTGGCATTAGGTGGTATTGTATGTGATAAATCAGTGAAAATTGCTGGTGATGTTTTTACAAATGATATTATCTATTATATGCGTACGCAACATAACCTGTTTGTAGGAGAAAGTACGGCTGAAAAAGTCAAAATTGAAATTGGAGCTGCTATTGAAGATTTGGATTTAGGTCCCGAGGATTTATTGGTGCAAGGTCGCGATTTGTTGACAGGAAAGCCAAAACAAGTTACCGTTTCCTACAGAGAAATTGCGAAAGCTTTAGATAAATCAATTCAACGAATTGAAGATGCTGTTATGGAAACCTTGTCACAAACTCCACCTGAATTGGCAGCTGATATCTACAATACAGGTATTTATCTTGCTGGAGGAGGTTCCATGTTGAGAGGTTTGGATAAACGTATTTCTCAAAAAACAGATTTGCCTGTATATATTGCAGAAGACCCCTTGAGAGCGGTGGTTAGAGGAACGGGAATCGTGATTAAAAATGTAGAGAAGTTTAAAAGTATTCTTATAAAATAACAGACTGAAGACGGATGCAGCAAATCATTTTTTTTATATCAAGAAACAGTACAAAGCTACTGTTTTTGCTGCTTTTGTTAATCTCACTGTTTCTGACAGTGCAGACACATTCTTTCCATAGAAGCAAGGCGCTGCATAGTGCTAATTTTGTTAGTGGAACAATTTACGAACAAGCAAATAATCTGACGGAATATCTTCGACTTAAAGATGAAAATCAGATTTTGGCAGAAGAAAATGCTCGACTAAAACAGATTTTGTATAATAGCGAAATCATAGTTGATAGTAATTTTCAGATCAATCCTGCGCTAAGAATTGCAGAGGATTATAAGCTTTTACAAACCAAAATCATCAGAAACTCTTATCACAGGAAAGATAATTATCTGACAATTAGAGGAGGAGAAGCTCAGGGGATTCAAAAAGATATGGGAGTGATTAATTCCAAAGGAGTTGTCGGAATTGTGGAAAACGTGTCAATAAATTATGCAACTGTTCAAAGTATTTTAAACAAACATACCAAAATTAGTGCTAAAGTTCGGAATACAAATCATTTCGGAACCATTACTTGGAATGGAAAAAACACTGGATTTGTTCAACTCATCGATATTCCTAAATTAGTGCAATTACACAAAGGGGATTCTATTGTTACGGGCGGAATTTCGACTATTTTTCCCGAAAATATTCCTATTGGAACCGTTGATGAGGTTTTTGAATCTCAAAATTCAAATTTCTATACGATTAGTGTAAGACTTTTTAATGATATGACCAGTATTGGCTCGGTTTATTTGATTGAAAATATCAACATCAGAGAGATAAATCAATTGGAACAAGAAACGATGGATAATCTGCGATGAATAGCTCTGTAATAAATATTAGCATACGTTTTATCGTACTTGTTTTTTTGCAAGTTACGGTTTTTGATAATATCCATTTTTTAGGGTTTATAACTCCTTATCCTTATATTGTTTTTATTTTACTTTATCCGCTCAATATCAATAGAAACTTATTGCTCTTATTGAGCTTCTTGTTGGGAATGACACTTGATATATTTAATAATTCAGGAGGTGTTCATACTACGGCTTGTATTACTTTGGCTTTTATGAGACAAAGTCTTTTGAAAATGTCTTTTGGATACAGCTACGAATATCATATGTTTAAAATTCCAGATAAATTTTCCAGTGAACTCCTCACTTATTTCGTTTCTGGAGTGCTGATACATCATAGCGTTTTGATAGTCTTAGAATTGCTTAATTTTGAATTGGTTGGTGAAATGTTGCTCAGGATTTTAGGATCCTCTATTTTCACAATCTTGTTGTTTTTTTTACTAACCGGTTGGACTAAATCTTATAAAAGATGAGAAAGTTGCTATTTCCTATCGTAGTGATTATAGCTACTTTGGCAATTGTTGCAAAGCTTTTTCATATTCAGATTTTGGATGATTCTTTTTTGGCGAAATCTGAAAACAATGCAATAAAAATTGTTTATGAATACCCTGAAAGAGGCTATGTTTACGATCGAAATGGAACATTACTCATTGCGAATCAACCTAGTTATGATATCATGGTGATACCAATAGAGGTCAAAGGAATAGATACTTTGGAGCTGTGTAACATTCTCGATATTACCACAGAAGATTTTATAGTAAAATTGAACAAAGCAAGAGTGTATTCTCCTTTATTGCCATCTGTTTTTTTGGCACAATTAACTAAAACTGAATTTGCTGCTTTTCAGGAAAAGATTCGACACTTCAATGGGTTTTATATACAAAAAAGAAACCTGAGAGATTATCAAGTTGATTTTGCTGGAAATATTTTTGGCTACATTCGTCAGATTAACGAAGTCGAATTAGCAAGAAGGAAATACTACAAATCTGGGGAATTGATTGGAGTAGGAGGCGTTGAACAAGCCTATGAGGAGGATTTGAGAGGAGTACGCGGAGTTCACTTCATCCAAAGAGATAAATTCAATAAAGAAATAGGACCTTTCAAAAATGGGATTTATGATACAATTGCCATAAAAGGCAACGACTTGACTATAACTATTGATTCAGAACTTCAAAAATATGGAGAGGAATTAATGGTACGAAAACGAGGAGGAATTGTAGCTTTAGAACCCAAAACAGGAGAAATTTTGGCTTTAGTTTCTTCTCCCTCTTATGATCCCAGCCTTTTAGTGGGACGTGAACGCTCTAGAAACTACATCAGGATTGACAGTTTACCAGGTAAACCATTTTTTGATAAAGTATTGCAAGGGCAATTTGCGCCAGGCTCACCTTTTAAAATTTTGACGGGATTGATTGGTTTGCAAGAGGAGGTCATCGATACACAAACACGATTTCCTTGTCAAGGTGGCTTCTATTATGCAAGGGGAGCTTTTATGAGGTGCCACGATTATGGTGCTTGGAATTTACATCCAGCAATCGCTCAGTCATGTAATACATATTTTGCACAAACTTATATGCGAATCATTAATAAATACCGAACTCCAAGTCAAGGGGTCGATGTTTGGCACAATCATTTGGCGAGTTTTGGGTTAAATAACTATATGGGCTATGACTTACCTGTTGGTCAAAGAGGTTTTATACCAGATTCTGAATACTACAAAAGAATTTATCCCAACGGAGGATGGCGAAGTACTGCTATCGTTTCTAACTCAATCGGACAAGGGGAGGTGTTAATGACGCCTATGCAATTAGCAAACGTAATGTGTGCTGTGGCCAATGAAGGTTATTACTATACACCACATATCATCAAAAGAATCGAAAACAGAGAAATTGATAAGTCTTTTGTGGAACGTAAACAAACTACTATAGACAGGCAGCATTTTAGACCAATAATTGAAGGTTTGGAAGAAGTTTATAAAACAGGGACGGCAAGACGACTGCAAATACCCGGAATTGCTATTTGCGGAAAAACTGGAACTGTGGAAAATGCAGCAACCGTGAACGGTGAAAGTGTAAAACTCAAAGACCATTCCGTATTTTTAGCATTTGCACCTAAGGAAAACCCTAAAATTGTAGTGGCGGTTTTCATAGAAAACGGAGGTTTTGGTGCAACTTGGGCGGGACCTATAGCTTCCTTGATGATTGAAAAATATCTAAAAGGTGAAATTACACGTACCGATATGGAAAAACGAATGTTGGAAGGAGATCTGTCAGAGAATTATGTTTTAAGAGATATTGCCGATAAACAATTAGAAGAGAGAAGAAAACAAAGAGCCGAAGAAGAACGAATTAAAAAAGAAGCAGAAAGTGTCGCAAACTAAACAATTAAAAAACCAAGGTGTAATAACTAATATCGATTGGCTGAGTATTTTATTGTACTTGGCATTGGTTGTTTTTGGTTGGATGAACATTTATTCGGCTTCTTTACCTTTGGAAACAACTTCTATTTTTGATTTAACTCAAATCTATGGAAAACAACTCCTTTTTGTTGGACTTTGTATCCCTCTAATTATTGTCATTTTGTCATTAGACGCTAAGGTCTACGAGAATTATGCCACGATTTATTACATCATCGGCGTCTTGTTGCTTATGGGATTGTTTATTTTTGGTAAAACTATAAAAGGTCAAACCAATTGGTATCAATTTGGAGGTATTAGCTTGCAACCCTCGGAGTTTGCTAAAATCGGTACCGCTCTTTTACTTGCAAAATATGTTAGTGAGCTTCAAAATCCTTTTGAAACGTTTAAGGAACAACTCATTGCCATGGGAATCCTTTTACTACCAGTTTTTTTTATAATGATGCAGCCTGATACAGGCTCGGCAATGATTTTTGTCGTTTTCTTTTTGGTGTTATATCGAGAGGGATTCCCTTCTTGGTATTTATGGACGGGGTTTCTTGCAGCTTTACTTTTTATTCTGGCTTTAGTTGTAAACCCAGTAATCTTAATTATTGCAATATTAATAGGTTGCATTGTTCATTTTATAACCAACAAAAACATTCGTAGAAATCCAGTTATTTATGGTGCTTTGGCACTTGCTATGTCGGTGTTTGTTTTTTCAGTGGATTATGTTTTTGATAATGTATTGGAGCCGCATCACAAAGACCGAATCAACGTTTTATTTGGTGAAAATGTCGATATGCAAAGGGAAGGATACAATTTGAATCAATCTATGATCGCTATTGGTTCCGGAGGTTTGACAGGTAAAGGATTTCTGGAAGGTACCCAGACTAAAGGAGGGTTTGTGCCCGAACAACATACCGATTATATTTTTACGACTGTGGGAGAAGAATGGGGCTTTATAGGAGCTGTGTCGGTGGTGTTGACTTTCGTAATATTGATTTTACGTATTGCTTTCTTAGCTGAAAGACAAAAAAATACTTTTACTCGAATTTATGGTTATGGGGTGGCAGCTATTTTGTTCATGCATTTTGCAGTTAACATAGCGATGATAATTGGGATATTCCCAACAATTGGCGTTCCTTTACCATTTTTCTCATACGGAGGATCAAGTTTGATTTCTTTTACTTTAATGTTGTTTATCTTTTTAAAATTAGATGCAAATAAAGTAAATGAATGGTAAGTTGGCATAAAATTTGAAGTAGATTACAAGGAGCATAATAAATTATTTAATATAGACCACTTAATATGAAAAAAGGTATCTTATTTTTAGGAATGATTTCATTAATCAGTTATAATGTAACTGCACAGGAACCTGAAAAAAAGCAATTGAACGAAACAAATGTTGAAAAAAAGGTAGATTCTACTACTTCACAAACAACTTCAACTCAAGAGGACACTTCTGAAGTAAGTCAGACAACTCAAACACCTGTGAATAACACAAAAACAGGATATGAGGAAGAGGTTTTGAAAGCAGAAAAAGCCAAACAGAAAGCGGAAGCGGAAGCGGAGAAAGCTGTCAGAAAGAAAGCAGAAGCAGAAGCGAAAGCAGCTAAAATTGCAGCTAAAAAAGCAAAATCTGAAGCCAAAGCCGCTCAAAAACAGCAAAAAGCTCAAGAAAAAATGGTGAAAGATGCTGAAAAAGCTGCCAAAGCTGCAAAAAAGAAAGCTGATGCAGAGGCAAAGGCAGCACGAAGACAACAAAAAGCGTTTGAGAAAGAACAAAAAGCACGTATCAAAGCAGAAAAAAAAGAGGCTAAAAAAATAGCAGCTGTTGAAAAGGCGAATAAAAGATTGGACAAAGCAAAAGGCAACTTAAACAAAGCGGAGTTGAAATTAGAAAAAGCAAACAATAGTTTTGAGCGTAAGAAATTGAGAAATAAATTGAGCGCAGAGCAAGAAATAAAAGAACGTTCAAAGTTAATGAAGCTTGAAACAAAAGTTTCGGAATTGAAACTTAAAGTAAATAAGCAAGAGTTGGAGGTTAAAAAAGCAGAGTTAAATTAGAAAACTGTAAGCCTAAATAATGAACTCATCTTGACTTTTTCGCTTCAATCAAAAAAGTCAAGATGAGTTCAAGGGGAAATCTCCTGTAAATATACGTTTACAGGAGATTTTTATTTTTATAAATCAACGTGAATAGATAAAACAATTACTCACGCTTCTAATATTCAATGGAGATAGCGGTTGTTGAATGTAAAACTCATTTACTTATATTCTGATTTAGCAAAAGCTTTTGGTTTGTTTTTTTTGCATCTTGGTATTTCTCATACAATATTATCGTATTTTTGTAGTTTTAAAAAAATAAAAATGAGTTTTAAAGACGAAATTTTAAAAAGAAGAACCTTTGCCATTATTGCTCACCCCGATGCTGGAAAGACTACACTTACAGAAAAATTGTTGCTGTTTGGTGGTGCAATTCAAGAGGCGGGGGCAGTGAAAAGTAACAAAATTAAAAAAGGTGCTACCTCCGATTTTATGGAGATCGAACGGCAAAGAGGTATTTCAGTAGCCACTTCAGTTCTTGCATTTAATTACAAAGAAAAGAAAATCAATATATTAGATACGCCTGGTCATAAAGATTTTGCTGAGGATACTTTTAGAACTCTCACTGCTGTGGATTCAGTTATTGTTGTGATTGATGTAGCAAAGGGAGTGGAAGAACAAACCGAAAAACTAGTAGAAGTTTGTCGGATGAGAAATATCCCTATGATTGTTTTCATAAATAAATTAGATCGTGAAGGTAAAGATGCCTTTGATTTATTGGATGAAGTGGAACAAAAACTTAAGCTTACGGTAACTCCTCTTTCTTTTCCAATAGGAATGGGAGCCGATTTCAAAGGGATTTTTAATATATGGGAAAACAATATTAATCTGTTTTCAGAAAACGGGAGGAAAAATATTTCCGACCTTATCACCATTGATCATTTACAAGACGAATCTTTGAACCAATTAATTGGAGAAAAATCAGCCTCACAGTTGCGTGAAGAGTTAGAGTTAGTTGAGGAGGTTTATCCTGATTTTGACCGTGAAGCCTATATCAATGGCAAGCAACAACCGGTGTTTTTTGGCTCGGCTTTGAACAATTTTGGAGTACGTGAATTGTTGGATTGTTTCATTGAAATAGCTCCGTCTCCAAGACCAAAAGAATCCGACACACGCCTGGTTGCACCTGATGAACCTAAGTTTACAGGATTCGTTTTTAAAATACATGCCAATATGGATCCCAAGCATCGCGACCGTTTGGCATTTGTTAAAATTGTCTCAGGAACTTTTGAACGAAACAAGCCTTATTTGCACGCACGATTGGGTAAGAATTTGAAATTTTCCAGTCCCAATGCATTCTTTGCTGAAAAGAAAGAAATTGTGGATATTTCATATGCAGGCGATATTGTTGGATTACATGATACTGGAAACTTCAAAATTGGAGATACTTTGACTGAAGGAGAATTGATGAATTTTAAAGGCATACCGTCTTTTTCTCCAGAACACTTTCGTTATATTAATAACGCCGATCCTATGAAATCCAAACAATTAGAAAAAGGTATTGACCAATTGATGGACGAAGGTGTGGCTCAACTTTTCGTGTTGGAAATGAATGGAAGAAAAATCATCGGAACCGTTGGTGCACTGCAATACGAGGTGATTCAATACCGTTTGGAACACGAATATGGTGCCAAATGTACCTATGAAAACTTCCCTGCTTTTAAAGCGTGTTGGGTGCGTCCTGAGGATGTTAAAAATGAGGAGTTTGCAGAATTTAAGCGCGTGAAACAAAAGTTTTTAGCCAAAGATAAATCGGGACAATTGGTGTTTTTGGCAGATTCAGAGTTTTCTATTCAAATGACTCAAAGTAAATATCCAAGTGTCAAGCTGGATTTTGTTTCTGAACGAGTTCAATAATAAAAAATCAACCGTTTAGGTTGATTTTTTATTGGTTAAATCTTTTTTCTTCTTTTAAAGTAATAAATGATTGCAACAACAAGAATCAAAAATGGCCAAATATAAAGTAATCCTAAGAAAAAACTTGAAATAAGGTCGAGCCCAGATTTGATTGAATGCCACATTTTGGAGCCATATGATTGTCCAATCTTATTGTTTGGCGTTTTTATATAGAATCGAATTTCAAGTGTGCTCAGAGCAATCCGATTTTTCAGATAATTGAACTGTCCTTCTTGTGATTCGATTTCTTCACGAAGAATGCTTAACTCTTTTTCAATTTCTAAAATCTCAGAAATCTTATTTGCCTTTTTCAACAATTCCAAATAGCGATTTTCCAATTCTTTTTTAGCTTTCAAACGAGCTTCCAAATCAATATATTGTTCAGTCACATCTTGTGAAAATATGTTCTTATGGTCAAAATACCCCACACCTGCACTAACTTCATTTACTAATTGCTCGAAATTTTCATTTAAAACTCTCAAAGTGATGTCTCGATAAACGGTGTTGTATTCCTTTTCTTCTCGATCGGATTGGATTCGTGCTTTTAGCTTTTTTGCAGCATCGTAGATTTGTTGTGAGGTCTGGTCTAGATTTGTGGTTTCAAATTGAAGCCGTCCGTGTTTTATGATTTTTTGAGGATTTCTATCTTTTTTTGCATCTTTTATTTGATCGATGTTTTTGGGGTCGGAGCATCAACTGAAAAAACCTCCTCGACAAGTGTTTCTTCAAAACTTTGCGACCCGTTTTTTCCACAGGCTACAAAAACAAAGACACACAGTAAAAATACAAGTTTATTTTTCATTATTCGAGAGGTTTTATTTCACAAATATATAGAAAAAGAATTTGTTTTGTAAAAAAAACGCATTAAACCTTTAGACTCATTTCAAAGGGTACTCTGTGAACCAAACTACGTCCTAAAGTGACTTCGTCTGCGTATTGCAATTCGTCTCCAACTGCAATTCCTCTTGCAATAGTTGACGTTATGAGATCGTATCCTTTGATTTGTTTGTAGATGTAAAAATTAGTTGTATCTCCTTCCATAGTAGAACTTAGTGCAAAAATAAGTTCTTTTACCTGACCGTTTTTTACTTTTTCCACCAAACTTTGAATGTTTAATTGCGACGGACCGATTCCATCTATAGGGGATATTTTTCCGCCCAAAACATGGTAAATCCCTTTGTATATTTGCGTATTTTCCAGTGCCATTACATCTCGAACATCTTCTACCACACAAATGGTATGTCGATCTCTTCCTGGATGATTACAAATTTCACAAATTGCAACGTCTGAAATAGCATGACAACTTTTGCAGTACTTTATTTCATTGCGTAACATGTCCAAAGAAGTAGTTAAAGCTTGTGTCTGTTCAAGCGGTTGTTGTAGTAAATGCAAAACCAAACGCAAAGCCGTCCTTTTTCCGATGCCTGGTAATTGTGCCATCTCATTTACGGCATTTTCTAATAATTTTGAAGGAAAATCCATAAGACAAAAATACATTTTTTTTATTGATTACAAACAACATCGTTTAAACAAAAACATTAAAAAAATGATTATTATTTATGTACAATATAAAATGGTTTTTTCTATAATGGTGAAGATTTCAATCTTAAAATTGTTCTGTGTAAATTTCGAAGCTAAATTTTAATTCGATTGTTAAACGAAGCTGTTATAAAATCGTTACTTTTGATGAAATTTTAATGAAATGACACCTGTACTGATATTGACCATATTGGTCATTTACTTTGGAGGCCTGATCGGTATTTCGCATTTTGTGAGTAGAAAAGATAGTAGCAATGCCGCTTTTTTTTCTGCTAATAAAAATGCAAAATGGTATTTGGTTGCTTTTGGGATGATTGGAACGGCACTTTCTGGAGTGACTTTTATTTCCGTACCTGGAGAAGTAGGGGCACCCTCGGGCGAACAGTTTAAATATTTTCAATTTATTTTAGGCAATGCTGTTGGCTTTATTATTACCGCAACCGTATTGTTGCCCTTGTACTATCGGTTAAATTTGGTGTCTATTTATGAATATTTTGAAAACAGACTTGGATTCTATAGTTACAAAACAGCAGCCGGTATTTTTTTAGTAAGTCGAACCATTGGTTCTGCATTTCGTTTGTATTTAGTTGTAATTGTTTTTCAACGTTTTGTATTTGATTATTACCATATTCCATTTGCAGTAACCGGCTTGATATCATTAGGATTGATTTACGCTTATACTTACAAATCTGGTTTGAAAGCTATTATAATCACCGATACTTTACAAACCTTTTTTTTAGTTGGTTCAGTTATTCTAACCATTTTTTTTATTTGTAATAGTTTAGATTTGGGTTTAGTCGAAGCTTTTGAGACTGTAAAAGAAAGTAGTTATAGTAAAATTTTCTTTTGGGAAGATTTTGTTGGAAGTCGTTTTCACTTTATAAAACAGTTTTTTGGTGGAATGTTTGTAACTATTGCAATGACTGGCTTAGATCAGGATTTGATGCAGAAAAACTTGAGTTGCTCAAATATCAAAGATGCTCAAAAAAACATGTTTACTTTTACGGGAATTTTCGTTTTAATCAATATTTTTTTCTTGGGTGTTGGTGCTTTACTATACATATATGCTAATGCTAATGGGATTGACATTCCTACAGATTTGGTAACAGGAAAACCAAGAACTGATTTGTTGTTTCCTGAAATTGCTTTTCATCATTTGGCTTTGGTTCCCGCTGTGGTTTTTCTTTTGGGATTAATAGCAGCTACTTTTGCAACTACCGATTCTGCTTTAACTGCTTTGACTACATCATTTTGCATTGACTTCTTAGGAATGGATAAATCAAAAAATGTAAACAATCCAAAAAATGTAAAAATAAGAAAATGGATCCATTTCTTGTTTTGTTTGATTATTTTTGGTGTCATTGTTTTGTTTAATGCAATTAATGATGCTTCAGTGGTAAGTATGATCTTTAGAATAGCTTCATATACTTACGGTCCATTGTTGGGGTTGTTTACATTTGGAATGTTTTTCAAAAGTCGGAAAGTTCATGATAAATGGGTACCGTTGGTTTGTTTGGCGTCACCATTCGTAACTTTGTATTTGAGTAATAATTCTAAAAGTCTATTCAAAGGATATGTGTTTGATAATGAGTTGATCATTGTCAATGGCTTGATTACTTTGTTATTATTGTTGGCAATAAGTTTCAAAGATAAAAAAAGGCGTACCTAAGTTGAGGTGTGTAATTAATATTGATTTGTGCTAAGTAAGACCAAAGTACAAGCCTCTTCATAATCAATGTTGTTTTTGGATAATAAATTTTGAAAATCAGGGTTTTCTGTGCCTGGATTGAAAATGATTCTTCTAGGCTTTAAGCTAATAATATAGTCATAATAAGGCACTTGTTTCTTGGGATTTAAGTAAAGTGTAACGGTGTCAATGTCTTCACTATGAATAGGAAGTTTTTCAATTTCAACACCTTCCACCTCACCGCCTCTAATTCCAAAAGCACGTACTTTATGCTTGTGTTGCAACAACATACGGATTGCTTTATTAGAATAGCGTTCTATTTTGTCAGAGGCACCTATTACTAAAGTCGTTTCTTTTTTCATCATTTTCTATTTAAAAAATTAATATTTCACATCATTTTCCCAAGCCACTTCTTATAAGCACTCAAAATTATGAAACAATTTTCACTATTCGTTGGGTTTGTTTAATTGTTTTGTTTCAGTATTCGTTTCATTTTCTACGATCGGAATAAAAGTTTCGTTGACTGGGATGATAAATTCTGTTACCCATTTGTTGGGCTTTTGAATATTTAAAATTGATTTTTTGTAAATCGCAATAGGTTTGATATCTGTTCGCTGCGTTAAGCGAAGTTGCTCTACCTGATTTTTTGCTTCTTTCCAAGCCTTATCACTATGTACATAATCGCCATTTAAAACTACCTTGAAGCCGTGAAAAGCTTCAATCTGTTCGCAAACTACGTCACTTCCAGCAGCAGTGCTAAAGAAGTTTTTAATAGGCATACAAACAGCGTATTTAACATTACCCGATTGTAAATCAATATTTTCAAACATGGTTAAAGGAGCTCCATAAGGCTCTAATTCAAAATTTTCCGCAAAAGTATTCAAATGTTCCATGCTTTGAAAAATCTTGTCTCCCAAATTTTCAATGTTTGACTCCACCATTTGTTTTATATAGATGGTTTCTGGGAAAAGTGTCAAATTTTCACTTTTAATAGAATAGTTTTCTATACTTTCATTGATGTGATGTACGATGGCTCGTAGTCCTTTATCAAAATTTGGCGCAATGAATGTTTCTGGCGTACCTTGAAAAAATAATTGGGTTTTTTCAGCAAAAGACAAATTACCGTTAATTTTCCAAACAATCTTTGTGGTGCCATTTTCGTTATCAAAATACATTCTAGTATTGTAGGTGTTTCCGTCAACTTTCAATAGAATTCCAACAGAATCGTTTGGTTTCGAGTTCGTTATATGAACAAGGTTCTCTGCCCAAAAGATCTTTGCATTTTCTCCTTTTGAAAGGGTGTCTAGCTTATAATTGTTGGAAGTTGTTGGCCAAGGATTCCAATCTTTAAAATTATCTAGATCATCAACATACCGAAACAATCGTTGTTTGGATAGTTCCGTTTGATGAGTAACTTGAATCTCATATTCACTTTTTTCTGTTGCAATGTAAACAGATAGAAAAATAGCCAATAAAATTACTATGATGACGAAATACTTAAAGACTTTCATGGTTTACTTAATAATTTAAAATCGATTTCAGCATAAACAATAATCCGATAAACAACAAAAAGCCAATCAACACCCAAATACTCCCTTTGTAATGAAGTTGGTGCAATCTGGCGTCTTTTCTATACATTGCAATCATTGCAATAACAAAAACTACTAAAAAAAAGAGAGCGAAAACGATTTGTCCTTGTGAAAACATTTTTTTACAAAGATAGAAAAATATAGCACAAAAAAAGCTTGCGTTGTGCAAGCTTTTAAAAATTATATTTTCACTGTCCAGTCAAACGGATCGTCTGCCAACTTATTTTGCAGTTTGGTCAGCGCGTCTTTTAGTTGAAGTGCATAAGAATCTTCATTTGCCAACTCTGGTAGTTGGTAATAATCTTCCTTATAAGCAAAACCTTCCATTTGATTCACCACCGCAGCTGTTCCTGCACCAAAGATTTCTTTTAAACTTCCATCTTGAGCTGCTTTTACAATTTCCTCGATTTTCATTGGACGTACATTGATGTCGATACCTAAATGTTGTCCTAATTGAATCAAGCTCTTGCGAGTAACTCCGTCCAAAATACGGTCCGAAGTAGGAGCTGTGAAAAGTGTGTCATTAATTCTAAAAAAGACATTCATTGTGCCGGATTCCTCTAAATGTTCGTGTGTAGAATCCGTCCAGATTATCTGGTTGAAACCTGCTTCCTGAGCAAGTTTTGTAGGATAAAATTGAGCGGCATAATTTCCAGCTGCTTTTGCGGCACCGATACCTCCATTGGCAGCACGACTATAATAATCAGCTATTTGTACTTTTATTTTCCCTGAATAATAAGACTTTGCTGGAGACAAAATGATGCAAAACAAAAATTCATTTGAAGGACTTGCAATCACACCATTCTCAATTGCGATCATAAAAGGTCTGATGTATAATGAATTTCCTAATCCTTTGCGAACCCATTCTTTCTCGATTTTTAACAATTCTTTTAACCCTCCGATAAAACGTGTTTCATCAATCGACGGCATCGCCAAACGGATAGCAGATTTATTGAAGCGATTAAAGTTTTCATCAGGTCTGAACAACCACACATCGTCATTGACGTCTTTATACGCTTTCATTCCTTCAAAAATAGCTTGACCGTAATGAAAAACGCGAGCCGAAGGATCTAAAGTTATTGGCGAATAAGGCTTGATTTCTAAATCTTGCCACGCTCCGTTTTTATATTCACAAACCAACATATGATCTGTAAACTTGGCTCCGAATTTTAAGTCTTCAAAATCAAAAGTATCGATTTTTGAAGCCGTTGTTTTAGTTAATTTAAGGTTTTTTAAAATATTTAAATCCATTATTTATAAACTCTTTTTAGCTTTAAAATTTCACAAAACGCAAAGTTAAATAATAAAAACGGGATAGGCTAAGAAATATGAATTTGTTCACAAGATCTTGTAGAAATTATTGTAGGTTTAATGTTTTCGAGATGAAACCTTAAAATATGGAGTTTGTTATTTTTGTAATTTAGTAACGAATGTTTTGAGAAGAGCTTAATTTGGCGTGTTGTTGTGTGTTTGTTGGTTAATTTTATCGACTAAGTTTAGCTTGTTGTTAAGGAGTTTGTATATATAATAAAACATAAAACCTGATGAGATACCAAAAATATAACCACATATTATATCGATGGGATAATGCAATGCCAAATAGATACGAGTGTAAGCGAAAAGTAATGGAAAGAAGAAGATAATCCAAGCAAATCGATAATATTTCCTGAGGATTAAAAAAACCAACAAAATCGAACCGCTAGAATTGGAAGCATGTCCAGAAAAAAAGCTAGGACTTCCAGCTCCTCTCAGATAGCGAATTTGTGTGAGAATTTCAGGGTCATTAACGGGTCTCAACCTACCAACACTGTATTTAACTACATTGGTCATTTGGTCAGTAAAAAAGAAAAATGCCGTCAATGTCAGTACTAATAATCCAAACTGTTTTAATGATATTTTTTTTAACAAAAGATACATCAATAGTAGAAAAAAAGGCCACCAATTAATCTGATGTGTGATGTACATAAAAATTGGATCGAAAAACTCGGTTCCTAAGTTGTTTAAATAGATGAGCAGATTTTTGTCCTTTTCAATCAGTTGATCTATCATTACTTCAAACGTTTTATCGGTCCGGTCATGCTTTCTATGTCTTCTTTAACCTTTTCAATTTCATTCTGCACATCCTGAATTGGATTCACATCATCTACGGTTTTTTTTAAATCGTCTAAACCAATTCTTTTTTTCATATCTTCGACATTAACCACTTCTTTAATTTCTTTAATTACGCCAGTTTCTTCCACGCCCTTAGTTATTTCAGATTTAATCTCATTGGAAGCATTTTTCATCTGATTGATTATTCGTGCCAAACCTTTAGCCATCTCAGGAACTTTGTCTGAACCGAAAAGCATTAGAAACACAAGTACTATTACGAATAGCTCGCCGCCACTTATACCTGGAATAATGAGAGAAATTGGTGTGTACAAAGCCAAATACATTTCAAAATATTTTTAATTACAAAAATACATAAAAGTATTAGAATTAGTCTGTTTTTAAGTTGAAAAAAAGCTAAAATAAAACAATCCATAAAAATATGTATATCTATGTGAGTCGTAAATGTTGATTTTGATAACACTTCGTTAAAAAACAGTTTGATTTATTGTTTTTATTTCGTTAATATGTTTAAATTTCTTTTTCTTAAATTGAGTTAAGTAGTGCTAAAATGTCGTCTCCAAATTTTGCGATTTTATGTTCTCCAAATCCTTTAATTTTCATGAGTTCTTCCAATGTTTGAGGCTTCAGCTTAGCGATTGTCATTAGTTCAGTGTTGTGACAAACAACAAAATTTGGCACGTTCATTTGAGTAGCTTTGTCTTGACGCCATTGCTTAAAAACTTCAAAAATTTTCTTTTCGTCATCTGTCAGTTCAGAAAAATCGGTTATGGCTATTTTGTCTGAATTTTTTTCATTTTTTCGAGGTTTTTGGTCGTCATAAAACACTAAAATTGACCAAAATACAACTTGTCCATTTATAAGTTCTGTTGCCGTTTTTTTGACTGTAACATTTTCCATAAAACTGTTTAGAGTTTCTTGGTCAGATTGTAGATTTTCTTTTGTCAGTCTTATATGAAATACTTTTACTTTCATAATGCGAATTTATAGTTTCAGTTCTTTCGTCAGTCGTATCGAAGACGACTTTTTTGTCGTCCGATATAATAACGCACAATCGAGTCACGCAAGGGAATTTCACCCTTACGTTCTCACGGAACCATTTCGATAAGCTCAATGTAAACCTTGGCATGAAAGTCTCCCTTCATACGGCTCTTCATGTTAATAAATCACATCAAAAGTAATAACTTATCATGGATATACCAATAACCAATGCACAAATAAATTCTGTTGCCAGCTTCGCTGATGGGATTTTCTTTGTATTTTGTTTTCAACACAAAAGAAAACCAAAAAGCTGCTAATTCCCCTATAGGAAAATAATGATGTCGCTGAACATTTATACTGAGTGTGCCGAAGTAAACAAAAAGCCCTGACATTCACAGGTGTTAGGGCTTTTTTATATTCGGAATAATGTTGTGCGTAGTTTTTATTTATTTTCCCACCATTCAAAAATTTCGTCCGTCAGTTTTACACCATCAAACTCTATTGTGTACAATCCATAATTTACAGTCAGTTCACTCGAAATTACTCTTGTTACCTTTTCAAAATCTGAGTTCTTGTACAAATGACTTAAAATTTTATTTGATAAAGCATCGAATTCATCAGTAGGAGCATCTGGAATAAAGTTCCAAGGATTTACAATTTTCTGTAATTCAGAGAAGTCACTTAAATATTTTTATTTGAGTTCTTTTTCAATCATTTATTCTGTTTTTTAAGTCCATACGTTCGTGTAATATTCTAACTACTTCAATGTTTTTTGGTGCTAATTTTCGGTAAAATATAATATGCTTTCCAATAGAAAATCCTAAAATATCTGATGATATTTCGTTGTAATTTTTTCCATTAGTTGGTTTCTTCGCAATTTCTTGACAAGTTTCTATTAACAATTCATAATAAGTATCAGCTTGATTTTCAGACCAAACTTCATAAGTGTAATCCCAAATTTTGGAAATGTCCTCAACAGCTTTGTTTGTTAAAATATATTTAGCCATTTAGTCTTTTATTGGCTTTTAGTGTCTCTAAATGCTTTTTGGGGTCAAAATTTTTGGCACTTCCACTATCAATACCTTCTTGAATTGCACTTTTCAAAATTTGGACTTTATTCTCTTCTTCTTCAAGTAGTCGAAGACCTGCACGAATTACTTCACTAGCATTTTTGTAACGCCCTTCTACAATTATGTTTTCAACAAAATCCTCAAAATAATTTCCTAATGATACAGATGTGTTACGTCCCATAACTTTATAGTTTAAAAACAAAGTTACCAAATTTTGGTAATTCAATCAAGTTTTTAGACGATTTTTTTTGTAAACTTACTGCCAATCGAGTCACGCAAGGGAATTTCACCCCTGCGTTCTCACGGAACCATTTCGACAAGCTCAATGTAAACCTTGACGTGAAAGTCTCCCTTTATACGGCTCTTCATGTTAATAAATCACATCAAAAGTAATAACTTTTCATGGATATACCAATAACCAATGCGCAAATAAATTGGATTTTCTTTGTATTTTGTTTTCAACACAAAAGAAAACTAAAAAGCTACTAATTCCCCTATAGAAAAATAATGGTGTCGCTGAACACCAATTTTATGCTGAGCCTGCCGAAGTAAGCAAAAAGCCCTGACATTCACAGGTGTTAGGGCTTTTTTCTATTCGGCATAATGTTACCTGCTGGCTTTTTCAAGTTTGTCATTTACGATATATTTTATTTGTCCAGTTCCAATGAGTGTCGGACCTTCTCTAAATTCAAAATTCATTCCTTCGGTCAAACAGTCGGCAAAATAGTCTG
>Ga0209075_1000605_pt1 | contig 35038 bp, 30 predicted proteins | sample Stecom2011_FD_187523 | JGI IMG/M metagenome (GOLD analysis project Ga0209075, IMG submission 187523) | Agricultural soil microbial communities from Utah to study Nitrogen management - Steer compost 2011 (SPAdes) (version 2) | ecosystem: Environmental > Terrestrial > Soil > Agricultural land...
TTCTGTATCCTAAGCAAAAAAAGATAAAAAAATATAATATTCTAACTCCCCCACTTTTGGTTTTGATAATTATGTTTAATTTTATCCTTTATATTTGTTATGTCGATGTCAAAAAAAAGCAATAAAACAAAACCAAAATATAAAAGGTCTGTTTCAACAGGGATAGTTGTTACACTCTGGTTGATTGGGCTCATTCCTCTTTTCGGCCTTATCTATCTTCGGTATATAAAGGTTGATAATGACAGTCTTCCTTCTGTAACTATGCTAGAAAACCAAGAAGAAATGTTGGCAACAACAATATTCGCAGATGATGGTTTTACAGAACTCGGTAAATACTGGCGAATTAATCGAACAAGTGTTTCCTACAATGAGATTTCACCTAATGTAGTTTCTGCTTTAATTGCCACCGAAGACGAACGGTTTGAAAACCATTCAGGAATAGATTTAAAAGCTCTGGTTCGTGCAGTTGTAAATATGGGATCTGCTGGTGGTGCCTCTACAATTTCTCAACAGTTGGCTAAACTTATGTTTACATTAGAAGAAAGGGAAGAAAGAAGAAAAGCTAAGCAAGGAGATGAACAAGCTGCAAAAGAGGCTGATCGTGTGGCCAACATGGGAAGAATTGAACGACGTGTTTATGAGAAAGTAAAAGAAAATATCATCGCGCTTCGACTTGAAAAAAGATACACGAAAAATGAAATTTTAACGATGTATCTCAACCAATTCGATTTCTTGTACAATGCTGTTGGAATTGCGAGTGCAGCCAAGGTATATTTTAATAAAAATGCAGCAGACTTAAATCCAGAAGAAGCAGCTATCTTAGTGGGAATGTGTAAAAACCCTGGATTATATAACCCATATAGTTTTAACATTAGAAACTATCGTGAGCGAATTGCCATTCAAAAAAACATCCCTAAAGAACAAGTAACTTTAGAGGAAATTCAACAAGAACGAGCAAATGATTCATTACGAGCGGTTCAACGTAGAAATGTAGTGTTGTACAAATGGTATGAAAACTCTGAAAAAAACAACGAGGCGCTCACAGTAAAAATCACGAAAGAACAGTATGATAGCTTGAAGCAACTTCCAATTGTCACAGATTATCAAGTAGTTGATTTTAAAGAAGGAATTGCACCGTACTTTAGAGAAGAACTCAGACATCAAGTGACACAAATATTAGGTGAAAAACTACCTAACGGAGAGTATAAGATTAAAAAAGAAAATGGAGAGCCTTACAACATATACGAAGATGGGCTGAAAATATACACAACCTTAAACGTAAACATGCAAAAGCATGCTGAAAACGCAGTTACGAAACACCTTAAGAAAAACATTCAAAAGGAATTCACGAAAAACAACTTGCGTTCAAAAAAATATCCTTTTGCCTACAACATTCCAGATGCGACTGTCGAAACATTGATGAACAGTGCAAGAAAACGGTCTGATCGCTTTATAAATATGAGAAATGAAGGAAAAGAAGAAAGTGAAATCTTAGCCTCCTTTGATCAACCTACGTCAATGAAAATATTCTCTTGGGATGGAGATATAGACACTGTTATGACACCCAATGACTCAATTCGTTATTACAAGAATATTATGCGAGCTGGTTTGGTGTCAATTGAACCTCAAACAGGATTTGTTAAGGCTTGGGTAGGTGGTCCAAACATCAGTCACTTCTCTTACGACCAAGTAGCAAAAGGAAAACGTCAAGTGGGTTCAACGATTAAGCCTTTTATTTACTCTGCAGGTATGCAGTTCGGCGTGATTACACCTTGTGCGACAACAGCCAATATATCTTACTGTGTAGATACACAAACAGGGTCTCGTCCTGAAGACATGACACAGTGGTGTCCTAAAAATGCTGGAGTAGATATGGATGGTGAACAAGTTTCATTTGCTGAAGGACTAGCAAAATCCATGAACAACATTACAGTGGCTGTGATGGCAAGAATGGGAGGTACTGCAGGTCCACATGCTGTAGCCAAATTATTACAAGATTTAAATATTCATCTCCGACCAGAAGATATCGTCCCAGCCATGTGTCTTGGAGTAATGGATCTTTCTCTATTAGAGCTAACTGCTGCACAAGCTGCTTTTGCAAATGGTGGTGTATACATAGAACCAACTGCAATTATACACATAGAAGATCGCCATGGAAACATCATCTATGAACCCGATCAAATCCAACGAGAAGCCATGACAGAAGAACTTGCTTATGCCACATTAAACATTATGAAACGAGTAATAGAAGGTGGTACTGGCTCTAGTTTAAGAGGTACTTGGAGAGATTGGGGAGGAATACCTTATCCAACGGCAGGTAAAACAGGAACAACACAAAATAACTCTGATGGTTGGTTTATGGCACTCACTCCTGATTTAGTAACAGGAGTTTGGGCTGGCGCAGAAGACATGGCGGTTAGGTTTCGTTCAATGGAATGGGGACAAGGAGCGCGACTCGCATTGCCTATTTACGGTTATATGATGCAGGAGGTTTATAAAGATTCTAAAATTCATATTTCAAAAGGTGACTTTGAAGCACCGTATGGATATTCAAATTCAATTTACAATTGTCACAACAACAACACTTCATCGGAAGACGATAATAATGAAGATGGTCTTCCATTTGAATTTTAAAAAATACAAAACTATGAGAAAGACGGTTAATAATGTAGAAGAAGCATGCGAAGGAATAAAATCCGGAATGACTATTATGTTTGGAGGGTTTGGACTCTGCGGAATTCCTGAAAATACTATCGCTCATTTAGTAAAAATGGGAGTAAAGGATTTAACATGCATTTCTAACAATGCTGGGGTTGATGATTTTGGATTAGGTTTATTACTCCAAAAGAAGCAAATAAAAAAAATGATTGCCTCTTATGTGGGTGAAAACGCTGAGTTTGAACGACAAATGTTATCTGGTGAATTAGAGGTAGATTTAATTCCTCAAGGAACATTAGCTGAACGCTGTCGTGCTGGCGGAGTAGGAATCCCTGCTTTTTATACACCTGCAGGCTATGGAACTGAAGTTGCTGAAGGTAAAGAAGTTCGTGTTTTTAATGGAAAACCACATATTATGGAAACTGCTTTAACTGCAGACTATGCTATAGTTAAGGCTTGGAAAGGAGACACAGAAGGAAACTTAATTTACAAAGGAACTGCTAGGAACTTCAACCCTGTAATGGCAATGGCTGGAAAAATAACTATTGCGGAAGTAGAAGAGTTGGTGCCTGCTGGTGAATTAGATCCAAATGAAATACATACACCTGGAATATTTGTACAAAGAATTTTCCAAGGAGAAAAGTTTGAAAAAAGAATTGAGCAAGTAACTACTAGAAAAAGAGAAGAATAAACCAGATATATCATTGCTTTAAGAGGCTTTATCATTCTTCTCTTCATTGGGTTTTAGATAGGTCTCTTAAAGCTTTTTCTACCTAAAAACACTATCCTTCTAGAAATTAATGCTCACTCCTGGACCAATCAGAAAGAAAAACTTTGAATCATAAAGATAAAAGCCTGTCCCAAAATACAGTGGAAACGAAATTTTCCTGCCTTTAGTTGTAGGATATACTGAGCCTAAAATAACAATTCCCAAATCTCGTTCTGCTTCAGGATTAAAGTTAAAAGCATTTTTTGCTAAAAATCCAGCACCTACCTTAAACGGACGTTGTTTTTTAATTTCTCCTTTCTGATAAAATGAAAATTGAGCCAACATCGCTAAAGAAATTCCACTTAAGCCTGGGAAACCTGGTTCTCCAACCTTCTTGATGATTAATCCAGCAGGAACAGATAAATCCACATCAAAAGTCAAATACTTAGCTCTAATAATTTCAATTCGACTCGTATATCCCTGACCTTCGTACAAGTTTTTTCTGTGTTTAATAATCAACTCTACTTTCGCCCAGTTATTTAAATTATGTGTTTTATTGGATAAATAATCATTAATCGAAATGGGCTCATTCATACACTCCGATAATCCTGAGTAGGAGAAGCTTCTTGGCGAATTTTTCCCTGGACAAATGATGATGTCATCAATCAGCTGTTTTTCAATCAGAATGTTGTTTTCATTCATTATTCTAATCTCAATTTCTAGATATTGCTTACCATACAGCGTGAAATCATCATCAATTTTCAAATCATCAAAAGAAACTTTTATATCACCTATCGTTTTATCGTACAGAATTGGCTGTGTGATATCGGTCACAACACTAGGTTTATCTCCATAATCAATGCTCACAAAATCGAGAGGGCGAGGACGTTGATACTCAACTATATCTAAGCTCACTCCTGTTTTTTCATTTCCAGAATAAATATTTACACTTTTTTTACGAATATCTACTGGAACACGTAGCAAATGATGGGAAACAGACTCGTTCACAATCAAGCTATCACTTGAAATATCAATTAAATCTTCGAATTTAATATCTGTTCGACTCAATCCTTCTCCTTCTAGGCGTATAGAAACAGTCTCTCCTGGATAAACTTGCTTTGAACGCACCCAACTCCCTCCTTTTCGAAGAATACTTACATCGCTAACAATCGGCTCAGGCAGGATGTTAATATTTGTAATAAACTTAGCTACATCACCATCCTTAATAAATAAATAACCACTTGAAGACTTGTGAAAATTATACGGTCTAAACATACAGAGTACTCGGTCATTACTCAATCTTCTCACTGTAAATAACTCAGCAATCAACGGTCCTCCCCTTTCATCAGTCGCTTCCAAGCGATAAGTTTTATTGATTTCTAAAAACCGATTATTGTCAATTTGCACCTCAATACCCTGAGCATTCCTCGATGCTAAAATCACTTCTTTTTTATCAAACGTTAAGAACCTCAACCTCGAACCCTTTACATTAAACGAAAAAGTTTGCTTGGGTAATTCATATTTCACACGCTTCTCTTCAATATTCGGACGATAAAGTTCAATAGGTAACTCTACCTCAATCTCATCTGACTTTGTAGCAATGATAGAATAGTAGATTTTACCGTCTTTACTATGAATCCTATATTCATAACCTTCTTTTTCTACCCAAATTGGATTTACAATAATATTTTCTGGGTAGTTTGAAACAATTTCAAAAGATCTTTCCTCTCCGATGTAAAGCTCAGCATTTCCTGGGTAAATTGTAGCCATTGTTTGTGTATAAGGCAACAAAGGAACTGCAATTACAGCGTTTTTATAGGCTATATTTAAATTCAAAAACTCTGTATTTAAAAGGTCTTTAAACCTTACTCGGCAATGATAAAAACCATCTACTCTTAATTGTAAAGAATCTATAATTTCATAATCTGAAGATGGATTAAGCGTTAAAGGTATAATTTCTCCATCTCGAATTCTTGGATATAATCTAAATTCTACAAGCGATGCAGATGTCTCAAATTCAAAAGGCAGCTTATACTCTCCTTGTTGTAAAACTCTATCGGAAGTATAACTGTATTTCTTTGCTCCCACCATCAGTTCGATTTCTGAAAAATAAGCAAGTAAACTTCTCTGTCCAAGCGTATTAAATGAACATAAAACGAAAATAAACACAAATAGAATTAGCTTCGAATTGAAAGAGTTGAAACAGCTTTTACAATAAAGAATCATGCTTTTGTTTTTTAATAATACAAATATAAAAGTAAAAAACTACAACATGAAGACTTATAGAGCTTACATGAAATTTTTATTATCTATATCAAGCTCGATGTCAATAAAATTAGAATAAAATGTTATTTTTGTACATAAATGTCTATCTTTTATAAGATTAATCGATTAAAGTATAAAAATGGATATCCTTAAAGAGAAAAAACTGCGTAGCACTCCTTTTCGAAAGGAAGTACTCGAGTTGTTTTTACAAAACGACCATGCCATATCCATTCAAGATATTGAAAATCAACTTGGAGAACACGACAGAATCACGCTGTATAGAACAATAAAATCTTTTATTGAAAAAGGAATTATTCATGAAATAGTAATGCCTGGCGATATAAAAATGCTTGCATTATGTGATGATGTTTGTGAGCATGAAGATGGGATTCACAACCACCAACACATTCATTTCCAATGCCGAAAATGTGAAAAGGTCTTTTGTGTTGAGACCACCCACATCCCAGCGATTGACCTTCCCGGTTTTACAATCGAGGAAAAAGAAATTCAAGCAAAAGGAGTTTGTGATAAATGCAAACCTGCTATTAAATAATATGCTCACTTGTTTTTTAACTATTAAAAAATAGTTTCATTACTCATACCTTATAGATTTCTATTACCTTTGCGTTTTTAATATTATTTTTCAAGTAATAAATGTGGTTTAAAGTCGCTCAACTTATTCTAAGAAATAGAATACTTATTCTTTCGATTATAGGTGCCCTTACAATTATGTTTGGGTATTATGCATTTACGAGTCTGGAAATGGACAACAAGTATGGAAACACACTTCCTAAAAACTCTCCTGCCCAAGATAATTATTTGCATTTCAAAGAAATGTTTGGACAAAACGAAAGTACACTTGTTGTAGCAGTAAAAACAGATCGTTTATATACAGAAGAAAACTTTTTAATTTGGAAAAAAATAAGTGACTCAATCCGTGGTTTACCTGGTATTCGTACTGTATTTTCAGAAACGGATTTATTTGTCATCAAAAACAATAAAAAAGAAAAGAAATTCGAGACGGAGGCCATTTTTTCTGACCAAAATTTCGAGGAGAAATCAGTAGAAGAAATTAAAGCGGAAATTCGTAACAATCCGATGTACGATGGGCTTTTATATAACGACTCTACAAAGGTTTCCTTAATGCTTATCAACTTTGAAGAAGAGTATTTAGATGATGTTTCAAAATCAGATGTTGTTTTTGATGCAGAAAATATTGCATTAGCATACGAGCATGTTTTCGGAGAGATGCACTTTGCAGGTCTTCCTCACATTCGGGTAGTGATGGGAAAAAGAATCGTGAATGAGATGTATATCTTCATTGGTTTGGCCATTGCTGTTACCTCCCTACTCTTATATATCAATTTTCGCTCTCTACGCGTAGTTGTATTTTGTAACATTGTCATATTTACAGCGGTTATTTGGTCTTTAGGAAGTATTGCCATGATGGGCTTTAAAATCTCCATTCTGATGGCATTAATACCGCCTTTAATGATTGTGATAGGAATTCCTGATTGTGTTTACTTACTCATGTTCTTCCACCAGCAAGTTAAAGACCATGGAAACACAATTAAAGCCTTATCTCGAATGATTTCAAGAGTAGGGAATGCTACATTCTTAACCAACGTAACCACAGCAATAGGATTTAGTACATTTATCTTTGTAAATTCAGAAAAACTGAAAGAGTTTGGACTGGCTTCCTCACTTAATATTATTGGTGTATTCATTCTCTCAATTTGTATCATCCCCATTCTTTTTTCTTTTACCAAACGACCTAAAGAGAGGCATTTAAGACATCTTGATAAAAAATATGCTTCTGGTATTATTGACAAAATTTTACACATCACGACGACGAATAGAAAAACCGTCTATATTACAACAGCAATCATTGTTGCCATTTCAATTTTCGGAGCTACCAAGATTGTGGCCACTGGAAACTTAACCAGTGACTTGCCCGAATCAGACCCAATACTTCAAGATATTAAGTTTATAGAGAAAAACTTCAATGGCGCCATTCCATTTGAAATACTCGTCGATTATAAGAAAGATGGACGGAAGTTTGACCGGGCTTTTTTACAAAAACTAGAAGGGATTCAAGATTTCTTGGAAAAAGATACAGTATTTAGCAAACCGATTTCCATTGTCAACTTCATCAAACTCATTAACATGTCGTATTATGACAATAATCCAGACATGTATAAACTAATTGAACGTTCAGATATGTTGCGTTTGAGAGACTATGTAGAAGCATTTGAATCAGATATGTATCACATGCAAACCATACATAGATATCAAGATTCACTTGAAAAAGGAAATACCTCTTATGCCGATTCGCTGCTATGGGCTGATTCTAAAATAGCACAACAAGTAATGAATTATGTTCCAAAAATAGCAGAAAATGACTCCTTAGAAAGCTCTCCATATCCTTCTACAGAGGAAATATCTGAGTTTGTTGCAAACAATGACATAACTTACAAAGTAAAAGAGGTGTCAAAAGAGTTATATCCTAACTTAGGTGCAGGACTTTCTTTAAAAGAAGTAGTAGATACGGCAAATACAACCTATCGAATTCGTGCGCAAGTACTAGACCTTGGTTCATACGAAATGTTTGATCAAATTGATAAGGTGGCTGCTGTGATGGATTCTGTTTTAAATCCAAATCAAGAGCAAGTAACTCAATATTTCGAAAAGTTTATGAGTGGAGGAGTAAGCTATGCAGATTCGATTTTTTCTATCTCAAATGCATATAGAAACAATACTACATTTCATCTCACCAATGGAAATGACTCGCTCTTATTCCAATTTGATTTAAATCCAGATTTATTAAGTACATACTACGAAACAGAGGACTTCAAAATAGCATTAGAAAAAGCCATTGACGAAGAAGAAATAGACTACCTAATTACTGGAGTTTCGGTCGTTGCTGCAGAAGGAACTGGATACTTAGTAAGCAATTTGTTTACCAGTATTGTCTTCGCCATTATCGTAATCTCACTGCTAATGGCTTTACTTTTCGGGTCTTGGAAAATGGTACTTATCTCTATGGTTCCCAACTTTATTCCTCTCATTATTACCGCAGGAGTTATGGGATATTTTGGTGTTCCAATTAAACCTTCCACACTTTTAGTGTTTAGCATTGCTTTTGGTATTTCTGTGGATGATACCATTCATTTTCTTGCGCGTTATCGTCGAGAATTGAAGTATAGAAGCCATGATCAAAAGGGTTGTATCATCAATGCACTATACCAAACAGGAATGAGTATGTTTTATACCTCTATCATCTTACTCTCAGGGTTCTCCATGTTTACTTTCTCGCAATTTGGAGGTACACAAGCCCTGGGATTATTAATTTCGCTCACTCTTTTCACAGCTATGTTAACTAATCTAATTTTGATGCCTTCATTATTATTTACTCTAGAAAAAAGTATAGCCATGAAAGCTTTATACAAAGAACCACTTATTGAAATATACGATGAAGAGGTGGATGTTGATTTAAACGAACTTGAAGTAGACCCAACCACTGCTATAGGATATAAAGAGGAGGTAAAAAACGAATAAGATAATTCAATAAAAGAATGCAATTAATTCAGAAATATCAGGGAATAATAGAGGATAAGATTAAAAATTATGAATTTCCTCAAGAACCAAAAAACTTATATGACCCCATCAGATATTTCCTAAATATTGGAGGAAAAAGAACACGACCTTCATTAACAATGTTGGCTTGTCACTTATTCGGTGAGCCAGGATTAAAAGCTTTAAATGCTGCACTTGCCATCGAATTATTTCACAATTTCACACTCATACACGACGACATCATGGACGGAGCTCCTTTGAGAAGAGGAAAAACAACTGTTCATGAAAAATGGAATGCAGACATTGCTATATTAGCAGGAGATGTGCTTTTTACTGAAGCTTTTAATGTATTAACCAAAAATGACCCGACAATACTTCCTCAATTAATGGCTACTTTTACTCAAGCTTCAAGAGAAGTATGTGAAGGTCAACAAATGGACATGGACTTTGAGACTTCAGATGAAGTGACCATAGAAGACTATATCGAAATGATTCGATTAAAAACCTCAGTTTTGCTTGGAGCAGCATTAAAAATGGGGGCAATTGTAGCTGGAGAGAAGAATGAAGAAAATCTTAAAAATATTTATGAATTCGGTGTGAATATTGGGATTGCTTTTCAAATACAAGACGATGTACTAGATTTATATACAACTTCAGAAAAATTTGGTAAACAAGTAGGAGGAGACATTCTTGCTAATAAAAAAACGTTTTTGTTGCTCAAAACCTACGAAATGGCTGATGCAGCAACAAAGCAAGAACTAGATTATCAAATGACACATAATGAACCAGATAAAATTGAAAAAGTAAAAGACTTATACAATCGTGTCAATTGCTTAGAACTTGCAGAAAAAGAAAAGCTTTTCTACTATGAAAAAGCCCAAAAAAACATGGCTAATATTACTGTGCCAAAAAAAAATAAAACCACGCTTTTAAAGCTATCCGAATCATTAATGTCTCGTGAATTTTAAAAAAGGAAATTCTTTTTTCACCTCATCCTAAAAGAAATTTTGTTTTATACACAACCTTTTATCAATTCTTTACGTATATTTGGTATAAACAATTTTAAAATTATGAGATACTTAGCGGGATTTTCAATTATTATAGCTGTAGCATTATTATCTTCTTGCATTGAACATGAGGTAATTCCTGCCCCTACAAAAAGGGTAGATTTGCCAGCATCATTTACAGCATCATTAAATGGTTTTGGATACGAAATTATTAAAGATATTGATGGATATTCTTGTAAAGCAACTCAAGCAAAAGAGCTGTTGCCTACTCCTCAATTATCTAATGTGATTTACTACTCTTCGCTTCAATCACAAGAAAAGCTAGATTTTATTCAAATTGGAATTGGGAAGTTAAAATTTAATGCGGACCACAATCTTGATCCTTCTCTAAGTGCATTTAAAGATTTTTTCATCGACGAACCAATTAGAGATTATTCTGAAGGTGCTGAAGATGGAGTGGAAATTATCTTTAGGGATGGAAGTGGTAAAATTTGGAAAAGCGATGAAACAATACCAGGTCAAAGCTTTGAATTTACTGATGCCGTAATAGAGTCTGATGAGTTTGGCGACTATCTTAAATTTACAGCTAAGTTCAATGCAGTTTTAGTGCTAGATATAGATGATGTAGACCATCCTGACTACGGTTCTATATCAACACTTGAAAATGCAACTTTTCAAGGATATTTTAAGAGATAAATAGCGCACAACTATATAAAATTGGGTGTTAAAAAGTTATTGTGCTGCCTGTAAATCTTGAACAGAAAATCCCTTTTTGTTATTCATTTGTGAACATCCGTTTACACTGTGCAGCTAGCAGCTTTTTCACATTCTATACACTGTTTCAAATTATATTTTTGAAACAGTTTCTTTTTTTGTATCTTTTAAATTATAGCAATAGGTTTACATGAATAGAACATTAAAAATTGCGATTATCGGTGACTTTAACTTCAGTCATAATGCTCATCATGCAACAAATTTTGCTATAGAACATGCCGCTACGCAAATTGGCGTGTCAGTAAACTACTACTGGTTAAGACTGCATGAAATGACCACGATAAAGCAGAATAATTTAAACGTTTTTGATGCTTTTTGGATTGCACCAGGTCCTTATGATAACGAAGTCTTTCTTCAAGAAGTTCTAGGCATTGTTCTGGACACTAACAAGCCGATGTTACTCACGGGACAAAGCTTTAAAAGCTTCATTGAAGTAATTTATAAACGCTACCACATGACCACAGCTACAGACCAAAAAATTATCTCTAACAATCAATTTCAAGGCAATAAATACGACAGAATCAAGACCATTCCTATCGGAGAATCTCTCAAAAAACTATACCAAAATAAAAGTAGGGACGAGCTTTCTAATTCTCGATTCTCAATCTATCCTCAAACCATAGAAAGTTTATTGGAAATTATTGATATAGAAGCTGTCAATCAATTTGACGAACCAGAAATTATTAGTTTAAAATCTAGGCCTTTTTGTATAGCAACGATGAGCTTACTTCAAATCACCAGTACAAGAGAAAGCCCTCACCCTTTAGTACTAGCTTTCCTTAATTACATCAAAAACTCAGTTCAATAAGTAAATTGAACTCAATCTTGAGATTCATTTTGAAAATATCGAAGTTCTTCCGGAATTTGGATGTTGTGTACATTTTCGTTTTTTTCTGACTCAAAATACGCCAATATTGCTTCTTTCATCAAATGTCGTTGTTGTGCGTCAGTAAGTGGAGGTAACTCTTCAACCACTTCAAAATGTGGCCAATTATCCTTATCTCTACCTATCAATTTATAAAACCCATAAGGTTCTAAAACAGTACAGATTGCAATATGCATTAACTCGATTTTTTGACGTTTTGAGAACTTTTGATATCCTTTTCCAAGCTCCTGCACTCCAATCAAGAATGTAACAGATTGCAAATCTAGTCCTCCGCCAAATTGCTCATTTAACTCCTCTAAAAGCTTGCTCCATTTGATTTCAATCTGATAGTCAATATCTTGTTTTGTTACCTTTTTCATACTTACATACATTTGTGAAAAGAGGCTGTCTAAAATTGTAAAGAGAAACTAAATGTATTCTTTCTTCTCTTCTTTTTTGAAATATCACCTAATTGATTACTTCAAAGAATTAACTTTTTCGACAGCCTCTTTTATTATATAAAGGAAACTTAAACTAACGTTTCTTCAGCTTCTTCATTATCGTAAGCCGATACAGAAGGACAAGCACACATCAAGTTTCTGTCTCCATACGCATCATCAACTCTTCGAACAGGAACCCAATATTTATTATTAATCAAATAAGGTAAAGGATATATCGCCTCTTTTGTAGAGTATTCATATTTCCACTCCTGATTAATTACGCACTCAGCTGTATGAGGAGCATTTTTCAAAACATTACTTTCTTGTCCTACATGACCTTCTTCTATATGCGCAATTTCTTTTCGGATGTTAATCAGCGCATCACAAAAACGATCAAGCTCTGCTTTATCTTCCGATTCTGTGGGTTCAATCATCAAGGTTCCAGCCACAGGGAATGAAACCGTTGGAGCATGGAAACCATAATCGATTAAACGTTTTGCAATATCAGTTACTTCTATACCTGCAGTACGCTTAAATGAATTACAATCAATAATCATTTCATGCGCAACTGTATTATTTTCTCCTGAATACAAGATTGGGTAATGAGGTTTCAACCTTGCTTTCAAATAATTTGCATTTAAAATAGCTATTTCAGTAGATGCTTTCAATCCTTTAGCGCCCAACATTTTAATGTATGCGTATGAAATTAAAAGAATGAGTGCACTTCCATACGGAGCTGCAGATACAGGTAAAATTTCATTTTCCCCTCCTGTATTAGGAACCACAGGGTTTCCTGGCAAGAAAGGAGCTAAGTGTTTAGCCACACCAATTGGTCCCATTCCAGGTCCACCACCACCATGTGGAATAGCGAAAGTTTTATGAAGGTTTAAGTGGCACACATCCGCACCAATTAATCCTGGATTAGTTAATCCAACTTGTGCGTTCATATTTGCTCCATCCATATAAACTTGTCCGCCATGCTGATGAACAATATCAATAATCTCACGTATTCCTGTTTCAAACACACCATGAGTTGAAGGATAAGTAATCATTACTGCTCCTAGGTTTTCACTGTGTTTTTCTGCATTTTTTCGTAAATCATCAATGTCGATATTTCCATTTTCATCACATTTAGTCACCACGACTTTAAATCCTGCCATTACTGCCGAAGCTGGGTTAGTTCCGTGCGCAGAAGAAGGGATTAAGCAAATATTTCTATGTCCTTGTTGATTGGCTTCATGATAAGCTCTAATCACCATTAATCCAGCGTATTCCCCTTGTGCTCCAGAGTTCGGCTGGAAAGACATTGAGTGGAATCCTGTAATTTCACATAAATCTTTTCCTAGTTCATTGATAAACTCAAGGTATCCTTCAACCTGAGTAGCAGGAGCAAATGGGTGAATATTTGCAAATTCAGGCCATGTAATCGGCATCAATTGCGCTGCTGCATTCAATTTCATTGTACATGAACCAAGCGCAATCATTGAGTGCACCAAAGAAAGGTCTTTATTCTCCAAATGCTTTAAGTAACGCATCATTTTAGATTCTGAATGATACGTGTTGAACACTTCATGTGTTAAATAAGGAGTTGTTCGTGCAAAACTTGCCTGAATAGAGGATTCAATTACCTCAACTGAAGTAGATTTTTCTCCCGCTACATTTGCCAACACTTCAATTAATGTTGAAAGATCTTCTTGTGTTGTACCTTCTCCAAAGCTAATTGTAAACTGCTTATCATTTAGATAGCGTAAATTTATTTTATTCTCTTCTGCAACTGCTTTTAGTTTTTCAGTGGTTGCTTGAGCAGGCAATTCTAGCCAAAGTGTATCAAAATAGTCATTGTGCAACACTTTATATCCAATTTTCTCTGCAGCTTTATGAATTGCAGCTGTTTGATTATGGATAGTTTGAGCAATTTCTTTGATCCCATTAGGCCCATGATACACTGCATACATTCCTGCCATAACTGCTAATAAAGCCTGAGCAGTACAAATATTTGAAGTTGCCCTATCTCTTTTAATGTGTTGCTCACGAGTTTGAAGCGCCATTCGATAAGCTATATTATTGTCTACATCCTTCGATACGCCAATAATTCTTCCAGGTATATGTCTTTTATATTCTTCTAGTGTAGCAAAATATGCTGCATGCGGTCCACCAAAGCCCATTGGGACACCAAATCTTTGTGTTGATCCACACACCACGTCTACTCCTAGCACACCTGGTGCCTTAAGTAAGGCTAAAGCCATTAAATCAGCAGCAACTGCCACTTTAATATCATTTTCCTTTGCTTTTTTAACAAAGCCTTCGATGTCTTTTACACGTCCTAGCGCATCAGGATACTGAATAAGTGCTCCAAAAAGTGCTTTATCATTTAAATCAAACTCGTTAGGATCAGCTAATACTATCTCAATATTTAGTGCTTTTGCTCTACCTTCAACTACAGCAATAGTTTGCGGATAGCAATAAGAGGAAACGAAAAACTTATTTCTTCCTTCTTTAATATCACTTCTTAATCTTGAATTGTAAAACATCAACATAGCCTCTGACGCTGCGGTTGCCTCATCTAATAAAGAAGCATTGGCCATTTCCATACCTGTTAAATCCATCACCATGGTTTGGAAATTCAAAAGCGCTTCCAGCCTACCTTGTGAAATTTCAGCTTGATAAGGTGTATAAGCTGTATACCATCCTGGGTTTTCTAAAACATTTCGTTGAATAACTGGCGGTACAATCGTTTCGCTATATCCTAATCCGATATATGATTTGAATACTTTATTACGCGAACCTACTTCACGAATGTGCGTTAAATATTCCATTTCGGATAATGCCGCACTCACTTCCAAGTCCCTATTTAATCGAATATTACTAGGTACTGTTTTATTAATCAATTCATCGATAGTTTTTACACCGATTTCGGTTAACATTTCGTTCTTCTCTTCTTGAGAAGGACCAATGTGTCGTCTAGAAAAAGTACTCATTATTATTATATTATTTTACGACTACAAATATACGCTTTTTGTACGCATCAATGAAATATTTAAAGATATATAAGTTGCAATCAAATTTAAGTTGTTCACACTATCTTTCACCCTCTCTTTTAGGCATTTCATTGAAACATTAATTTTAATCATGGTTATGACGAAAGTTTCCCCATAACACAAAGACATCATTCAAAATAATCTCCATTTACTTTTTTTCTTAGGATAATTTAAATGGGCTAATTTATTTTTTAACTGATGTGCATATTCTTCACCTTCTGGATGAAGCATTTGCCAGATGACATCCCATCCTAAAAAGCCTCCTACATTTCTATCATCGATAAAAATATCAGCTGCGATTTTCCGACTAAAATTTCCTTCTTTACTTTCGCATGGATAGCTTTCATTTACCGCATAAAACTCCAAGCCATTTTTCTTACAATAAGCCACAGCTTCTTCTAATTTATCTCCTGTTCTATACGTCCACAATATTAATTTGTGACCTTTTGCCTGAAGTTGCTTTAATGTGTCAAAAGCAAACAACATTTCATTTCCAATATCAGGGTACTTATGTTCTACAATTGTACCATCAAAATCTACAGCTATTGTTTTTGAAATTATAGTATTCATTTTTGACTATATTTAATTCTCCATGCTATTTTCTCTGCTTCTCTTTCCAAAATCAATCTCGCGATTAAATCTCCAGCTGATTTTTTGGTATTTAAAGCTAAAGTTTCTCTCAATTTGTATTCTGAAACATCTACGCGATAAAGAATGTTGACTAATTTATTAAAATCGTTATTTATTAAATAATCTATATATTCAACGAAGGATTCAAGTTGCTCTTCTGAAGACTTTTTCATTGGTAAAACCTCTTCTAAATTTAAGCGTTCAACCAAATTATGTACTTCCGATTTTGATGTTTTTTCCTCCTCCACTTCTCTTTCAACTTTGAGCGTAAATAACCTCTTAAACAAAGATAGTAGATTTAAATTATATCTTTATTAAAATTTACAAAATGCTTGAATCTTAATAACATGAGAAGCTGTAAAATGTTTAAACGAACATTCTAAATAAAAATATTTTAAAAACTTGTGTTTTATAAAAGGATAATATTATTTTTGCATTCGCCTTTAGGCTAAAATTAAATTCTTATATTTAATGAAAAGGTCTCATAACTCAGCTGGTTAGAGTATCTGACTCATAATCAGAAAGTCGCAGGTTCAAGTCCTGCTGGGACCACAAAAGCATCTATCTTACCTGATAGATGCTTTTTTATTTGAAGATTCACGTACTATATTATAAAGCCTATCCTTCTAAAATAAAGTCAATCTTTACGGTTCGTTTAGACCTTACATATTCACCTTTTTGTATTCCTGGCTCCCATTTAGGAGACGCGCTTAAAACACGAATAGCTTCTCTTTGCAATCTTTTTGGCGCATTTTTACTCAACACTTCTATTTCGGTTATAGAACCGTCCACTTCTACTATAAAAGTTAAGTAAACAGAGCCTTCTTCTCCTGAGCGAATGCTTTCATAAGGATATTCTAAGTGGTACAGTAAATACTCTTTCCAAGAACCTTTAAACTCAGCTACTTTATCTGGAAACTCAACAGCAACTGTTAATTGAGGAGCATCGCCTAAAGAAGGTGAAAAGTTGAGTGTTGATAAATCAACCTTTTTTTGGGTGGAAACAGTTAAATCCACCTCTGTATCGGTATTTTGAGTTGCTTCTACATTATTCAAAAGGTCACTAGAAAGCAATGGAGTTGTAGATTCACTCTTGGTAGGTACATGGACAGGCTCAGGAATAACAACAACTTCAGGAACTTCTTTCTGAACCAACTCGATAGGAACATCAACTTTTTGAATAATTCGCTCCTTTTCGATAAGATAAGTCGGTGTCTTATACGAAAATGCCATTAAAACAGTAGCTGAAGCAATAAATAAGCCTAATGAGAAATAAACATTTCTGTGAGGCTCCAACACAAGTTTTTCATTTTTCTTTTTCATCGTATTAAAATTTTAAGTTATACAATGAAGAAAAATGCAAACATCGAACCAAATGCTGCATCGATTATGAACAAAGGGCTTTGGAGCAAGCTAAAAAATTAACAATCTATTAACAAAGGGGGTTTTTAATGGCAAAATGTGCTGTAATAGCCTATCGAAGTGTGTTTTATTGTAAAAACAAAATTAGCCCTTCAGCTTTTCGGCATACAGCACTACAATTTATTCACTTTGTTAAGAAAGAAGTTACTTATTTTCATCAAGTAGTTTAAACCCTTGCCCATGCACATTCATGATTTCAATAGATTCATCTGCTTTTAAGAGTTTTCGTAGTTTTGCAATATAAACGTCCATACTTCTCCCATTAAAATAGTTATCATCTCCCCAAACTGCTCTTAAGGCAGCCTGTCTGTCAAGTACTTGATGTTTATTTTTCGCAAGTAAATTTAACAATTGGCTTTCTTTAGTTGTCAGTTTCACTTCTTCACCATCAATATTGATTGAACGTCTTTGGTGACTAAAAGTAAATCTTCCTATTTGATGAGTATCGTCTACTACAGTAGATTCTCCACCTACTCTTTTTAATATAGCTTTCACCCTTGCAAGCAATTCTTCCATGCTAAAAGGTTTAGTCATATAGTCATCTGCACCAATTGAAAAGCCTTCAAGTTTATCTTCTCGCATGGATTTAGCGGTAAGAAATAGGATAGGCACTTGGGTATCTGTTTCTCGTATTTTTTTGGCCAATGTAAAGCCATCAATTTCAGGCATCATCACATCAAGAATCAAAAAATGATACGTTTCCTTATTAAACTGTTCAAATGCTTCTTCTCCATTTCTAAGCAAATCAACATGATATCCTTTGGTAGTCAAATAAGACTCTAGCAGAGTTCCTAAATTATCATCATCTTCTGCTAGTAGTATTCTAACCTTGTCGTTTTCTAAATCATTTTCACTCATAGTACTAACTGTTTTTAATTATTATTGTAAAGATTGAGCCTTCCCCAAACTTACTTTTTACTTTTATTTCCCAGCCTTGTTTATCTACAATTGCCTTTACGTAATTAAGTCCTAAACCATATCCCTTAACATTATGCACATTCCCTGTAGGAACACGATAAAGTTTATCAAATATTTTATCTAGGTGTTCATTTTTTATTCCAATTCCCTTGTCCTCTACGGTTAACTTATAATCACCATTAGGAATGCGTTCAGTTTTCACTGTAATATCAATTGTATCTTTGCTGTATTTAATCGCATTGTCAATTAAATTACTAATGATATTGGTGGTATGGATTAAATCACCTTCAAAAGGCATTGTTCCAACAGCTTGTTCTAAATGAATTTTTCCGTTATTTACTCTAAAATTTGACTTATCAACGGTTTTTGCAACAATATCATTTAATTCTAATTGCTCGCGTTTCATTTTAATTTCTCCACGGTCTAAAATCGTACTTTTTAAAATCTGTTCTACCAGACCGCTTAAGCGTTTGTTTTCTTCATCAATCATTTTTATAAATGGCATGACAGATTGCAAGTCATTTTTATTCATATCCTTGTCCATTGCCGCTTCACACGCTAAGGAGATGGTACTAATTGGGGTTCTAAACTCGTGCGTCATATTGTTTATAAAGTCTCTCTTTATGGCAGCCAATCGGCGTTGATCTAAAATGGTAATGAACATGATATAAAAAGAAACGATAACCAGTACGATAAGTAATATACTTACCACAATTGCCAAACCAATTTCTTGAAGAAGCATAGAGCCTTTCTGAGGAAATAAGACATTTAGATAGAGTTCTTCATCAAAAATGTTTCCTGGGAACAATTTCACACTAATGGCTTTATTTAAATCCATTGAGGAGTTGTATTTATCGGTATAAGATAAGAATGAAACAAACTCATTTCTCTCATCTGTAATTGAATAATTGTACTCAGTATCTAAATTTTCTGCATCAAAAGTGATGGCAATTATGGAGTCTAAAAAAGCCAAATTAACCCGTTGGTCAGGGGTCATTAAATTTGTACTTCTAAAAGCAGAGACCATCAATTCATTGATGTATTTTGATTTTTTAAACAAGCTTGTGACCACGCGTTTATCGAGTTGAAATGCTAAATCATCAGATTCATCAACAGGTAAGTCTTCTTTTCTTTTGCCTTCCTGAATATAGCTTGTAATTTCACTAATGTCTCTCGCCAAAACGCTATGCTTTGCTGTTACATGTGTCAATGAATCATAAGATTCTCCTGTAACATATAGGTATTTCACTTTTCTTCCCCCTTCAAAAATCATTGTATCTTTTATGGATACTGTTTCTTTAACAGGAACTAAGTTTTGAAATTCTTGCTTCAAAGCTTTTTTGTATTGCCCACTAAAATCTTCTCCAAAAAGTGAGGTGTAACGTAGCAAATCTGTGACTTTTTCATGGCGAATTGCCACTTTCGACAATACATTATCAATATGGTCTGTGAGCTCCTCAGATCTTTTCTCGTATAGCTGAAAAGCTTGATACAATAGAAGAGACACCAGTACAAGTGTGGCTGTACTGATTAGAATTATAATGTATTTTAGTCTTACTCTTTTCACGGTTCAAAACTTCTAATATAAAAGAATCTTCTAAAAATTAACAGTTGTTAACTTTGTTTAACAAACAAAAACGGGAACTCAAATAAAATGAACTCCCGTTGTAAGATAATTAAAATCTGTGTATTCTGCTTACTGAACGATTAATTTTTTAGTAGCAATCTCTCCCGACTTCGTTTGAGTTGAAACTGTATACATTCCTTTTGCAAAAGAAGAGACATTAATATTCAATTGTTGATTTCCTTCAACTTGTTGCGAATAAATCATTCTTCCAGATAAATCAAAAATCATAACATTTCCAAATACTGGCTCCATATAATCAATTGTTACCTCATAGCTTGAAGGATTTGGATAAATATTAAAGGTGATTGCTTCCACCTCATCAATTGCTGAAACTCCATTCACGTTAAACGGTTCTGAAACTGCATAACATCCGTGTTCGTTCACTGCAATTACGGCATACCCCCCCGTTTCCGTTGGAAAAATTTCGGTTCCAGTCTCATCGTAAAGTATTTGTCCGTCCAATTCCCAGTGATAAACATAGCCTAAATCATCCGTCGATAAAGAAACGATTTCTGCTGCTGTTCCGTCTATATTTAGTATCGGTTCTGCGGGATTTGCATGTACTTTAACAAGGTCAATTGTCTTTACAATGCTTGTATCTTTTTCAATTGTGTACGTAAAATTTAATGACCCATTGTTCCCATTTTGAGTTGTTACTCCTAGACTATTTACGTTGGGCAAAGAAAGTGCTGTAGTCGCACCATGCTCGTCTCCGTCTATACAGTTGTCGTCTGCTGTTCCCGTCCAGTTATCGCTGTCGTCATCCATCACTCGAATGGAGTAGGGCGGATTGTTTAAGAGTAAATTTAAGTTATAGGTTTGCGGCAAGTTCGCATCGTTTGGATTTGATTCTGTAGAATGGACTATTGTATTATTTCCATCCAAGATATGAATGTATAAATCTGGTCTACCAAAACCCGTAAAATCTGTACATCCCACAGCGTTAATCACTACATTTTTCAACCGGAAACCAATTGTATCCACCACTTGCGTCAACTCTACTTCATATTCTCCAACTCCATTATACGTTTGAGTAACGGGCGTAGCAGAAGTAGAAGCATTTCCATTTCCAAACTCCCAATGATAAGAAATTCCTGTAGTTTGTCCTGCAATCGGTGTGTAACTTACTGGATTAACCAAGGCGAAATCTACAGTTCCAGACTCACAAAGTACGTTGGGAGTGATTGTAAATACGGAATTTGTTCCTATTGCATTTCCGATGGTTAAATCCGCTGTAATGGTATAAACTCCCTCCGAATTGTCTGCTTTTTTAGCATCTGAATGGATGTTTACAGTAAATTGCCCTGATTCGGCAGGTGTACCAGAAATTAAGATACATCCAAAGGGATCTTGTTGTGGATTGTACACACAGCCATTGACGTCATTACTACATGTCCAAGTTAAGCCCAGTGGCAATTCAATACTAGTTATTTTAAATGATGTATAATTTACACCCGCATCTTCTGTGGGAAATAAAATCGTAAGTTCAGCGCTATAAGGCGTTCCCACGGTTCCGTCTGCGAAAATTTGTGGATAAATTCCAGGTACAGTTTGAGAATAATCAATTGTACATACTTGTGCGTACGTTATGCTTGCAACAAGTATTAAAATTAAAGTAGATAAAAATTTCATAAGCGTATTATAATTTAAGTTTATTTAAGCAAATATAGACATTATTCTAATAAAAAAAGATAATAAATATCTTTAAGTCCATACTTTTGCGCCTTCGGAACAGTTTTTACAAATATCTATACTCTTTCGTCGAGTAAAAACTGATTCTCTAAAACCTAAATAACGCTTAGATTTCCATATCTCTACGAAAGGTATTTTTGCCATATTCCCTAAGGTATGTTTTGCATCTTTATCAAAACAACAAGCCAATACCTTGCCGTCCCATGTAAGGACAGTTGACGACCACATTCTCCAACAGTAATCACCTAATTTATACTTTAACTTATAGGTGCCATCCTTCATTTTCTTATAGCGAGCATATTTTTCATTCTTAGGCATTAATGGATTGCCATGCTTGTAGTCGTACAACTGAGCAGTTTTCAACCTCACTTCATCAACTCCCATTTCACTTCCAAGATTAAACACCTCTTCCACTTCATGTTCGTTGGGGGCCACAACTAAAAACTGAAATATTAAATGAGGGGTTTTACTTTTCTTCTTTTTCTTTGCTTCAACCATGTATTTTGTGGCTTGAAGAACTTTTTCTAATTTTCCATTCCGACGATATTGCTCATAGGTTTTTTGAGTTAAACCATCAATAGAAATAATTAATCTATCCAAACCAGCGTCGACTATCTCTTCTGCTTTTTGGGGTGTAATAAAATGTCCGTTTGTAGAAGTAGCAGTATAAATATTATGTTTTTTTGCATCCTTAATAAGTTGAAGAAATTCAGGATTTAAAAAGGGCTCTCCTTGAAAATAATAATTAATATACAGCATTTGCTTTCCCAGTTGATGTAGCATTTTTTGATTCAATTCCACATCTAATCTCCCCGTGGGACGCGTAAAGGATTTCAAGCCACTAGGACATTCTGGACAACCTAAGTTACAAGCAGTTGTCGGCTCTATGCTCGCAGAAAAAGGCAAGCCCATCACTTTTACTTTCTTAAAATGTTTTGCTAAAACATAAGAATATCCGAGTTTTAATATGTTAAAAACTCTATAGAAAGTCAGTTTTCGGATGATATTCCATTGATCGCTCCACATAAAACCAAATTTACGAATATCGAACAGACAATTGCTGTATAAACAGAATTTTATTCAGATTTTCTCGTAAAGAAGAGCTGAAGACTTATTTTCTCTACATTCCTAAATTAAAACGGAAAGAAAGTTTATAGAAAAAGTTATCATTAAGGACATCTAAAGCATACGGCCCATAGCGATAGAATACGCCCATTCCAATTCCCATAAACTGAGCTTTAAGGATATTGTCTACAAGTATTCCAGACTCATAATATCCTTTTTCAGGAGTTTTAAAATCAAAACCTTTGTGGTCTGTTACATTTACCATTTTACCTACACCTGCAGCAGTATGAATTCCAAAAAGGGGTTCTGTCCAACTCGTTTTATTTTTAATAGGCATAAAAGTATAACGAAAATATAGAGAGGTATATTGATCGCTAAAGAACTCTCCTGGTTTCATTGTTTCAAACGTATTAATTACTGAAGGATTAAACTGTTTTCCAGTACCAATTTGAATTTGCGATAAAGTTAAAGGCACAGCTCCGACAGTGACTCCACTTCTGCTCATTAAGCTAATCGAACCTGCTGCTCTCAGTTTAAAAGTTTGCTCTATATTAAAAGCTAAACGATAATAATCATATTGAGAATCAAACAATCCTTGAAAGCCTTTTGAAGCTTTAAAGGTCAGTCGTGGCCATTTTGTTCCTAGGGATACGCGTTCTCCTTCTAACATCATCACACGTTCTCGAATGTTCCAGTTTACAATCACACCTACCTCTGCATTGTCAAATTTATCGAGAGCGCCATTGGACGAACCAAGTGGTAAATAAGCATAATTATCCAAGAAGAAAGTACGATTATAGCTCCCATAAGCCTCTACTTTAATGTTTTGTCTAATCATGCCCGACAAACTCACTTTTGCACTTCTCTTTCTGTCCACACTATAAAGGTGAAACTCTCTCCCTATTCCATTTGAAAACAATCTAAAGTCATGATTAAAAAAGGAGGTTCCACCGCGTTCATGAATATCATCACTGTAATGTAAGTTCAATCGAATATCTCGTTCTTTGTACAGATTAAATGATAGATTTCCTCCCCATTTAAACTTTTCATCTTTAAACCCATACGCAAAATAGCCTCCCAAGGTAAAAGCTTTACTTAATCGAGAGTTGGTTTCTAAACCTAATCCTAAGCGAATGCCTTCGTGGTGATTATATCCTAAAATTTGTTGCACTGGCAAACTAAAAATACCGACTGGAATTCTACCTGTTGAAGCGATTTTCAAAATTTGCAAAGTTCGTTCAAAATTCATTTCTTTAGCCACGCTGTCCACTGTAACATAAGTCAAATCCTCTTTTCCTGTATAAGTATCTCCTCGGTATTCGCTCAACTTTATTGAATCAGCCAATGCTCCGTCCGCCACTACCACAGATACTGGGTTAAACCCTTTTTTATCTACCTGATCAAACACAATATTGCTTATGTAAAGCGTATTTCTACCGATAATGTCCCCGTAGTTATTAAACGAAATTGGAAAATCTAATTCTGTGCTTATTTTTTTTGGAAACCACTTTAATCCATTCACAAAACCGTATTCTTGTGTGATGGTCACATTTTTATTGTCATACGGAGAAGTTACCACGCGTTCTAATGCCCACTCATTGGCGTCAATGTATAAATATCCTGAAAGTCCTTTAAAATTTCTTCCCGTCCTCGGTCGGTAGCTAATGATAAATGTAGTGTCTTGGGTTTCTCCTCTAAACAAAGTGTCCTCTAACACAAACAAATACCTTCGAAGTCCGCCCGGAGCTAATGGATTAATGTATTCCTGCTGATTTAATTCAAAATTATTATCGTAAAAAGAAAACGATTGAAATTGATTGACCAAAGTTGCAAATAATGGATCCTTCACTCCAGACACATTATAAGCTGTAATTTCCTCTTGATCAAAGCTAGGTGGATTATAGGTTCTTTTCGCTTTTGTTTCTACCAAAAAAAGATATTGCCTATCTAAAAACTCAAGCGCATCAATCATTGAGGTATCTGTTATCGTATCTCGATTTACGCCCTCTTTTAGTTCACCTGTAACATACAATTTTGAATATGAATCGTAGGTAAATGAATTATTTTTTAGTGGGTCATTTTTTTTTCGATTCTCCATCACATTTTGTATGATTCTATGTGCTGGGTTTTCGCCTGGCCTCACCAATACATCATCATAAAGCTGCGCATCAGGCACAAGATAAACAGTTGGGTTTTTAATCAGCTGACTTCCATTGATTAAAGTATCTCGATAATTAAAAAAACGAAAAGTATAATTTCTTGAAGGATTTATTGCTAAAGAAATTTTACCATCGATGTCGGCCACATAAGTTTTCTCGCCCCCATCATTTACCTTAACAAAGGAAATTGGGTTTTCAGTTCCTCTATCAAACACTTGAACAACAACCTGCTGTGACAACAATTGAGTTGACAAAAAAACAAAAAAGTAGAGAGAAAGTTGTCTAATATTAGTGAAGAAATTAGTCATCAGCTTGTATATCAAGAATCTCTAGTTGGAAAATCAAATCTGAATATGGAGGTATTTGTCCACCTCTTCCATTCTTACCATATCCCAAATAGTATGGAATATATAAATCTATTTTCATTCCTTTATTACTCAATCCAACACCTTCGTTAAATCCTGGAATTAACCCCATAACGAGGTATTCAAAATCAAGCGGTTGATTTCTGTCATAAGACGAATCAAACTTTCCACCATAAAGGAATTTCCCTAAGTAGTGTAAACTCACTTTATTTCCTTTTACTGGAGATTCTCCTTCGCCTTGTTCTTTGATTACATATACCAATCCAGATTCAGTTTGTACCGCAGAAGGCTCAATTTCTTTTACTAAATCATAAAAGTAATTCATATAGCTCATTTGACTCCTTGCTTTTGCTTCTGCTAAACGAACATTATTTTTTGCAATTAATTTTTGTGACTCCAATCTTTCTTTTTCTGTTTCTGCCGCTACTTTTGCATACTCCTTTTTAAACACTTTTGAAGCATTATAAAACCATTTATACTTCAGCCCTTTTTTAATAATTTTAATCTTTTGTATCTCGTCTCCTTGCTGAATTGCGTCAACCACATCTTGTCCCTCCAATACTTCTCCAAATATGGTGTGTTTTCCATTCAAATGTGGTGTTGGAACATGAGTGATAAAAAACTGACTTCCATTAGTGTTAGGTCCTGCATTTGCCATTGCTAAGAGTCCTTTTCTATCAAATCTATCGGATGAAGAGGTTTCGTCCCAAAACTTATAACCTGGACCACCAGATCCAGTACCAGTAGGATCTCCTCCTTGAATCATGAAATTTGCGATTACCCTGTGAAATTTAACTCCGTTATAATAAGGTTCTTTAAATTGAATCGTATCAAAAACTTTTAATTTTCCCTCTGCCAAACCTACAAAGTTAGCTACGGTTAAAGGTGCTTCTTCAGCATATAATTTTAAAAAAACTTCTCCTTTTGATGTCTCTATTTTAGCATAAAGTCCTTTTTCTAATTTCTGCTTTGCTTCTTGAGCAAAACTAAAGGTAACAAACAATACACTTAAAAAAATGGTAAATAGTATTCGCATATTCAATTTTTTTGAATCAAAAGTAATAAAAATAATGAATGAAGTACGTATTTTATCTTGCAAGAAAATAAGGAAATAATAAAACAGAAGGAAGTCAATAAAATATATACTACATTTGCTTCAATGAAATCAAAACGCATCATAGTATCTGTCACCAACGACTTGTACACAGACCAAAGAGTACATAAAGTCTGTTCTTTTTTGCACGAAACCAATTTTGAGGTGGTATTAGTGGGGCGAAAACTAAAAAATAGCAAAGCCATTACGGATAGACCCTATAAAACAAAACGCTTTCGTCTACTTTTTACAAAAGGGGCATTATTTTATGCAAGTTATAATCTTCGCCTCTTTTTCTTTCTTTTGTTTTCTAAATTTGATGTGTTGGTAAGTAATGATTTAGACACATTACTGGCAAATTATTGTGCACACCGTATCAAACGAAAAAGCCGTTTAGTGTATGATAGTCACGAACTTTTTACAGAAGTTCCAGAGTTAATTTCTCGACCGAAAAAACGTGCCTTTTGGCTGAAGATTGAAGAGCATATTTTTCCAAAACTAGAAACGATTATCACAGTAAATCAATCCATTGCTGATATTTACGAGAAAAAATACAATAAAAAGCTACATGTAGTTCGAAATGTTTCAAACCAATGGATTCCCAATCAACTTCAAAGTAAAAAAGAGCTAAACCTTCCTGAAGACAAGCACATTGTCATTCTCCAAGGTTCTGGAATCAACATAGATAGAGGTTCTGAAGAAGCGGTTTTAGCCATGAAATATATTGAAAATGCGCTTTTTCTCATTGTCGGTAGTGGTGATGTAATTCCACAGCTTAAAGTGATGGTAGAAAAGGAAAAACTCACAGAAAAAGTTCGTTTTGTAGGACGTGTTCCTTATCCTTTGATGATGAATTATACTTTTCATGCCGATGTAGGTTTAAGTTTAGATAAGGACACCAATCTTAACTATCGCTATTCATTGCCTAATAAATTATTTGACTACATCCACACCCACACTCCAATTATTTGCTCTGATTTAATAGAAATAAGAAAAATTGTAGAAAAATATAATGTGGGAAGAGTCATATCCTCTCACCAGCCAAAAGAAATTGCAAAAACGATTAATGATTTACTATCGCAGCCAGACCTACTTGCGCTTTTAAAACAAAACTGTAAAGATGCTGCAAAAGTTGAAAATTGGCAATATGAATGTAAAGTATTGAAAGAGATTTATCTCACAGAATAATAAAACACATCTTCTTCAAATAAAAATAGAGAAAAACAACTCATAAGTAACAAAGCCACGTCTTCAAGGTTATTAATATTAAGTTGTTTAAAATTATTCTGATTTCATCCCATTAACATCTAAACATTCTTGAACTTTGTATAAATACATTAAAAAGTAAGTTATGCGTTTATTTAATATTTTATTGCTTGCACTCTTATTAACCGCTTGTGTTCCAGCGAAAAAGTATAATGATTTATACGAGAAGGAGCAAAAGTGTAGTGAAGAATTGAAGAAGTATAAAACCTCTTCTCTTGAAAGTGAAGCTCAACTTAAAACAGCGCATACCAAACTCAATCTTTTAGAGCGAGAAATTGACATTCTAAAAGCCGACACTACTCAGCTAGGTAATGCTTTTCGCTCATTAAAAGCACAGTTTGAAAAAGAAAAGTCATTACGACAAGCTCAAGAAGAATTGTTAAGCCAAACAAGATCGAGTACAACACAAGATTTGGCAAAAATGCGTGCCGAATTGGAAGCTAAAATGTTGGAAGCACAACGTAAAGAGGACGCACTTATAGAATTAGAAAAAGAATTAAATGAAAAGCAAGAACTACTTAACAAACGTCAACAGCGTGTAGAGGAATTAGAAGATATAATCCGCAAGCAAGATGAAGCAGTAAAAAATCTTAAAATAAAAATTGCAGATGCGCTTAGAGGATTTGAAAACAAAGGACTAACTGTCGAAGAGCGTAATGGGAAAATTTATGTTAGTCTTGAAGCTAAACTTCTTTTTGCATCTGGAAGCACAGTAGTTTCAGCGGAAGGAAAAAAAGCAGTAAGTGATTTAGCTAAAGCAATTGAAGACGATACTACATTAGAAATTATTGTGGAAGGACATACCGATACTGACCGTCTTTCAAGTGCTGTTCATCCAAAAAACAACTGGGAGTTATCTGTACTTCGTGCCACAACTGTAGTTGATATTATGATTAACAACTCGAGTATCAATCCAGCAATTTTAGCTGCATCTGGACGTTCTGAATATCATCCTATCGATCCAAATGACAAAGCGAAAAACAGAAGAATCGAAGTGATTATTGCACCAAGACTAGATCAATTATTTGAATTAATTTCTCAGTAAATCAAACGTTTTCCAGAAAGAGGAGATTACTTGAATTATTGGTTAGTTTCAAAAACTAAAACTTCTGTCATTCCATAATGCGGTCCGAATTCCTCCCCATATCAAGAAATGTCCTTGGTATGTAGACTGTAAGTTATTTAACTCAACACCAGGGCGAATAAATGCTTCTAACTTTAATTTTTCTGACAACAAGTAATTTCCTTCCAATGAAAAATGATAACGATTCACTTTCCCATTCCCACCGATATAGAAACCATAATCATAAGGACGATTGATATAAGATTGATAAATATCTTGCCCAAAAGAAATATCCTTATCTCCATCGTGCCCTCCTTGTTGAACAAAGAAAAACCTAGATTTTACTCCAAAATTAGAGGTGATTTTCAGCATTGATTCTGAATAAATCTCCACAAAATTAGCTCCCAAAGGGTGTGCTAAGGAAAGTCCTTGATTCCCATACACAGTGTTGACATCAAAATGCGAATACATAAAAGGACGAGCAAAATTGAGCTCTGCTAACCAACGGAAATGCTTATCTCCTTGAAATTTCATCTTTCCCTTCACACCAAGTTGACCACCATATTTATTTGCCCACCAACGGGAACGCTCTCTTAATTCTTTTAAAACAAATTCATCCAACACAAACTGTCCATAAATCATTATTGGGTCAAACTCATAACTCATATTTAATCCAATCACCAATCGGTCTTGAGAGCCTAGTTCATATTCAGTTGGTCGATAAAATAAAAATGGATTTAAATAAGCCAGTTCATATCCTCTATTCATCAATGTATCTTTTGCGGCAAATACTACAGATTCAAAAAATCCAACTTGAAAACGAGGGGTAATGTGATAGTTAAAAAAGTGGGTTGAAGCAAATTTATTGATTGTGCGATTTCCTTGATTCTCTCTAAAGAACTGGTACAAATTGGTCATTTCAATACGCCATACTTTAGTTCTTAACTGAACAAATGGATAAGGTGCACCATAATCTCCTAACAACATTGAGCGATTTCCATGTCCAATAAAATGCTGATCAATTCCCGCTTGTATTGTAAGAAAATCATAAGGAGCATAGCTCATCCTTATGGTTGGAGTGAAACCATAACTGTATTCTTGATAATCGCTAAAACTTAAAAAATAGGGTTGATAAACACCGTGATAAGGCTCTGAATCACCCTTTCTATAGTGATAACTTCCCATTGCGATAGCTCTCATATAAAGTTTTCTTGTCAATTGGGTGCTTATTCCAACACCAAGACCTCCATATAAAGAATGAGTTGATTTATCATCCGAAAAATATGAACCCATACCATTAACGACTGGAAAAACATTCAGATATTTTCTTTTACCTCCCTTTTCTACTCTATCTATCGCATCGTACCCCACCTGAACTGGAGTAGATAATACAGGAAGAACAGGACTCGATGTCAATAATGAATTTTCAAAAAAATCATCGTAATTCAAGTAATTCACTTCCGCGTTAATTGACTCTTGACCATTTATCAAAAGACTTAGCCACAAAAATGATATGGTTAATGCCTTTCTCATCAGAAATCAAAATAACGGTTAGTTAATGCTGAACGAATTCCCAAATAAATTGTCCCGTAATTCAATGAACCTTGATGTTCGTTTCGACTCGCTCTGTAATTGCCATGGATAAACACCCGAAGTTGCGTCGCAGGATTCACTACATATCCACCTTCTATACTCGCATGCAACACATCTACTTTACTTTCCATTACATTTTCAGATTTCGAAGTAAACAAATTATGCTTATTCACCATTTCTTCATTGGCTAGGTAAAACATAGTAGATGCTTCTATGAATATTCTTTTCCATTCATAACTTGCTCTTATTAAAAGTTCTTTAAATCCATTTCCTAGTGTATGAGCAATAGGTAAATTAAAATGCGTATATGCCATTCTTTCTTGGTGTGCAGCATAAAGCAAATCTGAAGCTTGATTATACTCCAACTGAAAATGAAGATTTTTAATTCCGAAAGTATTTCCTGTTCGATAACCTAACTGAAATCCATATTCAAAATTTTTAACATCATCAGTTATTCCTTGAGCGTAAATCATGTGCTGTGGATGAAGCTTCCAAGCTAAATTAAAGCCGAAAAGATTCTTCACATCTTCTTTTTCCATGCCGAATATTAGCGTATTCAATCCAATGATAGGATTATAAAAAATCGGATTTACACGTTGGTCACTTTTCGCCTTATCTCTTAGAAAGACGGTTGATTCAAAAAAACCAATAACTAAAGAAGGGTTTACCTTGTAGCTTAGATAATGAACTCCAATTCCTTTTCTTTCATAGGGTTTTTCTACTAAAGTTGAATGCACTTTACGAAACAAATTCAATTGTTTTCCACGCATAAAGGTGTAGCTCAAACGTTTAGTTATCTTCCAATCAATAGAAAGATGTGTGTAATTATGAGAATTATCCGACATCAGCATTGAACGATATCCCCACCCAAAAAAACGAGGCATATTTCCAAATTGAATAGCCAACTGATTGATGGGCGTGAAGCGTATATAACTCACAGCAGAAGCATAATCAAATCCGTGCTCTTTGAAGGGCTTTGTTCTACCACCTCCAGGAATCATAGCATTGTCTTTCACATACACTGAATCATTTTTGGGGTACAACTCACCTCTACTGGTAAAGTATTCGCTTTGATAATCCACAAAACGAGCTTGATTTTCATAAAAAGCAGTGTATATTGATAGTTTATCTTTAATCTGCGCAAAGGCTTGGGCTCCCCTAGTGTTTTGAAATAAATGATGAGGCATTTCTTGTAGCAACTCCTTTCCAATACTTAAATTAAATAACGGATCTATGGTTAATAAAAAATCCTCTTTTTGAAGTTGCACAAAATGCTCATTCACAAGCTTTCTCACTATCCAAGATTGATTTCTCAAAGTGTCTTTCATGGGAAGTGAATAATTTGCTTCATTATAAGAAACAGGAAAAAAGCCTTCTCCAATCACTTCATTATTTTCCTTAGTGAATAAAACTTTATCTTTTACATTGCTAGATGAAGGAATTAAAACCTCTTGACCAAAAAGAGAGTAAGTCAGAGGTAAGTAAAGTATCCATATTACATATACTATCTTCAAGCTGGTATTTTATTGTAAATGAAAATCTAAAGAGATTTCAACCTTTTTATTGTAGGCAATAAAATAAGGATTTTTCAACGATTGTTTATTATACACTAAAGGCTTACCAGTTTCCACGTTTAGAACTTGTCCTCCCACCGCCTCATAAATAGCTTGTCCTGCAGCAATATCCCACTCCATTGTGGGAGCTAGGCGAGGATAGAAATCGAAGCCCCCATTCACCAATTCGAAAAATTTAAGTGCAGACCCCATTACTTTAGCTTCTATTTCACCATATCTTCCTTGTATTTGTTCCACTAATTTCAAAAAATCTCCCGAATAATGGCTGCGAGAAGAAATCATTTTAATTGGTGTTTTAGGTTTGGGTAATGGTTTGATTTTTCTCCATTTTTCAGGTTTAAGCGCATTATCATAACTCATCTGAAAAGCGCCCCATTGCTTTCCACCTATAATAATTTCTCGACGTATAGGTGAGGCAATTAATCCAAAAGTAGGGATGTTATTTTCAACAAGTCCAATATTGATAACGAACTCGCCATTTTTTTTGATAAACTCCTTCGTTCCATCAAGTGGATCAACGCACCAAACCTTCGTCCAATGCTTTCGCTTTTTATATTCTGTTTTGTCTGATTCTTCTCCAATTATAGGAATTCCAGTTGTTTCTAAGTGCCTAATTATGATTAGTGATGAAGTTAAATCTGCTTTTGTTACTGGACTACCGTCTGCTTTAATAATTTTTTCGATTTCTCGGGCATAGTTATCCATAATTGCTTCAGAAGCCTCTAAAGCAGCGTAAATAGTAGTTTTAAATTCATTAAAAAGATTAATCATTGGTTAAATCCTCGACTAAAGAGCTTGCTCCAATTCTCAAAAAGTCAGGCGTCATATATTCCCGTCCAAGCTCCTGTTCAATAATTTCAAAATAAGTTAATGCGTCTTCATAAGTTCTCACTCCGCCACTAATTTTAAGTCCAACTTTTCGGGTGGTTAAATTTTCTCGAATGACGCTTGCCATTACTTTCACAGCTTCATGGCTTGCGCCTGGAAATTCTTTTCCGGTTGATGTTTTAATGAAATCAGCTCCTCCTTGAATTGCCAATTCACTTGCTAAACGAATTCTTTCAGGTGTTTTTAGATAACCTGTTTCGAGAATTACTTTAAGACTTTTTTCAGGCATCAATCCTTTATATGCTTTAATTTCATCTATCACTGATTGATAGTTTCCATCTTCAAACTCTCCTAAATTAAGTACAACATCTACCTCATCCACACCAGCCTCTAAAACCAATTGGCATTCATTTAATTTAGTAGATAAAAATCCTTGTGCATTAGGGAAGTTACCCGCCACAACAGCTACTTTAATTTTTGATTTTTCAAGTGTTTTTACTCCTTGCAGTCCAAAATTTGGGTACAGACAAACGGCTGCTACAGGATAACCCTTTCCTTCAAGTTTTAGGGCATTGTCTAAGAATTTCTGAACTGATTTTACTGAATCATAAGAATTTAAAGATGTTAAATCCACATAACTACAAATCTCTTTTCTACTAAAGCTCATATCTCTATATAAAATTAAGGGGTCTAGATTACTCAAAACCTACAACCCCTTTTATAACAAACAAAATATTTTATTGTAAAACAAAGTTGATTGGGATACGTGCTCTAGCACGAACGGGTTCTCCTTTCTGTTCAGCAGGAGTCCATCTAGGCATTGACATTACAACACGTCTAGCTTCCGCATCCAATTCTCTTGATACTCCACGTAGTATTTTTACTTGTTCAATAGAGCCGTCTTTATTAATCACAAACTCTACGAACACACGTCCTTGATCTCCCATATCTATTGCAACTTCTGGATATCTGATATTCTCTGCAATAAACTTCTGCATTGCTGCTGTTCCACCTGGGAAAGAAGCTTCTTTATCAGGGAAGTCTACAATTGGAGCTACAGGTGGAGGTGTTTCGTCTGGTGTAACATCAATTTCAATCGTTTCCACAACAATCACTTCGTCTTCATCTGTACTCTCCACTTCAACAATATCTTCAGAAGGTTCTGGCGGAATTTCTAAGTCTTCAATTTCCTGAACAACAGGCTCATCCATAATCTCTTCCTCTTCCTCAATAATTTCTAGTTCTTCTGGGATATCAACAACATCTTGCTCGCCTCTATTATTATCTGACAATACAACTTCTTGTTTAAACGAAAACGACAAGGTTATCAAACTACCAACGATAAAGAAGCTTAAGAACAATAGTGGCATTCTTAAACGTTCGTTGTCTACCTCTGGGTTTTTCTTAACTGACATATCTAAATTTAATTTGTTTGTTTCTTACTTTTATTTACTACAAATATCATACCTAAACTTATGTTTTAATATATCCTCGGTATATAATTTTAAATATAATGACTCCAAAAATACAACCAATTCCATTAGCAATCAAATCTAATGCTTCAAAATGCCTTGACATCACAAAAAAATGTTGAATTATTTCGAGTGCTAGCCCCAAAATAAATCCAAAAAAGATTACAATTGCGTAAGCATTTTTTCTTAAAACTAAATTTACGTTTTGTCTTTTTAGTCCAACAGTCCAAAAAAGACTCAACAAAGTGTAAAGAATAAGATGAGCTACTTTATCTAAATTTGCAATCTGAAATTCAGAAAACGCTATATCCGAATTTGGAACCACACTTACTATTACAACAAGAATAGTCCAAAGAATACTTGGTAAGATAAAACGCAGCATTGGCAATTAACCAATCATTTCCTTATACTCTGCTGCACTCATCAAACCATCTAATTCAGAAATATCAGACGCTTTTACCTTAATAATCCATCCTTCACCATAAGGGTCAGAGTTGATTAACTCAGGGCTTGATTCTAACTCCTCGTTAAACTCAATTACTTCTCCTCCCACAGGCATAAATAAATCTGAAACTGTTTTTACCGCCTCGATAGAACCAAACACTTCTTCTTGCTCTAATTCCTCTCCCTCTGTTTCTATTTCAACAAAAACGATATCACCTAGTTCGCTTTGTGCAAAATCAGTCACTCCGATTGTAACTACATCACCGTCTACAGAACACCACTCATGGTCTTTCGTATATTTCAAATTTTCTGGTAAGTTCATTATTTATTTTAAGATTATTTAAATTATTTAACAATATAGATTTCAAATTTAAAATTTTTACATCAATTACACATGATTTTCTCAAACTATTTATTCTAATGTTAAAATTGATGATTTTAGCACACTTTTTTATCCTGAAAACAAAAAAGAGGACGCGCAAGGAAAAAGCACGC
>Ga0209075_1000606_pt1 | contig 35036 bp, 32 predicted proteins | sample Stecom2011_FD_187523 | JGI IMG/M metagenome (GOLD analysis project Ga0209075, IMG submission 187523) | Agricultural soil microbial communities from Utah to study Nitrogen management - Steer compost 2011 (SPAdes) (version 2) | ecosystem: Environmental > Terrestrial > Soil > Agricultural land...
TCCATCCAGGCACCGGCTTTAGGCAATATCGATGCACCCGTTGTGCCTAGTGCAATAAGAGGTGTGCCCATGCCTAAACCTAGCGCGAGTAAAGCCATGCCACCCAAAGCCGCATCGCCTGTTGAGCTGATATACACTAAGGCTGCTGCTAGTGGTGCAGAAATACAAGGTGAGACAATCAGTGCAGATAGCATCCCCATGATGAAAACGCCTAGCCACTTGCCACCTTGTTGGCGGCTGCTAATGTTGTTGAGCTTATTACGGATACCAGATGGCAGTTGCAGTTCATATAAGCCAAACATAGACAGCGCTAGTACGACAAATAAAATTGAAAATACGATAAGAATAGAAGGTGTCTGTAACCACATCTGAACGTTAGCACCAGCACCAAGTAATCCCATTAGCACACCCGCGGCCGCATAAGTTAACGCCATACCGATAACGTAGGTAGTCGATAGTAAGAACCCTCGCTTACCAGAATCGTTTTCTTGGCCAAGTACCACACTGGTTAAAATAGGCACCATAGGAAGTACGCAAGGAGTAAAGGTGAGCCCGAGCCCTAAAGCAAAGAAAATTCCTGCTATTGCCCACCAAGACTTGCCATCAAACCAACTATGTTTTGTTTGAGGTTCATTGTTTGCGGTGCTGTCATCGACTGTGTTTGTTGATGAGCTTGTACTTTCGAGTGCTTTTACGTTGTTAGCGGTGAGCTCAAAGATTTGAGTTTGAGGTGGGTAGCATAAACCTGCGTCTGCACAGCCTTGGTGGTGCAGAATAATTGTCCCTTCTTGTAAGCCGCTAAGGTTAAATTGAACATCTAATGGGCCGTAGAAAGCAGTGATTTCTCCAAAGTATTCATCTACTTTCTCTATGCCCGTTTGCGATAATAAAACGGGCTCACGCTTAACTCCGTTTTGTTCGATATATAGTTGATGCTTATAAAGGTAATAGTCTTTGCTGGTGTTGAAACGTGCAAATAATGTTTGTTCGTCAACGCTGGCTTCAAGTGGGAAAGCTTTTTCAACGGGTAAGAACTTCGGTTTAGAGCCTAAAAGATTATCTAATAGATTGGCTTGGCTCATGCTACTAAACAGAACTAGCTGAAGTAGCAGCATAAAACGAACAGTCCAGCGCCTTGGCATGGTTATACTCCGCAAGGTTAGTTTTTACGATTAATTGCTAACAGCGCTAAAGCTTCTAAGGCTGAACGAGCCGGAGACTCGGGTAAAATCTTAAGTTGTTCTAAAGCGCGGTCTATGCACTCTTGTGCTTTTTGCTGAGTGTACTCGATAGAGTTTAGCTCATGCACAATGGACAGTACTTCTGACATGTCGTTCAAACCGCCTTTGCGAATGGCGCTACGAATTAATTTCTTTTGCTCATCGCTACCATGCTTGATGGCATGAATAAGAGGTAGGGTGGTTTTGCCTTCGGCTAAATCATCGCCAACGTTTTTCCCCATTGCTTCGGCGTCACCTTCGTAATCCAGTACGTCGTCTGCCATTTGGAAAGCGAGGCCTAGTTGCTGGCCATAGATACGCATGGCTTCACATTCTTTAGGTGAGCGACCGATCAATCTTGCCATCCCGCCGGTTGCTGCCTCAAACAGCATGGCGGTTTTGCCTTGAATAACATCCATATACTGTTGTTCAGTAATGTCTGGGTTTCTAACGTTGGTTAGTTGCAGCACTTCACCTTCTGCAATAATGCCAGTGGCTTTAGCAAGAATGGTCATGACCGGAATACAAGAAAGCTCTACTAGCATTTCAAATGAGCGACTGTATAAAAAATCTCCTACTAAAACGCTTGGCGCATTGCCGAACATGGCGTTAGCGGTTGGGTTTCCACGGCGTAAGTCAGAGGTGTCTACAACATCGTCATGCAGTAGAGTAGCAGTATGTAAGAACTCGATAACAGTTGCTAGTTTAACGGCGCGCTCGTCGCATTGATTAAATGCTTTCGCTGTTAATATCACAAGCAGAGGACGAATGCGTTTACCACCGCTATTAATAATATATTCTGCTACTTTCTCAACGAGAGGAACTCGTGATTCAAGCTGAGCATGAATAAGAGTGTTTAAGTCATTAAATTCGTTTTCAACTACATTAAGTATGTCTTGCATTTGCATGACGATCGCCTAAATATCTACAGGTAATAATAAAGGTAGGCAGTTTAGCGGTCATCGACTGAAACAACAATCAGCTTGCTAAAGAACTCTGTATTTAAGTGTCAATTCCCTTGTCTTGTCGTCTAAGTTAGGTTATATTGCTGCGCCCCTTAAATAGGCTCCCTGCCATATAGAAACCAGAGTGTTGCTAATAGAAGCAGGTCGTTAAGAAGCTAGGGTGAATAAAGCGCCTATATAAAGGCTTAAGCAATTTTATCTGGAGATTACAGTATGTACGCTGTAGTGGTAACTGGCGGTAAGCAATACCGTGTTGAAGAAGGCCAAACACTTAAAGTAGAAAAGCTTGAAGTGGCAACTGGTGATAAAATCGAATTAGAAAAAGTGTTACTAATTGGTAACGGTGATGATGTGAAAATTGGCGCTCCTGTTGTGGAAGGTGCTAAAGTAGTTGCAGAAGTTGTAGCTCACGGTCGTCACAAGAAAATTAAAATCATTAAGTTCAAGCGTCGTAAGCACCACATGAAGCAAATGGGCCACCGTCAGTGGTTCACTGAACTTAAAATTACTAGCATTGCTGGTTAATATTAAACTCTATTGAATTTAACTTAGAGGTTCGTGTGGCAAGCCACCGCATCCGCAGAGTTGCAGTAACCTCATAACAGGAGACTTATCATGGCTCACAAAAAAGCTGCTGGTAGTACCAAAAACGGTCGCGATTCGGAAAGTAAACGCTTAGGCGTTAAGCTATATGGCGGCCAAGCTGTTAAAGCAGGTAACATTATTGTTCGTCAACGTGGTACTAAATTCCACGCTGGCCAAAACGTTGGTATCGGTCGTGACCACACTTTATTTGCAACTGAAGATGGTTTCATCGAGTTCGCAGTAAAAGGTCCTAAGAACCGTCGTACTGTTAGCGTAGTAACTGCTTAATTAGTAGTACTACTAAAAAACGCCCTGGCCAAAGTTATCTTTGAGCTGGGGCGTTTTTGTTTTACGGTAGCCAAGACTAGAGCTAAAACATTCACTCGACACTGGGCTAAAACCATTTAGGAAATAGTATGAAATTCGTTGATGAAGCAAAAATTAGTGTCCAAGCGGGCAAGGGCGGCAATGGCTGTATGAGCTTTCGTCGCGAAAAGTTTATTCCACGTGGCGGTCCCGATGGCGGCGACGGTGGTGATGGCGGTTCAGTGTATTTAGAAGCCGATGAGTCCCTTAATACTCTGATTGACTACCGTTATGTGCGTCATTATCAAGCACAAAACGGTCAAGCAGGTATGGGCGCAAACTGTACTGGTGCTAAAGGTAAAGACGTTATTTTGAAGGTACCTGTTGGCACCACCGCAATCGATGAAGACACGGGTGAAGTGTTAGGTGACCTTACTAAAATAGGTCAACGTTTAATGGTGGCGCGTGGTGGTTTCCATGGGTTAGGAAATACGCGCTATAAGTCGAGTGTAAACCAAGCGCCAACTCAGACTAAACCTGGTCAGCCTGGTGAGTCACGTAACCTTAAGCTTGAATTAAAAGTACTAGCCGATGTGGGGCTACTTGGTCTGCCTAATGCCGGTAAATCGACCTTTATTCGCGCTGTATCAGCGGCAACTCCTAAAGTCGCTGACTATCCGTTTACTACCTTAGTACCTAACCTAGGTGTGGTAAAAGTCGAATCGCATCGCAGTTTTGTGATTGCTGATATTCCCGGTTTGATTCCAGGGGCTGCAGAGGGTGCTGGGTTAGGAACACGTTTCTTAAAGCACTTAGTACGTACGCACTTAATGCTGCATATTGTTGATATGGCGCCCTTCGATGAAGACGAAGATCCAGCAGATAACGTTTTAGCAATTAGTGATGAGCTGGAAGCATTTTCGCCTGGCTTAGCGCAACGTGAGCGTTGGTTGGTATTGAATAAACTGGACTTAATTCCGGAAGAAGAACGTGAAGAGCGTTGCCAACAAGTCATTGATAAGTTGGGTTGGGAAGGTCCTGTTTATAAAATTATGGCCATTAATAAGCAGGGTACCTTTAAGTTATCTGCTGATATTATGGAATACATCGAAGAGCGTCGTGAACGTGCTTTAGAAGATCCTGAGTTTGCTCAGCAGATATTAGACGAGCGCGAGCTTGTCGATGCTGAAGCAAGAGCGCATATTGAAATGCTGCAAGAGCGTCGTCGTGAAGAGCGCGAGCTTGCCAAGCTAAACCAACAAGATGATGACGACGATTACGACGTTGAAGTTGTCTATACGAATGAATAACTTCAGTTAACTTTTGCAGAGTAAGGCCGCAAATGACAACGCTGGAATGGCAAAATACTCGAAAAACCTTAGCGCAAAGAAAACGCTGGGTAATTAAAATAGGCAGCGCCCTTCTTACCAATGATGGGCGCGGCTTAAACCTTGATGGTATGACCAGTTGGGTCAATCAAATTGCCGCCTTAATGGAGCAGGGTCATGAAGTGGTCATAGTCTCTTCTGGGTCTGTGGCTGAAGGTATGGTGCGCTTAGGTTGGAAAACACGACCAGACAGCGTACACCAACTTCAGGCAGCGGCAGCCATTGGTCAGATGGGGTTGATTCAAACCTACGAGACCTTATTTGAAAAACACAATCGCATTACTGCACAAATACTGCTGACTCACGATGACTTAAGTAATCGTAAGCGCTATTTGAATGCACGCAGCACCTTGCGCACCTTGCTAGATCTAGGTGTTGTTCCTGTGATTAACGAGAATGACACTGTGGTCACCGATGAAATTAAGTTCGGTGATAACGACACGTTAGCTGCTTTAGTGGCGAACCTTGTTGAAGCAGACTTGCTTGTTATTTTAACCGACCAACAAGGCTTGTTTACTGCCGATCCTCGCAGCAACCCTGACGCGACCTTAATACATGAAGGGCAAGCGTTGGATCCTAAGTTTGCAGCAATGGCTGGAGACGGTGGTGCACTTGGTCGTGGTGGAATGATCACAAAAGTTCGAGCCGCTAAGTTAGCAGCACGTTCTGGTACCGATACAGTCATTGTCGGTGGGCGTATTGATAACGTTATTAATAGAGTGCACTCAGGCGAACTGTTAGGAACCCTATTGTTAGCCTGCTCTGAACCAGAGACGGCGCGTAAACAATGGATTGCTGGCCAGTTGCAGGTGCGTGGTGAGCTAACCTTAGACGCCGGTGCTGTTGCAGCACTTCGTAATGGTGGCTCAAGCCTGTTGCCTATTGGTGTGACTGCGTTAAGTGGAGATTTTGAGCGCGGTCAATTAGTGGTTTGTAAAGACGAGCAAGGCAATCGTATTGCTAAAGGCTTAGTGAACTATTGTGCCAAAGATGCTGCTAAAATTATTCGCACGCCTACAGCTAAAATAGAAAGTGTATTAGGCTTTAAAGCGGAAGAAGAAATGATTCATCGTGATAACCTAGTGGTTATTTAAAGGATCCAAAGTATTCAGAAAAGCGTTCCCGCATCAGTGGGGCGCCATAGGTGAAATATAAACATGATTAAATCTGTAAATGTAGCCGGAATAGACGTTAGTAACGACAATCCTTTTGTGCTGTTTGGTGGCATGAACGTTTTAGAAAGTCGTGACCTAGCGCTCTCTATTTGTGAGCACTATGTCGAAGTGACACAAAAGTTAAAGATTCCATATGTCTTTAAGGCATCTTTTGATAAAGCTAATCGATCGTCCATTAATTCTTATCGTGGACCAGGGCTTGATGAAGGCTTAAAGATTTTAGAAGAAATTAAGAAAACATTTAATGTACCGGTAATTACCGATGTGCATGAGCCTTATCAAGCTGCGCCTGCTGCTGAAGTAGCCGATGTGATTCAGCTACCAGCTTTTTTGGCACGCCAAACAGATCTTGTCGTGGCTATGGCTAAAACAGGTGCTGCGATCAATGTTAAGAAACCGCAGTTTTTAGCGCCACATGAAATGCGTCATATCATTACTAAGTTTTCCGAAGCCGGTAATGAGAACGTGATGCTGTGTGAGCGCGGTTCAAGTTTTGGCTATAACAACCTAGTGGTTGATATGCTAGGAATGGACCTTATGAAAACCATGGCGCCTGTTATTTTTGATGCAACGCATGCTTTGCAACAACCGGGTGGTCGCTCAGACTCAGCAGGCGGTCGACGTCAGCAAGCGTTTGAGCTCGCTCGCTCGGGTATGGCGCTTGGTATCGCTGGTTTGTTCTTAGAAGCACATCCAGACCCTGACAATGCGAAATGCGATGGACCTTGTGCATTGCCTTTGAACAAGTTAGAAGATTACTTATATCAGATGAAATCTGTGGATGAGCTAATTAAATCATTCACAAAAGTGATTATCGATTGAGGGTTGGGTGTATAGCTAGTATTATATGCGCCCTTAGTTGACAGGGCGTACTGATCTCATCATAATGCGCCCCTTATAAAATTAACCAAATAACCTATTGAGGAGCCGACTGTGGCAAATTCCGCTGGTTCTAAAAAACGCGCTCGCCAAGCAATTCAGCGTCGCTCTCGTACAGTAGCTTTACGCTCTATGGTGCGTACTTATATCAAAAAAGTAAAAGCAGCCGTAGCGACAGCAGATTACGAACAAGCTCAAGCAGCATTCATTAAAGCACAACCTTACATTGATAAAATGGTTACTAAAGGCGTTATGCATAAAAACACTGCAGCACGCATTAAGAGCCGTTTAAACTCTAAGGTTCGCGCTCTAAAAGGTTAATATTAATTTATAAACCTTTTGTTGTGAAAAAGCCCGCTATGCGGGCTTTTTTGTGCCTGTTATTTGGAGGTGGTGGCTAAACTAAGTGAAAGGCGATGGCCCAAAAGTGACAAAAAGCACCGCCCATGACAAATAAGTGCCAGATTTCATGAAAACCAAACCATTTAGGCCAGGGATTTGGCCATTTGGTGGCATAGATTAAAGCGCCAATGGTGTAGCTTAAACCACCGTAAACTATCCAGCGTAAGGCGTCGGCAGGTATTTGATCTAGCACAGGATAAAATGCCACTACAATCCAGCCCATCATTACGTACAACACGGTTGAGAGCCAACGAGGTGCAGAAATCCAGACGAGCTTTAAGAATGCTCCCGCAAACGCAATGCTCCATACGATGGCAAACATAATCCAGCCGGTGGTGTCACCGACAGCAATTAAGCAGATAGGTGTGTAAGTGCCTGCTATGAGCATAAAAATAGCAATATGATCGATGCGCTTTAACCACATAATGGTGTTATTAGACGCATGAATTAAATGGTATAGCGCGCTACTGGCAAACATTAGCAACATGGTGCTGCCAAAAATCATAAAGGACACCATATGTAAGCTGTTACCGTAGACTGCCGCTTGCGCAGCAAGGATACATAAAGCGACAATCGAAAAAATAGCGCCCGCTAAGTGGGTTAGGCCACTAACAGGGTCTCTGAAAATAGTATGCATGATGGGTGAGTTCGTTTTATTAATTATGAGGTTGTAACATACGTTAAATCAGGCGATCTAAATAGTCTAAGATTTTAATAGAGGAATCTCTTTGGTGGGTACAAATCAACAGTGTTGGTGGGTCTATTTAATACGGATGGCTAATGGTCATTTGTATTGCGGCGTTACCACGGATGTTAATCGACGCTTTGAAGAACATAGTACTCACCCAACAAAGAGTGCAAAAGCCTTGCGTGGCAAGGGGCCACTGGAGCTAGTGTTTACTTATGAAGCAAGCTCTAAACAACAGGCTATGCAATTAGAATGGCAACTTAAGCAATATCCAAAAAAGAAAAAAGAGGCCTTGGTTGCTGGGGAAATATCGTTGCTCTAAGAGGTTGAATGCTGCACTGGAAAGAGAGTTATTCCTAATAGGAAGTAATAGCAAGCTTAAACCTAATCCGATAAAAAATATAGCTAAAACCCACTGCTTTATGGTACAAATGTACAACTATTAATAATTATAAAAATAAGAAGGTTCTGCTATGCGATTCTTTCTCGTTGTGCTAGCAAGTATTTCAATAACTGCTTGCGCATCTACTACTAATATCGAAATCAATCAGCCAGCTCCGCAAGCACCTAAGGCAACAGGCGTTGTTGAAGCGGGTGCGGTGACGGTTGATATCACTCCGGCGCCGGGTATGCCTATGGGCGGTTACTCTGTGATGGCGAACAAAGGCGAAGGCTTTCGTACACGCTTAAAAGCTCGAGTCGTGTATTTGAATGATGGCCAAGGCAAGTCTATGGCTTTAGTGCAAACAGACTTAACATCGGGTTCTTTGTTGGTGCACCATTTAGTTTCTGAGCGAGTGGCTCAGCAAACAGGCTTAAAGCCAGCGGATATCACCATTACCTCCTCGCATAGCCATTCAGCGCCAGTAAACTTCTTTGATAATGACTTTTACAATAAGCATATGTCGAGCGGTAAGTGGCTAGAAGAGCAGTTTCTTGAGTTGGTTGTTGATCAAATCAGTAACGCTATTTTAGATGCACACGAAAATCGCCGCCCAGCCAAAATTGCAACGGGTGTAAAAGAGATTCCAGGTATTGCTCGTAACCGTGCAATGGCAGCATATGTGCGTAACGAGAATGTTACAGGTATCGATTTAGACGATCCTGAGGCTAAATTTAAAGCCATTAACCCGAATCTGTATATGGTACGTGTAGACGTGAAAGATGACGATGGTGCCTTCAAACCATTAGCAGCCTTTTCTGGTTTCTCTTTGCACAACACCACACTATCGGTACCGGTTGAAGTCTATAACGCCGATGTGTTCGCTTATGCAGCGAAAGACTTAGAGTGGGATATTCAAAAGCGCTACAACACCTCTTGGGATATTGTTCATGCATTATCTAACGCGACTCACGGTGATTTAGCCCCTGCGACCGAAGATAAAGGCGATCACTGGATTCGTCACTTTCCGGTGGATTGGAAAGCCGCAAAAGAATTGGGCCAACGCTTAGGTGCGGGTGCCATTGAATTGTTTGATGAGCTTGAGCCACAACTCACTACAAAAGTAACCTTAGACAGCGCTGCACGTGAATTAAATATTCGCGAAAACAATAAAATCGGTGATGTTGAAATTTGTAAGGATCCTGCGGTCGGTAATACGGTTGCCGCGGGCGCTTATGAGCGTCGTACACCTTGGTTAACGGCTATTCCATTCTTGCACGGTGGTAACATTATGGCACGTCGTTGGATCTTTGATGGTGGTTGTCAAGGTGCTAAGCGTCATTTAGGTTTTGCCTACTTACAACCGTTATTGGAACCAAAAGACAGCTTCCCAAATACAGTTATGTTCCAACTACTGCGTATTAACGACATGATCGTTATGCCGTTACCATTTGAAGTAACAGTTGAGTCGGGTCGTCGTATTGCCGCTAGCGTTGAAAATGAATTCACTAAAGCTGGTGAAGCTATTAATCACGCTTGGGTTGCCAGTGTCTCAAATGGCTATTTTGGATACACAACGACACCAGAAGAGTACTCATACCAGAACTATGAAGGCGGACATACCTTATACGGAAAAAACAGTACCCAATACATTGCAGCACAGTTAGGTGCATTAGCCTCAGATTATTTAGAACAAGGATCTGTCATAGAGTACACTCCAGAGTGGAAGTACGAAGTGAAGACCAACCAGTTTTTACCTGAAGCACAAGAAGCAACTGGTACTCGAGAAGTGGTCAAAGCGCCGGCAGCGGTTCTGGCTAAGAAATCCTATGAAGAAGACTATGTGAGTCTGCGTTGGTTAGACGTTAACAGCAGCAAAATTAACTTGCATGAACCATTAGTTCGAGTTGAAACGAAAAAGAATGGTCAGTGGGAATTATTGATGCTAGGTAATGAGCCAATTAACGACGAAGGTTATGACATTGAGGTTCGTTTAGTTAAAAACGCTAAAGATGGCATGGCGACCTATGAAGTTCGCTGGTATAACCCAGTCGCTGGTGGTGAATATCGCTTTGTGATTGAGCCTCGTGCGAATCAAGCAGAGCTTCATTCACCTGTGTTTACTTGGCAAACAGAACAGGGCACTGTTGCTCTTGTTGATTAAATATCGATAAATCACTTAAGTGTCTTTGGTTTTGGGGTCAGTCTTGAGTAGAATGACCCCTTAACTTTTAGGTCACGGAAAATCTATGCTCAAACGTTGTTGGCAAGCCCGTTGGTATATCTTGCTGGGGCTTATAACATTTTTAGTAACACTGGCGTTGACCACGCCGTTACACTTTGTTTGGCGTTATCTTGAGCCTCAAATAGAAGGCTTACCTGTTGAGGTTAGCCAGATACGTGGGACGATTTGGCAAGGTCGAGCGCAGCTCAAAATTCAACAATTGCCAGTGCTTGGTCCTATTGATAGTCAGTGGCAACTTCAATTTCTACCCTTGTTAACCGGGCAGGCAAAAGTATTGTTAACGCTAGAGGGACAAGACATTCGATTGGTACTACCCACGACTCTTGGCTCTAATACCATTACGATCGAGCGTGCTGATGGATTTTTAGAACTCTCTTCGTTAAATCCTTTATTAAGTAAGCAGCGCAGTAGCGCTAGTGGTGGTGTAGAGTTGCAACAGCTACGCAGTGAAATAAACTGGCGTGAACAGCGTATTCAAACGCTTTCAGGTCGTTTAACATACAGCGGTGGTAATATTTCATTGCTCGTTGATAACAAGCCCGTTTCCTCAGAGTTACCTGCTTTAATAGGGTGGCTATCGATGGATGGCGAGCGTGCCATTGTTGATGTGCTTACTATGGAAGATGACAGTTTATTACAAGGATACCTGCAGCCGGATGGCTGGGCTGGATTGTCACTAAAACGTCGCTTTTTAGATGTGATTGGCCAGCAGTGGCCTGCGCAAGCCGAAGCAGATACCGTTATTTTTGAAGTATCACAAAAGGTTATGTAGCCTACAGGCTATCTTAGGGAGAGGCACTACTTTGGCAGAACAAAAAACGCCTTTATTACCTTGGCAAAAGCGTTTCTTATTACTCAGTAAGGTGCTCTTTACTGTGTTATTAGCCGTGCTAATGGCCTTTTTGACATGGCGTATTGTTGCGCCTGAGCCGTTAGTGTTGGCCGCTCCAAGCAAACATGCGGGCAATAAAATATCGAATAACAATAATTATGGTGCTGCACAGTACCATTTGTTTGGCATCGCAGGTGAAGAGCCTGTAACTGAAGTAGCGGAAGATATTCATGCACCAGACACACGCTTACGCTTAGAATTACTGGGTGCCACTAAGTCGTCTAATAAAGATAATTCGACCGCTATTATTGCTCCTAAAGGGCAGCAAGGGAGTTTTTACCGCATTGGTGATGTGGTACAAAATAATACTAAGCTTGCGGCCGTGTACGAAGATCGAGTGATTTTAGACACTAATGGTAAACTCGAAACCCTGAAGTTTGATGAAGAAGAACGAACCGGTATTAACGCCCGAGTGATTCAGAAGCCTGTTAAGCCAAAGCGGCCAACTGCTAGCACATTAAAAGGGCGTTTCGAACAAGTTAAGAATCCATCAGAGTTTATGGCAGTTATTACTGAAGAAGCGTCGGTTGATCCAGAAGGCACGTTAAATCAACTCGGGGTTGAAGTGAATCCCGACGGCAGTGGCTATCGGGTAATGCCTGGCTCTATGTTAATGGCATTGCAGTTACAGCCCGGAGACGTCATTCTTACGGTCAATGGTCAGGCTTTAGGCGACCCGCAATCTGATCAGATGTTGTTGCAGCAGGTTGAAGTTGAAGGTCGTGCACGTATCGAAGTGCAGCGTGGTAATAATCGTTTTGTTGTGAATCACAGCTTACGCTAACAAGGAAATACATGTGTTAAGACATTGGGCACTCATATTTATCATTGCGTTCAGTAGTTTGGCTCAAGCCCAAGACAGCTGGCAGATTAATTTAAAAGAAGCGGATATTGGCGCCTTTATCAGTCAGGTCGCTGATATTACTGGCAAAAGCTTTGTGGTCGACCCTAGAGTCAAAGGCAAAGTAAATGTGTTAACCAGTGAGCCCATGAGTAAAGATGGCGTTTACGAGTTATTCCTCTCTGTGCTGCAAGTCCAAGGCTATGTCGCAGTCCCGGCAGGGGATGTAACTCTGATTGTTCAACAGAACGAGATGAAGCAGCAAGGGCGTGATTTAGAAGAAACCGTGAGCGTAGACAGCCAAGAACTGCTAACTAAAGTTATAATGATTAAAAATACGCCCGCGCTTGACCTCGTTCCTATCTTGCGCCCATTAGTGGCTAAGTATGGTCATTTAGCGGGAGTGAAATCCGCGAACGCGCTTATTATTTCTGATCATGCCAATAATATTAATCGCATAGAACAAATTATTGATCGTCTTGATAAATCAGGCAATGAAGAGCTTGAAGTCATTCAGCTAAAAGAAGCCTGGGTAGGCAACGTTGTTACTATGTTGCAAAGTTTAGACCCTGCTAAGGTGTCTCAAGGTACGGGAAATAACGCTAACGAAAATACGTCCGGCTCAATTCGTGTGGTCGCTGATGAGCGTAGCAATCGCTTAATTATTAAGGGCGAAAAAAGTGCGCGTGAACGTATTAGTAAATTGATTGGTGAGCTCGATCAACCTTCGTACTTTGGTGGCAGTACAAAAGTAATTCGCCTTGAATACGCTGACGCTAAAAAGTTAGAAGAACTGATCAAAAATCTAGTCGTAGATGCTGCTAGCAACGATAAAGACAATCAAGCTAAAGGAACGACTGGTATTCATGCCGACGAAGATTTAAACGCCCTGGTTGTGCGTGCTGAACCTTCTTTAATGCGCGAAATAGAAGAGTTAGTAGCCGCGTTAGATGTACGTCGTGCCCAGGTGTTAATAGAGTCTGCCATTGTTGAAGTAACCGGTGATATTAATGATGCACTTGGTTTTCAATGGGTGGCCGGTGATTTAGATAAGCCTGTGGGCGGAACGAACTTCTCTGAAGCGGGCTCTTCTTTAAGTACGATCGTCGGCAGTATTGCTTCAGGCAATCCAGCGGCCGCAGTAAGCAGTGGTTTAACAGTGGGGGCCTATAAAGAAAGTGGTGGTGAGCCAAGCTTTGGCTTGATTATGCAAGCTATTACAACCAACACTAAAGCGAATATGCTTTCAACCCCTAGCATAATGACCATGGATAACCAAGAAGCTGAAATTATCGTTGGTCAAAACGTTCCTTTCCGTACAGGGTCAACGGCTTCAAGCACCAATACTAACCCATTTACAACCATTACTCGTGAAGATGTCGGTATCACATTAAAAGTAAAACCTCATATCCATAACGGTAAAGCGGTACGACTAGAAGTTGAAGCGTCGGCTGAGTCGGTCGACCAAACCTCCGTGGCAGGTAGTGCCGACTTAATCACTAATAAGCGTTCTATTAAAACCATGATTTTTGCAGAAAACGAAGAAACCATAGTCTTAGGTGGTTTAATTCGTGATGACACCCGCGAACTTGAAAGTCGAGTGCCTTACCTTGGGCGAATCCCTGTGATTGGCTGGTTGTTTAAATCTAAATCGACTCAACATGTGAAAAGTAACCTAATGGTTTTCTTACGCCCAACCATTATTAACACCAGTGGCTTGGCTCAGGGTATTACCAAGAAGAAATTCGATGGTATTTGGGAGTTTGATGTATCAGATGAGCTTGGAATGAGCAGTGAAGAAGCTCTGTCTAATATGTTCGAAGGATTACCAATTATTCCTGAGAAGTAAGTGCAATCTCAAGCGGGTTTAGGCCTGCTTGACGCATCATCTCTAACAATGAAATCAAGGGTAAGCCTATAAGTGTGTTTGGGTCCTTACCTTCAAGAGATCGAAACAAGTTAACCCCTAATCCTTCCAGTTTAAAACTGCCCGCACAATTAAGCGGTTGTTCTAGTAACACGTAGTTTTTTATCTCAGTAAGAGATAAGTCTCTAAAGTGCACGGTGTAATGCTCTACTCGCGCCTGCAGTAAGCCGTCAGGAGCCAGTAGGCATAAGCCTGTGTGGAAGGTTACGTTGCGTCCGCTGCTGCGTTCTAGCTGATTTATTGCGCGCTCAGGAGTGTGAGGCTTACCAATGATCTCATCTTCGATTACGCAACACTGATCTGAACCAATAATCCAGTGCTTGGGGTATTGCTCACGTAGTGCTTGGGCTTTGCTAATGGATAAACGCTTTACATAGTGATCCGGACTTTCACCTAGGGTAGTGCTTTCGTCAATATCGGGTGATGCCGTTTCAAAAGGAATCTTAAGACGGGTTAATAGGTCGCGTCTAAAAGGTGAGCTGGAAGCAAGTAATAATTTCATTTAGCGCCAATCCATACAGGGCCATTGGTTTTCGAGCGCCGCTTGTCGTAACTCAGGGTTAGGGTTTAGTACGATAGGTTGGGCAACCTTATGCAGTAACGGTAAGTCGGCGTGACTGTCAGTATAAAAAGCACAGTCAGAAAAACTCAACCCACGCTGTTCTAGAAAGCGGGACGCCAACTCTACTTTTCCTTTGCCATAACAAAGCGGTTGTTGTAACCCAAGAATACGTTCGTCTTTGATGTGCAGTCGGTTACTGATGACCTCTTTAATACCAAAGGCGTTGGCATATAGCTTAGCGACGACATCATCGGCACCAGTAATCATAACAATATCACTGCCTTGTTGCTGGTACGCAAACAAGAGTGAGGCGGCTTGTGGATACATGTGTAACTGACCACTTTCATTAAAAAAGTGTTCTGCTTTTGCTTGATATTCTGCGGGGGTCATACCCCGGGTGCGGGTGCGATAATAGTTAGACAAACGCCAGTGGGTAACTCGGCCTTTTTTGTAAGCGCGGTACAATGAGGTGATAGCCAATAAGCCTTCAACAATTGCCCAGCGTTGGTGCCTGGCGCGCCAGCGAATCCATAGTGAGTTTGCATCTTTGTTAATTAACGTATCATCCAGGTCAAAAAATATCACAGGATAATTATAGATTTGCATAGACTAAGGCGCTGTAGATGAGTGAGTTATTGAGTCTAGTCGCATAAATGGAATAGTCCAATAGTCATAGAGTGTTGAAATAAAGGCACAGATTTATATTCTACCGCTGGTGAGTACTTGCATTAGACCCGGCTGTACTAAGTTTGCGTATAAACGCCCCATTTCTTTGGCATTGATTGGGAAATCATCTTTTATCCAGCGCATAATCACCATAAACGAAGCGCCGGCAATAAAGTCGACGACATATGGGACTAACTGGCTGCCTTGAATGGGTAGCTGATGCACACTGTTAAATCGATGGATAACACGGCCGACATAGAGTTTAAATTCATTCAATAATAGCGGTTCAATTTCTTCATGCGCTACAAGACGCGCAAGAGAAGCATTGTCTGACCACTGTTTAAACAGAATCTCTCCAATAATAGGATCTGCGGCAGGGCTTTTTGTTAAGTACTCGTCGACCTGAGCGTAAAAATCGGTGAACATGATTTCAAAATAGGCGCGTAGCAAATCATCTTTAGAGTTAAAGTGCAGATAGAAAGTTGGTCGTGCGACACCTGATTGCTGGCATATTTGGGCGACAGATATTTTTTTGTAGCTGTATTCATGCATTAATGCAATGAGTGCATCGAGTAACAGTGTTCGGGAGCGCTCTACTCGTTTATCAAGCTCTTTGGTCATGACTCTGTCCTTGAATATTTTTTATTATTGAAAACAGAATGCCTGCTTTATAGACGATTGTCTATATTAAAGTTAGAAGAAAGATAGGAATAAAAAAGGCCAGATCAGAGAACTAATCTGGCCTTTGTAGAGCTTGGTTCTATTAGAACATTTCTTCAGTCAAGCCATACAGTGGATCTGAGCCACCTTTAACGGCTGCAGTTAGACCGATGTAACGAGGTAATAGACGCGCCATAAAGAAGCGAGCCGTTGCTACTTTAGCAGTGTAGAAGTCACCTTCGTTTGCAAGTGCAACGATCGCCATTTTCGCCCACATGTAGGCAAAGGCGGTGTAACCAAATACGTGTAGGTACTCAACCGATGCAGCACCAATTTCGTTCGGGTTTTGGCCTGCTTGTTCTAAGATCCACTGAGTTAAACCATTAAGGTTTTCTAGTGCAGATTTTAGTGGTTCGATAAACTCAGCCGCTGCTGCGTTGCCCGCTTGAGCATTAATAAAGGCTTCAACATCTTCAACGAACAGTTTGTAGAATGCACCGTTATTGCCAGCTACTTTACGACCGATTAAGTCTAGTGCTTGAATACCGTTGGTACCTTCGTAAATTTGCGTAATACGTAAGTCACGTACGAGTTGCTCCTGGCCCCACTCGCGGATAAAGCCATGCCCACCAAATACTTGTTGGCCAGCCACTGCAGATTCAAATGCAACGTCTGTTAAGAAGGCTTTGGCTACAGGAGTTAGTAATGCCACCATGGCATCCGCGTGCTTTTGTTCTTCGGCATTGTCGCTGAACTTAGAAATGTCTAACCACTTACCTACGTAAGTAGAGAACGCACGAGAACCTTCGTTAAACGCACGCATAGTCATTAGCATACGACGAACGTCAGGGTGAACAATAATTGGGTCAGCAACTTTGCTCTTGTCTTGAGGACCGCTAGGCGCACGGCTTTGTAGACGGTCGCGAGCGTACTCAACAGCGTTTTGGTATGAGTTTTCAGCAGCCCCAAGACCCTGAACACCCACCCCTAGACGCTCATAGTTCATCATAGTGAACATGCACGCTAGACCTTTGTTTTCTTCACCTACTAACCAACCTTTCGCGCCGTCAAAGTTCATAACACAAGTTGCAGAACCTTTAATCCCCATTTTGTGCTCGATAGAACCACAAGAGAATTGGTTGCGCTCGCCTAAAGAACCGTCTTCGTTAACTAAATATTTAGGCACTAAAAACAATGAAATACCTTTAGGGCCTGCAGGTGCATCAGGTAGCTTAGCAAGTACTAGGTGAATGATGTTTTCAGCCATGTCATGCTCGCCCCAAGTAATGAAAATCTTGGTGCCAGTAACATTGAATGAGCCGTCAGCATTAGGTTCAGCTTTTGTACGGATAATACCTAAGTCAGTACCTGCATGAGGTTCTGTTAAGTCCATTGCACCGGCCCATACACCAGAGTACATGTTAGGTAGGTACTTTTCTTTTAGCTCTTGGCTGCCGTGTACGTTTAACGATAAGCAAGCACCAGCTGTTAGCATAGGTGCAAGACCGAACGACATGTTTGAGCCTTGAACCATTTCTTCTACTTGACCAACTAGAGTCTTAGGCATGCCCATGCCACCGAACTCAGGGTTACCACCTAAGCCGTTTAAACCTGCTTCAATGTAGGTTTGATACGCTTCTTTAAAGCCAGGTGCAGCAGTGACTTCACCGTCTTTCCAAGTGGAGCCAACCTCATCACCTTCACGGTTTAGAGGCGCTAATACTTCACTAGCAATCTGACCACAGGTTTCTAAGATCGCTTCTGCAGTTTCAGTATCAACAACACCTTCTAATCCGGCTAAGGAAGCCCATAGTTTGTCAGCTTCAAATACTTCATTTAAAACAAAGCGCATATCGCGCAGGGGAGCTTTATATTCTGCCATGGTTTACCTCTGGGGGTTTTAGTTTGTCAGTTCGAAGAAGAAATACTTCTAAATGTTATACAAGCTATTTTAAAAATTGCGCTATTGTACTGGTTTATCAGAGTTAGCCCAAATTTAATGTAAAAAAAACCGCGCAATGCGCGGTTTTTTATTTAAGGATGGAGTAGGAGAGCTGGCTCTCCTAAAACCAAAGCACTTAGAATGCGAAGTCTTCTTCCGCTAAGTCCATTACAGAGTCTGCCCCTGCAACCATAGAAGCCGCGTGGCCTTTGGTGCGTGGTAGAACACGTGCAAAGTAGAATTTAGCAGTGGTTAGTTTCGCTTTGTAGAAGGCTTCTTCATCAGTACCTGCTGCTAGAGCGTCCTGAGAAACTTTAGCCATACGAGCCCATAAATAAGCAAGTACAACGTAGCCAGAGTACATTAAGTAGTCTACAGATGCAGAACCAACTTCTTCACGGTTTTTCATAGCAGCCATACCAATTTTCATGGTTAGGTCGCCCCATTCTTTGTTTAATTCCGCTAAAGGAGCAATTAAGTGCGCTAGCTCTTCGTTGCCTTCTTGTTCTTTACAGAAAGTGTGAACAATCTTAGTGAAGTTACGTAAAGAAGCACCTTGAGTCATAAGAACTTTACGACCTAATAAGTCAAGTGCTTGGATACCGGTAGTACCTTCATAGATACAAGCAATCTTAGTATCACGTACTAACTGTTCCATACCCCACTCAGAGATAAAGCCGTGACCACCGAATACTTGAACACCAAGGTTAGTCGCTTCGTAACCAGCTTCGGTTAAGAATGCTTTAGCAATAGGTGTTAAGAAACCTAGTAGTTCGTCAGCTGCTTTACGCTCTTCTTCGCTTTCACTTACTTTAACGATGTCAGCTTGTTGTGCAGTTAGGTAAGCTAGTGCACGACCGCCTTCAGCGAATGCTTTCTGAGTTAGAAGCATGCGACGTACGTCTGGGTGTACGATGATTGGGTCAGCTGGTTTTTCTGGAGCTTTAGGACCAGTTAGAGAACGCATCGCTAAACGGTCTTTAGCGTATGCTAATGCACCTTGGAAAGAACCTTCTGCAGCAGCAACACCTTGTAGTGCAGTACCGATACGTGCAGTGTTCATAAAGGTGAACATGGCGTTTAGACCTTTGTTCTCTGGTCCAATCAACCAACCTTTAGCGCCATCAAAGTTCATAACGCAAGTAGAGTTACCATGGATACCCATTTTGTGTTCGATAGAACCACAAGTAACAGCGTTACGCTCACCTACAGAACCATCAGCGTTTGGTAAGAACTTAGGAACGATAAATAGAGAGATACCTTTAGTACCTTCTGGAGCACCAGGAAGACGTGCTAAAACGATATGAACGATGTTGTCGGCCATGTCGTGTTCACCAGCAGAGATAAAGATCTTAGTACCGCTGATGCTGTATGAACCGTCTGCGTTTGGTTCAGCTTTAGATTTTAGGATACCTAGGTCAGAACCACAGTGAGGTTCAGTTAGACACATAGTACCAGTCCACTCACCTGAAACTAATTTAGTTAGGTAAGTTTCTTTTTGTTCTGGAGTACCGTGAGATTCGATAGTGTTCATCGCACCGTGAGATAGACCAGGATACATACCCCAAGACCAGTTAGCAGAACCAACCATCTCAGAAATAACAATACCTAAAGACTCAGGTAAACCTTGACCACCGTGGTCAGGGTTGTGAGCTAGTGATGGCCAGCCGTTTTCAACATATTGTTTGTATGCTTCTTTAAAGCCAGTAGGAGTAGTAACAGAGGCATCTTCGTTACGAGTACAACCTTCAATGTCACCTACACGGTTTAACGGAGACAGTACGTTTTCACAGAATTTAGCACCTTCGTTGATGATGGCCTCGACCATATCTGGCGTGGCTACATCAGCGTATGCTGGGATGCTTTGGTAGTGAGTTTGTGCGTCTAGTAACTCGTCTAGTACGAATTTAATATCACGTAAGGGGGCTTTATATTCTGGCATAGGAAAACCTCGTTGCCTGTTATGTTCTACCAGCGTTAACGGCTGGGGTTTAGTAAAAAATAGAGTAACCTAAGTTACTAATTCAAACAAGTGTTTGAAACATACGTATGGAGACTTTGTTTGTCAAGTAACAGGAAAAATATATTGTCCTAAAAAGCATAAAAGCGACCAAATTAGCCGCTTTTTAGTGTTACTTAAACACTAACAGCGAATGCTGTTAGCGTTATTAAGTGCAGGGTTAGATGGCGACACGTAAACCTAGGGCGAATGAGGTTACTTCAGTGGTCATCTTGCCGTCTAAAACAGTGCCGCTTGCAGTGCTGTACATATCACGCTCTTGCTTTAACGTGTGTTGAATACCCATGTCGATGGCGGTGTCTTGGCTAATGCTATAGGTAGCGCCAAGAGAAATCGCTTTATAGTTACCGAACGGGAAGTCAGGTTGTACGTACTGGCTCTTAATAGGGGTTGTATCAAACGCCATACCACCACGCACTGTTACTTTTTCATCAAGCTTGTAATTTGCACCGACAGCAATTCGGTACGATTCGCGCCAGTTATGAACCTTAGGTTCTGATGTTAGCGCTTGAATAGCAGGATCGTTGCTCTCAATATCTAACGTATTGAAGCTAGTCCAATCTGTGTATGTGAAATCAGCTTGTAGGCTAAGATCATTTAATTGATGGAAGTAGCTGATGCTTGCCGATTCAGGTGTGGTCATCTCAACACGACCTTTAGCTGTACCGTTTGCAGGAATAAGTCCTGCTGCGGTTGCAAAACCTTGGCTATTAGGGTTGTTTGAGAAATCAACAGTAGCATCACCTGCTAAGCTGTGCTTCATTTCTGTGCGGTAGTTAAAGCCAATACGGCTGTTATCGGTAAGCTCAACTAAGACACCCAGTTGAATACCCATGACAGTGTTATGACCTTCCATTTCAAAGTAGCCGTCATAGGTATTGGAGCCTAGTTCTGAAGTGTTAAAGCCAAACATGGAAGTACAGCCATTAGTTGGTACATCACCATTTGCTTCGGCACCCATGCAAGCAGCTTGTGCGTCGACTGCGACGCCCGTTTTAGCTTTTAGGTATTGAGCAATTAAGCTACCACCAATAGTGACTTTTTCATGCACACGTAACGCGAAAGAGGCGCCGATATCAATGCCTGTAATCTCACTGTCTGCGGCCTGGTAACGCGCAACTGACTGTTTACCAAACTCTGATGCAGTTGCGTACGGCGCATTAATAAAACCACCGATGGCTAAGTCAGGGTCTAAGTGCTTAACAAAATACAACGAAGGGAGGACATCGGTGGAGCTGTTTTTAGCAGCTGTACCATTAATATCTGCGCCGCCAATAGTTGTAGCATCACCACTAAAACGCGAGCTTACAGACACCGCAGACGCGTTAATAGCAACTTCGTCGCGAACTAAAATCATACTGGCCGGACCATAATAAGCCGCAGAAGCGTCAGAGGCAGAAGCTGCACCGCCCGAGAAGGCATCGCCTAAACGAATGGCAGATTGCTCATCAACATAATAGCCAGCAGCGAAAGTCTGGCCTGCGAATAGTAGTGATGCGCCCATAATAGCGCTGGTTAAAAGTTTGCGTTGCATGACACTCTCCGTTGTTTTTTTTATTTAAATAAGAACGTGCATTAATTATAGCTGCTAACTGGCTTATATCCAGTTTACAGTGCGAGTATGTTTTTCTTTATATTGCCGTATTTTCTTTGTGTTTATCAGTACTAACAGTTACTCAAAAGCGGTACGAGGTCGTTCAATATTGTGCTCATTAAAGAGCTTAGTAACACGCATAACTAAGTCGGTTTGTAACTCCTTCTCGTAACGAACATCTAATACGTGCGCTTTAGTGCGCATACGAATAGCCAATGCATTAGCTACAACAACTTCTTCAATGGCAAAGCTAACCGGTTTTTTTAAGTAAGCAAAACGACTAGTGACTACGACTTTTTCGATTAAATTACGAACCTTGTCTAAGTCAGCATCGAGCGCTACATGAAAGTCGGTAACCACCATCATGTCTAACTCACCCGAGTTTCCAGATGACACAATATCGGTAATAAATCGAGAGTTAGGAATGGTGACTAGATTGTCGTCTAAGGTATTAAGGCGAACGGTGCGCAGCCCAATGGATAATATTTCACCGTAAGTACCATCAAACTCAACTCGATCACCGACACGAAACGGGCGATCAAATAGAAGCAATATACCAGCAACTAGTGAGGCGACGATATCTTTAAGGGCAAAACCTAAGGCAACAGCAACTGCGCCACCAATAGCCACTAGGAATTCACGAGGTGGTTGTAAAACCCCTACTATTAAACCAATGGTACCGAAGATATACAGCGCAAAACTCAGTAAAGTAGACACCTGCAAGATTTGGAAACGTCTTGTTGGTACTTTTTCCATTAGCGCATCGCTGATCTTTTTTAAGCCTGTATTTATTCCAAGAATTAAAGCAATGCCTAGAATTAGCAAAACGAGCTTATAGATATTAAATATCTCAAACAGGCTGATCAGGTCATTAACAATTCCGCTGGTATCATTCATTGAGCATGTTCTTCCTAGCTAAATAGTTGATAACGGTTTGGTACCAGAGAGAAGCAATCCGGTAACGGCCATCTTTACTGCGCTCTAAAAATTCTGCATCTAAAGCTGACTTTAAAGCATAGCGTACTACGTTTTCTTGTAAGTTAGTGGTTCTGAGAATCTCTTCGAAGGTGAGGTTCTCATGCGTCACAATGGCGGCATAGACAAACATTAGCTTAGAGCCTAGCTTTTCTAGTACAGAGCCATCAGGAATTTGCGGCAAGCCAACATTCACGGTTCTGCCAACAGGGCGAACAGAAGTTAACCACATCCCTAAAGCGGTCATAGGGACGCCACGGCAGCTATCCCAAAGTAAGCTGAAGTAGCGCTGTTCGGCGTTACGTAAGTTGCCGGTTTCTGAACCGTGTGATGACAGTAATATATCGTCATAGCGTAATTTATACCCGCTTAAGTGGTTACGAGATAAAATTAATGAACGCACTTCATTTTGGCTCCAACGCTTGGCATAAATAGCATTACGAATTTGATACTCACGTCCGAACACATTACATAAATATGCCCAGCTTTGGTTGTTGATGGATACAATCCAAAATAAGTTTTCTAGTCTGACGTTGGTTAGGCTTAGTAAGCTGCGCCAACCTTCTAAATCTTCAACATCGGCAAGGAATAGGTTTTGTGCTTCGTCTAATATAACCACTGTCGGTGGACGCTCTTCGTCAGTACGTGCTAGTACGCCAGGTCCTTCCGAAAGATCAATATCAATCAGGTCACCAATGAGTTTATAGACATCTTCTTGCTTAGTGGTTTTAGGGGGGATGGTTGTACAGTGAATAACAACCTCAGGGTCGCTTTCATTGAGAGATTCTATTAGGCGAGAGAGGGCAGCTGTTTTACCAATGCCTTTCTCGCCGGTAAGCACTAAGGCATTTTCATCGGTGCGGTCGGTTAGCCATGAGTCTACAGGTTTGCGCAGTGCTTCAAGCAACCCTGTAGAAATAATAGGAAACTTTTTATCATCATCACCCACCGGGCTAAACCACTGCTCATATTGCTGCGGAACGTCTTCTTCAACAGTGTCTTCGGTGGATTGTTCAGATAATACTTTGGTGCGCATACGAAACCAGCGTGCGCTTAGGCGTCGATACCAGTCAAAATCGATTAAAGACTGATCAAAGTACTTAAATATAAACTGCATAAGCTGCAGTGGTAAAAGTAGGATGGCAACGAATAAAAACAACCATTCTGAAGTGACGGGCTTTAATAGTGGTTGAAGTTTTTCTGGCAGTAGCTGATTTAAATTTTCAAGGAAGTCTGCTTGGCGCGCTTTTATGAGAGCGGCTGTTGCAAACCAAGCAGTAATCCAAGCCCAAACCTCACCTAGATGATAAACAATAGATGGGCCTATCAAGTGATGAATAAAGTAGAGGGTAACCCAAGGCCAAATTATCCAAGCAGATTGGCGGCGAGCATGTGCAATAAGTTCTTTGTTTTGCTCACTACTAAGAAACACTCCTGCGGTTGAGGTGATGCGTAAAAGCAGCCACTCAGCGGTTAGGCACAGCAATCCGTAAATAATGTAAAGCTCTGCTAAAGGAGCCCACCAATGCAACAGTGCGACGGAACCCTGTGAAAACCAAGTGGTAAAAATGCTTAATATCCCCCAAAGCAGTAGCCAAGGTGCCAGAGGGGCAGCGCTAGTAAGCAGGCGGGTGATGGATTTCACCCAAGCCTGCTTCGGTGCTTTTTTTGCGATTAAGTCGCTGATATTGAGGAGTAGTCCCGTACTGCGTTTTGCTAAGCGGTGAACAATTGAAAATACAGCCGCTGCGGTCAGTAGTATCAGTAGTGTACTGATGATTTCATGGTATTTCCCAAAGCGCTCGCCTTCCTGAGTTTCGTGAGCATTAACTATGTGCTCGCGGCCTTTTTGATACAGGCTAGATAGTCTTTCTGTACCAAGGTGATACTCAAATGTTAATAGCGACCATAAGCTATGCTCATTGTCGCTAAAGGTATGCTGAAGAAGAGAGGTGCTCTCCCAGTACAAACGGTATTTTTTTGGACTGGTAATGTCTGCTTTTAATGAAGAGGCAGGGGTGTTTTGAGTCGCCGTATCAGTTTGGTTGCCCTCGACTTTGGTTTCAGTGCTTGCAGCAAAGCTTGTGGGTGAGGCAGATAACAACAGTAAAAATATAATGGTTAGCAGTCTATTGCCGAACATTCAGGTCCTCTTTTGCTTGCTGATGGCTAATACCTTTGATTATGAGTATGTTGTACCTTGCTAACATTTGCTAGTTTTTTGCCATATAAAACACCGATTTTATAGGGTGATCGGACAATCTTTGTTAAAGTGATACTTATTCGTGCGTGCTTAAAATTATAAGGATTCTAGGGTGCAGCTAATTAATCGTTTTCAAACTTATGTTGTGGGTGCTAATCGTCCGGTAGGGCATTTTTTGAGTAGAATTTTATCTAACCATAACTTGCCTTATACAAATTTCAGTTTTGAGAATAAAGAAAAATTAAAAACGAATGCAACCAGTAAGCCGTTTTTAGTGTTAGCGCCTAGCCTAGAAAAGCCGGAAGACTTTCAACATTTAGATTTTTGGATAGAACAAGCGCAACAACAAGATTATCCTATTATCTTTGTATCATCGTTAGTGGTATTTCCTGCGTCTAAGCATGAGTGGGTAGAAACGGACGAAGGTTATTCGAACCACCCTTTAGCACAAGAACTATTAGAGTTTGAAGATAAAGTACGTACAAATCGTCGCCATCTTATTTTGCGTGCAGGGGCAGTTTTTTCATTAATGGATCATGATTTTGCGCACAGACTGTTTAATGCTATGCACGCCAAAGAAAACTTAGTGTTAGATAGCCAAACTTTATTTAACCCTACTCCAGCCGATGATGTTGCTGAAGTTATTATGGCAATGCTAAAGCAAGTAAACTGTGTAGACACCTTGTGGGGCACTTACCACTTTAACTCGGTTGAGCCAGTAGCAAGCTTTCAGTTTGCTGATGCCCTGTTCGCCGAGGCGAGTCATTATGAAAAACTCGGAGAGTTTGAAGTGAAAGAGTCGGAAGAAGGGGATAAGCCAGATGTATGGATTCCAACCAGTGATAATACAAAGTTATTTCACTCGTTTGGGATTAAACCTAAGGCTTGGCGCAAAGGTTTAATCCGCCTTGTAAAGCGTTACTATCAGGTTGCTGGTTGATGCAGAGACAAGTTCATGCTGCTGGCTTCTTCATACAGAGCCATCAGCTTGTCGGTTACAATAGTACGAATACTTTCACGCTCTAGTTCAGATAAAGACTCAAGCTTAGATAAGCGTAAGCGGTGCAAGTGTAAACTTGGCATCGCATTGTTTAGCTCCCTTAAGTCCCCCTTCATTAGTACCGGCAAAAAAGGATCTTCACTGTCGCTACGGTTCAATATTTGCTTTAAGCCTTCTTGGAAAGGAATAGGAACCGAGCGTACGTTTTTATCCTTGCGTGAAATGACTAAATATAATCCACGCTTACTGATTAAATTACCTGGAATAATATGTAAACCCGTTGGAGTGGCAGCATCAGAGCTAACATAGCTAAAGGTGTCATGAAAAGCATAAGGGTCAGGGAGAATAACCATTTGCAGGTTCTCTGACTTAGGAAAGAAAATACTGTAGTTCGTATAAAGTTGGCGAATTGCCGGTGAAAAAACGCAAAAACGATTTTCAAGCTGTTGGATAAATGAAATCGCTAGCTGTTGTTGTTTGAGCTTATCGAGCTCCCATATTAAATCTGAATTCTTTTGCTTTCCGTTTTCTGATTGCATACTACACACCATGTGAAAATCAGTTTTATTATGACTTACGTAACATACGTTATGTCTTAGTATGCTACGAATTGAAAGGCTTTGACATGAAAAGTGACAGAAATTGTCAGTAATTGCTAGATAAATAACGCCAATCTAGGCAGGGGCACCATTGAGAAGTACAACGAGCTCGTGCAATAATCGCCAAGGATCGTCTCCGCTTCCTTTTACTGCCAGGTCGATGGCTTCGGCTTTTCTTAAGCAAGCGTATAGCTGCTCCATGCTTAAGCTCTGTAATGCCTTTTGAAAAGGGGGTTGCTGCTTAGGCCAAATACCTTGTTGTTTAAAGGCGGCCGCTAGCTGTTGTGGTGGTAAGGGCTTCAAAATAATAAGTTGACGTATTTTTCGAACCAGTGCCCCAAGTATTAAGATGGGCTCAACCCCTTCGGCTTTTAACTGGCTTAGAATATTACTGGCATTAGCGATATTACCCAGTAAACAAGCATCGGCCAGCTGAAAAGCATTGAAACGAGAGTTGTTGGTAATGGCTTCCCCTAAAAGCTCGGCATCAATATTGGTTTCACCAAGTAGTTTAAGTTTTTCAATTTCTTGGACTGCAGCCAGGAGGTTGCCTTCAGTATGATGGGCAAGCATGGCTAACGCTGGTGGATCCAGTTGGATGCCAGCTTGCTGTATCCTGTGTCTTAACCAACCCATGTATTGATTGCGCTCAATAGGCCAGACAGGAAGAAATATACCATGTTCTTCTACGGCTTTAACCCAATCGGAACGTTGTGTGCTTGCGTCGAGACGTGGGCAAATAATCAATAAAATGGTATCAGGGTTTTTAGCGACAGTAATTGCTTTTAAGGCGGCGCCTTTATCAAAAGGCTTACCGTTATTGATGCGTACTTCTAAAATACGACGGCTAGCAAACAGCGACATAGCATTTGCTTCATCAGCCAAAGCGTTCCAATCAAAGCTAGCATCGGCATGAAATACTTGTCGTTCATCAAAACCATGCTGTTTGGCAGTATCTCGTATCAGTTGGCATGCCTCCATGACTAACAAGGGTTCATCACCACTGATGAGATAAGTAGATGCTAAGCTTTTTTGTAATAGCTGTGGTAGTTGGTCTTGACGAATTTTCACTATTTGCTCTCAGCGCTAAGCTGGCTTTCTTTATCGTAATTTAAGCGTTGTAAGCGCAGCATTAATTTGCCGGCTAAGTTCTTTTCAAGTTCGGCTAACTGTTGTTTTTCGGCCGTAGCGGTACCCAATACGTTATTAATATCGTTGGTGACGCGGCGACGACTGTTGACCTCAACAAGTACGTGTTTGTCACGATCGTTACGCTGTAACATAGCCGTTAAGCGACCGTTGAGTTCAAATTCGGCAATCTGACCTGCACTGGTCAGAGACAGTGTGCGCTTTTCTAAGTCGAGTTCTTGAATGCTTAATACAGCCTGAGCGTCAGCGGGGTCTTCCGTAAGTAAAACGCCGTTAAACTCGAGCTGCATAGTCAGCTGTCGGTTAAAACTTGGGCTGGCTTGGCTATTTAAATAAAGCACTTTGTATTCAGGTGGGAAGGGGATAACACCACGCAGGTGCCATCCACAGCTCGCTAAAAGAATAAAAGGAAGTAACCAAGCCAGTTTACGCATAATCAATCCTTAGTTAGCTACTATGTTGACCAATTTATTTGGAACAACAATCACTTTGCGTACAGTTTTGTCAGCCGTGTGGTTAGTCACTGCAGCTAATGCTTCGGCTTCTAAGTCTTCTTTGCTAATGTCGGCAGCAACTTCTACTTTAGCGCGTAACTTACCGTTAACTTGAACAACAATTTCGATGCTGTCGCGCACTAAGGCCGAGCTGTCTACTTCAGGCCAGCTAGCATTAACGACTTGTCCTTCGTTGCCAAAGGCTTGCCATAACACCTGGCTAATATGTGGTGTAATGGGAGAAAGCATACGAATAATAGCATCCAAACTTTCACGTAAAACGGCACGGCTACTGCTGCTGTTGAAATCTAATTTCTGAAGCGTATTAAGCAGCTCCATAATAGCGGCAATGGCTGTGTTGAAGTGGTAGCGACGGCCAATGTCATCACTTACTTTGGCGATTGTCTCGTGAGTTTTACGACGAGCGTCTTTTTCTTCTTTGGTTAAAGAAGATAGGTCGCCTTGGTCTTGATGTTGTAATAGCTCATGGCTTAAACGCCAAATGCGTTGCAGGAAGCGTTGAGCTCCTTGTACGCCAGCGTCAGACCATTCAAGAGTTTGTTCGGGTGGCGAAGCAAACATAGTGTATAGACGAACGGTATCAGCACCGTAAGAAGCAATGGCTTCTTGTGGGTCAACCCCGTTGTTTTTCGACTTAGACATTTTGCTCATGCCAACCGATTCAAGCACTTGGCCATCGGATGTACGTTTAGCCGAAATAACTCGTCCTTTTTCGTCACGTTCAATGGTTACTTCACTTGGACTAACCCACTCTTTAGAGCCGTTTTCGTTAGTGTAGAAGTAAGACTCAGCCAGAACCATGCCTTGTGTTAGTAGGTTTTTAAATGGCTCATCGCTGTCAACTAATCCGGCATCACGTAACAGCTTATGGAAGAAGCGAGCATACAGTAGGTGAAGAATAGCGTGCTCAATACCACCAACGTATTGGTCTACTGGCAGCCAATAGTTCGCTTCTTTTGGATCTAGCATTTGAGTGTTGTCTTGAGCAGAGCAGTAGCGTGCGTAATACCAAGAAGATTCCATGAAGGTATCAAAGGTGTCAGTTTCACGGAAAGCAGGCTCGCCATTGAATTCAATGTTTTCAAACTCAGGGTTGTTTTTGATCGGTGAGTTAACCCCGTCCATGACAACATCGGTAGGTAATAACACCGGCAGCATTTCTTCCGGTGCTGCTACTGTGTCACCATCCGCGGTGCGAATCACAGGAATAGGAGCACCCCAGTAACGTTGGCGGCTAACACCCCAGTCACGTAATCGGTAGTTTACTTTGATTTCGCCTAAACCTAATGCTTCTAGCTTGTTAGCAATAGCAGTAAAGGCAGCGTCAAACTCTAAGCCGTCGAACTCGCCAGAGTTTACAAGTTGGCCATGTTCAGTAAAGGCTTCTTTGCTTAAGTCGATCGTTTCATTATTTGCAGGTGCAATTACTTGATTAATTGGCAGATCGTACTTTTGAGCAAATTCAAAGTCACGTTGGTCATGAGCAGGTACCGCCATGACTGCGCCTGTGCCATATTCCATTAATACAAAGTTAGCGACCCAAATAGGAACTGTTTTACCGGTTAGAGGGTGAACCGCAAGCAGGTCGGTAGCCATGCCTTTTTTCTCGGCGACGGCTAAGTCGGCTTCAGCGGTACCAGCTTTAGCGCATTCTTCTAAGAAGGTTGCTAACTCTGGATTGTTTTGTGCAGCCTCTTTAGCTAGAGGGTGACCGGCGGCAACCGCGACATAGCTCACACCCATAAGAGTATCTGGGCGGGTGGTATACACTTCTAATTGATCGTCACGACCCTGTAGGCCAAAACGCAGTTGTACACCTTTGGATTTACCAATCCAGTTGCGCTGCATAGCCTTAACTTGGTCAGGCCAACCTTCGAGCTTATCAAGATCATTAAGCAGCTCTTCAGCGTAGTCGGTAATGCGAATAAACCACTGAGGAATTTCTTTACGAACGATAGGGCCGTCACAACGCCAGCAGCAGCCATCAATTACTTGTTCGTTGGCAAGAACAGTTTGGTCGTTAGGGCACCAGTTGACGGCTGATACTTTTTTATAGGCCATGCCTTTATCAATTAACTTGGTAAAGAACCATTGTTCCCAGCGATAGTATTCAGGGTCACAGGTCGCTAATTCACGATCCCAGTCATAGCCAAAGCCCAGCGATTTTAGCTGGTTCTTCATGTAGGCGATGTTTTCTTTAGTCCACTTGGCCGGAGCGGTTTTATTTTTAATGGCAGCATTCTCAGCAGGCAAGCCAAACGCATCCCAACCCATGGGTTGCATTACGTTTTTGCCAAGCATGCGCTGGTAGCGAGAAATAACATCACCAATGGTGTAGTTACGCACGTGACCCATATGCAGTCGACCGCTAGGGTAAGGAAACATAGATAAGCAGTAAAACTTCTCTTTGTTGTGATCGACAACAGCGCGGAAAACCTGTTCTTGTTCCCATGTTTTCTGAACTTGGGGTTCTATTTCGTGCGGGTTGTAATTCTCAGTAATCATGATGTCTATTGATGTTTAATTAGAAAAAAGCGGCGAATAATAAGTGCTCGAGTGTACATTAAACCGATCTTAGCGGGTAGGGGGGAAGAAAATTGTTATTTAAATTCAGCTAGGTTAAATTGATTTAGCTCATCGCGTGGCTGAGAGGGGCTTTCCGTAATGCGATGAATAGTGTTAAATACCCCGTTTTATAAATGAGTCGGCGGAATCAAATGAACGTTATGCAAACAGTAAGACTGGCTATACTTCTCTGTCTTCTATCCCCAATTACTTATGCCGAAACATTGGACGTTCAAGCACTGTTGGCTGAAATGGACGTTATTAAAAACAATGAATCATTGTTAGCAAGTGCTCTAGAAGAAGGATACGAGCGTGCGGTTTTATGTGTCCATTGCCATGGTGAAGATGGCAATAGCAAACGTGATCGAATTCCTAATCTAGCGAGTCAAAATTCAGAATACCTATTTACTCAGTTTGAACATTTTGCCAATGGTGTACGCAAAGATTATGTGATGAGTAAATTAGCGGGCGGGCTATCCGCACAGGACAGGGTTGCTGTAGCGTTGTACTTTTCTAGCCAAGAAGTGAAGCCTAGAGCAAACGGTGTGGCTACTAGTGCAGAAGGTGCTAGAATATACATGAGTACTTGTGTGGCCTGTCATGGACAAGAAGGGCATGGAAATGCTAACTATCCGCGCATTGCTGGACAGCCTTACGAGTTTTTGGAGATGACCTTGTTGCGCTTTTTGAATGCAGATGAAGCGCGTAAAAACTCACCGATGACGCCAGTAGTACAACACCTTAGTGAGAAACAATTAAAAGAAGTCGCTGCTTATGTTTCAAATATGCCTTAGAGCATGAAGAGCAGACATAAAAAAACCGCCAAAAGGCGGTTTTTTTATGTCTGAAGAACGTGCTAATTAACCTAGGTTTTTATTAGCGAATTCCCAGTTAACAAGCGCCCAGAAGCTTTCTAAGTACTTAGGACGAGCGTTACGGTAGTCGATGTAGTAGGCGTGTTCCCATACGTCAACAGTAATTAGAGGCGTAACACCTGCTTCAGTAATAGGTGAGCCAGCGTTAGAAGTGTTAACGATTGCTAAAGAGCCGTCAGCATTTTTAACTAACCAAGTCCAACCTGAACCGAAGTTTGTTGCTGCAGATTTAGTGAACTCTTCTTTGAATGTAGCAAAAGAGCCCCACTGTTTGTTGATGGCATCTGCTACTGCACCAGTAGGTTCGCCACCTGCGTTAGGTGCCATGCTGTTCCAATAGAAAGTGTGGTTCCAAACTTGAGCAGCGTTGTTGAAAATACCGCCGCTAGACGTTTTAACGATTTCTTCTAGAGTTTTACCTTCGAATTCAGTACCAGGAACTAAGTTGTTTAGGTTGGTAACGTATGCGTTGTGGTGTTTGCCGTAGTGAAAATCAAGAGTTTCAGCAGAGATGTGTGGTTCTAGAGCATTTTTATCATATGGTAAGGCAGGTAATTCAAAAGCCATGAGATATTCTCCCTTTTATTGAGTTGTATCGGTTACTTGATTGAAGTAAATATGATAGCACATTTGATAGTAAGTCGCTAATAGGCAGCATGTTTGGACGTGATATCTGAATTGTCTATCAGGGGCTTTGGGCATTTAAATGCAGGTTTAGGAAATAGTAAAGAGTCGTTATACTCTGGCTTCATAAAAAATAACTAAAAACCCTGGAGTACAAAGTCAATGACCAAAGGCAACGATCCCATTATACCTGATATTAAACCTAGCCAAGAAGAAATAGCGTTACGACAAAAGCAGATGCAGGCACGTAAAGCTGCGGCTGCAAGAAGTGCAAAAAGCATGAGAGCGCCGACAGCGGCTCCAGAGTCGAGACAAACTCTAGCGATGGTTGCTTTAATTGTAACGATTGTTGTGGGTGTATTGGCAGGTTTTTTGTTTGTACAGTTGCAAGCGGTTCAAAAAAGTTTGGGTGAGGCCGAAGAAATCATTCAGTCTCAGGCGCAGAATATTGGCGTGCTGAATGAGAAGCTTTCTGTGACGGGTGAAAATGCAAATATGTCCGTCGATGCATTAAAAAGTATTGTGAAAGAGCACGACAGTGAGATTCGTAAACTTTGGGATTTATCAAACAAGCGTAACCGCTCTGGTATTGCTGCGAACGCAAAAGACATTAAAGCTATTAAAAGTAGTGTTCATAAAGCTATCACAAGCGTTGATGCACAAGCTAAAAAAGTAACGGCCTTTGACGGGCGAGTGAAAAAAGCAGAGCAATCATTAGAAGGGATTGGTGAGCGTTTATCTAAAGCGGAAGTGAGTGTTCGATCACTCGCAGAAGTTGAGTTAAGAATTGCTCAACAAAGCGAAACACTTCAAACTTTACAGTCAGAGGTGGCTAAGTTGAAAAAGAGTGGCTTAGGGAAAGATGCTGCCGATATTCATTTAAAGTTAGAAGATATTAATATTCGATTGGATCGTATGCAGAACGCTATAGGTCAGTAATGACTTTAAGTGTGTCTAATCAGCCGCAAGTGCTTCGACAGCAGCTTGCGGCTGCCTTTGTTCAATATTCTACTCCCGAACTCAGTTGGCGTCTTGGTCAGTTAGCAGATACCCCTAGCACTGCTTTTTTTATCGGCTATCAAGCAGCAATGCGCTGTATAGACTCTAGTCTAAAAAATGATGCTTGGGCGGCTTTTGCTGTGTCAGAGAGAGGCATAAAAAATCCTTATGAGAGTCGGACAACATATTATCCGGACACCGGCGAGCTGATTGGAGAAAAGTCTCACGTCATGCTAGCGAATAACGGGTTAGATACTGTCTATGTGTTAGCAAAATTGGCCAGTACACCCCCTGTTAAGTTAGTGCTTGTTGCAATAGATGCATCAGCTTTAGAGGTGTATCCAGCGAAAGAGCAGCCATTGATGCAGGATGTTCATCATCATGCTGTCTGTTTTTCAACCCAGGTAACCCCGGATGCCCTGCTTATACATGACGCACACAATACAATAAATAAGCCCTTTCGCTGTTGGGAGGATGTGCATATAGGTTTGGCGTTAGCTGGTTGGTTGTATCGCCAATTAGAGCAAGAGAGCGAGCAGCTGATACAGTGTGTTGAGCAGCTAATCCATGCGTTTCAGGAGTGTCAGGGTGGTTACACTCTGGTGCTTCTGGATGCGGTTGAGCAGTTAATACATATTGCACAGAAAGAGTCTTCAGGGTTAACTGGAGAACGTTCTAAGCTCTGGAAGCGAGATTCAATGTTACTGGTTTTCAGCCAGAGAATAAGAAATAAAATCAGAGAGAAGTTACAGCCTATTTAGGGTTAGCGTAGGCTCTAATGGTTACGCCTTGAGAGTTAAAGCTAGCCGCATTCGGGCTTTGTACTAAGCGAGTGTCTGCAGGGGTGTCCGATACTTTGGTTTCGACCTTCGATGAGGTGCTAGAAGACGGCGTTTCTTCTGGTACTTCGTCTGGAGTTTCAATAATGGTTTTTGCCATTTCTTGATTTAACAAACGTGGAATTTGAATGCTTTGAGACGTTGTGCGGTCGTAGCGCAAACTGCTGCTGTAATCGTAGTGATGTGTACGGATCTTCGCTTCTTTAATAGCGTTGTAGATGTCGCTCGAATAATAGTCATCTTGATGCTGCCCATTACTGGCCCAAAGCCACGCTGGGTATACGAATAGCAGCAAGAAGGTAGCTAATCGAATCATCATAGGCTAATCAGTACACTCTGCTTTCTTTTTTAACTTCTGGGTGCACGTCACGTGGGTTACAACCAGTACCATTACAGCCGATGGTGGCATGAGCTTGGCCACGAACTCGACGTACAACTGAGTCACCCATTGAGTGTTTGACGCCTCGTTCCTCGCTATTGAATACTACTTGATCAATGTAGATTTCATGAGGAATATCTATTTTTGCAGAATTGTTGATTGTATCTGTTTTTATGCTGCCTCTATGATCTGCTAGTGAACTATCAATATTGGTATCTTGATACTTGTTATCAAAGTTTGCTTTTCTCATAGGGATTTGAGCGGTGGTAACTGTGTCTACTTCGCTAGGGGTTACTTCAACCGCCCCTTCAATAACTTCCTCATCCATTTCAGCATTCATCATTTTAGGAAAGTTAAAGCTGCGAGATGTGCTCCGATTATACCAACGAGCACCAACATGTTGTGATTGAGCAGAGTTTTCTTTTGCCGCTTTGATGGCGTTTTCTAGATCAGCGGAGTAGTAGTCTTTATCCACAGCAAACGCACTAGCCGCAATCAAAGTCGCACTAATCATAATTAGTTGTTTTTTTAAGGAGTGGCGCATAAAGAACCCCTTTCTACTTTTGTTATTATTTGTAAGTGTGGCATCATAGCAAGCGATTAATTTTAAGTACACAGCTTAGCCAAGAACTTGTAACATTGGCAGGTATTGTAGAAAAATTTCTAAAAGTAGGCAGGAATAATAATGATAAGAAAACTCTCTATCTTGGCTGTACTAATAGGCTTGCTGAGTGGGTGCGGTATTAAGATCCATCAATCTATTGGCGACAGTCACGGTTCGGCCGCATTTAAGCCAAAGGGACAAGAATTTAAAGTGGTTGGGCCTCGTTGGAATCATGAGGGTACTGCACTTCTATATGTATATCGTCCTGCAACAGAATGGTCGATGGACGAATTTGAAGCCCCAAGCTTTAATGTAAACGATAAACGACTCTTTAATATTAAAGGCGGCAGTTATACCTGGTATGAAATGCA
>Ga0209075_1000607_pt1 | contig 35015 bp, 30 predicted proteins | sample Stecom2011_FD_187523 | JGI IMG/M metagenome (GOLD analysis project Ga0209075, IMG submission 187523) | Agricultural soil microbial communities from Utah to study Nitrogen management - Steer compost 2011 (SPAdes) (version 2) | ecosystem: Environmental > Terrestrial > Soil > Agricultural land...
GTAAAAGTGCCGGTCATCGCCGCCGGTGGCATCGCCGATAGCAAAGGGGTGGCCGCGGCCTTGGCCCTGGGTGCCAGCGCCGTTCAAGTCGGCACGGCCTATTTGCTTTGCTCAGAAACTAACACCAGCCCGCTGCATCGCGCCGCACTGCAAAGTGACGCCGCCCGTGTTACTGCCATCACCAATCTGTTCACTGGTCGACCGGCACGCAGCATCGTTAATCGCTTTATTCGAGAGATGGGGCCAATCCATAGCGCAGTGCCTGCTTTTCCACGGGCAGCGACCGCGGCGGCGCCACTAAGAGCGCAAGCAGAGAAGAACGGCAGCAGTGATTTCTCACCGCTGTGGGCAGGGCAAAATACCCGTGGTTGTAAAGCCATTGCAGCAGCGGCGCTGACCCACGAGCTAGCCCGTGAGTGGAGCGCTCGTGAGTACAGTATCAGCGCGCCGCAATAACAGATGAGCTAGTTACTTGCCCAAGACAGAGCGGGCAATAATTTCTTTCATAATCTCACTGGTGCCACCGTAAATACGCTGGATACGCGCATCAACATAGTCGCGGGAGATTGGGTATTCCTGCATGTAGCCGTAACCGCCAAATAATTGCAGGCACTCATCCGCCACCTTGCCTTGCAGCTCAGTGGTGGTGAGCTTGGCAATCGAGGCATTCACTGCCGTCAACTTACCTTCGTCATATTCATTGGTGCACTGAGCGGTAAAGGCACGGTTAACCGCTATCTGCGCCTGCAGTTCGGCCAGCTTGAAGCGGGTATTCTGGAACTGCGCTACCGACACACCAAAGGCTTTACGCTCCTGCACATACTCAACAGTACGCTCCATGATGCCTTCGCAGGCAGCAATCGCGCCCAACGCCAGAATCAAACGCTCGCGCGGCAGCTCATTCATCAAGTTAGCAAAGCCACGGCCTTCGCCACCAAGAATCTGATCGGCACCAACACGGACATTTTCAAAAAACAGCTCCGAGGTATCGGCGCAATGATGGCCCATCTTTTCTAAGTTTCTGCCACGGGCAAAACCAGGCAAAGAGGTGTCGACGGTGAACAGGGTGATGCCCTTGGAGCCGGCATTAACATCGGTTTTAGCCGCCACAACAATAACATCACAATGCTGACCGTTAGTGATGAAGGTCTTCTGACCGTTGATGAGATAATCATCACCCTCTTTATCGGCGCGGGTTTTCATGCCTTGCAGGTCAGAGCCAGCACCTGGCTCGGTCATGCCGATGGCACCGACAGCTTCACCACTGACCATCTTCGGCAACCACTTTTGTTTTTGCTCTTCGCTACCTAAATGCAGTATGTAGGGCGCGACGATGTCGGAGTGCACCGACAAATTAGACGCTAGGCCACTGAAACCAAAGCGTGATGCCTCTTCAACAATGATGGCAGACAAACGGAAACTGGCACCAAAGCCACCGTACTCTTCTGGCATATCAACGCAGAGGAAACCGTTCTCACCCAGCTTGGTCCACACATCGCGCGGCAGGATCTCCTCTTTTTCCCACTGTTCATAATGGGGAGCGATTTCCTTTTCCATAAACTTGCGCACGTTATCGCGGAACAGATCAATTTCAGCTTGGTCGAGTTGTACTACTTGGCTCATAAGGGGTCTCCGCTAGATAGCAGCCACTAGGATGGCGAGGGAGCGCTATTGTATACAACTTCTTTGCAGGGGTGGCAGTGCAACCCCTGCAAAGAAAGCGGAGTGGGTCTAGAGGGGAAGCGAGCTCAATCGAAGATTGGCTCGATGACAAACTCGGCTTTTAATGAATTGGCAACGATGCAATGCTTATGGGCACTGGCATGGAAGCGTCGTAAGGTAGCCTCGTCCACGTCTTCCTCAAACACCACTTTAGGCTGCATGGTGATCTTCGTCAGCGCCATCACGCCGTCTGCATTCTTAGTCACCTCGCCCACAGGCCGGTCGATGTAGCTAACGACCTTGTGTTTGGATTTTGCCGCAATCGCCAAGAAAGTCAGCATATGGCAGCTGCCAGCCGCCGCAATCACCGCTTCATCCGGGTTTACTCGCTGGGCACTGCCGCCATGCTCTAGTGCTGCAGAGGCCGCCACCACTTCGCCACCTGGGAAGGTCCACATGTGATCGCGGTTGTAGTGTTCATAGTCAAACTCAACATCGCGCTGTAAACGCCAGCTGACGGTGGGTTGAATCTTAGTCATGGTCCACTCCTTTATGAATAGTTCGTACTTACCATGATCGGATTTTTAGGGCAGCGCAACCTTGTCTTAGGTCAAGCCTCAGAGCTTGAGTCGGCGCTCGGCTCAGCTACCGTCTCGGTCAAGCAGCGCTCGATATGAGCCAGTACCGTTGGTGCATACAGCAAGGAGCAATGACCTAAGTAAGGCACATTAATATTTTTCGCATTGCCCCCCAGCACCGGACTAGAGGAGGGCATAACAAAGTTATCGAAATTGGAAAAAATAGAATAGAACTGAGCGCCGCCTGGGGTGTGCTCGAGGCTATTCAGCTCGTTAATAAAGTCACTCTTATAGCGCAGCTGAAAGGCCGCTCCCATAGCAGGAAACAGGGTTGCTAAGCGCGTGCCCGCATGGGGTGAGCCCAGTGTGACGACGCGATCGAGTTTACCCGCCAAACCTAGGTGATGAAGGGCATAGCGAGTCAGCGGCCCACCCATACTATGGCAAACAATATGTGCCTTTTCAGCACCGGTAACGGCCAAAATACGATCGACATGATCCGTGACCTGCTGGGCTAATTTGCGCGCATCGACCGTTGGCGGGGTGTAACTAACGGCATAAACGTTAGCCCAGCCACGCGCCTTCAAACGCCACTGCAGAGTAAGGAAGTTGGCGGCATTACCACCATAACCATGCACCAATATAATGGGTGTCTCACCTTGCTCACGAGCCCGCACAGGTGAAGCATCGTGAATCAAGCGCAGTGGATAGCTCACCACTAACAAACTGATCGCCAACCACTCCCAGAACATTCCCCAGATCGCCGGCAGTAGATGGACATCATTGTTAGCGCCTGGCACCTGCGCTAATTCAGGAAAGTTGCGCCGCTCATAAAACCACAGGGCATACATCAAAAAGGTCTGGAAGGCAGTAATTGTCAGTATTGTTAGCAGTAGGAGCTTGAGCAAATAGAACATGGTGAGCATTTCCTAAAATTACAGAGGCTAAAACTAGGGGTAATCTATAGGTCAGTCAAAACCAAACCGCCTATCTCTTGAGCGGTCCAGTCATAGAGCCGAGCAGACCAAGTATGGCATCTAGGTTAACGTGTCTATATAACGGTGCCTATAATTAAGCATCTATAGCTCAGCGTCTCTATAAGCATGGCTGTAAGTATAAGCACGGCCATAAGTGACTATAGATACATTAGCGAAGACGAGCGTGATGAAAGAAAAAATTATTATCAACGAGGTGGGTCTGCGCGATGGCCTGCAAAATCAACCGCAGCATGTTAGCACCGCTGACAAAGCGCGGATGGCAGAGCTATTGGTCGCTGCAGGTGTGAAGCATTTAGAACCAGTTAGCTTTGTTAGCCCCAAAGCCGTACCGCAAATGGCCGATGCTGCCGAGCTTAGTCAGCGCCTACCCCAGCAGGATGATTTGCATTACACCGCCTTGATTCCAAATTTACGTGGCTATCAGCTAGCCCGTGATAATGGCTATCGGACGGTGGCGCTGGTGCTCTCCACCACCGATACCTTTAATCAGCGCAATTTGAATATGTCGCTGGCTCAGGCCATTGACAGCTGCCGCCAGATTATCGCCAGTGCGCGCGCCGATGGCATTGCTACTCGCACCTATATTTCTGGTGCCTTTGCTTGTCCCTATGATGGCGCCACAGCGGTAGACGTTACCCTAAACTTAGCTCAGCAGATGATCGAGGCGGGTAGCGAAGAAGTGGCTATTGCTGACACCATTGGCGCGGGCAACCCACAGCAAACCAAAGACATTATGGCGCCACTGATTCAGCAATACGGCGCCGAACGTTTCTTTATCCACCTGCATGATACCCGCGGCCTCGCCACTGCCATGGCGTGGGCCGCCTGTGATCTTGGCATCCGCAAATTTGATGCCTCTGTTGGTGGCTTAGGCGGCTGTCCCTTCGCTCCTGGCGCGACTGGTAATGTGGCCACAGAAGACTTGGTGTATTTGTTTGAGTCTGTCGGTTTTGATACCGGCATTGATGTGCAAAAACTACGTGACGTTATTAGTGTTGCCGAACAGGCCACCGGCCGTCAGCTCGGAGGGCGCATTATTAACTGGATGAAGTCTCAGGAGGAGCGGGGCAAGCCCTGCCTGTTTTAAGCTTGTTGATAACCAATAAAAACGGGCCTCAATAGGCCCGTTTTTATTGTCACTTCATTACCCTAATCTACGCCCGCTTAGCTCACTTTTTCTACCACACTCATACCATGAAAAAATATGAAATAAGCCACCGCACCAAGCAATAACCACTTAAGCACATAGTATAAAGTACGGTTGGTTTTCTTTAGTTTTTTAGTCTGTAAACGAACTAGATAAACGTAGCTGAACAACTTGTTTAGCACGCCTAAATTCTCGCCCTCTTCATTTGTTGAAGCAGAGGCGGCAACGGCAATTTTCTTAAAGAAACGGTTGGTTGCTTGAGCAAGCTTCCACTTCATCGGCCGCTCAACATCACAAAAAAGAATAATGCGGTTATGCTCTGTTTTGTTATGGGCAGAGTGGATAAAGGTTTCATCAAAGATCACAGCCTTACCATCACGCCATGAGTAATCCTCACCGTCCACGGTGATAAAACACTGATCATCATTTGGCGTAATCAAGCCAAGGTGGTAGCGCAAAGAGCCGGCAAAAGGATCTCGGTGTGCTGTCAATCGACCGCCTGCTGGCAGCATGGCAAACATTGCCGCATTCAATGAAGGAATTTGATTAACCAGTGCTACGGTTTTAGGGCACAGCTGCTCAGCGGATGGCATCATGTCGCCATACCACTTCAGATAAAAACGCTTCCAGCCAGATTTAAAAAAGGAATGAAAGGCTAAGTCCGTATGCCCCGTCGCGGTGCGAATACGCCCCTCATCAAACAGTGCAGCGGCCTCGTCTCTGATGACTTCCCAGTTGTCTTCCAGCAGCTTCAGCTCAGGAAAGTGCTCGAGCTCAACAAACGGGGTATTAGGTACCGCTGAAGAGGCGTAAGCAAAACAGTTATAGGGTGCCATGATGGTCGAGTGATCGAGCAGCTGACGGGAGAACTTATGCCGCACTTTGCCACGGAAGTGGACATAGGTTCCGGTAGCAATAAAGGTATACAACAATAAAAACTTAGGTGCCAAAAATGCCATAAAAGTCATTAGCTAAACCCCGCCCAGCGCCTCAAGGTGTTTGACTGTATTCATGATGTAATGGCTAATTTTAAAGCAGATGGGGAAATAAGTCCGCTGTTTAGCAAGGCTCTCTACTTTTGCCGCAACTCCAACTGGCTAATTTGCCGATTGACCTTGCGCAGCTCTTCTCTTAAGTCTTTGCGAAAGGCCGGTGAGAGCAAATGATTGCGAACGTCTTTCTGCAAACCATCACGACGAATTTCCAAGCGCCGCAATGTCATCCGTTCGGAAAATGTCAGGCCCGCGGAGGCCGGCCTAGTATTGGGTTTGTCTGCTTTAACGCCGCCCATGCGCGATAAGGCGTTAGCCCGCTGACGTAATAAACGGCCATCATCATCACTGCCGATACGGCCAATTTCTGGTAATACCAGCGGTTCAGCCTGTTCATCGCAGGGTTCATTGGCGAACAGCGGCACACCATCCGCACCGTCACAACGATAGAGCGTGTCGGCAAATAATGGCCCGCTAAACGCCGTTAGTAATAGCAATATCCATTTTCGCTGCATGCTGCTGCCCCTCACCTGAGGGCCTTATCCTCAGGGCAGGGCGCAGCAAAGACAAGTCAGACAGTCTGTATTGCAGGTAGTCTCCGTGCGCAGCGCTCTATCAGCTTTCTGGCACTGAGTGCGTTGTCGCCCGGCCGGTCATTAGCTCAAACACGCGATACAACCCGGCGGTCAATAACAAGCCAACTAAGGCGCCACAGCCATTGGCAACAAAATCCAACCACTCCATCGCCCGGGTGGTCGTTAGCAGCGCCTGGGCCAGCTCCGCCAAACCACCGCTGACCGTGGCCACCAACCACAGCAACCACAAAGGGGCTCGTCGCCAGCCCAGCTTCAGCAACACGGCGACGACAAAATAACCGGAAAAGTGGGCCACCTTGTCATTAAAGTAAGGCAAATCAAGGTCACGCAATGAATCCGCCGGCCATAGGCTGCCCGCCCAAATTAGGACAATGGCTAGCACTGCAAGCACGCGCCACAAGTTGGTCCACACTGCACCTTTCATCCGCTTTCCTTTGTTATTCCTGCACCCCTTAAGTACCTGACTGAGACAAGAGGTTCCATCAATGTGGTAGATACCTTAGCATTCCTATACTCCCCTAATAAAAAGGAATATTCATGCGTCACCTTGCTGTTGCTGCTCTGTTGGTGTTGTTATCCGGTTGTGCCAATAACGGTGCTTTTAGCCAATGGTTCGGCTTGGGCTCCGAAGTGGCCAGCAATATGGGCTACGGTGACTCAGCTAAAGTGGCTGACGGTATCAAGCAAGCTCTGGAGTTTGGCAGCCAACGGGCCAGCGCGACTTTATCTGTCCAAAATGGCTATCAAAACAGTGGCTACCCGCTCACTCTGCCGGCAGGATTACAGCCCGTCACGAGCACACTGCGTAAAGTCGGTATGGGCAGTTATGTCACCCAGTTGGAAGTCGCCATGAATCGTGGTGCTGAACAAGCTGCGGCGGAAGCTGTGCCTGTGTTCCAGCAGGCCATTCGTAATATGACTATCGAGGATGCGCTTTCGATCATTAGTGGTGGCGATAGCGCCGCGACCACTTATTTTCGTGGCCAAACCGAAGCCTCTTTGCGCCAGCGTTTTGCTCCGGTAATTCAAGAGAACTTAGCAAAGACCGGTTTTTACAGTCAGTATAAATCCATGCTCGACGTCTATAACGCCTTGCCACTAACCACTAAACCCAATCTTGATATGGAAGACCACTTGATGACGCAAAGTCTAGACGCGTTATTTGGTCGTATGGCGGCGGAAGAAAAGCTGATTCGTGAAGCGCCAATGGCACGTGGCTCTGCGCTGATTGGCGCAGTATTTGGTCAAGGGAAATAATTTCAATAAGAGCGGCAGCCCTGCAACAGGACTGTCGCTCTCGTATTAAAAAACTACCCTTTCTGTAATTTTCGCGCACGCAGGAAATACCAGAAAAACACCAGCGCACAAGCACCGTCCCAAATGCCATAGCCGCTATAAAATAAGGCCACCATCACGTCCTGCTGATATAACGCTGCCAGTGACTGCTCGCCATAATTGGTGAGCCAGTGTACCCAGCGCAAATCAAACACTAGCTTTTCAACGGCAAACACCAGCAACAACCACGGCGCCTTATCCCAGATCGGTGCCACCGCAATATAGGCCAGCCCCCACAGAGCAATCAGCAGCACACCAGACCAACTAAAAAAAAGCGGGTCGGTGGCAGCCAGTAACTCACCGTTTAATAGTGGTGTCAGAAAACCCAGTAATGACAGGTTCATTAAACCAATAAAAATAATAACGTTGCGCTCTCTCATGCTAACTCTCCATGCCGTGTACAGCTCACTAGGTGATCATTGACCATGCCAATCGCTTGCATCATGGCATAGATAATCGTCGGCCCGACAAAGCGGAAACCGCGTTTTTTTAAATCCTTACTAATCGCTACCGATAGCGGCGTTTGTGCCGGCACCTCTTGCATGCTGGCAAAGTGATTGATCAACGGTTTACCGTCAATAAAGCCCCACAGGTAGCGATCAAAACTGCCGAATTCCTTTTGCACTTTAAGGAACGCTTTGGCATTACTGACGGTAGACTCTAGCTTTAAGCGATTACGGATAATGCCGGGATCGAGCAGCAGTTTTTCCACTTTTTCCGAGCTAAAGCGGGCCACTTTAGCGGGGTCAAACGCGGCCAATACCTGCCTATAGCGTTCACGTTTTTTCAACACGGTAATCCAGCTCAGCCCCGCTTGAGCGCCCTCTAAAGTCAGGAACTCGAACAGACCATGCTCGTCATGCAGTGGCACACCCCACTCCGTATCGTGGTATTGCTGGTAGATCGGGTCGTCACCACACCAAGGGCAGCGCACCATAGCCATACTCCTTAAAGCAAAACATCATCATCCCCGCTATACTCCGCGCTGAGTTTTTCAGCCGTTTTTGGGGCATATCATGGCGGATACAGCGCGCACCGATAGCAAAACCTTCCAGGGGTTAATCCTGGCACTCCAACAATACTGGGCCGAGCAGGGCTGCGTCATTATCCAGCCACTGGATATGGAGGTCGGTGCTGGCACCTTCCACCCAGCGACTTTTTTACGTGCTATCGGTCCGGAGGTTTGGAACAGCGCTTATGTGCAACCATCACGCCGACCCACTGATGGCCGCTATGGCGAGAATCCTAACCGTTTACAGCATTACTATCAGTTTCAGGTCGTGCTCAAACCGTCGCCAGATAATATTCAAGATCTGTACCTAGGCTCACTGCGTCATCTGGGCATTGATACCAGTGTGCATGATATTCGCTTTGTTGAAGATAACTGGGAATCACCAACACTGGGCGCCTGGGGCCTCGGCTGGGAGATCTGGCTGAACGGCATGGAAGTCACCCAGTTCACCTACTTTCAGCAAGTGGGTGGGATTAACTGCTACCCGGTTACCGGCGAGATCACCTACGGCCTTGAGCGCATCGCCATGTATTTGCAGGGCGTCGACTCCGTCTATGATCTGGTCTGGTCTGACGGCCCCTTTGGCAAGGTCACCTACGGTGATGTCTTTCACCAAAATGAAGTGGAAGCCTCTACCTTCAATTTTGAATACGCCAATACCGCCATGCTGTTTACTCACTTCGACGATTTTGAGCGTGAGAGCAAAGCATTGATTGCGGTGGGCCTGCCATTACCGGCTTATGAGTATGTGTTGAAAGCCTCGCATACCTTTAACTTACTGGATGCCCGTAAAGCCATCTCAGTAACCGAGCGACAGCGCTTTATTTTGCGCGTACGTGAGCTGGCGCGCAGTGTTGCTGAAGCCTATCTGGCTAGCCGCCGTGCCGCCGGCTTCCCGTTAGCCGAAGCCGATATCCGCGAAGAAGTGCTGGCCGAGCTGGCCAAGCAAGATGCCAAAAGCAACAAAAAAGGGGCCAAGTGATGCAACGTGCAGACCTGTTGATTGAACTGGGCACCGAAGAGCTGCCACCTAAAGCACTGTTAACACTGGCGGAGTCGTTCGCCAACGAAACCATTAAACAAATCGATGAGGCCGGCCTTGAGCATGGCACGCTGACTGTTTTTGCTGCCCCGCGGCGCTTGGCGTTTCGCCTAGAGCAAGTGGCGCTAAAACAGTCTGATCGTAATATCGAGCGACGTGGCCCGGCCGTAAAAGCCGCCTATGGCGAAGACGGTCATCCCACTAAGGCAGCTTTGGGTTTCGCCCAATCTGTCGGCCTCAACATGGATCAGCTGGAAACCCTAGAAACCGATAAGGGTGCTTGGCTGGTCGCCAAGGTCAGTGAGCAGGGCAAACCACTGGCAGAGCTGCTGCCCGCCATGCTCGAGCAAGCGCTGCAACGTCTGCCCATTCCTAAGCGCATGCGCTGGGGTAATCGCAAGGTGCAGTTTGTTCGGCCAAGCCAATGGCTGGTGGCGTTGCTTGGCGAGCAGGTGCTGGATATCAGCCTGCTTGATCAGCAAGCCGGTCGAGAAACACACGGTCACCGCTTCCATGCTCCCAACACCATCAGCCTCAATAACCCAAGCGAGTATGAACAGCGCTTAGAAAAAGAAGGCTATGTCATTGCTGACTTTGCTCGTCGCCGAGAAATTATTCGCGCCACCGCCATCGCTGCCGGCAAGGCAGAGCAGGGCAGTACTGCCATTGATGCAGAGCTGCTTGACGAAGTCACCGCCTTGGTGGAATGGCCCGTTGCCCTTGTTGGTCACTTTGAAAAAGACTTCCTGCGCGTGCCACAAGAAGCCTTGATCACGACGATGGAATCCAACCAAAAATATTTTCCGGTGCTGGACCAAGACGGCAAGCTGACCAATGCTTTCGTCTTTATCAGCAACCTAGAATCCACTGATCCACAAACCGTGATTTCCGGTAATGAAAAGGTCGTGCGCCCACGTTTGGCCGATGCGGCGTTCTTTTATGATCTGGATCGCAAGCAAACACTGGTCCAGCATGCGCAAGCGCTTACTAACGTGGTGTTCCAGCAACAGCTGGGCAGTGTCGCCGATAAAAGTGTTCGTATCGCCAAGTTAGCGGCCTTTATTGCCGGCCAAATTGGTGGCCAAGCTGACCTGGCCGAACAGGCTGGGCTGCTGTGTAAGGCCGATCTCACCACTGACATGGTCTATGAGTTCGATACCATGCAAGGGGTGATGGGCTATTACCTTGCCAAGCATGAAGGCCTGCATAGTGATATCGCTGCAGCCATGCGTGAGCAGTATCTGCCGCGTTTTTCTGGCGACTCACTGCCGCAAACCAAGACCGGGATGGCCGTCGCCATTGCCGACAAGCTCGATACCTTGGTGGGCATTTTCGCCATTGGGCAAAAGCCCACCGGTGACAAAGACCCCTATGCGCTGCGCCGCGCCACCTTGGGTATTTTGCGCATCATCATTGCCAACAAACTCGATCTCGATATGCGTACGCTGATCGACCAAGCGACTCAAGCCTACGCGGCAAGCGGCGTGACCCTAGCGGACGACTTACAGGCTAACGTGCTCGAATTTGTTCAAGGCCGCTATCGCGCCATCTACCAAGAGCAGGGTGTTGAGACGCCAGTCATTCTGTCCGTGTTAGCCATCAAACCCAGCAAGCCATTGGATGTAGAGCAGCGCATTCGTGCGGTTACCGCATTTCGCGCCCGCCCAGAGGCAGCCGCACTGGCCGCTGCGAATAAGCGGGTAGCCAATATCCTCAGCAAACTCGATGGCCAACCACCAAGCCAAGTCGATGAGGCGATCCTGCAGCAAGACGAGGAAAAAGCACTGTTCGCCGTCCTGCAAAAAGCGATTGCTAACAACGCCAGCTCACCAGACTATGCAGCACAGCTGACCGCACTGGCGACACTGCGTGAGCCTGTTGATGCGTTCTTCGACAAGGTCATGGTGATGGCGGAGGAGCCCACATTACGAAATAACCGCTTGGCCATGTTGGCGCAACTACGCAGCTTATTTCTTAACGTTGCTGATATTTCTGAACTGGGGTGATCGTATTCCCCGCGCCCTAACCTCATTTGAGGGTAGGGCGTTAAGCATGGGAAAACTCGTGAATAAACTGCAGCAACCTAGCAGTAACTCCGCTAGAGACGTCACCGTTAATATTGCTATTCGCAGTATCTTATTTTTTATCCTCTATAACCTAATAGGTATCATCCATAGCCTCTTGTCTTTATTAGTGGCGCCGTTTCAAAATTTCAATCAACGCTATCGCTTTGTAAATATTTGGTCGTATATCACGATGTGGTTATTGCGCCACCTTAATGGCGTAAAAATTGATGTCCAAGGACTGGACAACATTCCCGCTGATCACGCTGTGGTAGTAATGGTGAATCACCAAAGCCAATGGGAAACATTCTATTTACAGATATTAATTTCGCCACAAACCACCATCTTAAAACGAGAGTTATTATGGGTGCCTTTCTTCGGCTGGGCGGTGGCACTACTTAAGCCCATTGCTATTAATAGAAGTCAGCCGACAAAAGCATTCAAAACCATATTGCGTGTTGGCAAACAACGATTGCATAGCGGTATTAGCGTAGTGATTTATCCGGAAGGCACTCGCCAAGCACCTGGCACACTCGGGGTTTTTAATGGCGGTGGCGCATCATTAGCTGCTTATGCCGCTGCACCTGTATTACCAATAGTGCATAATGCCGGCGATTGCTGGCCGGCGCGTTCATTCTGGCGTTTCCCCGGCACTATCAAAGTAATCATTGGCGAACCTATTTCTGTACAAGGTAAAAGTACCTCTGACATTAAAGCTGAATATAGCCACTGGGTTAATAAACATTATCCTGGTGAACTAAAAACAAGCATTAATGAAGGTTGATTCATCGCCAGCGCTAATAATAATTTAGCGTTTTCATCAAACCACAGCAAAGCAGGAACCACTATGTCTATCAATCTTGATTCACTCAGTATTGCCGAGCTTAAAACACTTCAGGACCAGGCGGCTGCCATGGTGGAGAAAAAGCAGGAAGATACAGTCAAAGAAGCACGCGAGCAGGTTCGCCAAATTGCTGCCTCCTTGGGTATGTCTGTAGAAGAATTGATGGGCTTGAAGAAGGCGTCAGGGAAAAGCAAAGCGACAGGCCAGAAAGTAGCGCCTAAATATCGCAATCCCAACAATTCAGCAGAAACTTGGACTGGTCGTGGCCGTAAGCCGCTCTGGTTACAAGCAGAGTTAGACCAGGGTCGTAAACTGGAAAGCTTCCTGATCTAACGCTTATCGCCTTGGATAAGGCGGTATTAGCCATAAAAAAGCCGACTCGGATGTCGGCTTTTTTGTTCCTGCTGTTTACTCAACGATGCATGAGTTAACCACGATTACACATCTAGGTTGGACACATACAGCGCATTGCTCTCAATAAACTCGCGACGGGGTTCCACGTCATCACCCATCAAGCAGGTGAAGATCTGGTCCGCGGCAATAGCGTCCTCAATGGTCACACGCAGCATGCGCCGCGCATCTGGATCCATGGTCGTTTCCCAGAGCTGATCTGGGTTCATTTCCCCCAGACCTTTATAGCGCTGGAAGGTGGTACCACGACGGGCTTGCGCAATCAGCCATTCCAACACCTCATCAAAGGCACTGACTGGGCGCTTGGTCTCATTTCGCTGCACGGTGGCATCGGCAGCCAACAAGCCTTCGAGCTTTTCGCCCAACGCTTTAATCTGCTGATAGTCCCGTGAGTTAATGAAGTCCGCTGTGATACGGTAATCACGGTGTACGCCGTGAGCGAGCGCTCGCACACCCGGCAAGTACCATTCACGCTCAGGATCTTTCACTGCTTCAATTTCATAACGATGAATATCGTCAGCAGCTTTGTTCGCCTTAGCACTAAGCTTTTCACACCACTGCTGCATGAAGGCCTGATCAGACAGGCTCTCCTCACTCAGGCTGGGCAAGTAAATGAGCTGTTCCAGTACGGTGGAAGGGAATACCCGTGATTGCCGATCAACCACTTTCATGACGCCACGGTATTCATTAATCAGTGCTTCAAGGCGCTCGCCGGTTATTGGTGGGGCGCCATTGCCCGGATTCAGTGCCGCATTTTCCAGCGCAACAGTGGTCAGATACTCCTCCATCGCCTGGTCATCTTTAATATAGTTCTCTTGTTTGCCTCTTTTGATCTTATAAAGTGGCGGCTGAGCAATGTAGATATAGCCCCGCTCAATCAGCTCCGGCAACTGACGGAAAAAGAACGTCAGCAGCAAGGTACGGATGTGCGAACCATCCACATCCGCGTCAGTCATGATAATGATGCGGTGATAGCGCAGCTTCTCGATGTTGTATTCATCGCGACCAATACCACAACCTAAGGCCGTGATAAGGGTGCCAACCTCCGCCGAGGAGATCATTTTGTCGAAACGGGCCTTTTCAACGTTCAAAATCTTACCTTTGAGCGGCAAAATGGCCTGATATTTACGGTTACGGCCCTGTTTAGCCGAGCCGCCCGCCGAATCACCCTCCACTATGTAGAGTTCTGATAAAGCAGGGTCTTTTTCCTGACAGTCCGCCAATTTGCCCGGTAATCCGGCAATATCCAGCGCACCTTTGCGGCGAGTCATCTCTCTAGCACGACGGGCCGCATCACGAGCACGAGCCGCATCAATGATCTTCTGAACAATTTGTTTGGCTTCTGCTGGGTTCTCTAGCAGATAGTCACCGAGCAAATCACTCATGGTGGATTCTACCGCCGGCCTAACCTCTGAAGAGACCAGTTTATCCTTGGTTTGGCTGGAGAATTTAGGATCAGGAACCTTAACGGAGATAACAGCCGTCAGACCTTCACGGGCGTCATCCCCGGTAGTGGCGACCTTTTCCTTTTTCAGGAAGCCTTCTTTTTCAATATAACTGTTTAGTGTTCGTGTCAGTGCGGCGCGGAAACCCGCTAAGTGGCTGCCACCATCGCGTTGAGGAATGTTGTTGGTGTAGCAAAGAATGTTTTCGTTGTACGAGTCATTCCACTGCAAGGCGACTTCCACGCCAATACCGTCCTCACGGTCAAACTGGAAGTGAAACACCTTATTCAGTGGCGTTTTGTTGCCATTAAGATAGGTAACAAACGCCGATAATCCACCTTCGAAAGCAAATATATCTTCCTGGGCAGTACGCTCATCCTTCAGATGAATACGGACACCGGAGTTCAGGAAGGACAGCTCGCGTAGTCGTTTAGCAAGAATATCGTAGTGAAACTCAATGTTAGTGAAGGTTGCTGAGGAAGGGCGGAAGCGAATCGTTGTACCACCGCCTTGCGTCTCACCAACCACAGTCAAGGGCGCAACAGGAACACCATGGCGGTAGATTTGCTCGTGTAGCTTACCACCACGGCGAATCGTCAGTTTCAACTCTTCTGACAGCGCGTTAACCACCGATACGCCCACACCATGCAAGCCACCAGAGACTTTATAGGTGTTGTCATCAAACTTACCGCCGGCGTGCAGCACCGTCATAATCACTTCTGCGGCTGACACGCCTTCTTCTTCGTGCATTTCCGTAGGAATACCACGACCATTATCCGTGACACTGACACTTTCATCTGGGTGAATCGTGACAGTGATTTCACTACAGAAGCCGGCAAGGGCCTCATCAATAGAGTTGTCCACCACTTCAAACACCATATGGTGCAGACCCGTACCATCATCGGTATCACCAATGTACATACCGGGGCGCTTACGCACCGCATCAAGACCCTTAAGAACCTTAATACTGGAGGAATCGTAGCTTTTCTGCTCGGTCATAGAGTTTCCCTTGCCTAATAACAAATGGCTCCGATGTGTCTTGTACCGTCGGAGTCCCTTATCCCTTTCACACCTTTTTTAAGGTGCCATGTTCCACGTGGAACACTGTGTAGTCTGTTTCCTTGGTCAGCGGCGCCAAGGCCGGATCTAGAGAGGTGACAATCACCTGACGGCTAACTCGTATAACCGCACTCATTACCCGATCCACATTTTCTCGATCTAATTCAGAGGTCAGATCGTCCACTAACATTAAGCAATCCCGCCCAACCAGCTCTCTGATCAGTCTCACCTGCGCCATAACTAAAGCGTAGGCGACTATCTTTTGCTGGCCGCGACTAAATACCTCGCGAACACTGCCTTCTTCTGTACTCAGTACAAGGTCTGCGCGATGCGCACCTTTACTGGTAAAGCCACGGCGCTTATCTTGCTCCGCGCCAGCCGTCAATGCTTCGGCGATATCTTCGCCCGCTGCCCAGCCTGAATGCAGACTCAGCCCCACTGCAGGAACGGAGGCAGAAAAGACCGCTAACTCATCATTGAATAGAGCCGTTAACTGGGGCAGGTAGCGTCGCCGCAGGCTGTCAATTCTAACAGAACTCTCAGCAACCTGCCGGTCCCAAACCGTCAACTCCCTTAATTTTAAAGAAGGTTGTTTTAATAGCTTATTACGTTGTTCTACTGCGCTGCGTAATCGACGCCACTCACCGACAAAATCATGTTCCACGTGGAACATTGCCCAATCTAAGTAGCGTCTGCGCGCGGAAGAGCCACCCTCCACCAACTCCACCGTACCAGGATGTAGCACCTGTACCGGGAACAACCGAGCAATATCGCTGAGCCCAGCCACTCTTTCTCCATCCAACCGGGCATCCAGCAAAGCCTGCTTGTTTCTTTTTATGCCAACGCGGCGCGGACCTTGCTCTGTCGCTATCTCAGCAAACAAGGTGCACTCATTGGTATCCGCCATAACTAAACTGGCCATTCTGGCAGTACGAAAGCTTCGCCCAGAGCCGAGCAAATAAATGGCTTCAAGAAGACTGGTTTTACCAGAGCCGTTTTCACCGGTTACCACGGTGACGGCACTGTCTGGCACGAATACCTGATCGCGATAATTGCGGAATTGATGGAGGTGAAAACGTTGCAGCATCAGGGGAGGGGAGCAGAAGGGCGAAGCCATGGCTTCGCCCAACTTGGATTACAGACGCATCGGCATGACGACATAGGTTGCTTGGCGTGCAGAAGGATCCGCTACCAGTGCTGAGCTATTACTGTCACCCAGCTGCAATTCCACCGTATCACCATGCATGGCATTCAACACTTCAAGCAAATAACTAACGTTGAAGCCGATCTCTAATGCTGCACCGTTGTAATCTACTGACACTTCTTCTTCTGCTTCTTCCTGCTCAGGGTTATTCGCTTGAATGCTTAGGCTGCCTTCAGCTAACTGCACACGAATACCGCGATACTTCTCATTAGACAAAATCGCCACGCGGCTCAAGGCCTGCTTTAACGTTTCCCGATCTGCATTGACCAAACGATCACATTTCTTTGGAATCACGCGGTCGTACTCTGGAAACTTGCCATCCACCAGTTTGGAGGTAAAGCTAATATCGTCAGCCACCACACGAACGTGATTTTTGCCAACAATCACTTCTACTTCGCCGGCAGCATCAGACAGTAAACGAGAGAGCTCCATCACGCCCTTGCGCGGCAGGATTACCTGCGCTTGATCTTTGACTCCCTCCACCTCTGCATCACACATGGCCAAACGATGGCCATCGGTGGCAACTGAACGTAGTCGGCCGGGACGCAATTCGAACAGCATGCCGTTCAGGTAATAACGCACATCCTGCTGCGCCATGGAAAAGGCAGTGCGATCAATCAACTGGCGCAAGGCACCAGGAGCAATATTAAAAGAAGAGCCCTCGGTCTTTTCTTCCAGATTAGGGAACTCACTGGCAGGCAAGGTCGCCAAAACAAAGCGGCTACGACCTGACCGGATAAGTAAGCGTTCACCATCAATCTCAAAACGAATCTCTGCTTCAGCGGGTAAGCTTTTGCAGATATCAACTAGTTTACGTGCAGGCACAGTGGTCTCGCCTTCATTGATGTCACCAGCGATAGCCAGTCCGGCCACCAACTCCAACTCCAAGTCAGTCCCTGTTATCGATAGTCGATCAGCAGAAACTTCCAGCAAAACATTGGACAGCACTGGCAGTGTTTGTCGGCGTTCGACCACCGAAGCGACTTGCTGCAGCGGCTTGAGCAACTGTTCACGATTGATGCTGAATTTCATGATCCCTTCCGTCTCCGCTTTTAATTGATCTGAGCTAACTGATTATCAATAGCTCTTATATAGTATGAGTTAGTGCTAACTATTTATTCCCTTAAGAAGTCAGGGTGCGCAGCAGATTGTGATAATCCCGCTCCACATCCGCGTCTGACTCCCGCAGTTTTCCGATATTTTTGCAGCCATGCATAATGGTTGTGTGATCACGACCGCCAAACGCATCGGCAATTTCTGGATAACTGTGGCTGGTTAACTCTTTGGTTAATGCCATCGCCATTTGTCGCGGCCGACTGATCGAACGACTGCGCCGCGCCGACAACATGTCATTAAGCTTGATGTTGTAGTATTCCGCCACTACCCGTTGAATATTATCAATACTATGTTGCCGCGCATGACTGGCGAGCAAGTCCTTCAGCGCGTCACGGACTAAATTAATATCCACTACGGCACCACTTAGACGCACATGGGCAATCACCCGTTTCAGTGCACCTTCTAACTCACGCACATTTGAGCGGATCTGCTGGGCAATAAAAAAAGCCGCTTCACTGGGCAGATCAATTTTCGCTTCATCTGCTTTCTTCTTCAGAATCGCCACTCTGGTTTCCAGTTCTGGCGGTTCCAATATCTGTGACAAGCCCCAACCAAAGCGAGACTTTAATCGATCTTCTAAGCCCACAATTTCTTTGGGGTATTTGTCGCAGGTCATAATGACCTGCTGACCGTTCTCAATTAGCGCATTGAAAGTATGGAAAAACTCTTCTTGTGACTGTTCTTTACCGGCAAAGAATTGGATGTCATCAATCAATAGTGCATCCAAAGAACGGTAAAAACGCTTGAACTGCTCGATGGTCTTATTACGCAAAGCACTGACCATATCCTGCACAAAACGCTCACTATGTAGGTAGACCACACGTGCGCCTGGCTTACTTTGCAAAATGGCATTGCCGACCGCATGCATCAAGTGCGTCTTACCTAAGCCTACACCACCGTAGAACAGCAATGGGTTGTAACCCTGAGTGCCGGGGTTCTCCGCCGCCTGTTGCGCGGCAGCAAACGCCATCCGGTTCGACTTACCTTCAACAAAAGTATCGAAGTTATAACTGGAAATCAGATTAGAACGATGCTGATGCGCCTGCGCTTCTGCTTGCACTTTTGAGGGTGCAACTGCCGGTGCTACCGGACGAGCTGTGGCCGCTGCTACAGGGGCGCCTTGCTCACTAGCAGTGCCTATCTCCACCTGACGAGAAGAGCCTACCTCTAGAGCGATCTGTGGGGTTCTAGAGCTATCCATGTCAGCCATTAGCTCATGGATCAACTCCAAATACTTATCCTTCACCCAATCAACCACGAACCGGTTCGGAGCGAACAAGGTAAGGCTGTGACCATCAGCAGCTGAGACCACTTGCAGTGGACGAATCCACATATTGAATTGCTGGGATGGCAGCTCGTCTTCGAGACGTGACAAACAGCGATGCCAAAGTTCTTCAGACACGTCTCAAAGCCTTAAAGGAAAATTTATCGAAGTCGGCATTCTATACTTTGTTCCAAGCCCGCGGCCAGCAAAGCAAGCAAGGCTATTTTTTTATCCGACCTATGACCTCTTTTACCTGTGGATAAATCTGTGAGTAATACTTGCTGAGCTCTGGGGAACAGCAGGGGAGGAATTCCCTCTGCGGGGAACAGCCCTATTCCATCCCCTGTTCCACGGCACTTATCCGGTCTAGTTTCAGTCTTGGTCAGCAGGGTTATAGCGATCCCAAGACATTGAAATATATGTATTTAAGTGACTTATCCACAGAAAAGGTGCTAACTAATAACTAACAATAACAAAAAAAGAATTTAAAGATCTTTTAATACTTATAGAACCTTGAATAACTTTAAAATCCACTCGTTGACAATCATCGAGACGCTGCCTAAAATTGCCACCCTTCGCATTACCCGAATCTGTGAGATTGACGATGAAACGTACTTTTCAACCCAGCAACATTAGCCGCAAGCGGACCCATGGTTTTCGTGCTCGCATGGCAACACCAGGCGGTCGTGCTGTGCTGAACCGTCGTCGTGCCAAAGGTCGTAAACGCCTCGCCGTTTAACACCTGTTGTGCCACTGCCGCCGTTAAGGCGGCAGTTTTGTTTTACACCGCCCGCCGGCAGTATCAACCATGACCTCTACCGGTTCTAGGCAATTTCCTCGCAGTCACCGACTGCTCGAAGCCTCCCAGTTCAAGTCCCTTTTCGATCAACCGCAATGGCGTGCCAGCAGCCAGCATTTTCTATTACTTGTTGCTGAAAACGGCCTCGGTCCTGCTCGTCTTGGCATTGTCATTGGTAAACGTCGGGTGAAAAGAGCGGTAGATCGCAATCTATTGCGCCGTTTAATGCGCGAATCCTTCCGTCATCGCAATGCAGAACTTGCCGGCCTCGATATCGTTATATTAGTGCGCGCCAACTTAAATAACCCGGATAAAGTCACTATTAACGCGGAGTTAGCCAAGGTCTGGAGCAAGCTGCTTGCCAAGCGCGCCGTGGACTGAGAAACTGCCGACCGCTTTTCTCGCCGATATGTAGACCTGTTATGGAAATCAAGCGCGCCCTTGTTCTGACTGCCATTGCTGTAGTCACTTACATGATGATTCTTGCTTGGCAACGTGATTACGGTCAGTTGCCTGTAGTCGCTGACAGCCCCGTGAGCGAACAGCTTGCCCCTGCCGCTGAGCTACCTACCATTGCTAACGATGAAGCGGTACCAGAGGCTTCTGAGATACCCACAGCAGCGCCTAGCGAACTGGGTGTCACAGCCGCACAGATTCCTGAAGTGGCGGTAATGGAAGACGAGCGCTTGATTCACATCAGCACCGATGTGTTTCAATTGGAAATCGATCGTTTAGGCGGTGATATTGTTCGTATCGCCTTACCTCAGTACCCCTTGCATGCGGAAACGCCAAACCAACCCTTCCTGCTAATGCAGCGTAATAGTGGCAATAAATACATTGCCCAAAGTGGTTTGATTGGCCCCAATGGTACTGACAGCGCCAGTGGTCGACCCACTTGGCAAGCAGATCAGAAAAATTATCGTTTAGGTAAAAACGATAATGAGCTCAATGTGGATCTGACTTTACAACAGTCCGCTGGCGTCACTTTGATCAAACGCTATACCTTTGAGCCAAGCAGTTACCTTATTCGTATTTCCCATATTGTTCGCAATAATGGCGATGAGCAGTGGCAAGGTGCTCTTTACGGCCAAGTACGTCGTGATAGTGCCGACGACCCCAGCGGTTCTAAAGCAGGCTTTGTGCCGATGCCGACTTATCTGGGCGCCGCTTACTGGGCCAGTGATAAGGCCTATAACAAACTGCCGTTCAAAGACATCAAAAAGGAGTCTTTGAAAACCGTTCAAGATGCCGGTTGGATTGCCATGATCCAGCATTACTTCCTCAGTGCTTGGATACCGGATCGTCTGCAAAAGCATACTTACAGCGCTACTTGGTTATCTGTTACCGATGAGTATTTGCTGCGCTTTGTTTCCCCTGTTGTTAGCGTTGCGCCAGGTTCTGAGCAAGCATTGTATGCGGAGTTTTATGCTGGCCCAAAACAGCAGGATGTACTGGAAAGCATCAGCCCTGGGCTAAGTATGACGGTGGACTATGGCTGGTTGTGGTTCCTGTCTCAGCCCATCTTTGCGGTGCTGATTTTCCTACAAAGTGGTCATATCACTTTGTTCGGTACTTCTTTTGATTTAGGCATTGGTGTGGGTAACTGGGGTGTGGCAATTATTTTGCTGACTCTGCTGCTCAAAGCACTGTTCTTTAAACTGTCTGCGTCCAGCTATCGTTCCATGGCGAAGATGCGCAAGGCAGCACCAGAAATGGCGCGCATTCGCGAGCTACACAAAAACGATAAACAGAAACAGCAAATGGAAACCATGAAGCTGTTTCAAGAGCAGAAGATCAATCCACTGGGTGGTTGTTTGCCAGTGATAGTGCAGATGCCAGTATTTATTTCTCTGTACTACGTTTTGCTTGAATCGGTGGAACTGCGCCAAGCGAGCTTTTTATACCTGACCGATCTATCGATCATGGATCCATGGTTTATTTTGCCGCTGCTGATGGGTGCTTCGATGTGGTTTCAGATGAGCTTGAACCCAGCACCGGCTGACCCCACTCAAGCGCAAGTGATGAAGTGGATGCCAGTTGTCTTCAGCGTCTTTATGTTGTGGATGCCGTCTGGTCTGGTACTTTACTGGCTGACCAACAACCTGTTGTCGATTGCTCAGCAGTGGGTAATCACACGAAAAATAGAAAACGAATAGGCCGGTAAAAGCAGCCTAGTCAATAAAAAGCCCGCTGCTCTTAACTAGAACAGCGGGTTTTTTACTTTATCACTTGGCTTTATTCCCCTCTGCTCTGCAATAATCCCCTTATGACTGACACTCAAGACACTATTGTTGCCGTTGCTACTGCGCCTGGAAAAGGGGGCATTGGTATTGTTCGTCTGTCTGGCCAAGCGGCTAAAGAGATTGCCCTTAAGCTACTGCCCAAAGGCATGGTACTGACACCACGACATGCTCATTTTTGTGCTTTTTACGATGCTGATGTTGAGCAAATTGATGAAGGTATTGTGCTCTATTTCCCTGGGCCAAATTCTTTTACCGGCGAAGATGTGGTTGAGTTTCAGGGCCACGGTGGGCCAGTTATTCTCGACCAGATTGTCCGCCTTTGTATTGCTCAAGGTGCACGCCAAGCACAAGCCGGTGAATTTTCCCTGCGCGCTTTTTTAAATGACCGAATTGATCTGACTCAAGCAGAAGCGATTGCAGACTTAATTGATGCTGGCAGTGAAGCGGCTGCCAGAGCAGCGATGCATTCTTTGCAGGGAGACTTCTCCAAAGAAGTTAATCAGCTGGTTGAGGCACTGATCAATCTACGTATGTACGTAGAAGCCGCAATTGATTTTCCAGAAGAAGAAATTGATTTTCTCAGTGACGGTAAAGTCAGCGGCGATCTGCAGCAGCTAGTTACTGCCACAGAGCAGGTGTTAGCCACAGCGAAACAGGGACGGCTCTTAAGAGAAGGCATGACTGTGGTCATTGCTGGTCGCCCTAATGCGGGCAAGTCTTCATTACTTAATGCTTTAGCCGGACATGATGCGGCTATTGTCACTGATATTGCTGGCACCACCCGTGATGTGCTGCGTGAAACCATTCAAATAGACGGCCTACCCATTAATATTATTGACACTGCTGGTTTACGTGAGTCACCCGATGTAGTTGAACGCGAAGGCATTCGTCGGGCTTGGGCAGAAATAGAAAAAGCAGACCTGTTGTTGGTGCTCACGGATGTGACAGAAAAAAATGATGAGATCCGCTCGTTGATGGATATTCTTCCTGATGAAGAGCAGCGCTTGTCGAAATTGAATATGCCAGTGCTGTTAGTTTTCAATAAAATGGATTTGCTTAAAGGTGCATTGCCTAATACACCACTAGACCATATCGCTATCTCGGCACGCAGCGGTGAAGGTTTGCCAGCGCTTAGGGAAAAACTAAAACAACAGGTGGGCTATCAAAGCACCACGGAAAGTCGTTTTTCTGCGCGCCGCCGGCACCTGACTGCATTAGAGTTGGCATTGGAATCCCTGTACCAAGGGGCAAAACAATTAAGCCAGCACCAAGCCGGTGAGTTGCTGGCAGAAGACTTGCGCACAGCCCAGCAGGCGCTGGAAGAAATCACCGGTGCTTTTAGTGCGGATGATTTGCTCGGTAAGATATTTTCTAGTTTCTGTATTGGGAAGTAAGCGATTTGGCTTTACCGAGCCAGATGATTTTCATTACTCCTTTCTATCCTGACGTGGCCACTACCGAATAACTAGCCATTGCGCTGGTAGGTCAGCAACTGCCCTTTAAACGGTGCCTTTTCACCCTCAGAAAATGCTGTCGGGGTTGTTGTCAGCTCAAAGCCTAGCTCAATCAGTGAGCGACTAAATTTATTGCGATAACCGCGCCCTGGGCAACTGACCATAACTTTGGCAGTGGGATTAGCGATGCGCTCGATCAGGCCACCAAGCAGCTGGACGTGATTGGGTTCATAAAGAATGTCACTGCCGATAATCAGATCAAAGCGGGGCAGGCTGTTTTCACGATTAGCCCAAGGCAAATCAAGGTAGGGAATCGCCGGCAGTTCATTAAGGGCGGCGTTGTAGTCGAGAAAGGACTCACTCAAGGGGTGGTGGTCACTGGCGGTAATATTGGCGCCACGGTGTTGCAGTACCAGACTGGGTAGGCCTAAGCCGCAGCCAAGCTCAACAATACGTTGATCACTAATTTCAATCTGATTGACGGCGTTGGCCAGCACGCGACTGGCGGGCCAGAGTTGGCCAAACATACTCCAACTGGCGGAACAAATACCTGCTTTCTCAGCGCTACCACTGGGGTCAGCAAATTGCATATGGTCGCTTAGGGCGCGAATGCGTACTTTAAAATCACCAATATCGACATCTATTTTGCGGGTTTGATAACCGAGCATAACACCTCCTGAAGAGTCCTATGCGGTGGCTACTCCGCCATGTGCTGACGTTACGGCTTTTGAATTTGTCAGCGTATTTCTGTAACATACCGTTTTTAAAGCACTTTTTCTATCTGACCGTGTAACGGTCTTAAGCAGTAGCGGGCTAACTTAGCACCGACCCTCTGTTTTACTGCGCCTAGCGCCCTCTTGCGTCACCACTTAGACGCCATCATCAGCTGCGTTGTTCATTGCGTGGCTGGCAAAATACGTAGGTAAGAATATGAATATGCCACTAATCAAAAAAATTCCGGTGACGCACACCATAGAGCAACAACCGTTCACCGCCCATACCCGTTATCAGGTTTATACCGAACGTCATATTGATCAGATCCCAGCGTTGCAACGCTTAACCGAAGAGCAGCGTTTTACTATGCGGGTGGTGGCGCAAGTGTTGCCGTTTCGAGTGAACCAATATGTTATTGATGAGCTAATTGATTGGGACCAAGTACCGAATGATCCTATTTTTCAGCTGACCTTTCCGCAAAAAGGCATGTTGCAGCCGGAAGACTATGAGCGCATGGCTGAGGCGATGCGTAATAATGCCGACCGTGCTGAGATCAAAAAATTGGCCCGTGAAATCCAAGCAAGCTTAAACCCGCACCCGGCCGGACAGCAGGAAATGAACGTACCGATGCTTGATGGCGAGCCATTGGCAGGCGTGCAACACAAGTATCGTGAGACAGTATTGTTCTTTCCCAGCCAAGGACAGGTGTGTCACGCCTACTGCACTTTCTGCTTCCGCTGGGCTCAGTTTGTTGGCGATAAAGAGCTGCGCTTTGCCAGTAATGAAGCACAGACTTTGCATCGCTATCTTGCCGAGCATCGTGACATCAGTGATTTGTTAATCACCGGTGGTGACCCGATGGTGATGAAGACGCGCACCTTGGCAGGTTACTTAGAGCCATTGCTAGAGCCACACCTTGAGCATGTGCAGACTATTCGTATTGGCACTAAATCGATGACCTTTTGGCCGCAGCGTTATGTCACGGATGCGGATGCCGATGAATTATTGCAGCTGTTTGAAAAGCTGGTGCGCGGCGGCAAGCACGTTGCTCTGATGGCGCACTTTAATCACTGGCAAGAAATGGAAACACCAATCGTACGTGAGGCCTTGCGCCGTGTGCGTGCAACCGGTGTGGTGATTCGCACCCAAGCCCCACTGGTTCGTCATATCAATGATGACCCTGATGTCTGGGTGCGCATGTGGCGCACGCAAACCAAGCTGGGCCTGATTCCGTATTACATGTTTGTTGAGCGCGACACCGGCTCTCGTCATTACTTTGAGGTGCCCTTAGTGCAAGCTTATGAAACCTATCGTGATGCCATTCGTCAGGTGTCGGGTTTAAGCCGTACTGCCCGTGGACCTTCGATGAGTGCGGGTCCCGGAAAGGTGGAAATTCAGGGCATCACAGAAATTAATGGCGAGAAGGTATTCGTACTGCGCTTTATTCAGGGACGTAATCCGAACTGGGTGCAACAACCTTTCTTTGCTCGCTTTGATGCCAAGGCCACATGGTTTGATGAGTTACGTCCGGCCTTTGGTGAGGAAAAATTTTTCTTCAGCGATGAGTATGAGCAGATGTGTCAGCAGGAAGGGGTTACAGCTTAGTAGAGGAGTAGAGGAAGGTTAAAAAAAACGGCGCCGCGGAGGGGGAGGGAGGTGCGGCGCCGTAAAGTGCACAACAGAATCAGCGTGCAGCTACTTCCCGTTCATCACTGCATTCAGCTCTAGCCGAATCCATGCGACAACGGATATTGCGCAGCAGGGACATCATGTCCTTGCTGTAAACACCCTCTTTAGTAAGTTCAATTCGAGAGTCACGCATCAACTCGTCATAGCGCAGACGGTCATCATCAGAGATTCTAATCCACCACTTTTCATCCACTTCTTTTTCTGCCGTTTCAATGACGCGCATAGCTTGGTCAAAAATAGTGTTAGCAAAATATTGATGCGACCAGTTAGCAAAGTCCTGATCAAACTTTCCTGTTTTGGCGATAAGCTGCATGGTCAGTTGGCCTAAGGTGTAATCAATAATGCCGCCATCAGGTGCCATGCCCTTGTATAGCTCCAGTGCGCTGTAGGCGAGTATCGGTGCAAAACAAATATCAACGCTATTGTTATTAAAGCGACCGGCGAAGTTGGTGATATCAGACATAACCGGTGACATGCCAACCCTGGAAGCCATTCGTCCTTGCGCTTCGTCATAGGACATCACAGCAATAGACTTGCCCGCCAGTGCGTTAACATTATTGATGGTCTTATCTTTAACGAAAAGATAGGCCGCACCCATTGGGCCAACACCTAGCACTTCATAGGAGCCCTGCTTTAAATTAGCACTAATACGCTCATTGCCACTGGCAATCACTTGAATGACGGTGCGTAAAACATCGTAACTGGGTACGGCGCCGATAGAGTCTAGGCTGCCAGTGTAATTATTAAATTGGCGGCCACGAATGCCGGTGAGCACTGCAGCGTCACACTGTGATGCTTTCAAGTCTTCCGCGGCAATACTTTCATCGGTATACACTTTTATTTTAATGTTATAACCCTGCGCCGCTGCTGCAGTGGTGTAGTCACGCATGATGTTGTATTGGTCGCCGGCGGTGCCGATGATGTCGAACACACAGAGGCTTCGATCCGCTGCCTGTGCTGGCAGGCTGCTAATCAGTGCCAACGGCAATAGCAGCTTGGCACTGGTAGAAAGTAGTTGACGATAAATCATGATCTTTCTCCGCAATAAATTTTTAATGTTTAGAGCAAGCTGTCGATATCAATAATGGAAGATTTTTTTGGTGCGTCATCCCAGAAGGTGCCGAGACCACGGAACGGAGTTCTATAGCCGGTGGCATTGGCCCAAAGACGATGAGAAACACTCAAGATAAGTTCGCCAGCGATGCTATCGAGCAAGGCATATTCAGGATCTAAATTACTATCGTTGGCAGCAAACTCACGGATGCCTTTGCGGATATGCTCTTGGTTGTCGACGCTGTAGGCGGAGATCACATACAGGGCGCTGGCAAGGCGTATACCACTACGAAAGCCAATATGGCTGGATGCTTCTAGCTCTGCCCAGGCGTCAGCGCCTTCTGGGGCGATCATCGGCAGAAGATTCCATAGGGCAGCACGTGTAGCCATGGGCACACCCCACCACTTTTCGTTATCTAGGCAGGCGGCGCCACGCTCAACTTTTGCAGCGACATCGCGGGGAATGCCAACGGCAGTTTCGGCTGTCGCGTCATTCATTAGTGCTTGCACACCACTGATCAAGCCAACCATCCACACCAACTCATCAAAATCACTGCGTAGTCGGGGGCAGCTATTTTCCTGGGGCTCGCCATAGACTTTGATGGTGCGTAGATAGGATTCATAAAGGCGACGGGCAGCTACTTCGGCATGTTGTTTTTGCTCACTGCGAGCATCTCTTGCCTCGGCCACATCGCCACGCTTCATAGCACGGCTATAGCGTAGTTCGGCAGTTAGCGCATCGCTTTCTGCACAGGTGGCGGCAGAAACAAATACCAGTGGCGCCAATTTGTCTGGCTTAGAGCCAACCTCAGCAAAGGACATCAACAAAGGCGTGAGTGACTCACCAACAGCGCAGGCCATACCGACATCTCGATAGGTCATTAGATGCGGCACCATTTCTTTTTTGCTATAGCTAACTAAAACATCACCGGTACTTTTGTAGATCACGCTACAGCCATGTAGAAAAATAGTTGTCATCGCAACCAGTGCCATGGCGCAGTAACGCCGATAAGGCTGGCCTTGCATGGTTACGCGACGAAGCGCTCGTGGCGTTTTTTTTGTACGGTTAATTGCGAACATAATTCTCTCCTGTTGCTTAGGCCCGCCTCTGCGAGTGCCGCAGAGGCGGATAGCGTTGATTAGCGTTTTACTGGGGATGAGATGTAGTTAAGGTTGACGCCACCGGCGGGAATGCGCAGCTTGACGTTGCCCCCTGCTAGGCCTGCAACAGCACTAATTTCAATATTTGCGATGACATCTTCTTGGCTGATTTGGCCAATCTCGATGCGACCATCTTCGATAAAGGCGACCGGCCCACGGACAGAAACATTGGCCAGACCATTACTATTCATATTGTGATCAGCACTTGTTGGGAGCAGCCCTAGTACTTTAATAACGAGGTTTAGCGCCGGCGTATCAAGGTACAAGTTAAGGATGGATAAGAACTCTGGCTGCGGCTCCCCTTGATCATCAGTGCCTGCAATAATCCAGCCTTCAACCAAGCCGTGATGGCCGTTACAAGGTGGCAGCGAAGAGGCATTAGGCTGATTGTTAGGAACAGTGTCCCGCGCATCACACTGATGGCGCATGCGCATAATCAGTGGACCAGTGGGAGCCGGATCAGTAGTGGCTAATGGACCTAATGTTGTTTCGGCATAAACCGTGGTCTCACTGGTCATCATGACGTTCGGGTAAAGGTAGACGAGGATACCGCCACCAGCATCCATCACTGCTTGTGGCACAGTGCTCTTTGCAATGTTTGGTATGTCAGCGGCACTGATATAGCCCTGCACATCAGCATCCAATGCGCCGAGAATGTAGGCGTAAGTATCTTTTGGGCAGCTTTGGCCGACTTTGCAACCAACGTTAGCTTTGGCAATAGTGCCGCCGGTTTCGGCAATTTCTAACAGGATGCTGTTCTTCAGCATTTCGACATTACCTATGGGGCTATCCTCTCCTGCATCGCGCAGCGTATTGGCATTCACATCGGCCACCGGCAGGTTAGAAAGCTGGGTATAAATAGTGTCAAGTGCTGCCGCACCGCGAAACGGCATGACAAAGTTCGGGCCACCACCATTTAGCGTGGGTGCCTGACTGGCCTGCTTAGCCAGCAATCGGGTTTTTAGTGGTAGGCCATTTACGGCGCAAATCATGCTGCCTGGGGTGCAGTTGCTAGAGCGTGAGTTACCGTTAGAAACGAGCACGTATTGGTAGTACTTATCTTCCTGCCACGGCTCATCTGGCATAAAGCGTACCTCACGATCGAATACCCGTAGCTCGCCAGGCACAGTCTCTATCACCATGCCGTTAGCATTTAGCTGCTCCACGCGAAAGCTTTGGCCAAGGACAAAGCTGCTGATATCCATGTTTTGCGAAAAACGCACACGGATATCACGGTCGGCGGGCATGGCGGCTAGTGGCAAGTAATCATCTTGATCCTGACCGCCATCACAACGACCGGCAATACCGGCGGGGAGGTTACGGCTGCCATTAACCAATGCACAGGGAGTGCCTGGGTAGCTGGTCATAATAAAGGGCGAGGCGAGTGAGCCATTAACAAACTTGGCGGTCTCAAAGGACAGCGTGGTGGCGGCTAAGGTGTTGCCTGACAAGTCAGTGATGCCATCAAGCAGCTGGATCTCATAGCTTTTGTTGTAATCAAAGCTGCTGTTGATGATCAGTGCGGCACCATCCAGTTTGATGGAAACGTCGGCAGCGCTGACTTGGTTGCCATCCTGCCAAAGCTGTACTCGGTCGGTCAGGCTTTTGGGGTCGATGAGTTCATCAAAAAATATCAAGACCGGCTCGCCCTTGCGTTGCTTTAAAGCGTTGTCATCACCTGGCATCCACGACTTAATTGTTGGCGCGGCGCTATCAATAGGTGCGCTAGGGGCAGCTAACTGGTCATCATAAGCTTGCATGCGAAAGCTGAGTACGCCATAGCCAGTTTCTAGGCCCAGTACGTCGGCTTCCACAATGGTGATGGCATCCGTGGTGAGCACACCATTTTCAACAATAGCCTGACCGATTAACTCAAGATGCAGTAAGTCCTGGCTGAAGCCAGCGTTAGCGACGGTGCCACCGGTAGAGATGGCAATGTCCATCATCATGCGCAACTGACGTGGCGCACTGGGCGCATCGGTGTAGGGGTTAGGCAGGAGATAGCCAGTTGCATCAGAAATAAACTGTACGGTGACATCGCCTGAATCAAAGCTCACAGGGATGACACCGGAGATCAGAAATTCTAGCGCATCCCCTGTGAGAATGCTGCCACGGGGAATCCGCAATGGTGTGACATCGGGAAAGTTAGGTACAAAGGCCAATTCGGCAAAAACGTCACCAGATTGTTGTGACTTGGTGTCGTCGCCAAGCAAGATAGACACAACTGGCACTAAGTTTACGATATCGCCGGTCAACACAGAGCGCTCACCAGAAGCGGGCGCGATCAGTGCCATAGTCTCTGTTGGGCCACTTGCTTTGGGTACAAAGCTAAAGCTGTCTGTGCCAGTAAAGGGGGCCACTAGAGGCGCGCCGTAATGACTACTAAGTTGGTCGCTCAGCACCACCGTATAATTTTCGCCAGCAGTTAACTTGTCCACCGGGCTGATGGTTAGAAAGTGCTCTTTAGCGAGTACGTTTGCCTCAACCAATTGGTCGTCACTGTCGGTTAGCCTAATGCTAGTACCGTATTGAACAGTGGCACTATCAATGGGCTGAGTAAAGCGAAAGCGCAGGGCAGAGAAGTCGAGGATAGGAAGCTCGTCATTATCTGGAAACATACTGACCATGACGAACTCTTCACTGCTTATTTTTGTGCTGCGTGGTCCTTCGCTGGCTAGAGCAGTGGTGAAACTGAAGTGACCATCAGAAAACTGGAGCGGCCCCTTTTCAGTCAAGATATTGCCTATTTCTACCCGATAGGTTTCACCGGAAATAAGCGCGCTATCGGGGTGTAAAATAATACTGCGGTCATCACTGCCGTCGGCCATGCTAATGCTGACATCAACGACACTGTCATCTGCTGCACGTACTAGCGATACCATGCTGCTATCTAAGCTGCTTGGGTCGCTGACTGCACTAGATAAGCGCAGCACAATCGGTGCTTTTGTTGATACGTTAGTTTGATCGCTATTTGGGTAGCTATAAAAAACTTCTGCGCCACGTTCTGGATAGGTAGTCTTTTGTTCATTACCACATCCAGCGATAGTCACTGCAGAGGCAAGCAGCAGAGCAAGGCGAGTTGTTTGATTTATTGTATTCATGGTAGCTCTCCTAATATTCCATCAGAACTTCAGCGTGAACGAACCGCTGAATACGTGAACATCACCTTTTGCTGTTACGTTTTCTTGGTAAACCAAGTTGGCAGAGTTGGTGCCGGTAAGGGTGAAGTCACGCTCTTTTAGATAGTGGTACTGGTAGCCAAAATCGAGCTGTATTGGCCAAGCTAAAACGGGAGGATTTTTAATTAGCATGCTGCTACCAAGACCAACGATATATTTATCGTTATCTAAGTAGTTAACTTGTTCAGACTCTGTGCTTTTCAACGGCGATTTTTCAAAAGCTAAGCCGCCGGTTAGAGCGAGCATGTCATTTAATTGGTAGCGGGCACCAACTCGTGGCACGACGATGTCGCGAAAGCGTAGGTTTGCTTGATCTTTAACGACGTCGCGCTGTAGCTGTTCATCAAGATCACTCCAGCGTTGCAGCTCGGCAGTGACACCCAGCTGTAGATCACCCATCTGATAGCGTCCACCGGCGCTGATAATTTCCGGCTGATAACCGGAGATGGTGGTGATGGCTAGATCTAAACCAGGCTGGGGCACGGTGCCGGGAATGACCGCGTTAGCATTAACCTTGGTAGCAGATTTGGCATAGCCCTTATAAGCAAGAGCGGCATCAACTTTATCTAACCAGCAAGGCGATTTAGAACAGAAAGTTTCGCCAGCATTCATGCTAATAGAAAAAATTGGCACCATTACAGGTTCGGCAGAAACGTCTAACTCTTCTCGCGAAGTTACCCCGGCCAGGGTGCTATGAGTACGCATATTGGCATCAGCGTGCAGGGTAATGCGTAATGCTGCGCCAATATCAATACCACGCCAGAGATTGGTTCCCGCGCCTAAGTTTACAAATAAGGGTTGCCGGCCATAATTAAAAAACTGCCCTTCATTGGATGTGCCAGATTGAAAGGCCATCATTTCTTTACCAAACTTTTCTACCCCAGCAATAAAGCCAAACCAGATGGGATGGTCATACTTGGTTAAAAAAGATAAATCTTTCTTCATGCCAATCAGCATTTGTTGGGAAGGGGTGTCATCAAGAACATCGCCGCTACGCACCGGCGCATTGATACCGCCATGACTTTCCAGCTCAAGATTCGGCGCTGCATGCAGTAGACCGCCAGTAAGCTCACCACCTTTGGAGCGAGCGAGATAGGCTGGGTTGTAATAGGTGGCAGAAACTTGGTCACTAAACATTGACAGCGCTTGAGCTGAGGCAATGTCCGAAGGCAGGATGCCGAAGGTGGTGGCAGTGTTGCTCATGCCGGCATGGGCTAAGGCACTGCTGGTGGTGATGGCAATAGCCATGGATAGGCGCGCGAATTGTTTCATGGTGACGTCTCCGATTATCTTTGTTTGTTGTTATCCAATCGCTTTGTTCTTGCCGTGGTACATTTTTAAGCCGTTACTGTGCCGCGATTGGCTTGCCGTTATTTACGGCGTGCTCGGGGTAAAAAAACCGCGCCCCGTGGGTGCGCGGTGCTCAAGGCAACGTAATTAACACGTTGCGTGCGTGCTCGTGGGCAACCACTAATGTCGCCCTGCTGCCATGCTGGCTGATGGCTCTGCTTGTTCTTCAAAGTAATAGATACCGATACCCGCACGGCTACGGCCATTGCCATTAATGGTCGGGTTGTTATGGCGGTCATGGCGGCGTAACCAGCGATCGAATTCCACCAAGACTTCGTGGCCGCGCTCGGACACCATTTGCTGCAATGTGTCCAAGCAATCCTGGGGCAAATTGTCGTAACTGACTTTGAGCTGAAAGCGGTTTTTTTCTAATGGAGCGTTGAGGTTGTGGGTAATGGTTTCGGCTAGGTCGCCAACATCGGTGCCGAGGAGCTTCAGAATCTGAGTGGCATCACGGCTGGGGATATAGGCTTTGCTCATCAGAAAAATACGACGTCCTGCATCCATTCTGATGATGCCGGCTTGGCGCAGCTCACCCAGCACTTCCCGTGCGCTCAGGGTGCTGTCGACCTGCTCAACTAGGCTGCTAAAAGAATGCTGTCCTAGCAGCTTTAGTGGCCGTGGCTCGCCCAGCTCAGTTTGATACTCAGACTCACTACACCAGCTAGAGATGATTCGTGCGGCGCGGTGAAAGCTGTTACCGAGGTCCTTGTCGTTCAATGCAGGGATACGTCGTAGGCGCATTACTTCGTTACGCGCCAAACCGGTCACCAATGCAATGCGACTGACGCTTTGTTTGCGTCCAGGGAGAGTGAAGTGCTGGCTGGCTTCTTCGGTAAACACCTGTCGCGCGATCTCATCGAAGGTCGCGTAGGTGATCTTGTTAGCCAAGAGCACTCGAATAACCGGACGTAGTATCCGGGCCAGGGCGAGCAATATGATGTGTGACGTTGATGTATTCATAAGATGGGAAATTAGTCCCAGACTGCAAGGGGGTCAACATGGTACGGACGTACACCCGACGAACGGTATAAGAGCAAAGCATGGGATTGTGCTGAGTTTTTCTTAGGCTTATTGTTATAACTTATTGTTTTATATGTTTAAAAAATAAATGTCTTGCGGTGGAAATGTTTTTTAGCAGGCAGAAAAAAACACGCCCACGAGGACGTGGGCGTTAATTTGGCAGGGGTTTAAAGGTAAAAAAGTGGCTAGATGTCGCCGAGTAGCTGCTCTAGCTCCTCTAACGCTTCGCCGGTGTACACAGCTAAACGCTGCATGCTGGGTAGGGTGTCACGGCAACCGGTATAGCCGAAGTTGAGCGAGTCGGCATAGCTAAGGCAGGTGATATTGAGCGCGCCGCCATGGGTAATTAGCGATACCGGATACATGGCTTCCAGCTTAGCGCCTTCGAAATACAGCGTTTCTCGGGGGCCTGGCACATTAGAAATGGTGATGTTGAATACCGGCCGGCCGCGGCCACCCAAGCCACTGATTAGCTGCAGCATATAAGGCGCCATCAGCAAGGTGGTGTATTGCGTTAAGGTGCTGCGTGGCAGGGCCTGCATGTGTGTCTTGGCTTTTTCTGTGGACGCTTTAATCACCGCTAAACGGCGCAGTGGATCAGCAATATCGGTAGCCAAGGTGGCGATAATAAAGCTGATGGCAGTACCGGTGCCGGCATCATCAGCGGTGCGGATGTTGACAGGGATTCCAGCAGTCAGGGAGTCGCTCGGCAGCGCATTTTGCTCTTTAAGAAAGCGCCGTATGGCGGTGCTGCACAGGTACAAAACAATATCGTTTAGCGACGTATTGGCTTTGTGGGCCAGCTCACGCAAGGCCGACAGACTGTATTGCTGGGTGGCAAAACGGCGCTGTGCAGTGACCCGTTTGTTAAGCACGGAGGTGGGGCCGGCGAAGGGGCCGCTAAGGCCACTCTCGTCTTGGCGTCGAAAAACCTTGCTCAAAGCAGAGGCCAGTTGTGGCGTCGCTTTTATTTGATTTTGCAGTGCCTCAACGGCGCTGGTTTCTGTTGATACCGACTTGCTGATCAGTTTCACCCGCTCGGGGCGTACCGTCCACGGTGGCCGCATATTGCGTGCTTCGGGATCATTGGAAAGCACGCGCTGCATCAGTCGTACCCCACTGATGCCATCGATCAAGGCGTGATGCATCTTTACATAAAGGGCGAAGCGGTTATTTTCCAGCCCTTCGATGATGTGGGCTTCCCACAGTGGCCGAGTAAAGTCCAAAGGATGGCTGTGTAAGCGCGATATCAGGATGCCCAGCTCACGTTCACCACCGGGCTTGGGTAGGGCAGAGTGGCGCACGTGGTAATCCAAATCCATGTCATTGTCGGTTTTCCATGCGGGCGTCAGCAGTCGGCCGAGCTTGCCGGGGTTAAGCAGCTTGTGGTTCCAAGGAGGAGCAAAGTCGCGGCCAGCCTTGAGGCGAGCGACAAAGTCGTGCAAAAAGGTGGGTGTGGCATCGGCAGGCAGGGAGTAAATCTGCAGAGTGCCAACGTGCATCGGCGTATCCTCAGACTCCACTGCTAACCAAGCAGCATCGAGGGTGTTCATTCGCTTCATGGTGATCCCCTGTTAATAGG
>Ga0209075_1000608_pt1 | contig 34951 bp, 26 predicted proteins | sample Stecom2011_FD_187523 | JGI IMG/M metagenome (GOLD analysis project Ga0209075, IMG submission 187523) | Agricultural soil microbial communities from Utah to study Nitrogen management - Steer compost 2011 (SPAdes) (version 2) | ecosystem: Environmental > Terrestrial > Soil > Agricultural land...
TGATGCGTTAGAAAAGGAATAATTGCCCGCTCCGCCATTGAACTACCAAATTCCCAGTTCGCGCCAGTATCGATTAGCATTGCTTCGTGTCCTTGCTCAATCACAATAGCACTGCCTTGATCTACGTCTAAAACGTGTAATCGTACTTCAGTATCACGCCATTGCAGCTCCCAACTAATCAATTGGGTCAAAATCAATACTAACCCGCAACATAGCTTGTAGCGCCAATGCCACGGCCATACCCAACTCAATAGTAAGATACTAAGCACACTCCAAGAACCGGTTAAATGAGTAGGCAGCCACTGCCATTTGGCATCAGCAATGATTTGTAAACTTGGCTCAAACATAGCCAATGGCAAAGCAGCACCGTCAAATAGGAGTTTTGCCGCCGACGGCAGACTCAGCATTAACAATAACATTGCTATCAAAGCCAACGGTAACACCCAAAAGGTCACCACGGGAATAACCAGTAAATTAGTCAGCGGTGCCAATATTGGAAGCCCACCGAACCATAGCGCTGTTAAGGGCCAAAGCGCGAGTGTTAACACCACCTCTAACCGCCATAATGAACGTAAGGATGCCCAACGGCCTTGAATCGGTAACCAACGCCAGTTCATCAATAAAATCGTAGCAACGGCTCCTACCGACAACCAAAACCCGGTTTGCAATGGAGCAAAAGGTTGCACTATGACAACCAAGGCAACAGCCCGTAGCAATACACGGCTTGGCGGTGTGTGAATCCGGTAATATTTATGCCACAGAACCACCGAAAACATCGCAAACGCTCGTATTGTCGAGGTGGCAAATCCAGCTAATGCGGCGTAATACAATGTGGCCACAAGAGCAATTAACATTGCCCAGTACCAACTATTCAATTGCTCTCGTCGCCCACGATGACGCGCACAAAACCTTAGCAACCACTGGGTGGCCCAAATGACGCCGATTGCCACTAAGCTTAAGTGCAGACCTGAAATTGCAATCAAGTGCGCCAGACCTGTGCGCTGATAGAGTTGCCACTGTTCTGGAGAAATTTGCTGTCGCTCACCCACAGTCAATGCTTGTAAGATACCAGCATGCTCAGAGTGACGCAGCAACTGCGACAACTGATTGTATAACTGCTGCCGATAACTCGGTTGCCCGCCAAGCAGCTGGCCGTCACGAATAGAACCTAAGACATGAATTCCCTGCCCAACAAGATAGCGATGGTAAAGAAAACCACCGTCGTTACGCACACCCTGAGGGGCTTTTAAGCGTGCCTGCAACAACCAGACAGTACCTACTTGTGGTGGTTTCAAATCGCCAGGGGGGGCAAACCAACTTAACCGAGCACGGGGTACATACGTCAACAGCTCCTCACCAACTGCCAACAAATCACCTTCAATTCGCCAGAAATTCGGGTAGACTTGCGTTATTGATTGAATGGAAATTTTTACTGGTAGTGTGACGCCATAGTAATCGGATGGAAGCTTAGCCTCTTGATAAAAATAAACATTGATACTTCCCCATGCGATACCGCACAATATGCACCCTATTAGGAGCCGATTCAGGTATAATAGTCTTAATTTTGCGGCAAGAACAACTGCCACATTAAACAGCAAAGCCCACAACAGTAGCTGTTTTGGAGTACTGACAATAAAGGTTAAAGCATAGCCAAATAGTGCTGCGCACAACCACCGATCCATGGACGTTGTACCTGCTTAATAGATTAATTACGTTATGATGGATTAAAGATGCCACGTAAGTTCATTCGACGCATCATGCCGAAGCATGAAGCTGTTAAAAACAGTAAAAGCTTAAAGATTTTTGGGTCCTTGTTGCACGACGCTAACTTGTGGCACTTAAACCGCCGCTCTGCAGCAGGAGCTTTTGCCGTTGGCTTATTTTGTGCATTCATCCCAGTGCCATTTCAAATGGCACTGGCAGCAGCCGCTGCGATTTCGTTTCGCGTCAACTTACCGTTAGCGGTAGCTATGGTATGGATAACAAACCCTATCACCATGCCGGTTATCTTTTATTTTTGTTATGTGCTTGGTACGTGGATTTTAGGGCAGCCTGAACAAACTTTTACGTTTGAACTCAGTTGGCACTGGTTGGGACAAAGTATCACCACCATAGGGCCAGCATTTTTGCTCGGTTGTTTTGTTATGGCTGTCGTCAGTAGTATTGTAGGATATTTTACAATTAGCTTGTTATGGCGCCAAGCTGTCGTGAATGCATGGCGTGAACGCACGCGTCGAATGGTCGAAAAAGCCAAACAACGCGCGCAGCAAGATACCAACACTAATCATTGATGGCTTCGACAATTTCGATGCGCCCTGCTCGCCACGCAGGATAGAGGGTAGCCGCAAAACTCAATACAAAAGCTACGGCGGCCACAATAATCACATCGCGCCATTGCAGCTGTACGGGAATTTGTTCAATAAAATACACATCGCTCGTTAATAACGGCTCGCCACTGAGCCATTGTATCAACCCCATCAAATCTGGTAATCCCCACGTCAGCAACACACCGGCGAGACAGCCGATCAAAATACCAACCACACCATTTTGTAATCCTTGTAAAACGAACACGAGCATAATGTGGCGTGCACGCAAGCCTATGGTTCGGAGGATACCTATATGTCGCTGCTTTTCCTGTACCGTCATTACTAAGGTAGAAATAATATTAAAGCAGGCCACAGCCAGTACTAACACCAGCACTAAGTACATGACTAACCGTACTAATTGGATATCTTGGTACAAATGTCCTTGCGCGCGCATCCAGTGATCCAAGTAAATATAGTCAGCAACCTGTTGACCAATACTGACGGCTACTTGCTGTGCTGCCATGATATCGTTCAACGTTAATTCAATGGCAGTGACACCATCGGACAAACCGACCATATTCCGCGCTGTTGCTAACGTTACGTACGCCAGTTGATGATCGACTTGCCCCCCAAACTCGAAGGTTCCAGCTAACTGCAACCGGATACGTTGGGGTTCACGAAAATCAGAATTTCTCGCCACTAACGTAATAAATTGATCACCCACGCTGAGCTTCAGCTGCTGGGCTAGTTTGACGCCTAGCACGACACCATTGGGGGTAGCAACCAACTTCTTCCAGGTCGCGTCGTCCATATACTCTTTAATAGCTTGCGGCTGCTCAACATCTATGCCATTGACTTGTATGCCGGTAAACTGAGTCCCCTGCTGTACCATCGCTTGAGTACGAATAACCGCACGAGCACTGACCACGTTCGGATGGGCCAAGCTCTGCTCAATTATCCTGTCTGGATCACGCAACTGCTGCTGTACCGCAGTAAACTCGACATGCGGAATTAAGCTAAGAAAACGCTCTTGGAGCACTTTCTCAAAGCCATTCATGACACTGAATCCAGTAATAAACACCATACAACCTAAGGCAATGCCTATCGTTGATGATGCTGAGATGAATGAAATAAATTGGTTACGTTGGCGCCCTTTTCGGAATCGCCGCGCCAATTGCCAAAGCAAATACCACGATGTTGTCACCGCGTACGCTCCTGCGGTGCTAGTTGACCATAATGCAGGGTCATCGTACGCGGTAATTTTGCCGCTAACTCCTGATCGTGAGTAACAATGACGAATGCAGTATTCAGTTCTTCATTCAGTTCGAGTAATAAATCAAAGACCTGCTCAGCTGTGGTATCGTCCAAGTTTCCTGTTGGCTCATCCGCCAAAACCAAACGTGGCTCATTAGCCAGTGCTCGGGCAATCGCAACTCGTTGTCGCTCACCACCAGAGAGCTCCGCAGGACGATGCGTTAAGCGCTGCGCCAACCCTACCCGTGCTAATAATAATTGCGCTCGTGCTTGTGCCTTTGCCACAGATTTACCCGCAATAAGCAGTGGCATTGCCACGTTTTCGAGCGCAGTGAATTCAGGTAAAAGGTGGTGAAACTGATAGATGAAACCTAGTTCACGGTTGCGCCAGTCAGCTAATTGATTACTATTCCATTGATGTATAGCATGCTCTTGATACAACACCTCACCTGTGGTGGGACGATCTAGCCCGCCCATACAATGCAGTAATGTACTTTTGCCGGAGCCGGAACTACCAACAATGGCAAGCATTTCCCCTTCAGTAATGCACAAATTAATATCGTTGAGCACGTCCAAGTAGTGATCACCATCTTGGTAGCGACGCGAGACGTGACGGCATTCCATCAACATGCTTGTGATTCCTTTGAGTTATTCATAACGCAACATTTGTGCCGGCATTACTTGACTGGCTCGCCACGCGGGATATAGTGTTGCCAGCAAGGTCAGAGCCAACGCCACCAATACTATGACGGCAATTTGATCCGGCTGCATTAATACTGGGAGCCCTGCCTGACCGGTAAAGCTAATATCAATCTGTAAGAAGCGCATTATTTCATTGAGATAGCGAGCGCCAATTACCCCTAGTACTAAACCACCAAAACTACCAATTAGTCCACAAGTGCCACCTTGCACCAGAAACATTTCGTAGAGCTGACGTTGTCGTAGCCCCATTGTTTGTAAGATAGCGATATCGGCTTCTTTATCTTGAATCACCATCATCAAGGCAGATACAACATTAAAGGCTGCAACGGCAATGATCAGACTGAGTAATAAACCGACCATCCGCTTTTCCATACGTACCGCATCGAACAATTCGCCGTATCGGTCACGCCAAGTGACAGTACGATAGGAAGCTCCGAGCAGCTGTTGAACTGTCGTTTCAGCAGTGAGTGCTGCAAACGGATCAGCAAAGTAGAATCGTAATTCGGATACATGTTGTTGGGGTAAGCGCAGTAACCGAGCCGCATCTGCACCATGCATCACCAATAAATGATTATCAGCCTCTGACTGCATCGCAACAATCCCGGCCACGGTGAATTGCCGCTGCGCCGGCATCAATCCAAGCGGTGTATAGACACCGCCACCCGCGGCAATAACCCGAATCGTGTCGCCAGGCCAAACGTTCAATTGTTGCGCTAAACTTTGTCCTAACACAACCTGGTAACTCCCTGCTTCTAACGTGGTCAGGCTGCCGTAAACCAAATGCTCTTGTAATGGTGCCCATTGTACCGCTGCATCTGCAACGTCGGGGAATAGACCTTGGATCATAACGGGGCGCAGCTCACTTTGGCTTTGCACCACTGCTGCGCTACTTACTTGAGGCACAATACCGATATTGGTCACTGCGCCAGTGAGATGTTCCGCGAGTGGTTGCCAATTAGCGAGTGTACCATCTGCCGCACTTGACACCGTCAATTGTGGGACAACCCCTAAGATGCGTTGCTTTAGTTGGTGCTCAAAACCGTTCATAACTGAACTAACAATAATGAGCGCAGCAACGCCAATAAGAATTCCCATTAGCGCAATACGATTAATAAAGCGGGTAAAGCGATTCCCGTAACGAGCTCGACTGTATCTCAATCCCAAAAAGAGTGCAGCAGGTTTAAACATGGTGTTCCCTAAAATAAGTAGCGTTGCAAGCATAATGAAAACTCAGCACTGATCCAAGCAGCAACTTAAGTTATACTCCCCCATATTTTTTTGCAGCAGTAGAGATTTTCTGACCCATGACGATTGCGTCTCCTTTTTCGCCACCACAACCAGAGTCGGCATTACATGATATTACTTGGCAAAACCTCGTTGGTAGTAGTATTGCTCTGGCGATTGCTCAGATCATTGAACAGCACCATGGTCCGGTGCTGATCGTTGCTCCAGATACACCAACCGCCCTGCGTCTGGAACAAGAAATCCAATACTTTGCCCAACCGAAACAGCAACCAGTCATGATGCTACCTGATTGGGAAACGCTACCCTACGATAGCTTTTCTCCGCATCATGATATTATTTCGGAACGCTTGCGGGTGTTATCGAGGCTACCGGATCTGACCAAAGGTGGCGTCATCGTATCCCTTAATACACTACTGCAACGCCTTGCCCCTACCGACTATATTGCGGGTCAAAGCATCCAAATCAAAGCAGGTCAGACACTTGATATTCATCGTGTACGACAACGTCTTGAGCGCGCTGGATACCGTCATGTCGCGCAAGTGATGGAACACGGTGAATTTTGTGTGCGTGGGTCACTACTAGACTTATACCCCATGGGGAGCACTCAGCCTTATCGGGTTGATTTTTTTGATGACGAGATCGATTCCATTCGATTATTTGATGCCGATACACAATTATCCACCGGCACTGTAGATGCAATCGATTTGCTGCCAGCCCATGAATTCCCGACCGACCCCACTGCTATTGAACGTTTTAGAGTCAATTACCGCGAGCTGTTTGATGCTTCAAACGATCGGGAATCGGTGTACATGCAGGTCTCCAACCGCCAGTTTCCCGGCGGTATTGAATATTATCTGCCGCTATTTTTTGAATCCACGGCAAGTTTATTTGATTATTTACCAGCAAACACCTTATTAATTACCTTAGGCGATTTACAGGCGCATCTGGACCAGCTTTGGCGCGATATTCAGCAGCGTTATGAACAACGCCGCTATGATATACAACGACCGATTTTAGCGCCCCAGCAACTTTACTTAAGCGTTGATTCTATTCATGGGAATTTTAAAGCACTACCTCGCATCCGCGCCATGGTTCCCGCTGACAAACCACAACCAGGTCCACATCCATTTGCCACAGCAGGAGTCGGCGAAATTGCGGTCAACCATCAGTTAAAAAATCCCTTGGAAAAACTTGCCTCTCGGTTGGCCGAGCGTGATTATCGACGGTTGATATTTATGGTTGAATCAGCCGGTCGACGGGAATCGCTCCGTGAATTACTCACGCCGCTACAGCTGCGGCTCACCGAAGTTAACCATTTATATGACGCAATTGACCAAGATATTGATGTTGCGGTAGCTATCGGCCCAATTGGTAACTCGTTTTTCTTGAGCCAAGAACAATTATTGGTGATTACAGAAACCGAGCTGTTAGGTCAACGCATTGTACAACGGCGGCGCCGCGATCATAAAACGTCAGTCACCACGGAAAATATGGTACGCAATTTAGCTGAATTGCGAATCGGGCAGCCAGTGGTTCACATCGAGCATGGTGTGGGGCGTTATCAAGGGCTGCAAACCTTACCAGCAGGTGGAGTCACGACTGAATTTGTCGCCATTGAATATGCCAACAACAGCAAATTATATGTACCCGTTGCATCATTACATGTGCTCAGCCGTTACAGTGGTGGCGAAGAAGCTGCAGCCCCATTACACAAATTAGGTAACGATCAATGGGACAAAGCGAAACGTAAAGCCGCAGAAAAAATTCGCGACGTTGCCGCTGAGCTGCTGGAGGTTTACGCCCGTCGTGAAGCCAAACCCGGTTACGCATTTACTATCGATGAGGCTGATTATCAGCGCTTTGCTAACAGCTTCCCGTTTGAAGAAACCGAAGATCAGGCCGCTGCGATTGCCGCCGTGCTGCAGGATATGCAAGCTGCCACCGCGATGGATAGACTCGTCTGTGGTGATGTCGGTTTTGGCAAAACGGAAGTTGCTATGCGTGCGGCATTTGTTGCAGTGAACGATAATAAGCAAGTGGCTGTACTCGTGCCGACTACCTTATTAGCGCAACAACACTACGAAAATTTTAAAGACCGCTTTGCCGATTGGCCGATTCGTATCGAAGTGCTTTCGCGTTTTAAAACAGCAAAACAAACCCAGCAAGTTCTTAAGGAATTGCAAGATGGAAAAATTGACCTTGTCATAGGTACGCATAAGTTGCTTGGTGCCGATGTGAAATTCCAAGATCTAGGTTTATTGATTGTGGATGAGGAGCATCGCTTTGGTGTACGGCAAAAAGAAACCATTAAACGGTTACGTGCCGATGTTGATATTTTGACGCTTACAGCAACCCCAATTCCACGAACGTTAAATATGGCAATGCACGGCGTACGTGATCTTTCCATTATTGCCACTCCACCAGCCAAGCGCTTAGCGGTCAAAACTTTCGTACGTGAATACGATGCACTTACCATTCGAGAAGCGGTCTTACGTGAAATACTTCGTGGTGGACAAGTGTACTTCTTGCACAATAACGTCGATACCATCGAGAAAATCGCAGAAGAGCTTGCCGAGTTGGTGCCGGAAGCTCGGATCACTGTTGCTCATGGCCAGATGCGTGAGCGTGAACTCGAGCGCATCATGTCAGATTTTTATCATCAACGCTTTAATGTTTTGGTGTGTACGACCATTATTGAAACAGGTATTGATATACCAACAGCGAATACCATCATTATTGACCGTGCTGATAAATTAGGACTGGCGCAACTGCATCAATTACGTGGTCGGGTGGGTCGCTCCCACCATCAAGCCTATGCGTATTTGCTTACACCGCCTCCTAAAAACATGACCAAAGATGCGTTGAAGCGCCTCGATGCTATTTCGCAACTCGAAGACTTAGGTGCTGGCTTTATGCTCGCGACGCACGACCTCGAGATCCGTGGTGCTGGTGAACTTTTAGGTGATGAACAAAGCGGCCAAATTGAAACCATTGGATTCACCTTATATATGGAAATGCTCGAACAAGCTGTTAAAGCTCTACGCGAAGGTAAAGAGCCAGCATTAGAAGATTTGCTACAAGAGCAAACCGACGTTGACTTACGGATCCCAGCATTACTGCCAGACACTTATATTGCTGATGTGAATACCCGCTTAAGCATCTATAAACGTATTGCAAGTAGTACCAGCCATGATGCACTTGATGAGATTCAAGTCGAATTGATTGACCGTTTTGGACTACTGCCCGAGCCGGTGAAAAACCTTATCCGTGTTGCTGAGATTCGCCAGCGTGCACAGCAACTAGGTATCCGTAAGGTTGACGGTGGTCCACAGGGAATTAACTTTGAATTTTCCAAAGAGACTAAAATTCCGCCGGAATACTTGATTCAACTTATTCAACAAGCACCACAGGATTATCGCATTGATGGTCCAATGCGTTTACGCGTTCTTCGTAAAATTGACGATACTCAAGAACGTCTGAAACTGGTAGAGTCATTACTAGAAGAATTTAGCAGAGGATAACTATGACTGACTGGTTGCGAATTGGAGCGATACTCGTTGTCCTGACACTAAGTGGGCCCTTGATGGCACAGGAATCACCAGCTGACTGGCGCTGGTTTGAAGTGGAAGTTTTAGTGTTTAAACATCACGAGAACAGTGATCTTGAGTCATTTCCTTGGCATGCACCACGGCAATTCAACCCTGCTATCGACTTATTAACGCCGCATTACGCGCCGAATTATTTCGGTTATTTAAATGGGCTACCACTGTGCCCCGAACCGACTGATGATGACTTCAACTTCGTTGTGTTATGTGCGAAGGCAAACGAAATAGACCCCTTTGCCGAACCTTGGTATCAGCCCGAGCACATGTTGAGCCGTTTTCAATCGGCACCACAAACCATCGTCGATGGCCAAGGTGGTGACATCTATACCAGTACTACACCATTTTTAATGGCGCGTGATAACCATTTGTTTAATGGTTTCCGCCAACAATTGGTTCGCCGTGGTGTAGGAGAACCGTTATTGCATTTAAGTTATCGACTCCCGGTATTCACTCGCGATCGCGGGCAAACCATTCGATTATTCGGTGGCCGCAATTACGGCCATGAGTTTCTTACTAGCGGCTACCCGGTGCCGCCGCTCCAAGACGTTGAAGATGCCACCACCGATTTTGGCAAACAACAATTATTTGACGAGTTAAACCAATTATTTGAGCAAATATCAAAGCAGCAATTACAGCTTAGCTATCGCGATCACGGAACTCCTAATCCACCATCCTTATCAGCGACTGACGATGTTGGAAACCTACACCAGCCAGTGTGGGAGCTCGATGGTTTATTGCATATCTATTTAGTGGGAAATTATTTACACATCGATAGTGATCTTGAACTGCGAGTACCGCAAACAGTACGCTTTAACCAACGTGAACTGGCCGGGCAGATTGAACACGCGTTACGGTCAGGGCAAACTACATCACAATTTTTACGTAGTTACCGACTCAACCAGCTGCGCCGTGTGATTAGTCATGAAACCCATTATTTTGATCACCCAAAACTTGGCTTGGTCGTACAAATCCGTCGCACAGATTTATCGGCACGTCGATAATCTTGCAACCTAGAAAATGCCTCATTGAAAAGTTGAATGTTATGAATAATCAGCGAATTACAACAATAACTATCGGAATTCTACTCACTTTCCTCAGCGCCTGTGCACAACTCAATCAACCACCACTATGCGACAGCACCATTACGCCTATTAATAAAATTCAAGGTGCTGCAGCGATATCACCGTTGCTTAATGAGCAACTGACCACACGCGGCATTGTTACTGCCACTTGGCAGGCGCAGAACGAATTACAAGGGTTTTTCATTCGCAGCCCGCAAGCTGATGATGATCAAGATCCCACTACTTCTGAGGGATTATTTATTCACACCGCAGATACTCCTCATACGGTCAATGTTGGTGATTTAGTCTATGTTACTGGCACAGTCGCGGAAACTAACCAAATGACTCAACTTACGGCACTTACGCAGGTTGCGGTATGTCAGCAAAAACAATCATTCGCATATACTGAGGTGCAATTACCGTTCACGCAACAGTCTGACTTAGAAGCCTTGGAAGGCATGCCCATACGTCTCAACCAGCCATTGGTCGTTAATGGCCATTATCGACTAGCGCGCCACGGCCAATTTACCGTGGCCCATGAACGGTTATATACCCCGACCCAACATCTAAAACCGGGGGCTGCAGCCGCCGAGCGCGCTGCACAAAACCAATTAGCGCAGTTAATCATTGATGACAATCTATCGGTAGCCAATCCAACCACCATTGCGCAACGTTTACAGTTAACGGCCTCACAGCCCATACGCAGCGGCGACACTTTGGCGCCACTTACTGGTATCATCAATCAGCAACACGATCATTATCAGCTGCAACCCACCAGTGCGATTGAAATCAGTACGAGCAACCCGCGCCCTACTGCGTTGGAACCACCGGCGACCAACACCATTCGAGTCGCTGCTTTTAATGTCCTGAACTACTTTAACGGTGAAGGCGCTGAAAAAACTTTCCCGACCAAGCGTGGTGCTCGTAACAAACAAGAGTTCACCCGCCAGCATGAAAAAATCATCGCTGCACTCAGTCAGCTAAATGCCGATATTATTGGCCTATTGGAAATCGAAAATGATGGTTATGCCCCACATAGTGCTATTGTGGAGTTAGTGACCGCACTACGTGACGTTACCGGTAAGCCGTGGGACTTCATTAAACCAACTTCGTCTAAATTGGGTTCTGATCAAATCACCAACGGTATTATTTACCGTAGTGATAAAGTCACCCCGCAAGGTGAAGCCGTTACAGTCAACGAATACCCTTTTAATACTCGCAGTCGGCCGCCGCTAATTCAACGCTTCTCACCACACAACACCGTCGAGAATATTGTGGTAGCAGTAAACCATTTCAAATCAAAAGGGAGTTGTCCGAAGAACGCTGCTGACGCTAACGCAGATCGAGGTGATGGCCAAGGGTGTTGGAACCAAGTGCGCGTACAGTCCGCAAAATTATTAGCTGATGCAATCGATGCGCACCCTGACTTACGTCGTTATCCATTACGTGTACTGTTAGGTGACTTTAATGCCTACGCACAGGAAGACCCCATTCAGGTGTTATTAGAGCGCGGCTACTACAATCGAATCGACGCATTTGATACCCAAGCGTACACCTATGTGTTTAATGCTCAAGCTGGCAGCCTGGACCACATTTTGGTTTCCAGCAACCTCGCCCCTCGCGTTGTTTACCAAGCAGTGTGGCATATTAACGCTGATGAACCAAGCGTGATGCAATATCAATATGCGACACCCGATACCCCTTGGTATGCACCAACGCCTTACCGTTCCTCTGATCACGATCCGGTGTATGCCGATATCCAGTTTTAAGCAACTTATAACAAATAGCTTGTCACACTCATGGCCTTTGTTGCATCTTGTTTTATAGCAGATGTAACAAGGGCGCAACAGTGAGTAAGGAAACCTTTGGATTTGGACAAGTAACTGACGTTAGCATTATCCGCGCAGCAAGCAAGGGTTCAAGTCAGGCACAGCATGTCATTTTCGAACGCTATAAAACTGCGGTTCTGCGCACATTAATTGGTATGTGTCATGATCGTGAACTAGCTCGTGATCTTGCCCAAGAGGTGTTCATTCAAGCGTTTCGTAAGCTGCACCAATTGAAGAACCCCCAGCGATTGGGAGCTTGGCTCAAACAACTCACAGTGCGTACTGCGTTGTCGTATTTTCGTAGTCAAACGCCGCCACCGGAGCCTCTTGATGACAACATCGCCACCCTACCCAGTTGGAGCGACCAGGTAGATTGGTTGATACAATTGCGTGATATCAATACCTTAATTAAGCAATTGACCGAGGCAGAGCGGTACTCAGTCTGGTTATATTTGGGTGAAGGTTATAGCCATGAGGAAATTGCCCAACTGACCGGGGAAGCAGCAGCAACTGTTCGTAAACGCTATCAACGTGCATTAGCAAAGTTGCAAGCCCACATAACACAATCACAGGAGCAACTATGACCAATAATGAACGTCATTTGCGCCAACAATGGCAACAATTTGTCGCCCAAGAAGCCGAACAGGTGAGCTTGGAGTTTGATCCTCATATTGCAAATTCAGCAGGGGCATCAATGCCCCGCTTCCACCCGTTATGGTTGAGTGCGGCAGCGGTTGTGCTTGGTGTTGGTATCGTCTGGTGGCTTACCGACGTATCAAATGGTCTCGCGCCTCAGCAAGAATCGTTACTGCTGGCGGACGCTGAACCGCCCGCAGTGCCTATGCTGTTAGCCAGTAATTACACCGTTGATGCATTAGAACGGCGCTTACAGCAGGCGTACCTACACGGCGCAACTGAGTCAGAGCTCACGCAACTTTGGGCACAATATCGTGCCTTAACACAGTAGGAGGTACACTGATGCGTTGGTGTTTAATGACCCTTTTGGTCGCTATAGCAAGCGTTCATACTGACGGCTACAGCCAAGAGTTTGAAGCTCGTGAACATGCTCGGGCAGCGGCTGTTGCCGCTGGTAAAACCTCGACTTCTGCCGCCCCTATTGTGCTACAAGAACCAGCCCGCAGCTATTTTGAGTGGGGTGCGATTGTTTCAGAACAGGGAGAAGTATTAAACGTCCGCCCGGGTAGCGTTGCCGCAATCATGGGATTGCAACCACGGGATCAACTCACTCATGTCAACAACAAGCTCTTTGAACCAGGAAAGTTGGCACAATTCTTAACTCATATTGCTGAATTAGAACATAACCAACAATTTGTGGTAGGTATCATTCGTGACAGCCAAACACTGCAACTGACTGGCACCGTACAAGCGAACGTTATTCCTGGCTGGCGTTTGGAAGTGTTTCATGACTTTGACGAAGCCTCGCTGGCAAATGATAACCAGCAGCAATGTGGACGCTTAAGCGTATTCTTCACGCCACCGGCAGCAGCTGACTTACATCCTGCATTTATCAATAGCGTTGCGGGCGACAATGTTCGTATTCAAAATCCGACGATTAAACTCGCTGCTCAGGAGTATCGCATCGGAGTCCATGAGTTAATTCAAGATCCTAGCGTACGTCGCGGCCGAGGTATTGCGCCAGAAAAGTATTTAACCCTTACCATAGAACCTAATAAAACCTATCATATTGCGGCGAAATTTATCCCAGCGAAACGGTTTAAGTATATCAATGCCGAATATTGGGAACCGGTCGTTTGGAAGGTAACCGAACAAAATTGTCAATTAGACTGATTCGTCATCCAGCTGTCATCTGTACGTGGTACACTATGCGCAGCACGGTAAGTTACCCACTAGGATTATAACAACATGAAATCGCTAACTTTATTTTCACTAACTGCGCTATCTGCCTTGGTTCTCAGTAGCTGTTCTGCGACAGCCCCTTCAGCGACCACAGTTGCGCCACATACCACATCCGCACCCAATATTATTTTTATGATTGGCGATGGTATGGGCTTTGAGTATATCTCGGCCTACCGCTATGCCATGAGTGAATTAGGTCAATCTGAATTAGCTCCTACCCCGTTTGATGATTTACTCGTGGGCGCAGCAACGACCTACCCTGATGACGATACTTGGGTCACTGATTCTGCCGCGGGCGCTACCGCACTTGCAACTGGCGTAAAAAGTTATAATGGTGCGATTGCTCTCGATGCCAACAAGAATCCGCAACAAACATTAATGGAGCTAGCTCGCGAACATGGTTGGGGCACCGGAGCAGTTGCTACGGTCCAAGTAAACCATGCAACACCAGCAAGCTTTTTCACCCACCATCCGTCACGGCGGATGTACAACGAAATCGCCGACAGCTACGCCGCTCAAATCACCAACGGTGGCTGGAGTTATGATGTATTACTCGGCGGCGGCTATAGCTATTTCCACCGCGACGATGTGAACTGGCTGCCGCAACTTACTGAGCAAGGTATGCAGGTGCTCACCCAATTAGAGGAACTGGAAACGGTTACCGATTTACCTGTCCTAGGTTTATTCGCTCCGAAAGCACTGCCATTTGCCATTGATGACCGCCCTGAGCGTCTCGCAGAAATGACGCAGCATGCGCTACGCCTATTAGATAAGCAATCTCAGCAAAACGGCAAACCGTTTGCGCTCATGATTGAAGGCAGTATGATTGATTGGTGTGGCCACGCCAACGATATCGCCTGCGCCATTCACGAGATGGCTGACTTTGCCGCAGCAGTACAGGTTGTACGTGACTATATCGCAACGAATCCTAATACCCTGTTGGTCATTACCGCTGACCATTCCACCGGAGGTTTAACACTTGGCCAAGGTGGTGAGTATGCTTGGCACACAGACAAGGTCATGGGAATTAACAGCTCCATTGAAACCATGGCAACAACGTTAGCGCAACTGCCACGGGAGGAATGGCGTGACTACCTAACGCCAGTACTCAATCTACCGGTCACTGATGAACAATGGCAACGCTTACTCAGTACACAGTTCGATGACTCGGCACAAGGTCGTGAACGTCTGTATCCGATTCACCAAGTGCTTGCGAGTATCATCACCGAGCACACCCGAACTGGTTGGACTACCTCAGGGCATACTGCGGTTGATGTTCCTGTCATGGCCTATGGTCCTGGTGCTGATAAATTCCGTGGCTATATCAACAACATTGATATTGCTAAAGCACTCATCCAACTAGTGCGTTAAGCTATCCAGCCTAACTCCATAGCACGTTGCTGGGCTAACTTCGGCACATCTGTTGCAACGAAGTGTTGGTGCAAAATTTGCACCCCCAGCACGTGATTTACCATTGCATCAAGCTGTACTTTTTCCTCATTTGACGTCGTTCCCAACTCATACCGCTGTAACAACTGTTCCACGTCCGAATAACTTAGCACTCCGGCAGCATTTATCGCCGATTCTGTTAAATAAACCTCCGCCAACTGCCGTATAGCTGCCAACTTTTGCGGATCTGTGTGTGCCGGAGGTGCCATAAAGGCGAACTTTTCGCGTCGATAAAGCGTGTCAGGTAATAGTCCTTTCATCGCTTCGCGCAATACATATTTCTCCCGATTATCCTTAATTCGTAAATGCGGGGGAATAGTAGCTGCATACTCAGCTAAATGGTGATCCAGAAATGCAGGTCGAGCTTCCATAGAGTGAGCCATATCAACACGGTCACCGCCCCACGTGAGGATTTGCCCTTCTAGCATTGTTTTAATCCATACATATTGTGCTTTATCAAGTGGATGGCGCTGGTTGAGCATTGTTCCATCTAACTTATCAGCGATAGCTCGACCCGCATCATAGTCGGCCAGTTGCGCACGATGATGAGGCGCTAATAGCGGTAATGCAATTTCACTGCATGACAACCATGGTTGTAAGCAACTTGGCGTAAATCCAACCTTATCATCCAGCGCTGAACTGCGGTATTCGTTTAGCGCCAGCATGGCACCTCTAAACAGTGCATTGGATGATGCTAGTTGCTGTTGCCACGCCTCCCGCTCTGCATCCGGCAAGTGTGCCAGTCCATGCTTAAACATATCTTGCCGGAAGGAGGGATAGCCAGCAAACAGTTCATCAGAACCTTCACCTGTTAATACCACCTTGTAACCGGACTGCTGAACTTGCTGACTCATCAAGTATTTCGCAACCCCGAGGGTATTATAAATAGTTCGTTCGGTATGCCACAGCGTGGCAACAAAGTTATCGTATAACTCTGGACCGGCTAAGCGCATCACCTGCTGATCAGCACCTGTGGCCTCCGCCATTTCAGTGGCGATGGCGGTCTCATCATAAGATTTAGAATTAAAGCCAATAGTAAAGGCTTTGATTGGTTTCTGAGATACCGCCGACGCCAACCCTAGTATGGCACATGAATCGATACCACCCGATAAATAGCATCCGACCGGTACATCTGCAGTCAAGCGCAATTGCACCGCTTCGAGTAACCGCTCCCGAACTCCATCAATATAATCTTGCTCTGTGACTTGATCGGTATGGTATGACTGGGCTAATGGAAATTCTAAATCCCAATATTTCTCCTCACTAATAGACAACTTGCCCTTAGCACGCGTTACTTTAATCACATGACCTGGCGGGACTTGATGAATACCTTGAAATGCTGTGCTCCCCGGCACCATCACTTGGATCAATTGATGAAATAAACCAGTGCTCGAAAACTCCCGCGGTACTTCTGGATGGGCAAACAAGGTCTTTAATTCAGAACCAAATACTAGACCTGATTCAGTTTGCGCATAATAAAGTGGTTTTACGCCAAACCGATCACGAACCAAGTATAAGGTATCCAAGGCCGCGTCATATAATGCAAATGCAAACTCACCTCTTAACATCGGTAACATCTGCGCCAAGCCGTAGCGTTGATATAAATGTAGCGCTATTTCAGTATCTGACTTACTTCTGAATACTGTCCCTTGTGCGGTTAAATCTGCACGAATACGTTGAAAATCATAAAATTCACCGTTGTGCACCAACATTAACTGTTGGTCATCACTTTTAAAGGGTTGTCGGGCTCGTTGGTTATTGAGATCAATGATTGACAGTCGCGCATGGCTAAATCCTATGCCATGCTCAGGTAACACCTCATAACCAAAATCATCTGGCCCTCGATGAGCCATAATAGCAACCATGTTTACTAATTGTTGCGGCTGTGGCTGTTGATGCGCACAACGATTAAATATTCCTGCTATTCCACACATTAAAAACTCCTGTTGTTACACCACATCAATAACATGTTCAGTCCGCTCAACCATGCAGGTCAGTAACGCCATTCGAATAAATACAGCGCCACGCGCTTGACTGAAATACCAGTTATGCGGGGTATGATCGAGATCGGTTGATAGCTCTTCACCACGAGCCAAGGGATGTAGAATAATGGCGTCCGGCTTCAAGGGTGACGCTGCGGTTAAATGAAATTGCCCACCATAGGTATGAAAGCTGTCGCCTTCCCACGAGATAGCATTGATATAAACTACATCCAATGTTGGCAATACCGCATTGAGTTGATGACTGGTTGAAATAACGAGTCCACGTTGTTCCAGTTCTTCGCGCTGACCTTCGGCAAACAACTCTTGTTCAGACGACTCGTCATGAACGACAACCACCTCGTCTACCACGTGAGCAAACACCGACAAACATTTTAAGAAGCTTCGCACCGTGCGCATTTTATTGGGTACACCAATAACTCCTACACGGATCTTGTTAGATACTGAATTACTTAATAAATCAGATCGCCATTTAAAAATGGCATACAGATCTGCTAGGGCTTGCGTTGGATGCTCATCGGTACCATTACCTGCATTGATAATTGGAATCCGTAAGGAATCCATCATTTCATAGAGTGAGTAATTACAATTATCACGTAATACCACGCAGTCACCGTAGTTATTAAACATTTCTGCTACGTCGGCCAGACCTTCCCCTTTAGCAATCCCAGTCGTCGATCGATCGGTGATCGACATAATGTCGCCACCCAAGCGATGCCAAGCGCTTTCGAATGATAGTCGAGTACGCGTGCTCGGCTCATAAAACGCGCTAATTAAGATCTTGTTTCTCAACGGGGTATGAAATCGTTTCGGATTACTCTCAATTTTTGCAGCTAATCGAAACAGCTGTTTCATGGTCTGTTGATCAAATTGGTCGCCGGACACAATATGCTGATTAGCCAATTGAATAAGATAATCGCCATCTTCTTGAATTGCGCGTAGCAACGCTTTGGGATGCGCATCGCCATATACATCCGGGCGACTACGTTGAAACGAAATGTCAGGCATCGTCATTGTTAATTACCATAGTTGATTAGAAATAATATCGCGCGCCCACAACATGAGTAGGAGCACTGGGCTTATCACTGAGATCAGCAAACAAGCCAAGATTAAAATTGAAAATGCCGTTAGCCCTATCATGAGTCATGCTCCCGTATGTGTTGCCAACGAAACGAAAAATTTGAAGTGCGTAAGCCAACGACACAAATCACCATAGACACTGCGCAAGATGTTAGTGCCGCCACATAGAAACCAACGATAAAATAGCTCAGCAAGCCAATTACGGAGCCACAGGTCATCGCTAGTGCGGCGGTACGGCCACTGAGATTAGGATGGTATAACCCCAACACTATTGGGAAAATTGTGCTGGCCACAAACGCACCAGTGAAATGCAAGAGTGCCGCTAGTGTGGCTACTTGCGGTAGGCACAGCAACCAAGTAAATACACCCAGGCCAGCCAAACAGAATCGGTTAACACAGATCAATTGCTTATCACTGGCCTGCGGCGCAATGAACTGGCAATAAATATCCCGAGTAATTAAATCTGCTGTAGCCGCAAGCAACGAATCTAAGCTTGATGCTAAGGCTGAAAACACGATGATTAACACCAACACAGCACCGAATTTACCTAACACATGCGCTGTGACCATTGGTCCAATCATATCTGCGCTAGGCGGATAAATGCCTAGATATGGTGCCGCCAATGCAATAAAACCTGTCACTATGGGAATTGGTAGCCATAGCAGGCCACTCAAGATAAATGCTTTAAAAGCAACGTCCTTACGGAACGCTAAGGCGCGCGACCACCACACGTTCGAGTGAAAAATCTCTCCCAAGCCAAAAAAGATGTTATTGAAAAGAAACATTAATGCAGCTGGGAATAGCATATCCAACAGGCGCGGATGATGGTGCTGCAGCTCATTATGGATAACATCAAGAGAAACGTTATCGATCAAAAACCAGGCTGTCACAACCACACCAACGATAATCACGATCGTCTGGATAAAATCCGTCGCAATCACCGCGCGTAAGCCGCCAAACAGCGTATACATCACGCAAACCAGCAAAATTATTGACATGCCGGTGTGATAATCAAGCCCGGTTAAGGCTTGTAGCAAAATACCACCAGCCATGCCTAAGCTCACTAGCCAGCCAATCGCATAGATAAGGGAAATAACAATAAATGGCCACCACGCTTGGCGACCGAACCTCAGTCGAATGAAATCACCTGAGGTGTGCCCCTTTGGCATCAACAGCTTAATTCGAGCTGCTAATGGGGCAAACAATATTAAACCAAGTGCGGCGAAAGAGTACCCGACCATTCCCCAGATACCCAGTTGATATGCAAGCTGCGGAGCAACTAAGGTTGTGTTACTAGTGACCCACGTTGCCATAGCAGTAGCACTTGCCAAGCCTAAGCCTACCTGCCGCCCCGCTAGGGCAAAATCATCGTGTGTACGGTTGTTACGACCTAAGTACCAACCATAAACAATCCAAATCACGCCAAAAATTGAAATGATCATCAATCCCAATGACGTGGGAAGTGCGTACGTCATTGACTCAGTCATTGGTTCGATACCGTGTGTGGAAATATAAAATCGTGCCGACTAAGCACACAAATATGGCAGCACCAAACAACAATAAACTTAATGCCAACGAGGTGTCATAGTGTTGCACCGTAACTTTTACTGTATTACTTACCTGAATGGGGCGTTGACGTTCTCCTATCGCGGGGTACTGCGCCACTCGAAAATAATGCTCTCCATCGGTAAAGCCAGACAAGGTCAGTTGTTGGAAGTCTGCAAACCATGGGTATTGATTTGAAATGGTGGTAAAACTAGGGTCAGTGGCGTAGTCAACGATCAATGACAGCTGTGGAGTATGCTCAAGATAAAGGACGAAATAACCTTCACGGCTGTTGTAGTTTATGGCACTTAACGGAGGGATTGCAGGTAGCGTTGCAGCGGGTTCTTCATGCGCAGACGGAGGGCGCGCATACAGCGTGATTAGTAACACCAGAATAATAGTTAAATTAAACCTTGCGCGGTTTGACACAAATCCTCCCGTGATGATTTATTACTAGGCTAACAAGTGAGGAAAATCATTGCAACTTCAGGTATGCTCCTGCAAAGTGAGTGAGAAAGGCTAGCTATGACGTTTTATTATTTATGCAGTATGGGCGCGAACATTGCCCCTGAAATAAATTTTGCCGCAGCACGCGATTATCTCTCGAAGCTCGGACAGGCATATTATTCGCGCGCGTTTTATACCCAACCAGTGGCGATGGATAGCGACAAGGAATTCTTGAATGCGTTATTTGTGCTGACTTCAGAGCTCGACCATGCCTCACTAAAACAACAATTCAATACCATTGAAAAGCAGTTAGGGCGTGATCGAGATGACCCGTTAAGCGCCCAAAAAGATCGTCCAATGGATATTGATATTCTCGGCACGCTCACATCCGAACAAGTCTGGCTTCAAGTCCCTGAGTATTTGCGCAACGCAATTCCCAGTATTCGGCCTATTGCCGAACAATTATTGCAGCGATAAGAGGAGCATATGAGTAATTCGCAGAAAACAGCCTTTATTACCGGTGCTGGACGACGGCTTGGACTTGCGATCAGCCACGCGCTACTCGATGACGGTTACCAGGTCATAGCTCATTATCATTCATCGAGTGATGGTGTTCAGGAACTCGTTAACCGTGGTGCACAGGCTCTACAAGCGAACTTAGCCGATCTCACGCAAGTGCGCCGGCTTATAACACAACTACAGCAAACAACTGAGCGGCTCGACTTGTTAGTTAACAATGCTTCCTGTTTTTTTGACAATCAGCAAGTAGCGGAGTCAGATGAGCACCTGGTTGCTGTCTTCAACGTGCATACCCTAGCTCCTTATTTAATCATTAACGAGCTGAGTCCTAAGCTCGCTAAACATCAGGGAAATGTTATTAATATCACAGACATATATGTAGATAGCCCTAATCCAAACTATGTTGCTTATTGTGCAGCAAAAGCAGGCTTGGCCAATTTAACCCAGAGTTTCGCAAAAAAATTAGCCCCAGCTGTTCGCGTAAACGCAATTCAACCGGGGCCAATTTTATTTTTACCGGAGCACGGTTCAGATTACCGCCAACACGTGCTAAACGAAACACCGTTACAGCTTGAAGGCGGTTTAGAGCCGGTTATTCATGCACTTCGCTTCCTCCGCGATAACGCTTTTATAACCGGCGAGGCCATCAAAGTCGATGGCGGCCGCTCACTCATGATTTAATGAGCAATCATTTGACGCAGTACATAGTGAAGGATGCCTCCGCTCCGGTAATAGTTGAGCTCATTACTCGTGTCGATACGGCACTTCACATTGAACTCAACCTTCGAACCATCAGCACGGTGAGCTTCTACACGCAGAATTTGGCCTGGTTGTAGAGCATCAGTGATCCCTAGGATGTTGATCTGCTCATCACCCACAAGACCATGGGTATGAGCTCCTTCACCATTGATAAATTGCAATGGCAGCACGCCCATTCCCACCAAGTTTGAACGGTGAATCCGCTCAAAACTTTCCGCAATCACAGCTTTGATACCAAGCAAGTTAGCACCCTTAGCAGCCCAGTCACGGCTTGAGCCGGTACCATATTCCTTACCTGCAAAGACCACCAACGGTGTATTAGATTCTTGGTACAGCATGGCGGCGTCGTAAATTGACATCTCCTGACCTGATGGGATATGACGTGTGTACCCACCTTCTACACCATCTAGCATTAAGTTTTTGATACGAATGTTGGCAAAAGTGCCGCGCATCATCACTTCATGGTTACCACGACGTGAGCCATACGAGTTGAAGTCGGCAACTGCAACACCGTGACTTTGCAAGTATTTCCCTGCTGGTGAGTCAGGTTTGATGGAACCTGCTGGAGAAATATGGTCGGTGGTGATCGAATCACCGAAGATAGCTAATACCCGAGCACCAACCACATCACCAAGAGCTGCAATGGGCTTTTCAATATCTACAAAGTATGGCGGGTTCTTCACATAGGTTGAGTCATCGCGCCAATCATAGGTTTTCCCATCACCGACCGGAATTGCTTGCCAGTGTTCATCACCACTAAACACTTCGCTGTATTCCTTACTGAACATAGCGCCATCGACCATACGTACTGCATCAGCAATCTCTTGGCTGGTCGGCCAAATTTCGGATAGATAAACTGGCTTGCCGTCAGCATCATGTCCCAAGGGTTCTTTACTTAAATCAACACGGGTGGTCCCCGCTAAGGCAAAGGCTACCACTAAAGGTGGTGATGCCAACCAATTAGCTTTCACTTCTTGGTGGATACGGCCTTCAAAGTTACGGTTACCTGACAACACCGAACTAACGCTTAAATTGCCCTCACGAATCGCCTGACTAATTGGCTCTGGTAAGGGTCCTGAGTTACCAATACAAGTCGTACATCCGTAGCCAACCAAATGGAAACCCAGTTGTTCAAGGTACGGCGTTAATCCGGCTTTTGCCAGATAATCAGTCACTACTTTAGAACCTGGAGCAAGCGATGATTTGACCCAAGGTTTACGCTGCAACCCACGTTCTACCGCCTTTTTCGCTACTAAACCGGCAGCCATCATAACGCTTGGATTCGAGGTGTTGGTGCATGAGGTAATTGCCGCAATCACCACATCACCATGTCCTAAAGTGTAATCTGTACCAGCCACAGGAATTCGAATATCTTTCTCGGCACCTTGACCGGAGCTATCCATAAAGAGGTCAAAAGCTGCACCAAGTTGCGGTAAATCCACCCGATCTTGGGGGCGCTTCGGCCCTGCCAATGACGCTGACACTGTACTTAAATCAAGTTCTAGGGAATCGGTAAAGACTGGTTCTTGACCCGGTTCACGCCATAACCCTTGTGCTTTGGCGTAAGCTTCAGCTAGCGCTATAGTTCCTTCGTCACGGCCAGTTAAGCGCAAGTAACGCATGGTTTCTTGATCAATCGGAAAGAAGCCACAGGTTGCGCCATATTCTGGTGACATGTTGCCAATGGTCGCACGGTCAGCCAGTGGTAAATGATCAAGACCTGGACCATAGAATTCCACGAACTTGCCCACCACACCGTGTTTACGGAGCATTTCGGTCACGGTCAACACTAGGTCGGTCGCGGTCACCCCTTCACGTAGTTTGCCGACCAAACGGAAGCCAACCACCTCGGGGATTAACATGGAAACCGGTTGACCTAACATAGCCGCCTCTGCCTCGATACCGCCGACCCCCCAACCAAGCACACCCAAACCATTGATCATGGTGGTATGGGAGTCCGTCCCAACGAGCGTGTCTGGCATCACATAGGTACGCCCATTCACCTTTTGAGTCCATGCAACTTTCGCTAAATACTCTAAGTTTACCTGGTGACAGATACCGGTGCCCGGCGGCACCACGCGGAAATTTTTAAATGCTCTTTGTCCCCAACGGAGGAATTGATAGCGTTCATAGTTGCGTTCCATCTCAATCCGAACGTTCTCGGCAAACGCGTCGGGAGAGGCAAACTTATCAACCATTACTGAATGGTCAATCACCAAGTCGACCGCTGATAAGGGGTTAATTTGTTCTGGGTCATGCCCTGCTTTCGCCACTGCATCACGCATCGCCGCTAAGTCAACGACGGCCGGCACACCGGTAAAGTCTTGCATCAACACCCTGGCCGGGCGATATTGAATTTCACGATTTTCAGGGGTTTTCCCTAATGACCTAGCGACCGCTTCAATATCCTGCACTGTAACAGTTTCACCATCTTCATGCCGCAATAGGTTTTCCAGCAGCACTTTCATCGACATTGGCAGCTTGCTGATATCAGCGGTGTTCGCTAATTGCTTAGCTGCTTTAGGTAAACTGTAGTAATGATAGGTTTGGCCATTCACTTCGAGTGTACTTAGGGTATTTAAACTGTCGTTACTCGACATGACATCACTCCTTCTGTTTGATGCATTGCGCACTTATCGCACCTTCTGTTGTTACTATGGATACTCCCCGCTGAAAGATCAACTCAATAGGTAAAACCTTGTACCGATTTTGTGAGCCTTTATAATGCACTCATCATACCAGTGAATCGTTCATGATAAAGGAAAACACATGAGTCAGGTGTTACAAGGTCTACTCAACCTTCTTAAATTAGAAACCATTGAGCAAGGTATCTATCGCGGCCAGAGCCAGGATCTAGGATTTGGCGCTGTATTTGGTGGCCAAGTTATTGGGCAAGCATTATCGGCAGCCAAAGAAACCTTACCAGAAGATCGGAAAGTACATTCGTTACATACTTATTTTTTGCGTCCAGGTGATGCTCATAAACCCATCGTATACAACGTAGAAGCTATTCGCGATGGAAAAAGTTACTCTACGCGCCGAGTGCAAGCGATCCAATTCGGTAAGCCGATTTTCGATATGATTGCATCGTTCCAAATTGACGAATGCGGATTTGAGCATCAAGACCCAATGCCAGAAGTTCCAGGTCCTGATGGGCTAGTATCAGATCTCGATATTTACCGCGAACATGCCGAGTTAATCCCAGCTCATCTCCGACCGAAGTTTATTTGTGAAAAGCCCATCGAGATGCGCTTTGTTACACCATACAACCCGTTTAAGCCAACCATTGATGAGCCGCGGCGCTACGTGTGGCTAAAAGCCAATGGTGCGATGCCTGACGATACGCGAATCCATAAATATTTATTAGCTTATGCGTCGGATTTTAATTTTTTACCCACTGCTTTACAGCCACATGGTTGTAGCTTTGCACAACCACACATGCAAATGGCAACCATTGACCATTCTATGTGGTTCCACAAAGAGTTTCGGATGGATGATTGGCTACTTTATGCTATCGACAGCCCTATTGCGACTGGTGCGAGAGGACTGGTGCGCGGTCAAATCTTTAACCGTGAGGGCGTATTAGTCGCATCAACAATGCAAGAAGGCGTCATTCGCGACCGTTCCAATAAAAACTGATAAAAAAGGGCTGTCATGATATGACAGCCCTTGGTTAACAGTATAACCCTATTAACCTAATGATACGAAGAATCCTGCGATAGCAGCACTCATCAAGTTCGCCAATGTTGCTGCTAATAAAGCTTTTAAGCCTAACCGCGCAATATCATGGCGACGGCTCGGAGCCATCCCACCTAATCCACCGAGCAATATTGCAATGGACGAGAAGTTAGCAAAGCCACATAATGCAAAGGTGATAATGACTTGGCTATGCAGACTCATTTGCTCTTTGTAATTAACGAAGTCTAGAAAAGCGACAAACTCGTTAATCACTAGTTTCTGGCCAATAAAGCTACCCGCTAATTGCGCTTCTTCCCAATTAACACCAACAATATAAGCAACCGGCTGGAACATATAACCAAACAGTTGCTGCAAGGATAGATCAGGGTAACCAAACCAACCACCAACCCAGCCAAACAGACCGTTAATCAAAGCAATTAATGCCACAAACGCAATCAGCATAGCACCCACGTTAATGGCTAATTGTACCCCACTTGAGGCACCAGCAGCGGCGGCGTCGATCACGTTCACTGAGCGCTCTTCAACAATTACATCCTTGTTACCGTCAGCAGTTTTTCCCGCGATAATCTCATCTAAATCTTCGCGCGGTTTTTCAGTTTCTGGAATAATCATTTTGGCCATCAACAAGCCCGCCGGTGCTGCCATGAAGCTCGCTGCGATAAGGTACTTTAACTCAACCCCAACACCCGCATAACCGGCTAATACTGAACCCGACACTGAGGCCATACCCCCTACCATCACCGCAAACAACTCGGAACGCGTCATACTTGCGATAAATGGACGAACCATCATTGGCGCTTCAGTTTGGCCAACGAAAATGTTTGCTGCCGCAGACATAGATTCTGGCCGGCTACTACCGATAATTTTGTGTAGGGTACCGCCTAAAATACGAATGACCCATTTCATAATGCCGAGGTAATACAGCACTGAAATAAGTGATGAGAAAAAGACAATAACGCTGAGCACCTGAATAGCGAAGACAAACCCAAGCTCAGGTGATGCTAAACCACCGAACATGAAGTCAATACCAGCATTTGTGAAGGCAATGACTTTAGAAACACCTGAAGCGACTGAAAATAGAACTTCTTGTCCAAATGGCACATATAAGACAAATGCACCTAAACCAACTTGAAAGCCAAACGCTGCGGCGACAGTGCGCCAACGAATTTGCTTGCGATTGGTTGAACATAGGTAGGCGATAAATAAAATAATGGCAATGCCGAGAAAGCTATTCATAGTTGAGCCGTTTCGTCTTGTTATTATTCTGCCAGTAACTGGCGAATTTTAGATTTGATTAAGTCAATTGCAATTTCGTTTTGGCCACCACGTGTGACCACTAAATCGGCAAACTGTTTTGACGGAAGAATAAATTCGAAGAAAGCAGGACGGACCGTTTCTTCATACTGTTCAGCAACAGATTGTATAGTTCGACCGCGTTCTTCCACATCTCGAATCATTCGCCGTAATAAACAAACATCCAAGGGTGTATCCATAAACACTGAAATATCAAACATTTTTCGAAGTTTAGGATCAGTCAATAACAGGATGCCTTCAACCATGATTACTTTACCCGGATTCACCCGAATGGTTTCGGTTAACCGTGTATGGGTCTTATAACTGTACTGCGGCATTTCAACACTGTGCCCTTGGCGCAGCATTTCTAAATGCCGTACTAACAAGTCATGTTCAAATGCAGACGGATGATCGTAGTTAGTTAATTGGCGCTGTTCAAAACTGAGGTGACTTTGATCACGGTAATAAGAGTCTTCGGCAAGGATCGCAATCCCCTGCCCGCCTAACTCCGCGACCAGTTCTTGATAAACTGTTGATGCAAAAAGGCTTTTCCCTGAAGCTGATGCACCAGCAATAGCAATTATGGTTGTTTTTCCCACGCGTGATTTCTTTCATTTGGCCGATAACGGTGCGCAATTATCGTCGATCAAGCCACTAAATGGAAGCTTTGTTACACCTGTACTATCTTGTTACATAATTTATTACTGTGGCGCTTGGCGTCACAGTTAGGCTTTAATATTATCCGTCGTGTACATTGCGTAAACTAAAGGATGCCTATCATGCAATTAAAAAAATCTCTTGCAGCAGTTGCAATTACTGCGGCATTACTAGTCGGTTGTCAAACCACTCAGACTGCGGCAACAACTTCGGTCATTGCTGCACAGCAATTACCGGCTGTCGATATTCAATATGAAACTTTTACTCTTGATAACGGCTTACGTGTCGTTGTTCACGAAGACCGAAAAGCTCCTATCGTAGCGGTTAACGTCTGGTATGCCGTCGGCTCTAAAGATGAAAAACCAGGCCAAACCGGATTTGCACATTTATTTGAGCATTTGATGTTTAATGGTACCGAAAATTACGACGACGAGTACTTTGGTCCATTTGAACGCGCCGGCGCGACCGACATGAACGGCACGACCAGCAATGACCGTACCAACTATTTCCAGAACGTACCCACCCCAGCGTTGGATATGGCGTTATGGATGGAATCAGACCGTATGGGGCACTTATTAGGTGCGGTAACACAAGAAAAGTTGGATGAACAACGTGGCGTTGTCCAAAACGAAAAACGCCAAGGTCTAGCCCAACCATACGGCCGGGTATTTGAGTTTCTTGCTGAACAAACCTTCCCGAAAGGTCATCCCTATTCATGGTCTGTAATAGGTTCGATGGAAGACCTCGACGCAGCATCATTAGACGATGTTCATCAATGGTTTAATGATTACTATGGTGCTGCAAACGCGGTGGTGGTCCTCGCTGGTGATATTGACGTAGCTACCGCAAAAGAAAAAATGGAAAAGTATTTTGGCCATATTGCGCCAGGCAAGCCATTGCAAAAACTCGAAAGTTGGGTTGCTAAAGGTACAGGTACAAAGCGTGCGACTATGGAAGATAATGTTCCTGCAGCGCGGATATACAAACTCTGGAACACGGCTGAGTTAGGTACTGCTGATTCGACCTACTTGAACTTACTCACTAATATTTTAGCAAATGGTAAAAACTCTCGCTTGTATCAGCGTTTGGTTCACCAAGAGCAAATTGCCAGTATGGTTGCCGGCTTCCAATACGAGCGAGTACTGGCGGGTCAGTTTTTTGTGATTGCTGATGCTAAGCCTGGTGTTGAGCTTGCACAAATCGAAGCTATCATCGATGAGGAATTAGCAAAACTCGTTGCCGATGGCCCTACTGTTGAAGAATTACAGCGCGTTAAGTTTGCTGAAGTTGCTAACTTTGTGCGTGGTGCAGAACGCATCGGTGGATTCGGTGGTAAATCAGATATTCTTGCGGCAGGCATGGTGTATCAAAATGATCCTGGTGCCTACCAAAGAGAATATGACATCTTGCAACATGCCACACCGCAAGATATCCAAGCTGCAGCTCAGCGTTGGCTAACCGACGGCGCCTTTGTCTTGAACGTTGTGCCACAGCCACAGTACACCACAACTGAAATGAAGTCTGACCGTTCTCAGCTCCCCCCAGTTGGCGACTTACCTCAGTTAGATTTGCCGGAGCTAACCACGTTCACGCTCTCGAATGGTCTCACTGTTGCTTTGGCTGAGCGTCACGACGTACCAACCGTCCAAATGAACCTTTCGTTTGATAGCGGTTATGTCGCTGATTTTGGCGGCACCATCGGTACTGCAAGTTTTGCCATGACGATGTTAACTGAAGGTACAACCAATCGTTCGTCACAAGACATTGCCCGGGAACTTGAAACTCTCGGTACCCGTTTATCTGCTGGAGCGGGCATTGATCGCACCAGCATACACATGGACAGCCTCGTCACTAACTTAAATCCAAGTCTGGAGATTTTTGCTGACGTGTTGAAAAACGCAACGTTCCCTGACGACGAAATTGAGCGTAAGCGGAGCACCTGGATCGAAGGCATTAAGAAAGAGAAAGCGACGCCAACCAGTCAAGCATTACGAATTCTGCCAGGGCTCATTTTCGGTGACGATCATGCTTACGGTGTACCACTCACAGGATCAGGTACTGAAGCATCCATTAGTGCCCTAACTCGTGATGATTTGGTAAGTTTCCGTGATACTTGGTTGCGTCCTGATAACGCGCGTTTAGTAATTGTCGGGGCAATTACTGCAGCAGAAATCCAACCGCTGTTGGAAGCTGCACTTGCGGATTGGCAAGCACCCAATACCCCAAAACCAAGTAAACAGATCACGCCTGTAAGCATCACTAAGGAACAACGAGTGTACGTGATTGATCAACCGAATGCACCGCAATCCACTATTTTGGCAGGTCATTTGGCGCCATCAGCATTAGTTGATGAAGCTGATTTGATTGACATCACCAACACTATTCTTGGTGGTAGCTTCACCAGCCGCATCAACATGAATCTACGTGAAGATAAAGGCTGGTCATACGGTGCCCGGACCATTTGGCAGGGTTGGGATCATGCTGGTATGTTCATTGTGCTAGCTCCGGTACAAACCGATAAGACTAAAGAATCGATTGAAGAAATCGTGAAAGAATTATCGCAATATCGTACTGAAAAACCGGCAAGCACCGATGAGCTTGAAAAAGTTCAATCCAACAAAACTGCGAAGCTACCTGGTGCGTATGAAACAAAAGGCGCGTTACTGAATGCGATTGTTCGTACGCTAAATCAAGACAAAGATATGGAGTGGTTAGAAACCTACGCACAACGGGTTCACTCAGTGACTGTTGACGATGTTCACAAGAATGCGCAAACGCTGATTCAACCAGAGTCACTGACCTGGGTAATTATCGGCGATGCAGCAAAAATCGTGGATGAGATTCGTTCGCTCAACTTAGGCGAAGTCATCATGTTGGATAGTGACGGTCAACCGCTACAATAAGCAGGCCAGTTAGCGGATAGAAAGCCACTCATTGAGTGGCTTTTTTGACCTTTTCCATTTTCATTCGGTAACAGGTACACTAGCAAATCTAACATTAACCTATTAAATGGAAGTCGTTATGGAAATGATTAAAACTCGTGCTGCGGTTGCCTGGGCTCCCGGTGAGCCATTAACTATTGAAGAAGTAGATTTAATGCCACCACAAAAAGGCGAGGTCCTTGTTCGTATTGTGGCAACTGGAGTTTGTCATACTGATGCGTACACGCTTTCAGGTGCTGATCCAGAAGGTGTCTTCCCCGCCATTCTTGGCCACGAAGGTGCCGGAGTTGTTGAAGCCGTTGGTGAAGGCGTAACCTCAGTTTCCGTGGGCGACCACGTGATCCCATTGTACACCCCTGAATGTGGTGAATGTAAGTTCTGTACATCAGGTAAGACAAACCTGTGTCAGGCGATTCGTACCACGCAAGGGAAAGGATTAATGCCCGATGGTACAACCCGTTTCTCGAAAGACGGTAAACCTATTTATCACTACATGGGAACCTCGACATTCTCTGAATATACCGTGGTACCAGAAATTGCACTGGCCAAAATAAGCAAAGAAGCACCATTAGAGGAAGTATGCTTACTAGGTTGCGGTGTTACCACCGGTATGGGAGCAGTCATGAATACCGCAAAGGTGCAACCGGGTGATACGGTTGCTGTATTCGGTCTGGGCGGCATTGGTTTATCCGTCATCATCGGCGCCGTAATGGCAAAAGCGAGCCGGATTATCGCCATTGATATTAATGAAGCGAAGTTCGATATTGCGAAAAAGCTCGGTGCAACTGATTGCATTAACCCAAGAGATTACGATAAGCCGATTCAGGACGTCATTATCGAGCTGACTGATGGCGGTGTGGATTACTCATTTGAATGTATCGGTAATGTCAAAGTCATGCGTGCGGCACTTGAATGCTGTCACAAAGGTTGGGGTGAATCAGTCATTATTGGAGTCGCCGCTGCTGGCGAAGAAATTTCAACGCGTCCATTCCAACTCGTTACGGGTCGGGTCTGGCGCGGTAGTGCATTTGGTGGGGTTAAGGGGCGTAGCCAATTACCTGACTACGTACAACGCTATCTCAATGGTGAATTTGAACTCAGCACCTTTATTACCCACACAATGGGCTTAGATGATATCAATGAAGCATTTAAATTAATGGAAGAAGGAAAATCGATTCGTTCGGTGATTCATTATGCTAAATAAAGTGACGGAAACTAAACTGTTCGGCGGTCGCCAAATTCGCTATGAGCATCAATCCCAGGTATTGCATTGCACCATGCAATTTAGCGTTTATTTGCCGCCACAGGCTGAACAGCAGGCTGTACCTGCGCTGTATTGGTTGTCTGGTTTAACCTGTACCGACGAAAATTTCAGTACCAAGGCTGGTGCTCAACGGGTCGCCGCCGAGCTAGGCATAGCACTGGTCATTCCTGACACGAGCCCACGCGGTGATGAGGTTCCAGATGATCCTGAGCAAGCCTATGACTTCGGGCTAGGTGCAGGTTTTTATGTCAACGCTACACAAACACCTTGGTCACAGCATTACCATATGTATGACTATATTGTGCACGAGCTTCGACAATTGGTTGAGCAACACTTACCCCTCAACCAGCGCCGAGCTATTAGTGGTCATTCGATGGGTGGACATGGTGCCTTGGTGATGGCGATACGCAATCCTGAGTTATATACCAGCGTGTCGGCATTTGCGCCAATTTGTCATCCCACTGTTTGTCCATGGGGGCAAAAAGCCTTTACTGGATATCTTGGTGACGACCAAAGTGCATGGCTAGAATACGATGCAACTGAGCTTTTGCTACGTCATCGGCACGCACCACCGATGTTAGTTTCACAAGGTGAAGCCGACAATTTCTTGGCGGAACAATTACGGCCAGATGACCTGATGCAAGCAATTGCCGAAACTGGGGTTCAGGCCACATTTGAACGCCACGAAGGCTATGATCATAGCTATTATTTCATTGCCACCTTTATCGAACAGCATCTGCGATTCCACGCAGACTATTTGCTTAATTGACTGGCAGCCTTAGAATAACTGGTAATTTTTCAAGCTCCTTGCTAACTTAAATACAAGGTTGCTCAGATCGCGGCGACCTAAGTTAATGTTACAAGGAGCTCTTTATGCCACCGCGCCAAGCTGCTGTTGCTATTGCGTTTCTTTACTTGGTATTGGGACTCCTCTGGATTAGCTATTCCGATACACTATTACTAAAACTAGCTAAGGAATCCTACTACCTCAATCAACTACAAACCTACAAAGGTTGGTTCTTTGTCTCTGTCACCGCATTGCTCTTATATGGGTTTGCTTATCGGGCAATGAAGCGAGAACGCCACCTCGTCGAAAATGACCGCTTAACTGGTTTACTCAACCGTTCGATGTTTGAAAGTGAGCTCATCCAAGAAGTTAAGCAAGCAAAAGCAAACCAAGCTCATCTGGCTGTTATTATCTTAAATATTGATGGCTTTAAACAAATTAATAAGCACGCTGGGCTCGAAGCGGGTGATCAATTTTTAATCGATGTAGCTCATATCCTACGTGAATGCTGTAACCACCGTACCTTGATCGCCAGGCTGGGGAATGATGAATTTGCACTGGCCCTACCCGATGCTACTTGGCCGCAGGATATTGAACCTGTGCTTAACCAAATTTTGCAGCGAATCCGCAGCATTAAGGTACACCAAGTACCACTATTACAGTTCAGCGCAAGTGCTGGGATTGCATTATTTCCTCGTGATGGCGAGTACGCCAAAGTGTTAATTGATGCTGCCACCCATGCAATGGATCTCGCTCAGAGCAAAAATATCGGTGGTTATTACCTATTTAACGCAAAAATCAGTGCACGGGCGACGGATCAGGAAAAACTACTCATTGATCTCAAGACTGCCGTTAGTCAGTGCCAGTTTAAACTCGTGTACCAACCACAGTTTTGTACCAAAACGCACCAGATTATCGGAGTTGAGGTATTGGTGCGTTGGGAACATCCTACCCGAGGCTTAGTTTCACCCTGCGAGTTTATTCCACTGGCTGAATCGCACCACTTGATTCACGGTATTACCGACTTTGTAATGCGCCAAGCGATCGAAGAACTAACCGACGCGAATCTGCTTTATCACCATATTCACCGCGTTTCATTTAATATTTCAGCCGCCGATTTCATGCATAAACAACGCTCGCAGCGTTTAGTGAATAACCTCAGTGGACTGGCTGGTGATTGGTCAGTGGTCACCTTAGAGCTAACGGAAAGTACGGCTTTGCTAAATTCAGAAGGGGTCAAACAAGTGCTATCCCCCCTTACTAAACGCGGTGTGCAAGTTGCTTTAGATGACTTTGGCACCGGTTACTCTTCGATTAATACTTTACGCCAACTACCGATAAGTGAAGTGAAAATCGATCGTTCCTTCGTTACAGATATCATGGAGAATCAGCAAGACGCTAAACTGGTGAAAACTATTTTGGCGATGGCGAAAGCACTGAATCTGCGCGTCGTGGCCGAGGGCGTCGAAAACCACGAGCAGGCCGCCTATTTAACTCGTGCTGGATGTGATGGAATCCAAGGGTATTTGTATGCGCGTCCAATGTCGATTGGGCAACTCACAATCTTTATTCAGAATAGACAGCGACCGTCGCTATCCTGATCTGATTTTTACCCTGAGCTTTAGCTTCGTACATTGCTTTATCCGCCGCACGCAAAATAAGTGACGCATCGCGATGAAGCATAGGGTCATAGCAGTGGCAAATTCCCATAGATAAGGTTACCGGCCACTCGTGTTCTGCAAAAGCTTGCACTAAGTTTTCGCGAATACGCTCGAGCACATGCATCGCATCCTTAAGTTCAGCACCATTATGCAAGGTCGCAAATTCATCGCCACCAATACGTGCTACGATATCGTGCGAACGGCAACTCGCCTCAATGACATGTGCGACCTGTTGCAACACGCGATCACCCGTATCATGCCCTAGGTTATCGTTCACCAGCTTAAAGTCATCCAAGTCGATAAAACAGACTGAGAATTGGCGGTCGTGTATTTGCAAGTCTTTAATATTGCGCTCCAATGCTCGCACAAAAGCACGCCGGTTTTTTAATCCAGTGAGGTGGTCGGTCTGAGCCAAGATCCGTTCTTGCTCCAGCTCGCGTCGAATTCTATCTTCCATGATACGGTACTCAGTGGCATCACGAACAAAAGCAATGGCATAGTGTTCGTTCTCAAATTCCACATGACTGAGCATAATTTCAACATATAAAATACTGCCATCTTGCCGCTGTCCGGAAAAACGCAGCCCATTCCCCATCGGTCGATTTTCTCCACACTGAAAAAAGGCTGCGACATGCTTAGCGTGATCACCTCGTGCCGATTCGGGCAATAGGATATCCAAGGGTTGCCCAAGCAATTCCTCAGGCTTTGTGTAGCCGAACATGTCAACGAGCATTTTGTTCACCAACACCAAACGGCTGTGGCGGTTAATGATCAATGCAGCGTCTGGAATGACTTCTATTAATTCAGCAACCGTTCTATCTGTTCTCATGATGCCTTTTTAGTTATAACAACTTGAAATCTTTTAATTGACTAACGATACTGAATCCGAGCCTGATAGAACTTTTGTCGTTAAGTGGCACCGATTACTTGCCCCTCTTGAAAGTAATTCAGTGCAAAAACGGCAGTCAA
>Ga0209075_1000609_pt1 | contig 34918 bp, 30 predicted proteins | sample Stecom2011_FD_187523 | JGI IMG/M metagenome (GOLD analysis project Ga0209075, IMG submission 187523) | Agricultural soil microbial communities from Utah to study Nitrogen management - Steer compost 2011 (SPAdes) (version 2) | ecosystem: Environmental > Terrestrial > Soil > Agricultural land...
ATCTAATGCTTCTGGTGATGGTGGATTATTGATCCAACGGTAAACAGAAAACCCTTTTTCCTTTAAGGCCGCTGTAGGTAAAGAAAAATCAAAACCTTCTCCAGCATATAGGTGCAGAACAACAATGGTTTGACCGTCAAAAGCACCGTCTACTGCTAAGTCATACTGGTTTCCCTCAGCATTTCCATAAGTGTCTGATTTAACCTCTCGAATCTCCTTTACAACTTTATAGGTATCTGTGTTTTCGTCATAAACATTAACACTAACTTCTTCTTTAATGACATTTTGTTTTGCTGCTGTATTGTATTGTGAGTGAATACTTCCCATAATTACCGCTGCAAATAATCCGGATAATAATAGCTTTTTCATAATGATTTGTTTTAGTTTTTACCCTTGTACAACTGACTTTAAAAAGCGTTCATAATTAATTAAGAATATTAACCAAAACGGTCAACGCTATTTAGGGAAGGTCAACTCCACCAATTCATCATTTATAACTCATAGTTCATCTTTATTTTGCCCAATCCTCCCTGTCTAAACTTCTAAATTGAATCGCTTCTGATATATGGTTAGTATTTATTTTTTCTGCTTGTTCTAAATCTGCAATTGTTCTGGCTACTTTTAAAATCCTATCATATGCTCTTGCAGAAAGACCAAGTCTATCCATAGCTTGTTTTAAAATAGCGTTACATGCCTCATCAATATCACAGAACTTTCGTAATTCTTTACTAGACATCTGTGCATTACAATGTGTTTCATCAGCTTCTTTAAAGCGTTCTTCTTGAATTAACCTCGCTTTTACAACTCGTTGTCTAATATCTTTACTTCCTTCATCAGGTTGATGGTATGCTAATTCATCAAAGCTAACGGGTGTTACCTCAACGTGTAAATCGATACGGTCGAGTAGTGGTCCACTTATTTTATTTAAATAGTTCTGTACAATACCAGGAGCGCAAACACAGTCTTTGTCAGGATGGTTGTAATAGCCACAAGGACAAGGATTCATAGCTGCGACAAGCATGAATCCTGCCGGGTACTCTACGGTAAACTTAGCTCTTGAAATTGTAACATACCTATCTTCAATGGGTTGTCTCATTACTTCTAAAACCGAACGTTTGTATTCTGGGAGTTCATCCAAAAATAATACACCATTATGTGCTAAAGAGATTTCACCTGGTTGTGGATATCCGCCTCCTCCAACTAATGCAACATCCGAAATAGTGTGATGTGGCTTTCTGAAAGGTCTTTCTGTTATTAAACCAGCACCAACACTCACTTTACCTGCTACTGAATGAATTTTAGTAGTCTCTAAAGATTCATTTATGCTCATTGGAGGAAGAATTGTGGGTAGGCGCTTTGCTAACATTGATTTCCCTGCTCCTGGTGGGCCAATTAAAACAACATTGTGTCCACCTGATGCAGCAATCTCAAAAGCCCTCTTGATGTTTTGTTGACCCTTAACATCTCTAAAGTCTACGGTAAATTCGTCTAGTTTATTGTAGAATTCTTGGCGAATATCAATTTTTGTGGGTTCAAGTCCTGTTCCATTGTTTAAAAACTGAACAACTTCATTTATTGTAGAAGCTCCATAAACATCAATCCCATCTACAATTGCTGCTTCTCGCACATTCTTAAGAGGTAATATAATTCCTTTGAAACCTTCTTCTTTTGCTTTTAGCGCGATTGGCAAAACTCCTTTCATTGGTTGTAATCCTCCGTCAAGAGATAGTTCTCCGAGTAATATATAGTCTGCAAGCGAATCCGTATTAATTTGTCCACTTGCAGCCATAATTCCAATGCCAATAGGAAGATCAAAAGTCGAACCTTCCTTGCGAATGTCTGCAGGAGCCATGTTTACTGTGACTTCCTTCATAGGGTATTTGTAACCGTTGTTAGACAATGCGGCTTTAATTCTTTGTTGACTTTCTTTTACGGCACTGTCGGGTAATCCAACTAAAATAAAACTGACTCCTTTATCGATGTTTACTTCGATAGTGATTGTGGTGGCTTCAATGCCGAAAACGGCGCTGCCAAATGATTTAACTAACATTTTGATTTAGGTTTTTAAGTTATTCTATTATTAAGATAATGAAATAAATGAAATACAAATAATAATTATTGAAATTCTTTAAAAGTCTTATCGTTGAAGATAAGCGATTTAACATTTAAACAGTTTTATTATATTTATGAAACTAAAAGTATTAAAATGGGATATTATACAACAATAAATGGGAAAAAGTACGATGCTGAATTGTTAGAACTGGCAAAAGAATTGACTGAAGGAGCTGGAGATGGTAGATTATCAAAATCAGATGCTGAAAAGTTATACAGTAAAGTTAATGATGCGAATTCTTATACTGATATAGAAAAAGACACAATAGCATACATTCGAAAAAACTTTAAATGGACAGATCTTGCTGATGAATGGTTTAGAACTGAAATCAGGAAGTGGGCTGGCACTAAATAATCAGTACTGATAAATTAAGAAGAACGTTTAGGGATTTGCAATTTTAGAGATTGCGTTCAATATAATCAATTAAGCTATGAATAACCTTAATGTGAATTTCTTGAGCACGGTCTGCATATTCAGCGTAAGGAGCTCGAATTTCAATATCGCATAAACTTGCCATTTTCCCTCCGTCCTTTCCTGTTAAACCAATAACAGTCATACCTTTTGCTTTGGCTGCCTCAATGGCATTAATTACGTTACGAGAGTTTCCGCTTGTAGAAATAGCTAAAAGAACGTCGCCTCTACGACCAACTCCTTCTATGTAGCGTGAAAAAATATATTCATATCCATAATCATTGGCAACACAAGAGATGTGAGAAGGGTCTGAAATAGATATTGCACCTATTGCTGGACGATCATTTCTATATCGACCGGTTAATTCTTCTGCAAAATGCATAGCATCACACATTGAACCTCCATTTCCGCAACTGATAACCTTTCCTTCTGATTGAAAGCTTGATACAAGCATTTTTCCAGCTGAAACGATCTTCTGAATGTTCGCAGGAGTATTGAATTCTTGCAAAATTGATAACGCTTCGTTAAATTGGTCTGTTATTTGCTTCATGGATTATTGATATAAAAACTCAAATTTAAAAAATTAAACAGAAACAACTCAGGATTTGAACCATTTTATTATATTTGGGAACCCGATTTGAAAACTGTGCTAAACTTAACATGATGAAAAAAATTTTACTATTTGCAATTACAAGCTTTTTTATTTTTGGAGCAAAACATTCATTTGCCCAAAATAATGCAAAAGAAGAGAATTGTTTTACGAGGTATGAAAATGCTTTTAAAGAGCGTGGTTCCTACACAATTTCGGATAACATTTATAGAAATGTTATGATTTCCTTCTTCGAAGGAGATGAGGTTTACTGTATTAGAGGTAAGGTTCGAGTGGAAAATGGATATGTTAGTGCAATCTTCTATTATTATGATGATAATACGGAGGAGTTATATGATAAAAAATTCCACAACTTAAATAATGAACCGCCAACCATAACTAATGGTATCTCAGAGATGATAGTTAATGCGGACCGAGAGAGATTTAGAGTGGTGTTTATTGATAAACTAAAGCCGAAAAGAAAGTCATTGCAACAAATGAGTATTCCAGACGATCTCTAGAAAATATTATCTAAAAAACAAAAAAGCAACCATTGGTTGCTTTTTTGTTTTATTAAGTACTCTGAATTAATGCAGTTGCACATAAACAACTTTCTTTGTTTCGAAAAACTCCTCATCATAATAATCTGAAATGACATGTGATTCATGAAAGGTTTGAATTGTACTCATTTCTTCGGTTAAATCTCCTCCTTTTAAATATAAAATACCATTAGGCAAAGCATTTTTGTGTTGCTTGTTTAGTCTCTTTCGAACCCATGAAATGAACACAGGCATTTTTGTAACAGCACGGCTAATAATGAAATCATATTTATCTTTGAGTTCTTCTGCACGAATATGGCTACAACGAACGTTTTTTAATTCTAGAGCCTCAGTAACTGCTTCAACAACCTTTATTTTCTTACCTATAGAATCAACTAAATGAAATTTGCATTCTGGAAATAGAATAGCTAAAGGAATACCTGGAAAACCTCCTCCTGTTCCAACATCTAAAATAGTTGTACCTGGATTGAAACGAATGATTTTGGCTATTGCTAAGGAGTGAAGAACGTGACGTTCGTAAAAATGATCCATGTCTTTTCTACTAATCACATTGATTTGCTCATTCCATTCTTGGTAAAGTGGACCTAATTGTTCAAATTTTTTAATTTGATCATCGGTTAACTTAGTAAAATATTTTTTTATAATATCCATAGTGCAAAAATAGTATAATCCAGCACTTGAAGTAAAGGATTCGCCATTAAAAAAAACGATAAATAGTGTTTGGAGATAACGATTTATTTATACGTTTGTATTAAGAATGAGCAATTATTTAAAGTACGGTAAGAGGAGTTGAGAATAAGCTAAATATTGTCTTTGGTCTTTTTCATTAAGTTAGCAAGAGCTTCTCTGGCGCGAAATAGTTGAGCTTTAACTGTACCTAGCGGTAAGTCCATTTCATCAACAATCTCTTCGTAAGTCAGCTCTTCAAAGTATCTCTTAATAATTAACTCTCTATATCTAGGCTTTAACTTATCGACTACGTCACGCATTGCTTTTACTTTCTGTTGCTGAATAAAAACTTCTTCAGGGTCTAAATGTCCACCATCAACTTCTATTCCTACACTTTCTCCGTTTTCATTAGTATAGGCGTGGTCCATTGAAATCAAAGAAATTCTTTTTTTGCGGATGTGATCAATACAATTGTTTGAAGCAATTTTAAACAACCATGTGCTAAAGGCATAGTTTGGTGTATACTGATCGATGCGGTTAAAAGCCTTGCCAAATGCTTCAATGGTTAAATCTTCAGCGTCGTCAGTGTTTTTAATCATTTTCAGTAGCATGTAGTATACAGGCTCTTTGTAGCGCTTCATTAATTCTGCAAAAGCTGCTTGATCACCGACCTTAGCTCTGTCTACAATGATTAAATCTTTTTTTCCTTTCTCTGATAGGCTATCTCCTATTTCCATTTTGCTGCTGTTGATTGCTCCGTAGTGTAATATATAATTGGTGTGAAAACCGCATAAAATAAATCCCAAAATAAAATTCCCATTATCAACGATTTTTGATCTAACTTCTTTAATGATAATCCCAAAATAAGCCATTTTGAAATGATTAAAAAGGATATTGCTCCTAAAGAAATCCAACACATCCAACTATTAACAATCAAAGAAACTAAAGTTATGTATAACAAAATGAGTGATAGAGGATATATTCCTAACAACAGTTTCTTGAAAAGTGGATAGCGCCCTGATGTAGTATAGTGTCTAGACTTTTGAGAAATCCAATCTTTCAATGTTTTTTCACTGTCGGAATAGCAAAAACTATCAGGAGAAAGAGAAATTGTGTAGTTTTTCTTTTTCGCAACCTCTTGAATAAATAAATCATCGTCTCCAGATTGTATAGAGTAGTGTGATTTAAATCCACTGTTGTTCATGAAGACTTCTTTCGTGTATCCAAGATTTCTTCCAACGCCCATGTAGGGTATACCAGCTTTTGCAAATGAAAGATAATTTAAAGCAATGAATGTTGTGTCAAGGCGTATAATCTTATTTAAAAACCCTTTTGTACTGCGATGTGGTGCGTACCCTAAAACAATACTTTTTTTAGGGGTGAATTTACTTGACATTAATTTTAGCCATTGGTTTGAGTTAGGTTTACAATCAGCGTCTGTAAATAATAAATGTTCGTACTGTGCTCCCTTAATTCCAATTGTTAATGGTAGTTTTTTTCCAAACGCTAAGTGGTGATTTTTTTCAAGATTTATAATCTTGAGGTGTGGATACCTTTCTTTAAAAGCTTTTAAAATATATTCTGTATTGTCAACTGATTGGTGATTAACAACAATAACTTCAAAGGTCTTATAGTCCTGTTCTAAAATGAAAGGAAGGAATTCAAACAAATTGTCTTCTTCGTTTCTAGCTGCAATTATTATACTTACTGGTTTCTGAATATCCTCAGTTTCTTTCTCACGATGAAATGCTATTCGGATATAGAAGAAAAACAACCAAAATAATTGGATAAATGCCAATCCTAAAAATATAATTGTAAATATGAATTGTGGTAAGTCTGTAGTGTCTGGAAAAAAGTTCATATACATAGTTTTTTACAAATATGGCACACTTGTTTAAATACAATTATCTTTGTGGTTTTATTTTTCAACATTGTTATGCACTTCGAATTATTACATCGCGATAAAAACTCTCAAGCAAGAGCCGGAAAACTTTATACAGACCATGGGGAGATTGAGACTCCTATTTTTATGCCTGTTGGAACCGCTGGAACGGTTAAGGGTGTTCATCAGCATGAAATTGAGAATGAGATAAAAGCTCAAATCATTTTAGGGAATACATATCATCTTTTTTTACGCCCAGGTACAGAGGTGATTGAAGCAGCTGGTGGGTTACATAAGTTTATTAACTACAATCGCCCATTGTTGACGGATAGCGGTGGGTATCAAGTATACTCATTGTCTGGAAGTCGTAAAATAACTGAAGAAGGTGTTAAGTTCCAGTCGCATATTGATGGTTCTTATCACTTTTTTACTCCTGAAAGAGCAATTGATATTCAGCGTTCTATTGGTGCTGATATAATTATGGCTTTTGATGAGTGTACACCTTATCCTTGTGATTATCAGTATGCAAAGCGTTCAATGAAAATGACCCACCGTTGGCTGGATAGATGTTTTGTGCAAATGAATAAAACGGAGTCTAAGTATGGTTATAGTCAGACTTTGTTTCCGATAGTTCAAGGGAGTGTGTATAAAGATTTGAGGCAAGAATCTGCTAAATATATTGCTGATACTGATTCGCTAGGGAATGCTATTGGAGGGTTGTCAGTGGGTGAGCCTGCTGAAGATCTTTATGCAATGACTGAGGTTGTTTGTGAAATTCTGCCTCAAGAAAAACCTAGGTATTTAATGGGGGTTGGAACACCTATTAATTTGTTGGAATGTATTGCCCTAGGAATAGATATGTTTGATTGTGTAATGCCAACGCGTAATGCAAGACATGGGTTGATATACACAAGTGAAGGGACGATTAATATTAAAAATAAAAAGTGGGAAATGGACTTTTCTCCTCTTGACCCCAACGGGACCTCCTCTGTTGACCACTTATACTCTAAGTCATACTTGCGTCATCTGATAAAGACTAAAGAAACTTTGGGAATACAAATTGCGTCAATTCATAATTTAGCATTTTATTTGTGGTTGATAAAAGAGGCGAGAATTAGAATAATCGATGGTACATTTACAGAGTGGAAAAATAATATGGTTAAAAAATTAGATCAAAGATTGTAAATACGCGTATGCTGAAAATTATAGATCGATATATTATAAAAAAATATCTAGTTACCTTCTTCTTTATGCTGGGGGTAATCATGATTCTTGCTATGGTCTTTGATTTAGCAGAGAGGCTAGGAGAATTCATTGAGAAAAAAGCACCCGTTAAGGCTATTATATTCGACTACTACCTTAATTTTATTGTGTATTTTGGAAATTTATTTTCTCCTCTGATTGTGTTTGTTGCTGTGATTTGGTTTACGGCTAAAATGGCTCAGAACTCTGAGATTATACCAATGTTAAATAGCGGGCGTCCTTTTAGAAGGATTCTACGACCGTATATGATTGGTGCAACTATTTTGATGCTTATTTCACTTGGACTTAATCATATTCTACTACCAGAATCAAATAAAGTGCGTTTAAAATTTGAGGAGGATTATTATAGAAATATTCGAACTGTTGCAGATTATTTTGCTGAATTTCCAGGTAAAAAAGTAGTGTATTTTGATTCCTATCGGTCAGACTTAGATAGGGCTTTAGGGTTTGTAATGGAAAATAGAAATGAGAACAATGAACTGGTTTCTATCCTAAAAGCTAATCAAGTAATCAATTCAGATAGTACAGATAATTGGCGATTAACAGATTATCACATTCGTTATATAGGTAATCCGCATGATGAATTAGTGTTTTCAACAACAAGTGGAAGGTATTTGGATACGGTTTTTCCTTTTAAGCTGAGTGAGATGGCACAAAGAGCAACAGTTGTTCAAACATTAGGGTATACAGAGTTAAAAGAATTTATTCAGAAAGAAAAAGATAAAGGATCTGCGAATGTGGCTTTTTATGAAATAGAACTTTATCAACGTACTTCTTTCCCGTTTGCAACTTATGTTCTTACGCTTATTGGAATGTCCGTTTCTTCAAGGAAATCCAGAGGAGGAGTTGGAGTAAATATCGCAGTAGGATTACTCTTAGCGTTCATCTATATCTTTGCGATGAAAGTAACATCCGTAGCAGCGGAAAATGTTGGGTTCCCTAGTATGGTTGCTGTATGGATTCCTAACATAATTTTCGCTGTACTTGGACTTATACTCTATAGGTTAGCACCTAAGTAAATTACGGATTACGACTAAAAAAAACATTGCGCCCCAGTACAACTGCGTCGCAATATTTTTTTCGTTAACGATTAATAATTATTCAGCAATGACTTCTGTAACTTCAGGGATGTGCTGTTTTAATATTTGCTCAATCCCTCCTTTTAAGGTGTTAGTTGCTGATGGACAGCCATTACAAGCTCCTTTTAATACAACGGTTACTACACCGTCTTTATAGTTTCTGAATTCTATTGCTCCACCATCTCCTTCTACTGCTGGTTTTACATATTGATCAAGTAGCCCCTTAATCGCATCATCAAACTCTGAAGGTGTATAGTTAGAAGTGTCAATGGTTTTGTCTTCTACAGCTTCTGGAATTCTCTCTTCTGGAATTTTAGTAATCACTTGCTTTCCTTCGGCAATGTAATTTCTAATGTAATCACGTAATTCTGTAAGAACGTAATCCCATGCTAACGTATCGTCTTTTGTTATAGAAACAAAGTTGTTTGCAAAATAAACTCCTTTTACAAATGGGAAGTTAAAAAGCTCATCTGCTAAAGGTGAGAAGCCTTTTGTTTCTTGTTGTGTTTTGAATTCTGCTGTTGCTGAAGGGTCAATTAAATAATTGTTGGCAACGAACTTCATTGTGTTTGGATTCGGTGTCATTTCAGCATATATTGTTACGGGTATCTTCGACATAATCTTATTTTTTTTACAAAGTTAAGAAGGAATAAGCGAATAAAGGAGTATTTCAGCTAAAGAATCGTTCCTTTTCCGTTTTAGTTAATTACAAGTTAAACTTTTATAAATTCAGCTTTATTTCTTATTTTTGTACCGTGAAACAATATGTTCGAATATACTTGTTAGGACTTATAGCGCTTTTTTTTATTAGCACTACGGGGATAACTGTGTATAAACACTATTGTAGTCACGGAGGTGAGTTTTATGGAGTCTTCATAGATGTGAGTCACGATTGTGAACCTGAAGAAGATGTTGAAAAGGCTCATGCTTGTTGTACAACTGGATCTGGTGATGCCGACTTCGAGTTTACTTTTACTGAGGAGTGCTGTACAAGCGACGTGGATTTTTATCAAATCGATTCAGATCTTATCCAACAAAATGTAGAAGTTGATTTTGTAAAGGTTTTTACATCTTCTCATACGTTTGAAGTAACTCTGTCATTCCCGAAGTATAAGAAGGTTATTGCTTCGAATAAAGCTCCGCCCGTCTTGTCGACAAACGAGCGTTTGTCCCTGTTTCAAATGTATTTGATTTAGAATTTGTTTTTTGGTGACATTGTAGAGTAAAACTATAATGTCTTTAATATGTCGAACTTTATATTCGAGTATTTATAAATCAATAACAAAATAGTCAAATACAATCAAAATGAGATATATATTATTCTTTTTAATAATAATTATTAGTTGGAGTTCCTTTGGGCAAAAGATAAGCCTTCAAGGGACGATTAATAGTTATATAGATGGCAAGAACACTTCCCCCTTGTTTGGAGCAGAAGTGTTTTTGAAAAACGCAAAAATAGGTGATATCACTGATGAGAAAGGAAGTTTCTCAATCAGAACAGATGCAGAGTTGCCTGATACTTTAATTATACGCTATTCAGGATACCATTCTGATTCATTGGTTATTAATGAGTGGGAAGAAAACAACTACCGCATCACACTGTATCCTCAGTTTGTTTCTGATGAGGTAATTATCAAAGCTAGAAGGGAAAACTCTAGCATTATGCGTCTAGACCCAAGAAACGTGGAAAATTTAAGTCAAGGTGAATTGAGAAAAGCTGCCTGTTGTAACTTATCTGAGTCCTTTGAAACCAATGCAACTGTTGATGTAAGTTTGGCAGATGGAGTCTCAGGGTCTAAACGAATCCAAATGATGGGGCTAAATGGAAGGTATACTCAGCTTCAGTTTGAGAACATACCGTTCATGCATAATCTTGACCAAGCGTTTGGTTTGTCATCTGTTCCTGGAACGTGGATTCAATCTATTCAGATTACTAAAGGTGCTGGAACAGTGACGAACGGTTATGAGTCTATGGCAGGGTTGATTAACCTTGAATATATGAAGCCTGATAATATCGAAAGACTTTTTGTAAATGGTTATGGAAGTATTCAAGGACGTGGAGAGTTAAATATTCATGGAGGAAAAGAACTTAATAATAAGTGGAGTACGGCTTGGTTTGTTCACGGAGCATCAGTTTTTCAAGAAAACGACAGAAATAAGGATGGGTTTAGAGATGTGCCTCTTGGTGACATTTTAATTGCGATGAACCGTTGGAAGTACTCAGCAGAGCTGTTTAGGGCTCAGATTGGAGTTAAGATAAGCCATACGGATCAGCAAGGTGGGCAAATAGGATATAATCGTTATGAAAATCAAGCAAGCCAAGGACTATATGGCGTAGGAATAAGAAATACAAATGCTGAGGTGTTTGGGAAAACAGGGTTTTTGTTTGAAAAAGACATTTTTAGTTCAGTCGGAGTGGTTTATTACGCTAAGTATAATGAGTTAAATACTGTTTTTGGAAATCGTACATTGAATGCTGTTGAAAAAAGAGGGTATGTTAATGCAATGCATGAAACAATTCTCGGAAATACTAATCACAAATTGAAGTCGGGATTGAGCTTTGTGTATGATGATTTGGAGCAAACAATGGATGATAGGTTGCCTAACGATACTACAGTACGTCAATTCGATAGAACAGAAATTGTTCCAGGCGTGTTTTCAGAATATACCTACACTGGCTCTAGGTCGATTGTTGTTTTGGGAGCTCGTGCAGATTATCATAATTTATACGCATGGCAATTTACACCTCGTGCAAATTATAAACTCAGTCTAACAGAGAAAATGGATATTCGATTAACTGCGGGTAGAGGGTTTAGGGTTTCGAATTATGTAACTGATAATTTATCTTTAATGGCGACAAACTTGCCTTGGTATGTTGATAACGATATTCAACCAGAGGTCTCATGGAATTTTGGGGGAAGTTGGATGTGGGATTTTAAGTTGTTTGACCGAAAAGCAACATGGACAGCAGATCTTTATCATACTCTTTTTGAAAACCAGTTGGTTGTAGATAGAGATGAGTCTAGTGATTATATCCGTATGGGTAACCTTGATGGCTCCTCCTTTTCAAATGTTTTTCAAACAGATTTTAAGTTTGAGCCATTAAAAAGATTTGAAATAAAGGCAGCATATAAGTTTTTAGATGTTCGTGCAACAACAGGAGGTCAGCTTGAAACTGTTTTGATGGTGCCTAAGCATAGGGGGTTTGTAAATTTCGCTTATGAATCAAGAAATCACAGATGGGCCTATGATTTAACACTTTCAGTCTTTGGTGCTCAACGTTTAGCTAAAGTGAAACGGCCGGATGGAACATTTACAGAAGATAATATGAGTGAGGTTGTTCCTATGCTTTCGGGTCAAATTACTCACAGATTTAAGTATTTTGAACTCTATTTAGGAGGAGAAAATATGTTGGATTATCGATTAAATGATCCGATAATTGATGCTTCTAATCCTTTTGGAGAGAATTTTGATGCTACGCGTGTGTATTCATCTATTTATGGTGTGAATGTATATGCAGGATTTAGAGTTAGTTTAAATAAAAAATAATAAGATATGAAAATGAGATTAATGTTGATGGTGGCTTTTCTGTTCGTTATGTCAGGGTATGTAAAAGCACAAAAAAACAAGCCGAAAAAAAGAGTCGTTTTTATTCAAACCAATGCTCAGTGTGGGGATTGTAAAGAAAGGATAGAAGGAGTGTTGAATTTTAAGTCAGGAATTATTTATTCAGATTTGAATATGGATGACAAGAAAGTAGAGATAAAATATAACTCGAAAAGAATATCATTAGCAGAAATTAAGACGATAATTTCTGAAATAGGATATGATGCAGATGAGGTAAAGGCTGTTGAATCAGCACAAAGCAAACTGCCAGGATGTTGTCAGCCAGGAGGACATGATTAAAATTGAGGGGATAAAATATTGAAGAGAATAATAAGTAATTAACAATCAAATTCAATTTGTGAAAAAAATTAGCTTAATAATACAAGTTTTAAGAAATAATTAAGCTATCTTTGCGCCCAAATTGAACATTTAAAGGACAGGATAATGTCGGAAATCAAAGGACAAGTTTTACAGGTTATTGGGCCTGTGGTTGATGTAAGCTTCGAAAAAGGAGTCGAGCTTCCAAATATTTACGATGCGCTTTATGTGCCAAAAGAAGATGGGTCTAGAGTAGTTCTAGAAGTTCAGTCTCACGTTGGTGAAAATGCGGTGCGAACAATATCAATGGATACCACTGATGGTTTTACTCGTGGAATGGAAGTGATCTCTACAGGAGATTCAATTCAAATGCCAGTGGGTGAGCAAGTGAAAGGGCGTTTATTCAACGTTGTTGGTGATGCAATTGATGGGTTGGAAGAGACAGATCGTACAGTTGGTATGTCAATCCATAGAGACGCTCCTAAGTTTGAGGACCTATCTACTTCTTCTGAAGTTCTTTTCACAGGGATTAAAGTTATTGACTTGGTTGAGCCTTATTCAAAAGGAGGTAAAATTGGTCTTTTCGGTGGTGCCGGTGTTGGTAAAACTGTTTTGATTCAAGAGTTGATTAACAATATTGCAAAAGCATATGAAGGACTTTCAGTTTTTGCAGGTGTTGGTGAGCGTACTCGTGAAGGGAATGACTTGCTTCGTGAAATGCTTGAGTCAGGAATTATTTGCTACGGTGAAGAGTTCATGAAATCAATGGAAGAAGGGAAGTGGGATTTGTCGAAAGTTGATAAGAATGAATTGAAAGAGTCTAAGGCTGCTTTCGTATATGGACAAATGAATGAGCCTCCAGGTGCACGTGCACGTGTTGCTTTGTCAGGACTTACTTTGGCTGAATACTTCAGGGATGGAGATGGTGAAGGTGCTGGTAGAGATATCTTATTCTTCGTTGATAATATATTTAGATTTACACAAGCAGGTTCTGAAGTGTCAGCACTTCTTGGACGTATGCCATCAGCGGTAGGTTACCAACCAACATTGGCTACAGAGATGGGGGCGATGCAAGAGCGTATTACTTCTACTAAGAATGGATCGATTACTTCTGTTCAAGCAGTATATGTACCTGCGGATGACTTAACTGACCCTGCGCCAGCAAATACATTTGCTCACTTGGATGCAACAACAGTATTGTCAAGAAAGATTGCTGAGCAAGGAATTTACCCTGCAGTGGATCCATTAGATTCTACTTCTCGTATTCTTTCAGCAGCTATTTTAGGTGATGAACACTATAATTGTGCACGTAGAGTACAATCTACTTTACAACGTTATAAAGAGCTTCAAGATATTATTGCAATTCTAGGAATGGATGAGCTTTCTGAAGAAGATAAATTAGTAGTTCACCGTGCACGTCGTGTACAGCGTTTCTTATCTCAGCCTTTCCACGTTGCTGAACAGTTTACTGGATTGAAAGGTGTTTTAGTAGATATTCAAGATACAATCAAAGGATTTAATATGATCTTAGATGGTGAGTTAGATAAGTATCCAGAGGCTGCTTTTAACTTAAAAGGTGATATTAGTGAAGTGATTGCAGCTGGTGAGAAAATGCTTGCTGAAGTTTAAAATTTTGTAACTATGAAGTTAGAGATAATTACTCCTGAGAAGAAAATGTTCGAAGGCGAAGCAGATGCTGTTCAATTCCCAGGGATTGACGGGTCTTTTCAAGTGCTTAAAGGACACGCTCCTATTATTTCAGCCCTTACAGATGGGAGGATAAAAGTAGATTTAGTGAGCGGAGATACAGATTACGATGAGTTCTCAGGTTCGTTTGAAACGGATTCAACAAACTCAAAAGTGATTCGTTTATCAATTAAAGGAGGAGTGATGGAAATGCAGAATGATAAAATTATTGTTCTTGCAGACTAATAAAATAATAAATTAAGAAAAAGGGAGTTGTATATAGCAATTCCCTTTTTCTGTTAAACAACGTTAAGGATATTCGTTTTTATAGGGAGAAATTCTTTTTGTTATTGTAAATTCGTCGACTGATAAATATAATGAGTCTGTTAAATCAAATAAACCTTAAGAAATGCCCCGAGCATATTGCCGTCATAATGGATGGGAATGGTCGGTGGGCACAACAGCACGGAGAAGTGCGGTTGTTTGGACATTCAACGGGTGTTGAAGCTGTGCGTGAGGTGTTGAAAGCCTGCGTTGATCTTGGTGTGAGGTACCTAACACTTTATGCTTTTTCAACTGAAAATTGGAATAGACCAAAAGAAGAGGTGGATGGATTAATGAATTTAATGGTTGAAACTATTTCTAATGAAATCTCAGAACTTAACGACAACAATATTAGGTTGAGAAGTATTGGTGATAGTTCTAGATTGCCTGATGCATGTAGATTAGAGTTAGGTAAGGCTATGGAGGAAACAAAATCTAACGATTCTTTAGATTTAATCCTTGCGCTTAATTATAGTGCTCGTTGGGAGATTGTTGATGCTGCTAAGAAAATCGCTGCTAAAATTGAGTCTGGAGACCTAAAGTCTGCAGAGATAGATGATGCTGTTTTTGCAAATGAACTGTGCTTAAATGATGTGCCGGATCCCGAGTTATTGATCAGGACTTCAGGTGAAGTTAGAATTAGTAACTTCATGCTTTGGCAAATTGCATACTCTGAATTATATTTCACAGATAAGCTTTGGCCGGACTTCAAGAGAGAAGATTTATACGAAGCTATTATTGACTATCAAAATAGAGAAAGACGTTTCGGTCAAGTATCAGAACAATTGAATAATTAATATGAAACAATTAACGATCGTACTTTTAACTCTTGTTTTTACCCACTTTACTTTTGGGCAAACAATTGATTATACAAACCCAAAAGAGTATGAAGTAGGACCTATAACTATTAATGGTGCTGATAATTTCGACCATCAAGCAATTAAGCTGATTTCAGGTATTCGTCAAGGAAGTAAGATTTCAATACCTGGTGAGGAAATTACAAAAGCCATAAAGAACTTATGGAACGAAGAGTTGTTTTCTGATGTTCAAATACGACTAGAGAAAACGCTTGGTGATGTAGCGTATTTGTCAATTAATTTAAAGCCAAGACCAAAATTATCACGCTTTAAATTTGTTGGTGCAAAGAAAAAAGATGCTGATAAAATCCGTGAGGAAATTAAACTCTTTTCAGGAAAAAACATTACAGAAAACCTTATTTTTAATACGCGTGCAAAAGTTATAGGTTTTTATAGAGAGAAAGGATATTATAATGTTAAAGTTGATATTAGCCGTGTGAATGATTCCTTAATGAATAATTCAGAGATTTTCATTATCAATATAGATAAGGGAAAGCCTGTAAGGATTGAGGAAATTAACTTTTATGGGGCTGAATCTGTTAAGCCAGGTAAGCTGCGCCGTAAAATGAAAGATACTAAACAAAAAGCATTTTGGCGCTTTTTCAAGCGTTCTAAGTTTACTGAATCTGCATATAAAAGAGATTTAAAATTAATGATGCAGGAGTTTAAAGAAATCGGATTGCGTGACGCGGCAATTGTAAAAGACTCTGTGTATAGAAAAGATGATAGAAACCTGATTATTGATATTCATGTGAATGAAGGGGAAAAATATTATTTTGGAAATATTACTTGGGTAGGAAACTCTAAGTACACTTCTGGATATCTAGATACTGTCCTTGGAATAAAATACGGAGATTTATACAATAAAACACTTTTGGATACTCGACTATTCCAAAGTATGGATGGAAGAGATATTACTTCTTTGTACATGGATAGAGGACATTTGTTCTTCCAAGCAACTCCAGTTGAGGTAAGTGTAGAGAATCATCATATTGATTATGAAATACGTCTAATTGAAGGGAAAGAAGCACGAATTAAAGACATCATCATTAAAGGTAACTTTAAAACAAATGACTATGTTATTAGACGTGAAATTAGAACCCGTCCAGGAGATTTATTTAATAGAAATGATATTATTCGTACTCAACGTGAGTTGGCTCAGTTAGGCTACTTTGATGAACAGGCGTTTGAAATTAATCCATTACCAAATCCAGCAGATGGTACGGTAGATATCGAATATGTTGTAACAGAGAAATCTTCAGATCAAATTGAACTTTCAGGTGGTTACGGTGCAGGAAGAATTATTGGAACATTAGGACTGACCTTTAACAACTTCTCGATTCAAAATATGTTTAATAAGCAAGCTTGGCAACCTTTGCCCACGGGTGACGGACAGACATTCTCTATTCGTGCACAAACGAATGGAAAGTATTATCAAGCTTATAATCTTTCTTTTACAGAGCCTTGGTTAGGAGGGAAAAAACCAAATGCGTTTTCTGTATGGTTAAATCATTCACAATTCGGTAATAACTTTAACCGTACGAGTGATGAGTATAGAGGAGTTTCAATTACAGGTGCCGGAGTAGGTTTACAAAGAAGAAAGAAAATTCCAGACGATTATTTTAGTGCGTACTATGAGTTTTCATATAACTACTATGATGTTACTGATTACGGAGATGTATTCGAATTTGACAATGGATTCTCTAATAATATTGCACTGCAGTATGTGTTGTCAAGAAACTCTATTGATGCTCCAATATACCCAAGGAGTGGTTCTAGGATTTCATTTACTGCAAAAGGAACTTTGCCTTACTCACAGTTTGATGGAGTTTCTGATTACAGTGTTCTTGATGAGCAAGCTAGAAATAAATATGCTGAGTACTTTAAGTTAAAATTAACGGGTGAATGGTATTTACCATTAACACCAGATAAAAAATTAATCTTAATGCCTAAGATTGGTTTTGGATTTATGGGAAGCTATTCTGCAAATAAGGGATTGTCTCCGTTTGAGCGTTTCTATTTAGGAGGAAATGCCTTAACTGGTGTTCAGCGTTTAGATGGGCGTGAATTAATTTCTCTACGTGGATATGAAGAGCAAGAGATATCTTCAAGTTTAGGTGATCCTATTATTACGCGTTATACTTTAGAGCTTAGATACCCTATTTCTTTAAATCCTTCAGCTACTTTCTTTGTACTGGCTTTTGCTGAAGCGGGTAATACTTATACTGGTTTTGATAATTTCAATCCATTCAACGTTAAACGTAGTTTAGGAGGTGGTGTTAGGGTATTCTTACCAATGTTCGGAATGCTAGGGTTTGACTATGGATGGGGCTTTGATGTATTAGATTCACACAGTAAAGGTTATGCTGGAGGTAATGATATTTCTCGAATGGGAGGTAAACCAATTGGTGCTTTCCAATTTATTATTGGTGCGAATTTAGGAGATTTATAATATTTTTGTTTAAATGTTGTTATCTACTATGGTAAAAGCGAATAGATATATTTTATAATTCAATAGACATGAAAAATATAATTTTTTTAATAATTGTTTTCTTTGGTACGGCATTTGCGACGGTAGCTCAGAAATACGCTTACATCGATTCAGATTTCATTCTAGAAAGTATGCCTGAATACAGTGATGCTAAAGCAGAGTTAGATAAATATGCAAACAGATGGCAAAAAGAGATAGACGAAAGGTATAAACAAATCAAAAAAAGAAAAGATGAGTTTATGAGAGTTGAAGCAATTCTTCCAGCTGAAGAGCGTGAAAAACGTCAAGAAGAAATTAAAACAATGGAATCAGAGGCTCTAGAGATGCAACAGTTAAGGTTCGGAGTAAGTGGAGATTTGTTTGCTAAACGACGTGAACTTATAGAGCCTATTCAGGATAAAGTTTTTGAGGCTTTGGGTAAAGTCGCAAGCAATAGAAATTATGCCTTTGTTTTTGATAAGGCAAACCAATCTAATCTTATATTTGCTGATCCGAAATTAGATATCAGTAAAATGGTGCTAAGAGAAATGGGAATAACAACCCGATAATTTTAAATAGATAATAAACAGAAAACAGAATCATGAAAAAATTAATGTTAATATTATTAATAGCAGTTACAACTATAGGGACTTCTGCTTACAGTCAAACTTCAATTGCGCACGTAAATACTCAGAAAGTATTAGATACTATGCCTTCGAGAATAAACGCGATGAAAGAACTGGAGAACTTTGAAAGAAGAGCAGTTAAGGAATTGCAAGAAACTCAGCAGAAACTTCAAGGGGATTATGGTAAGCTTCAACAAGAAAAGTCTACAATGAGCCCTACTGCTTATAAGTTTGAAGAAGAACGTTTGATGAAAAAATCACAAGAGTTTCAAACACGTCAACAAGAATTAGATCAACAAATTCAAATTCTAAGTCAAGAATTGAATGCACCAATTTTGGAAACGGTTCAGAAAGCTGTTGAGAAAGTTTGTAAGCAAGAGAAAATCAGTTATGTAATTGACGAATCTTCATTGTTATATAGTGGGGGTAGAGATATTACTGATTTAATTGTTAAAGAGGTATTGGTTATGGAAAAGGCAGCAGCTGCTGCTGCACCAAAAGAAGGTAACTAGAAATAAATATTTTATATCTTTAATAAAGCCGTTATGTTTCCATAACGGCTTTTTTGTATCTTTGAATATGAAAAACATCTCTCCAATAGGCTTTTTTGACTCGGGATATGGTGGTCTGACAGTTTTGAAAGAGGTTCAGCGTGTTCTTCCACAATATGATTATTTGTATTTGGGAGACAATGCAAGAGCACCCTATGGAACAAAGTCCGCGGAAAAAGTTTATGAATATACATGGGAATGCGTACAAACTTTATTTGATAAAGGATGCGAGCTGGTAGTTCTTGCATGTAACACAGCCTCTGCTAAAGCATTGAGAAGAATACAGCAGAATGATTTGATTAACTATCCAGGTAGAAGAGTTTTAGGTGTGATTAGACCAAGTGCCGAAATCGTTGGGGATTATAGTAATACTAATCAAATTGTTGTACTCGGAACAGAAGGAACAATTGCTTCCAATACATACATCGATGAGTTTAATTTTTTAAGTCCACAAACCAAAGTGCATCAATTCGCTTGCCCTTTATGGGTTTCTTTGATAGAAAACAGAAAGCACGAGAGTCCAGAAGGTAAAGAATTTATTCTAAAAGACTTGATGCAAATAACGAGTTCTTTTTCTGAAGCAGATGTTATTTTGTTAGGATGTACACATTACCCAATTCTACAAAAGTTTATAGAAGATAATGTTCCTCAAAGTGTTCAGGTAATCAGTCAAGGAGAAATCGTTGCGGTTTCCTTAAAGTCTTACCTAAGCAGACATACCTGGATGGAGACAAAACTTTCAAAATATGGTACTTCTTTATACTTAACGACTGGCAATTCGATGGAGTTTGAAGATTTAGCTTCGAGTATATTAGAAATAAAAGTAAATGTTGAACAAATTAAGATTTGATAATGGCGCTAATAAAAGAATGTAGAGGAAAATTACCTAGTTTTGGTAAAAACTGTTGGTTCGCAGACAATGCTACTATTGTTGGAAATGTTAAGATGGGACAAGATTGTTCTGTTTGGTTCTCAGCAGTTATACGTGGAGATGTTAATAGTATTGAGTTTGGTGATAATTGTAATGTTCAGGATGGTGCGGTAATTCATTGCACTTATGAGAAAACGAAAACAATTATTGGTAATAATGTTTCTATTGGACATAACGCTATAGTGCATGGTTGTACTATAGAAGATAATGTTCTTGTTGGTATGGGGGCAATCGTAATGGACAATGTTCGGGTAGATAGTAATGTGCTTATTGCTGCCGGAGCTGTAGTTTTAGAAGGAATGCACCTTGAGTCTAATAGTATATATGCGGGGGTTCCAGCAAAGAGGGTAAAGAAGTTGTCTTCTGATAAATTTGAAGGAGAGGTGATAAGGATTGCAAAGAATTATGGTATGTATGCAAGCTGGTTCTCTCAAGATAATGATTAGACTTGTATATTTAATTTGCACTTTCACTTTTAACATATTTTATTAAACAAGTTTGCTTACTATGTTTGTTTAAAAGAATTCTGTAATTGTGAATACATTTTTATAGATTGTTAAATTTTCTAAATGAAATTTTTCTATATTTACACTTTTTGAATAAATAGGTAAGAATAAATAAATTAAACTTATGATACGAAAACTCTACTTTTTGTTTTTAAGCATCACCTTATCAGTTGGTACATCTTTTGGCCAGGCTGGTAATGGTACAATTAAAGGGTCTGTAATAGATGATTCTAATGAGCCCATCCCTTTTGTTAAGATTGTCTTATATCAAGGGGGGATAATTAAAGGAGGAACAGAGTCGGATTTTGACGGAAAGTTTGAGTTTCCTTCGATTACTTCAGGTACTTATGATGTGGAGTTCCGTTCTCAAGAACATCAAGCGATGAAAATTGAAGATGTTTCTGTTTCTGCAGAGAGAATTACTTTCTTAGATAGAACTAAGTTGACGAAACCAGATGACGTTCTAGAACTGGAGGAGGTAATGATTGTTGCTTATAAAGTGCCGCTTATTAATAAGGATGGTGGGGCACAAGGTCAAACTGTAACTAGAGAAGATATCTCAAAGCTTCCTGTTCGTTCTGCTTCTGGAGTTGCCGCAACTGTAGGAGGGGTTAATGAGTCTGAAGGTTCTGGAGAAATAAGTGTAAGGGGGTCTCGTGAAGGAGCTTCTTACTATTATATAGATGGTATTAAAGTACGTGGATCTTCAAATCTTCCAAAATCTGCACTTGAAGAAGTTCAGGTTATAACAGGTGGTGTGCCAGCAAACTACGGTGATGCAACAGGAGGTATTATTTCGATTACTACTCGTGGGCCTTCAGCTCAGTATTTTGGGAGTATTGAGGCGGTTACTTCAGGTTTTTACTTTCACGGTAAAGATGAGTTAGGGTATGATAGTAAAGTCATAGGTTTAGATCAATTCGGGTACAATCTTGTAGAGGGAATGATTTCTGGTCCTTTATTAATGAAAAAAGATTCTACGGGTAAAAAATCAGAGCCATTGTTAGGATTCTTGCTTTCAGCTTCTTTTAATGATCAAGCAGATTACCGTCCTTTTGCAGGTGGTGCGTGGAGAATCACAAAAGAAGCTAGACAATCCTTAATTGATAATCCATTAAGACCATCATCTGATGGTGAAGGGTATTTTGCGAATTCAAACTTCTTAAGAGAAAGTGATTTTGAAAAGACAAACTACAGAATGAACTCTAGAAGAACAACAATGACAGCGTCTGCTAAAATTGATGTGAATACTGGACCAACTGTTAACCTTTCTTTTGGTGGGTCTATGAACTATAATGGTGGTAAGCTTTATGATTATGCTAACTCGTTATATAATTTCGAAAACTTCGGTAATAGAAATATTTTAGACTGGAGAGTTTATGGTCGTTTTAGACAAAGTTTTAGAAATGACACCGAAGGTTCTAGTTCAAAGGTTAAAAGCTTCTACTATAACTTGATGGTTGACTACTCTAAGTCTAATGATAAATATTTTGATGAAAATCACGAGTACAATATCTTTAACTATGGACATGTTGGATACTTTAATACTACAAGAAGACCTACATATGGATTTAATGCTGCTAATGACAGTTTAATCCATAATGGATTTGAATCTGTTGTTGTAGACTTCACTCCATCTGATATAAATCCATCACTTTCTGCTATTACTTCTCAGTACTACGCATTGAATACAGATCCAATGGGTAATTACCAAAATTTAGACCAGATTAATAAAAATGGTGCTTTAAGAAACGGTGATAGACCTGCGAGTGTATATGGTATATGGGGTAGTTTAGGTACTCCTTATGAGCGTTATTTTAAATCAGAAAACGAACAATTACGTATTACAGGTTCGGCATCTATTGTTATAGGTGGGCACAATATTTCTTTGGGAGTTGAGTATGAACAAAGATGGGACCGTGGTTGGGGTGCAGGTAATTTCTTTACGAATTCAGGAGAAGGTCCTGTTGGTATTTGGGGAGTTGCTCGTCAATATATGAACTATCATATTCAAGAGTTAGATGTTAATTCACCTTCTTATGATTACTATGGAACATACCCACGTGTTACTTATGAGCGTTTAAATACCGGTTATGCTGCAAATGCAGGTAACGGTGAGTATGGTGGAGCTGTGCACAGTGATGAACAGTATTTCTTTGATTATAACTTTAGAAAAGCATTAGGTCTTGACCCTGCTGGAACTGATTTTGTAGAAATTGATGAATATGATCCAAGTATGTTCAGTCTTGATATGTTCTCTCCAGATGAGTTGTTTAATCAAGGACGTAGTTTTATTTCTTACTATGGATATGACCACACAGGAGAAAGAGTAAACGGAACAACTGACATTAATTCTTATTTTAATGATACAGATGAGAATGGTAACTATAAGAGATTTGTAGGTGCATTCCAACCAACTTATGTGTCAGGTTATATTATGGATAAATTCTCTTTTGATGATATTGTATTTAACGTAGGGGTTCGTGTTGACGTTTTTGATGCGAATCAGCCAGTTCTTAAAGATCCACATTTATTCTATAACGCCCGTTCTGTCTCAGAAGCAAGAGCTTTAAAGAATCAAGATCCAAATTCTTATTCTTGGGTAAATATTCCTGAAAGTATGGAGGATGATTATGTTGTTTATGTAAATAATGTTGAAAACCCTTCTCAAATTAACGGTTTTAGAAAAGGTGAAGATTGGTTTGATGCTAACGGTACGATTACTCAAGACCCTTCAACATTACAAGGTAGTGCTGGTATAGCTCCATGGTTATTAAATCCTGGACAGTCAACACCAACTGCAGATGCATTTGAAGACTATAAGGTTGCAATTAATGTAATGCCACGTATTGCATTCTCATTCCCTATATCGGATGAAGCTAGCTTCTTTGCTAACTATGACATTTTAACAAGAAGACCTAGTTCAGGATTAAGATTTGACCCTATTGATTATCAATTTGTGACAGCACGTAGTAACAACATTATTAATAATGCAAACTTGCGTCCTGAGAAAACAATTGACTACTCTTTTGGTTTCCAACAAGTATTGACACGTACATCTTCTTTGAAGTTGAGTGCGTTCTACCGTGAACAAAGAGATCAAGTTCAAATCCGTAATATATTCGAGGCTTATCCATCAACTTATAAAACTTATGGTAACCGTGACTTTGGTACAGTAAAAGGACTTACAGTTGAATATGACTTAAGAAGAACAGGTAACTTACGTATGACAGCAAACTATACATTGCAATTTGCTGAGGGTACTGGTTCTGATGCGAATTCATCATTGTCTTTTGTTAACTCGAATCAACCAGATATGCGTACAGTTTATCCTTTCTCATATGACCAAAGACATGCTTTCGCTTTTACAGTGGATTACCGTTATGGATCAGGGAAAAACTATAATGGACCTGTAATTAAGGATGTAAACATTTTAGAAAATACAGGGATTAACATTGTTACTCTTGTTAATTCAGGTACACCTTATTCTAACCAAAAGAATATTACGCCTGCTGCAATCAATTCAGGTACTCCTCAGTTAATTGGAGCATTGAATGGATCTCGTAAGCCATGGACATATAGCTTAGACTTCCAAGTTGACAGAACATTCGATTTAGAGTTTGGTAAAGAAAACGAAAAGAAAAAACGTGCTTACTTAAATGTGTATGTTCGTGTTACCAACCTTTTGAATCAGTTTAACGTTATCAATGTATACAGAGCAACAGGTGTTGCTGATGATGATGGTTATTTAGCGGCTGCAGAATGGCAAAATACAATTCAAAGTAAATTGGATGAGCAATCGTATAGAGATCTATACAGTATGTACATGAACAATCCATTTAACATTAGTCGTCCAAGAACTATTAGGTTAGGTGTTAAATTCGATTTTTAATAGATAAAAAAAACAGTTGATTATGAGAGTATTTTTAATAATATTAATCGTTTTAGGTTCATTTTTTGAAGCTAATGCTATTATGGACCCTACTGCAACAAAAGGGACCAAAAGCAAACCTGTAGGGGATGTTTACCAAAAAGCAAACTGTCCACCTTCAGATGCAAGACTTTTTATGGAGTTCAATGATGTAAGAGCATTAGTTGAAGCAGGAGGAATGCTTTGGATGAATCGTCAAACAAGTGCTGCTTCTTATGAAGTTCCATTAGGAGGAGGAAATCACGTTATTTTCTCTGGATCTATATGGATGGGGGGTAATGACGTTAATGGTCAGTTGAAATTGGCGGCTGTTAAGTTTAGACAAGGTAATGATTTCTGGACAGGTCCTTTATCTCAAACTGTTGGTACAGGAACTTATGACCCTAACAATCCTGTTGGTGATGATGCTACCCGTGATTTTGGAGCGGCAACGATTGATCCAGATGTTTGTATTCAATATGATAGATTCTTTTCTATTGCAAAAGCAGAGGTTATCAACTACACATTAAGTTGGGAGTGTAATCAAGATCCAAATTGTACAGATGAGTTTCCACTTTCAAATAGCGCTATTCAAAGAATTAACAACTGGCCAGCTCATGGTGATGTTTCAAGAGGACAAGATTATTACTTAGCACCATTTTATGACTATCCTTCTCAAGGAGGAGCGGGTGACGGTGTCTATGATCCTTCTCAAGGAGATATACCTTGGTTTGATGATATTTTAGGTCGTGACGATGTGAAATGTGGATTTGATAGACGTGTTACTTTGTTTGGTGACCAAACCAACTGGTGGGTATTTAATGATAAAGGAAATATTCATACTGAAACTGGAGCTGATCCAATTGGAATGGAAATTCGTGCTCAAGCTTTCTCCTTCGCTACGAATGATGAAGTGAACAGGATGACTTTCTATAACTATGAAATGATAAATAGAAGTACTCAAACTTTATATGATACTTACTTTACTCAATATGTTGATGCAGACGTTGGTTTCGCTGAGGATGACTATGTAGGATGTGACGTATCACGAGGATTAGGTTATGCATATAACGGTCCAAATAATGATCCAGGACAAGGTGGTGCACCAGGATATGGTGAAAACCCTCCAGCTGTAGGTGTTGACTTCTTTGAAGGACCTTATCAAGATGCTGATGGTATAGATAACGTTGGGCCACGTATGGAACAACAACAAGATGGAACTTTTAAATATATCGTTCCTACCGTTAACGAAGCAATAGTTGGAAAAGGTATTGTATATGAAGGTATCGGTATTGGTTATTCTGATGGAATAGTTGATAACGAGCGTTTCGGAATGAGAAGATTTAATTACTATACAAGAGAGGATTTAGGTACTCCGGCTACAATTGACCCGAGTAATCCTAGTGACTACTATAATTACATGACAGGATATTGGTTAGATAATTCTCCAATAGTCTATGGGGGAAATGGTTATCCAGGTAGTCCAGGAGCAACGAATACACCTGCTGCATATACATATCCTGGAGATTCAGATCCATTACACTTTGGAACTGATGGTGAAGATATGGGATGGAGTTGGACTGAAAGAAATACAGATGGAGGTAATAATTCAAATAATGCTAGTGATAGACGTTTCCTTCAGTCTGCTGGTCCTTTTACATTGACTCCAGGTGCAATAAATAACCTTACTGTTGGTGTTGTTTATGGTCGTGCTTTTGAAGGTGACGCTGCGGCTTCGATTGAAGTGTTGCGTGCAAACGATACTAAAGCTCAAGCTCTTTTCGATAACTGTTTCGAAATTATGGATCCTCCAACGGCTCCAATATTAGAAATTGTTGAATTAGAAAACGAGTTAGTATTATTATTAGATAACCCTTTTGGAAATAACGTTGATGAATCATTTGCTGAAGAGGATAATATTAATATTCCTGATCCTGTTGACGGTTCTCCAATTGATAAAGTATATACTTTTGAAGGGTATCAAATTTACCAAATGAAAGACAATGAGGCTGGAGTAAGTGAGATTGGTAACCGTGATAAAGCAAGGCTTGTTGCTCAGTGTGATATTAAAAATGACATTGCAAGAATTGTTAATTTCGAATTTAACGAGTCTCTTGGTTTTTCTACTCCTAAGATAATGGTTGAAGGTGAAAATAGAGGTATTCGTCACTCATTTAAAATTACTGAAGATATGTTTGGTGAGGGAGCTTTAGTTAACCACAAAACATATTATTACATTGCTATTGCATATGCACATAACGAGTATGCAGAGTATGATCCAAATGATCCTGATAAACTAGGGGGACAAAAGATGCCTTATTTAAGTTCTCGTTTGTCTGCTGATGGAACTGCAATTAAAGCAGTACCTGGAATTCCACATTCTCCAAAACCAAGATTTGATGGTGCTATTGTTAACTTACCTTACGGTTCGTCTCCTGAGATCACAACTTTAGATGGTAGAGGTAATGGGAACCGTGTTGTTGAGTTAACTGATCAAAGTGAAAGCTTTATTTTAAATAATGGTTCTATTGACACCCCTACTTACAAAAAAGGAATGGGTCCAATTGATGTTAAAGTAATTGACCCACTTAATTTGGTTGATGGTTATTTCTTATTGAGCTTTGATAATTATTCTAAAATAGACACTGCTAGTTGGACTTTAAATAGATATTCATCCAAAGGTGGTGAGTTATTAGGTAGTGTATCTTCTAAACGAACAGTTAACCAGAGAAACGAGCAGTTAATCCCAGAGTGGGGAATCTCTGTAAGCATTTTTAGAGATGTTTATCCATGTGCTAATGGTGGTGTTGGATGTGCTCAGATTTATAGATTAGCCGAGCCAATTGAAACTACTATTTCGTTTACTGATAGTTCAAAAAGATGGTTGTCAGGAATTAGTGATGTAGACTCATATGACCCGCTTAACTGGATTATGGCAGGTACTTTTGAACCAGCATCAACTGATTGTAATCCTGCAGCTGGAGTTGAAAACCCATGTTGTTATGGAGACCTTGAAGGTTCTGACCCTAATAAAATCTTTAATAAATTAGTTGATGGGACAGTCTCTTTAGGGCAACTGGCAAGACGAAATGATTGTGGATATACACCTCTTGCAGCACCTGGTACAGGAGGGATGACTATCAACTCTTTTGCATCTATTCAAGAAACTAAGATGCCATCTGTTTTCCAAACAAGTGTAGATATCGTTTATACAAGTGATAAATCTAAATGGACACGTTGTCCAGTGATTGAGTTAGGTAATGATCCTAACCTTAATATAAATGGTGGTAAACCTGGCTTATTACGTCAAAGTCCATCAATTGATAAGAACGGTAATCAAGTAGGTGACCCTGGATATAATGCATATGAAGCAAATCCTTATGGAACTACACCTGTAGGTATGGGTTGGTTCCCTGGATATGCAATTGATGTTGAAACTGGACGTAGATTGAATATGGCGTATGGAGAAAATTCTTTCCTTATTGGTGAGAATGGAGGTGATATGCTTTGGAATCCAACTTCTAATCTATTTAGTCAAACTTCAAATCCTTTATTAGGGGGTCAACATGTAATCTATGTTTTTGGAAATATAGATGGTGTTATACCAAACTATGACCTAGGTGAGTTTGTTCATGGACAGTTATCACTTGAAACTGGATTAGGATTTAGAACAGTTTATGGAGGTTTGTCATGGGTAGTTAATCCATTGTTAAGTCAAGGATCTCAGTTGTTGTCAACAGATGCTAGAATGAGACTTAGAATTAATCAAGAATATACTAAGTATACAAAAACTGGTGCATTTGGTGGGTCTCCAACTTATGAATGGTCAATGGATGGATCCAAGACTATTAAAAATAGTGAAGAAACACTTGCTGAAGTTCTTGAAATGATAAACGTTGTACCTAATCCATATTATGCATACTCAGAGTATGAAAGAGATAAACTAGATACACGTGTGAAGATTACAAACCTTCCTGAAAGATGTAAAGTAAGAATCTATAATACTTCAGGTAAATTGATTAGAGCATTTGATAAAGACAGTCCAATTACTTCAATTGATTGGGATCTTAAAAATGGCGATAACATTCCTGTTGCAGGTGGAGTTTATCTTATCCATGTGAAAGTTGAAGGAATTGGAGAACGTGTTGTTAAATTCTTCGGTGGAATTCGTCAACCAGATTTAGAAAATTTATAGACAACAGACACTAACTTTTGTAAACAATGAATATGTTAAAAACGATTATAAAAGGATCAATGATTATGGGAGCTCTAACACTGAGCTTCCATTCATTGGCCGGAAACGAAGACCGTATCGGTTCTGCTGGTGCAAGTGAAATGTTGGTTAATCCATGGGCTCGCTCAGCAGGGTTTGGTTCCGCAGGAATAGCATCAACTAATGGTTTGGAAGCTCAGTTTTCAAATATTGCAGGTTTAGCATTTACTGATAAAACGCAAATAAAGTTTAACTATACCAACTGGCTTGGAGATGCAAATATTTCTTTGAACTCTGCTGGTATTGCTCAAAGAGTTGGAGATCAGACCGTAATTGCTCTTTCTTTACAAGCATTCGGTTATGGTGATATCGATATTACTACAGTTGACTTGCCGGAAGGTGGAATTGGTCAGTTTACTCCAAGAAAAAATATTATTAATCTTGGTTTTGCACGTGAGTTCTCTAATTCAATTTATGCAGGATTAAACGTGAAAATCATGAACGAAAATATTGCTAATCTTAAAGCTTCAGGTGTTGCTTTTGATGCGGGTATTCGCTATGTAACTGGTGAGCAAGATCATATTAAGTTTGGTATTACGCTGAAGAATGTGGGGACTCCAATGAAGTTTAGTGGTGATGGTTTATCTCAAGAGGTTTTCTATCAAGGAACTGGTGGTAATGCTACCTTAATTCAAAGATCTGCTTCTTTTGAAATGCCTTCATTGTTAGGTATTGGTTTTGCTTATGACTTCATTTTTGACGAGAATAACAAACTAACTGCAGCAGCAGCATTCCATGCTAACTCCTTTACAAATGACCAATTTAATATTGGTGTAGATTATGGAATGGCATTTTCTAAAGCAGCTATTAATATTAGAGCTGGTTATGTTGGTGAAAAAGCTATATTTAACCGTGAAGAGTCTACAACTAGCTTAACTGGTTTTACTGCAGGTATTTCTATTGATGCTTTGCTAGGTGATAAGAAAATTCCTTTAGGATTTGAATATGCAATGCGTACATCTAACCCTTTTGGGATTATCAACACTTTTGGTGTAACTCTTAGTTTGAAATAAGATAAATATTATATAAATTTGTTTAATACAAGAGGGTCATTATGACTCTCTTGTTTTTTGTTTACTAAATTTTGAACATGTCAAAAATCAATTATTATACTGAAAGTGGACTTAAAAAGTTGAAAGAACAACTCCATGATATGGAAGTAGTTCAACGTCCACTTATTTCTGCACAAATTGGTGAAGCTATAGATAAAGGTGATTTGTCTGAAAATGCTGAATATGATGCTGCTAAGGAAGCACAGGGAATTTTAGAGATGAAGATTTCTAAATTAAGAGATATTATATCTAATGCTCGTCTTATTGATGAGTCAACTCTTGATAATACTAAAGCCCTTATACTATCTACTGTAAGAATTAAAAACCTGGGCAATAATACTGAAGTAACTTATACTTTAGTTGCAGAAAGTGAAGCAGATTTGAAAGAAAAGAAAATATCTATAGATTCACCTATCGGAAAAGGGTTACTCGGTAAATCTGTTGGAGATATTGCTGATGTAGAGACTCCTAGAGGAGTTCTTCAGTTTGAAATCTTAGAAATTTCACGATCATGAGTACTATTTTTACAAAGATTGTAAGTGGTGAGATTCCTAGTTATAAAATCGCTGAAAATGATAGTTTTCTTGCTTTCCTTGATATACAACCTATCGTAAAAGGTCACGTTTTGGTAATTCCAAAAAAGCCGATTGATTATATTTTTGATATTGAAGATGCTCATCTAGGCGAATTTATGTGTTTTGCTAAGCAAGTTGCAAAGAAGATGGACAAGGTGTTCGATTGTAAAAGAATCGGTATGACAGTTATTGGTTTAGAAGTTCCTCATGCACACATTCACTTAATTCCTATAAATGGAATTGCTGATATGGATTTCAATAAGGAAAAACTTAAGTTTTCATCTGATGAGATGAATGAAATTGCAAAAATGATTAAAGAAGCATAATTCTATTTTTTCTTTTGTTCAGGACTTTTATCACGTTCTGGATTTTGACTAACAAAGGCTTCCCAATTGGAAGTCTTTTTTTTATTGTGTTCACCCTGTCCTTTAGAGTAATAATGACAAATAGCTGCGGCTAATCCATCTGTGGCATCTAATTGTTTAGGAAGTTCCTTTAATCCTAATAAACTTTGAATCATCGCAGCAACTTGCTCTTTACTAGCAGAACCTTTGCCTGTAATAGCTTGTTTAATCCTTCTTGGGGCATATTCCTCAAATGGTACATCTCTACTTAATGAAGCGGCTATACAAACGCCCTGTGCCCGTCCAAGCTTTAACATTGATTGAACGTTTTTACCAAAGAATGGCGCTTCAATAGCCATTTCATCTGGTTTGTATTCTTTGATCAAAGCATCAACACGTTCGAAAATTCTTTTTAACTTGTCAGGATGGGTTGCTAACTTTTGAAGATGAACAACACCGAAGGTTACAAGTCTCATTTTCTTATTTTTGATATGTATAATTCCATATCCCATGATTGTTGTACCAGGGTCAATTCCGAGAATTATTTTATCTTCAACCATTATTTAGTATAAGAGTGATTAAAAACATAAAGGTACAAAAGACTTTGGTCTGGACAGTTAAACTGATACTCTTTGTTGGAGTGTTGTATTTCTTTATGGAACAAATCTCCCGTTTAAGTTTAATTCAGTTCAAATCTCTTTCATTTGAAAATCCAAGTTATTTTATTTTAGTACTTCTGCTGTTGCCTTTTAATTGGGGGTTCGAATTATTAAAATGGCAAGAAATTCTTAAAGTAAATAAAATTGAGTACAGTTTGAAAAAGATATTAAGCTCTCTTTTTTCTGGTGTAACAACTGGAATTGTCACTCCTAATCGAATTGGTAATTTCATTGGTCGAATGCTTTTTTTTAATGGGAAAGTCAGAAGTCAGCTGATATTAGGTACTCTCTATAGTAATTTCGCTCAATTCACTGTAACATTAATTTTCGGAGCTGTTAGTGTTCTAATTCTCCATGAAACACTCTTTGAAGCTTATGGATTTTACCTTTCTAACTTGTCGATTTTAATTACTGTTCTATCGCTAGGCTTTTATTTTGCTGTTCCTTTTATACGCCTTCCAAATATTGGGGTTTTGAATAGAAAACAGAATGTTTTATCCAAGTTTCAGCAACATTCCAAAAAGTTTGTATTTCCATTATTCTTTTTAAGCGGTGCAAGATACCTTGTTTTTTCTCTCCAATTTATTTTGATGTTAATGACTTTTGGAATTGAGCCTACAATTGATCTTATTACGGGAATATTTCTGCTCTATTTTGTCAGTACCTTGACTCCAAGCTTGTTGTTTGGAAAGTTAGTAGTAAGAGAGGCAGCTGCACTGATTATTCTTAGCGCCTTTGTTGAGAATGAAGCAATTATTGTAGTTTCTTCTTTATTGTTGTGGGTGATTAATCTCGGAGTTCCTTCATTAATAGGTCTGTTTTTTATGTTAAGCAAAAAATCTTTTTCCAATGGTTGAATTCTATCTCTTATTTTTGTTTGTGAGTTTTCTCTTGTTTGTAGGGGTGAAGGTGTTTTCTATTTGGATAAAACCTCCAAGTTTTGACACTATTGAAATCCATAAAATTTCAATAGTCATTCCTTTTAGGAATGAATCAAAAAATCTGCCTCAACTTTTAAAATCATTATCTGAACAAGATTCTTTGCCGTATGATATTTTATTTGTTAACGATCATTCGGATGACGAATCAGAATTGGTTATTCAATCTTTTATTGAAAAATATAAAATTGGACAACTGTTAAGGCTTCCTTTAACTCTTTCAGGAAAAAAAGCAGCTTTAAATTATGGTGTTCAATCGGCTAAGACCCTTTATATTTTGACATTGGATGCTGATATAACAATGAATAAGCATTATATAAAGACCTTACAAAATCAATCAGCTTTTGGCTTGTTATCCTTTCCAGTTATCATGAGCGGAAAGACTTTCTTGGAAAGATTATTCAGCACTGAGTATACCTTTTTCAACGCTTTTAATTATTTAATCTCTTCTATTTGGCCAATATCTGTTAGTGGAGCTAATTTATTGTTTAATACAAGAGTTATTGATTATGAGAATCAACTAAATGATCATCAGCATTTGGCTTCGGGTGATGATTATTTTTTATTAAAGACCTTCAGAAATAATAATGTTCCAATCTTTACCAGTAATAATTATCAATTAAGCGTAGAAACTAGTGCACCAAGTTCTTTTATATCTTATTTCAATCAAAGGGTGAGATGGTTAAGTAAAAGTAAGTTTCAAATTGATTGGATGGATGTACTAATTGGAATTTTTATTACGACCTATTTAATTGGAGGTTTTGTGGCCTTAATTCTTTCCGCTTGTTTAGCTGAATGGGTGTTATTCATTAGTATCTTCGTATTAAGATTTTTAATTGATTCATTGGTGTATTTGAATTATGCCCAACGTTTACGTGCGACTAAAAATGTATTGATTTTACCTTTATTTCAACTATTTTATCCTTTGTTGTTCATTATAGTCGCTGTTTTGTCATTATTTTATAAACCAAAGTGGAAAGGACGAAATGTAGAATGACTTGTCGTTTTAAGTGGTACAAGTTAAGATGTAGGTTTGTTTTTTTTGGTCTGAATAATCAAAATTGATGCAATTCCAATTACCATCATTAGACTGGCAATAAAAAGTAGCCAATTGTACTCTGGAAGACTAGGAAGGTTGAGAATCCTAGCCGCTGGTTTATATAGGATTACAAACTCAGTAAGGACAAAACCCAAAACATAAAAACGTATGCTTAGTTTATTGAGTTGAATTAATTTTGCTTTTTCAAGGAGAGTAAATATTCCCATAGTAACAACCCCTAAGAAAACCCAATGTAGGAATCCTATGGTCAAATATGTATTATTTGTAATTAAATTTGCTGTATACTGAAATGAACCAAATAATTGCATAATCATTTTAATAAACAACAGTAAGAATGTCCATCGAATCAATTGAAAACCAATCTTCCCAAATATTAAGCCTATGTCTCTAGAGTGATATCTAATAAATTTAAAGATGAATATATATGAGAGTATTTGAAATAATGACCCAATTATAGATAGAACATAAGCAGAAATATGAGGTTTTGTAAATAAGATAGAAATAAAAAATGTGAGTATAACACCAATGTGAAAAGTCGTTATAAAGCGTTTGAATAAGGTTTTATCAATTCTAATGTCGTGGTTTTCTAATATTTTAAGAAATATTCCAATTACGCCTAAGATCATCCAAGCGTTATACTGAAAATGTAAATAAAAGTAGATAGATGTTCTATACCAAAAAGATTCTGGACCTAATGTTGCCATAACCCCACCAATTGCCCATGGACCTACACTTGAGACTAACATGTATATTATTGCATACTTAATGGTTTTATAGGCAGGTGAGTTTTTTTTGTCCTCTGGTTTATATTTAAAAAATGCCCAAGCATAAAAATAGCTTGCAATTAGGAATAAGGTTGAAAATATAATTGAAAAAAGAGCATATCCTTGAAAAGGAAAACTAGCGAGCATCCCAATTACTGTAATTACTGTAAAGCCATAAATTTTATGATAAGTCTTTTTAGGGATAGAGTTTTTTAAGAAATAATACCCAATGAGGGTGATAAACGCAATATATATCCATCCCAATAAAGCGACATGGGAATGTGCATGAACAACATATCTGTATTCAAAATCAATTGAAGAGACTGCAAAATAGCGTAATAACAAACCTAATATTGCTGCAGCTAAGAAAAAATATAGTGCAACTAGGGTGTGTTTTTTAAATTTTATCATTTGTTTTTAGAAGTCCTTTTTCTGAGCTTTTCGTTTAATATTCCAAACGGGTAATATAACCCATAAAAGTAACATTCCTAAAGCAGAAAACAAACCTAAACTTGTACCAAAGAATTGGTTGAATATTGCTCCCGTATAACCTAGTAATGCTGAGATATCTAATTTTAAAAGAATCAATATACGAGATAAGTCAATCGGATTAAATACTGTTGCTATTAAAGTGAATTTATCTAAAGGATAAGTTTCAAACACGATTAAAGAAAGTAAAAATAATCCATCATAAATAACGGCTAGAAATAACCACATTAAGATGGCATAACTAAACCCTTTGATTTTATTTTCATTATACAAAGCTATATTAAAGGCCAATGCTGTAAATATTAAAGTTAGCATAGCACCTGTTATCAGCAGTAAAGAGAAATCCCAAATTGCAGATGACTCAAACAAACCGTAAAGCGCAAAGGGTAATCCTAAACCAATAATTAAACTCA
>Ga0209075_1000610_pt1 | contig 34906 bp, 23 predicted proteins | sample Stecom2011_FD_187523 | JGI IMG/M metagenome (GOLD analysis project Ga0209075, IMG submission 187523) | Agricultural soil microbial communities from Utah to study Nitrogen management - Steer compost 2011 (SPAdes) (version 2) | ecosystem: Environmental > Terrestrial > Soil > Agricultural land...
CAGCCTTCCGGAGGCAATGTGCCTGGAACATACTCATAACCTTCACAAGGATCTACCTCGGGTTCTTCGGGCTCTTCAGGATCGATTTCACAGCCTTCCGGAGGCAATGTGCCTGGAACATACTCATAGCCTTCACAAGGATCTACCTCGGGTTCTTTCGGCTCTTCAGGATCGATTTCACAGCCTTCCGGAGGCAATGTGCCTGGAACATACTCATAACCTTCACAAGGATCTACCTCGGGTTCTTCGGGCTCTTCAGGGGCAATTTCACAGCCTTCCGGAGGCAATGTGCCTGGAACATACTCATAACCTTCACAAGGATCTACCTCGGGTTCTTTCGGCTCTTCAGGATCGATTTCACAGCCTTCCGGAGGCAATGTGCCTGGAACATACTCATAGCCTTCACAAGGATCTACCTCGGGTTCTTTCGGCTCTTCTTCGTTTTCAAAAATCCCCACCAAATTTAAAACCACTTGTTTATACAAAAGTTCATCTTTATAAATCTCAAAACTCACCTCACCTGGTTCAAGGGCCTTCATTTTCACCAAAGACTCCTCTATGACTTCTCCTTTTTGCACATGATTTTCGGGCGAATAGTCCCACAAAAATTCAAAATTTTTCACTAAAAAACTCGAAGACACCGCCAAGACATTTTCTGGTGCTTTCAAAATAATAGGGGCACTGGCCACACGCATAGCTGGCTCTTCTGTTAACTCTATTAAACGCGGATAAAAATCTTTAGAAAAAGCCCACAGCTCGTTCGACAAGCCTTTTTGGGTATCATCGTTGAATTTTAAAGCTTCATGCAGCATATCCCTCGTCATTAGAGCTGTATTTTCAATAGAATTTTCACGGTTAAAAATAGCCCGCTCCAAAGGGCACATTTGTTGGTCATAAAAATTATTAAACACCAAAGTGTCTTCGACAAATTCAAAGAAAGCGTCTTCATCTGTTAGCACCTCTCCTATCAAAGCACCTACGCTGATTTTTCCTTCAACAAAAGCCACATTCACCGCTTCTTGAATTTTACCCACCGCTGTTTTTAAATAGCTTTGGAGATCTTGATCATAGTACTCTGTCACATCTATAAAAAGCTCACCTGCAATCCCTCCCACTGCAGAGTCTCCTTTGACAATACCGCTATTCAAGGCAGCAAAAATTTCTCCACCCTCTGCCGCACCTACAAGACCACCCACATTATTTAAACCTATAACACCCCCCAAATTGATTGATTTTTCTATGAAACTAAAAGACGCTCTCCCTATTAAACCACCCACCTCATCTTCGCCACTCACAGGCCCTACATTTATAGAATGATGCAAATGTGCCGATCTCGCAGCACCTATAATACCTCCAACACTCGCTTCTCCTTTCACAGGCCCTGTCGTCAAAGACCGATAAACCAAAGGTACTCCAAGCTCTCCATATCCTAAATTTCCCACCAAGCCACCCACTTCGAATAGACCTTCAACTTTTCCATAGGCAGTATCTTCTACAATCCAAGTCCCCCTCACCTCTCCAACAAAACCGGCCACCATAGACTCCCCTTGCACCTCTCCATAAGCACGACTCTTAAAAATCAAGGCACCAACTTCTTGAAGGCTTTCAAGCAAACTATCTCTGGTCACAGGATTTTCAAAATCCTCAAAATCATTTGGCAGTCTAACACTATAAGAAGTCCCAACCAATCCACCCACCTTTGAATTTCCCTTCACCAAAACATATGAAGTCGAATTCACAATAGAACTATTGTGATTATCTCCAACCAGACCTCCTACCATAGTCGAAGCTTCCACCTCTCCTCTGGCCTCCACATTTTTCAAAACAGAATTTTCATGGCTTCCCACCAAAGCCCCCACAGCCTTTTGTCCTTGAACCACTCCATCAAAACTAGACTCCGAAATTTCACAATAAAAGCTATGCCCAATCAAGCCACCCACACCATAGCCTCCTTTCACCGCCCCCTTCACATGGACATCACTCACTTTTAAAAGGCCATCCACTTCTACATAAGCCACCAAAGCCCCTGTTTTAGCCGTTCCTTCCACCTCTCCACTCAAAGAAACATTAGAAATACTGTATTCTCTCTCGTCTTCCACAAAAGACCTAAAATTTGCCACCAAAGCGGCCGTATAATTGGAACCATAAACCCGATAAGCCTCTAAATTCAAATTCCGAATCTGTGCACCCTCTACCCAGCCAAAAAACGCAGAATTCATTTCATTTGCATCTCTATGATTCACATATAAATTTTTAATACTATAGCCATTTCCATCAAAAACACCCTTAAACGGTTTCGATAGAGTGCCTATTGGAGTCCAACTTTGCTCCACTCCGCCCACGCTTTCTCCATATTTTGAAGCCAAATCAATATCTGCCATCAAGTGTGCCTCGAAATCACCTGGCAGTCCCCCATCATTGACCAAATCTCTAAAACTCTCTAAATCTTCCAAAGTCTCAATTAAATACGGATTTTGCACTGGATCTTGAGCGGCACAAGCCATTGCAGCAACAAATATCCATAAAAATGATGTTTTCAATCTAGCCAAACGCATAGAAACTCCTTAAAAATCAAAAACAATGAAACTTAATTCAATAAAACATATAAAACATACTGAATTAAATTTATTTTCAAATTCTAAAAGTGAGCTACTTCACATTCAAAAGAATTGTAAAAGAAAGTTTGCATGCAAAATAATAAAATTTTAATGGATAACAACAAGAAACTCATGGAAACAAACTTAAAAAACAAAAAATCTTTGCATACTAAACAACAATTTTTCAACAATCAATTCCACTCTCTTTTGCTGGGCGTGTTCAAGCACAAGCACATAAAAAAAACACACTGCTTGAAACGGGCTATATTGCAAGGGTGTAGTGTCAAAACTCATAAAAAATGCCACACACCTCTTGCAACGAAGCCTTGTCTAAAACAAGTCTTCGCCCTACGGGTCACTATCCCTCACGCATAGCCCCAAAAGCATTCCTTTTTAAGTCTAAACAAAACCTTAATCTACGAACATCATGCTTTCATCCTTATAAAGATGCAATGCATACCAAAGATGTAAAAATGTACAGAGTATAAATAAAATCTATGCACAAATGTGCTGGGATGCGTGTCTGGAAATTGGGATGGCATTGTGCGAAAAGTGTGCCAGAAATGAAGGGTGAATGCTTTGCGAAATTCGTGCCAGAATAGTGGGAAGTGCTTAGTGTTAGAGATGTTATGCAAATTCGGAGGGGACGGTGCGAAAAGTGCTACATTGAGCCTGTCGAAGTGCGTGCTAGGAATGCTATGCGAAATTCGTGCCAGAATAGTGGGAAGTGCTTAGTGTTAGAGATGTTATGCAAATTCGGAGGGGACGGTACGAAAAGTGCTACATTGAGCCTGTCGAAGTGCGTGCTAGGAATGCTTTGCGAAATTCGTGCCAGAAAATGTAAGGATTCATGGAATATAGGTAAAATGCATGAAAAAAAGTCGATAAACTCTAAGTGCTACTCACGAGCCGCTTTACTCGTTGTGGCGAAGGCTTTTGTCCGTTGACGAACTTTGCCTGTTGACGGGCTTTGGTCGTGGCAATCTAGGCGAAATAGAGGTAGGAAGTTAAAAGTTGTAAGTTTCTGCAGATGAACTTTTTTTTGCAAATGCATCCACCTTTCTAGCACGCATTTCACATAACATCTCTCACACGCATCCCCGCCTTTACCTTCTCCATTATTCTGGCAATCCATACAAGACGACATTTTGATAAAGCTGTTCATCTCTAAATTCTAACAACTTCTCACTTTTTACTTCAAAAAAGCCAGGCGTGTGTGAGACTTCACTATTCAAAAGAGTTGTTTTAGCTTGAATGGATTGAAATGGAGCCAAAATATTGGACGCCTGCTCATTGCTATATGCTTTGGCCTGTGAAATTCAGTCTAATCTTTTAGATTTATTGTTTTTATGAGGATGGTAATTTTGTATATTAAAATAGATTTTTATTTTTTGACCCCATTGAATAATTGACAAATTTTGTCAAAGCCGTTTGGTATATTTGTAATATCACACCGCAAAGAAGGTTTTATGAACACACCCAAAATCGCCATAGTAAGCATTGGCACCGAACTCACTCAAGGCTTTACCTTGAATACCAATACCCATTGGCTTTCAGAAAAATGCCGTAATATGGGTTTTGAGGTGGCTTTTCATTTGAGTTTGCCCGACCAGTTAGATTTTTGGAAAGAATCCTTCCAAATGTTTATAAGATCAAAAGTTCAAACTGTGATTGTGACTGGAGGCTTGGGCCCTACTTCTGACGATATCACTCGAAATCTAGTGGCCAATACTTTTAATAAAACTTTGGTTTATGACCCTCAACAAGAAAAAAACATCCAGCATTGGTTTCAAAAAAGAGGGATCCCATACCTTGAAACAAACAAAATTCAAGCTTATTTTCCAGAAGGTGCACAAGTTTTAGAAAATAAAATAGGAAGTGCTCCAGGATTTTTAATAAAAGATGAATTGACTTTATTTAGTTTGCCAGGAGTCCCGTCAGAAATGAAATCTATGTTTCAGCTTCAAGTGATTCCAGAACTTCAAAAACAAAATTTAAAACCTTATTATTTTAAGGATTTACGGCTATTTGGAATTTCTGAATCGGCTTTAGAATCTATTTTACAATCGTTTCAATTTGAAAAAGGTGTGTTTTGGAGTAGTTTACCTACACCAGAGGCTTTAATTTTTAGACTTTATACCTCTAAATCTATGGATTCTTTAGAAAAAGCAAAAGCTCTATTGCTCAAAAATTTAGGTCCTAGCGCTTCTCAAATGCTTATTTCTGATAACGGCGAAACATTGGCACACTCTATTATTCGCCTTTTAAGAGAGTCCAACCAAAAAATTGCCTTTGCTGAATCTTGTACTGGCGGGCTTTTGTCCTATTCTCTTATTCAAGAGGCTGGAGCCTCGGATGTACTTCAAGGCTCCGTGATAGCGTATAATAACGAAATTAAAGAAAATCTTTTGAAAGTTCAGGCCCAAACACTTCTAAATCATGGGGCGGTGAGTCAAGAAACTGTCCTTGAAATGGCCCAAAACACTTTAAAAATCTTTAACTCCGACTGGGCTATAGCCACTTCTGGAATAGCAGGTCCTACTGGTGCTACTCCAGAAAAGCCAATTGGTTTGGTATGGATTGCAATTGTAAACAAATGTAAAAAAACGGCCTTTTCTGAAATTTTTATAGGGAATCGTAAAGATATCCAAGAGAAAAGCGTCTATAAAGCATTGAATAAACTTCGAATTGAAATTATTGAACAAAAAAACACTTGCTCATAAGAGCAGTATATACTATATTTATTTAAGACTCTAAGAATTGGAGAGAGATATGGCTAAAAAAGCTTCCACTGCACCCGTTGCAAATAATGAAAAATTCAAAGCAATTGAGGCTGCAATTGCACAAATAGAAAAAAATCATGGAAAAGGTTCTATCATGACCTTGGGTAGTCAGCCATTAGAAGACATACCCGTGATACCTAGTGGCTGTATTCAACTCGATGTGGCCCTTGGTGTGGGGGGCTTTCCCAGAGGTCGTATCATCGAAATTTATGGGCCCGAATCTTCTGGTAAAACCACCCTCACGCTGCACGCTATTGCAGAGGCTCAAAAATTAGGGGGAGTCGCAGCCTTTATCGATGCTGAACACGCCTTTGACGCTGCATATGCTCGCAAATTGGGAGTCAAAGTAGAAGAACTTTTAATGTCTCAGCCTGACACCGGTGAGCAAGCACTGGACATTGCCGAAACTTTGGTTCGATCTGGAGCAGTAGATATTATAGTAGTCGATTCTGTGGCTGCTTTAGTCCCGCAAGCAGAGATCAATGGCGAAATGGGAGACAGTCACATGGGACTCCAAGCCAGACTCATGTCACAAGCTCTTCGCAAGCTCACGGCTATTATCTCCAAATCCAACACCTGTTTGATTTTCATCAACCAACTACGCATGAAAATTGGTGTTATGTTTGGAAGCCCAGAAACCACCACTGGTGGAAATGCACTCAAATTTTACGCCACCCAAAGGATAGATATTCGACGCATCGCAGCTATCAAGACCGGAGAAGATGTGATAGGCAACCGCACTCGAGTCAAAGTGGTTAAAAATAAAGTTGCAGCACCTTTTTTACAGTGTGAATTTGACATTTTATATGGTCAAGGTATTTCCAGAGAAGCTTCTATCTTGGATTTAGCTGTGGAACTAGACCTTATAGAAAAGAGTGGTTCTTGGTTCTCTTATGGCACCGAACGGATCGGCCAAGGTCGTGAAAACGCTCGTTTATTCCTCAAAAACAACCCCGATATTGCGGCCAAACTCGAGATGCAAATTCGTGATAGCATGAGAGATGTTCAAATGTTTGAACTTGGCGAAGACGAAGCGGTAGTTGTAAGCGAAGACAAGGAAGACTAATCTCACACATAAGCTGTGCTAACTTCGTGTCTCAATCTTTGTGAGTGAAGAGCCATAGATGCAAACTCTATGTCTATTAGCTTGTGTAGGGCTTCTATTTCATAGTTCCTTTACACAAGCCTTTGTATCTATTCTGTATCTAAAAAGACCTTTTGAATCCATCTTCTAAAAAACAGAAGCACCATTTCAGCAGGTTTTGCAGTTTTTCACCTGTATTCATAGTATATTCGACGATAAACACTAATGTTTTATCAAATTTCTGCTCTTTTTATAAAACTTGACGAATATAAAAGCATCAATCATAAAAACTTCAGCGAAAAGTATAAAAATCTTCAATCATGCTCCTTAAACAAAATTCTAAAATTGAATCCTAAAGAAAAATTTTTAGGTCTAGCACTTTATATCGAAAGAAAGGCCAAAAGCAATAGGTAAAAAGAGAAAAGGCGAAAAAACTAGTTTCAAAGATACAAGTCACCCCACTAGAAAGCCATAAAAATTAGCATTTCAAGGAGCTTAATACATTAAAATTCACCCAAACTTTAATCTCTTGAATGCTTAGACTTTGCTTAAAATTCTTAGCTTTTAGTTAATTTTTAACCGCTTTTTGAGTTTCATAACTCAAACGAATCCACTCCTGATTTCGAGCCACCGATTCTATCCTTATCTCATCTAAAACACCATTCCAGGTTTCGGTATCCACTTCGTTGCCCCCAATTCGTAATGGAACTGTTTCGGACAGAATTGCCGGAGCAAAAGGGCTAGACTCACCCTGAATTTCTCCATTTAAATAAACAGAAATAAATCCATCTTCAAAGACTAAATTCAGATAAGCCCATTCCATTAACGGAAGATTCAAATCATTTAACTTATTCCTTTGGTCATTGTGATTATAAACGGCAAAAACATCGTTGAAATTGTCAAAATGCCATTGAAACCTAGAAGTTGAGTCAGACCAAAAGGAGCGTTGAGAAAATAAAATTTGATGCTGGTCGTTTTTACCATACCAATACACCCACAAAGATAGCGTGAAATCGCCTTCACAAGGGTCTAACAAGCCTAAATCTAAATACTGAGACTCTGCAAGAGAAAGCCCTTTGCCAATAAAACCACTATCTGCTCGAATGGCCTTTCCTTGATGCACCACTAAATCCTCATCATTTAAATGCAGAACTGCCATCACTCCATCTTTTTCTCGAAATGGAGAGTTTTGCAATGCCTTTTGTTTGTTAAAAGAAAATACAAGGACAGAATCTTTGGATCGAATAGAATCAAGACGCACCCATAACAGGGCTTTTTTCAAGTCCGCATCCCAATAATCCACTTCAAAATCTATAGGATTTTTATCTGTATTAAAAATTTGAAATTCAAAAGAGTCCAGTCCATCTAAAAGTTCAAAAGACTTATTTTCTATAGGCAATGGGAGCACAAAATTTTCAAAGTCTTGGGAGAGGGCAAAATCTTGGAGAGGGTAAGTTAGCCGTAAAATCTCTGTATTATTAGAAGCAATCTCTGGTGGAAGCTCTTCTAAGTCTATTTGGATGCCCTCAAAAGCAGAATCTTGATAATATCGGGAATCGGTGATTTCTAGCCACGATTCTACTGATTTTGCTTGGATTAAGTCTGGAAGTTGAAGTGAATCTCTAGTGTCTGTGGTTTTAAAAGAAAGGCGACTTTCTGCAATAGAGTCTCCATAAACAAGGGTTAAATCTCCTGAAGGGACTTCGCTGAGTTCAAAAGAACCATCTTTGGCTAGCAAAGTTTTTTGAGATTGCCCCACAATTCGAACCCAGCCCGAAGATTTATCTCTGATTCGACTGAAAATCCGTTTGTGTCGGGCTAATTTTAAAGTATCCGGACTTTGGGATAAAATTGAAAAAGAATCCTTTTCTGCAAAAAGAATATAAGGCTCAGATTTAGAGATTCCTTTGAGCAAAAACTCACCTTTTTCGTTGGTTCGAGTTTCTATAGAATCTGTAACACTAGTATCCTTCCAAGAATCCATATAAACAAGCACTCTAGCATTTGCCAAAGGCTTTCCATGGACATCTAAAACAAGTCCAGCGACTGAATTGCCTATATCCGTCACCCCTTGTGCTGTATCGGTAGAACAAGCTGCAATAAAAAAAATAAAAAAGCAAAGCCATAATCTTTTCATTCAGAAGGACCTCCTTCTTTTAATATAGCTTTACTCATAGGATATAAAACGACCATCAGCTCATAAATTTTTTCTACTGACATATCACTGGCGGCACGGCTTATGATTTTTTGTCGAGCTTCTTCCAAAACTTGAACCGCATAACGATAAGACTCTTCACTCATTGTCAAGGTTGTAAAAGTCGAAAACCGTTCATCTTTGCCTTTTGACTCAATGCTTCCAATGGCATGTTGAATATATTCTCTTCGTATTTGCCTCAGTGCAATGGGGGGTATTTTTTGGGCATTGAGCATATGAGAAGTGGTTTTATAAGTGTCGTCACTTGATTTTTCTATCAAAGCCCATTCTATTAGTTTTTTGACTGCCAAGCGGGCTTCTTCTGTAGTGATAGGAGGGTCCAAACTACGAGCTAATTTAATATAGTCGCCTTTCCAGTCCAAATGAACCACCAATTCACGAAGCACTGGATAATACCATTTAGAAAAATAATCTTGTTGTTCGTGTTGGATTTGTGTGAACTCTAATTGCTGACGGATTTTTAAAATCTGATTCCACGCATGGTCCCGTTCTTCTGGGTGTACCGCCTGATTATAAAACACAAGAGCAGAAAAATATGACTTTTGTAAGTCTGTAAAAGAGACGGCTTTAGAAAACTTTTCAATGGATTTTACAGTAAAATTAAATCGGCCACGAATCACATTTAAACAATAAGAAGAAGAACTAAAGCCCGCTTTTGCTGCAAAAAAACGATGCGAAAAAACAGGTTTTAGCTTTTTTTGCTCTTCGAAATAATCTTTGAGGAAAACTCTAAAATCGTCGTAATCAAATAATCGCCCAATCACTTGTTCCATACTTAAAATATAGATTATTTACACAAAAAAGCTATAAAATTTATTACTACACTGAATTTAAGTCAATTTTTAAGGTTTATACTGGAAAACGCCACACCTATGAAATTATATTTACACGCTTAATGGCATAAAAACACTGGATATTCACTTATTTGCCGTGCCACCTATAGCCTTGACCTTCCATGCAAGCAATAATAAGGTCTCCCTGCTCTACCTGAGTCACCTTATTGATACCCACTTCATATTTGCATTTTGCTTCTGCAGTTTTAGTGTCTTCTTTAGAAACGGTTTTTTTGTACCACCCACTTTTTGCTGCACAAGATGACATGAATAAAGACAATAAAACAATACTGATGAACAGCCACTTATTTTTCATTTCCAGACTCCAAAATTTTCATAAGTGGTGAACCATACAAAATAAAAATCCACCTAAAAGCAAAAAACCTTCTTTTAGGATGATTTTGGTGAAAACATGCTAAAAAATGGAGAAAAGGGCGTTAAAAGCCTTTTAAATAATAATGTGGACGAATCCCTAGTATATTCTCACTCTCACTCACAGTTTCTATGGGGGTGTTTCGACCTAAAACCAGTGCAGTGTCTATCCCCGCCACTGTGGCCCCTAAAATATCGGTACCTAGGGTGTCTCCAATCATTATCGCTTTATTTTGTTTTGAAAAAGCAGCCAAGGCTTTGTGAAATAATTCTGGAAATGGCTTCCCTAGGTAATGGATTTTTGCTTGGCTATCTTCTGCTAAATATTGAGCAAATGCCCCACAAACAGGCACTCTTTTAGCGTCTGGCGTGGGTGCCCAAGGGTCTGGATTCAATACAATTAAAACCGCTCCCTCTTTTTTTAATAAGTTTTTAGCTTTTAAAATCAGCGTCTTGTCTTGAGACACAGAAGACACAATCACCACTGGGTTCATAGTATCTGCATTGCTTTGAATCCCGGCGGCTTCCAAAAATGAAGCACCTGTGTCTTTTCCTATGTATAAAGCTTCTGTGTGCTTCCATTTTTGATTATTTTCGATGAGCAAAGACCCAGAACTAAAAACATCTTCGAATCGAAAATCAAAACCCATCAACCACAAATCTTTTAATAAAAGTTCAATGGGTTTAGAAGCCGCATTGGTCACCAAGCGAACTGATTTGCCTTTGCTTTTTAAATAGCGAAACATCGACAGTGCCCCAGGATATACAAAATGATTGTGATTATAAAGAGTCCCAAACGCATCTAACAAAAACACATCATAGCGAAAAGCAAGCTGTTCTATAGTAGCATTTTGGGTGGTGGCTGGTAGATTTTCAAAGGCATGAGGATTTTGTGTTTTTAATTCTGTAATATATCGCTTAAAAATAAGTGCTTCTAATTTTTCCATTTTATCGTCTCAAAAGTCCCCAGGCTTCAATGTGTTTTTCGTTTTTTTGACTTTGATAGATTATATCTCCATCGTAACTTAATCGCAAGTCTATATCTGCCAAATACACTCCGGTTTGCACCAAACGCCCTGCTTCACTCTGGTGATTCCATCTTAAAAACAATCGAGTCCCTGACTTATTAAAACGAGCATCAGAACCAAGTAAACTATGGCTATAAGAGGCCACATAAGCCCCAAGATTAGTGAAAATTGAAAGTTTCAAGTCTATTTTTAATTGAGAAGCTTGGTAATCTAAAACAGACTTAGAATGCTTTAATAAGGCTTCTTCTTTGAGCATGCTTTCAAATTCTGGTCCGCCGATGTCAATGGCCACACCCAGAGCAGTATCGTTTGGAAAAGCAGCATTCAAGTCTAAAAACTCAAGAGAAAAAATTGTTTGTGGTCTTTGATTAGAGGCAATATAAGAAGCTGATTTTACGGTATAAATTTCAAAAGGATAAGTCCCCTCTAAAAAATGAAATGCTTTAGTCTCTATTGGATTTTTTGACTCATCTATCACACAAGATTTTAGGATACGGATTGAATCTCTTGGTTGTAAATTTCTTTTACTCTGAAAACTAGAATCTTTCACTAAAACTAAAACACTTGGATCTAGGCTTGGCAAAATTTCTGCATGTAAAAAATCATAAACTGCAGAATCCCTATTGTTTTTATACTCTACAATAAAATGGCATTCTGGTTTTATAGACACTGGTTCAGAAAAATAAAGAGACAGGGTGTCATTTCCATTTTTTCTATGGCTTTTTAAAAAAGATTTTTTCAAAACTGGTGGCATGGCATCTTTCATAGAAATCTTAAAGACTTCTCCATTATTTTGGTATAGCTTTGCAATGGCATATTCTCCATACCGATAGTCATGGAGTGAGGTTAAAAAACTTTGAATGGAAAATGTATCGGGCAAGTCAAAATAAACCACTCGACTATTGAGACTGTCTATTTTTAAATCGGTGGAAGCTACAGTATAAGATTGGTGTCTAGAGTGCGAGTTTATCCAATCAAAAACAAGACTGTCCACCATTTCGTGGAGGTAGGTCTCCGTGATTTCGCCCAAAAAGTGAATGCTCAGTCGATCCATCTTACCGTCTTCATTGGTATCTTGAAAAGTGTTTTTATTAAAAGAAGGTGGAATTGGACTTTGAATAAAATCGGAATACGCACTTGTAAGCAAGAGACTCATAGCCAAAATAACAGTGCGTATAAAAGACATTCAGCAACTCCTTAAAAAACCATAATCTCGACCTTCTACTGGGATTACCAGTTGCATCTCTGACAAAACAATCATTTGAGACTCCAAAACTGCAGTAATATCATCGCCTAAAACCTCTTCCTCGTCATCTAAAAGGTTATAAGCATAATAACTAGCATCTGCAAACACCGACACACAACAATCCCAATCGATTTTAGAACCTTCGGCGTCTGTACTTTCTAACATCAATAAAGGACGAGGAGCCTCAATCACAGTAGCGTGTCTATTCTCAAAAATAAAGTAATTTTGACTAATAAGCAAATGCTCCAAAGCCAAAGGTGCCGTATTAGACTCAAATTCTGCTCTTAATCGTCGAATATTACCCAATTCATCTTCAAAAGGGTCTTCGAAATCTCCGGGAAGCACTATTTGGTGGTAGTCAAACTTATGGGCTTGCTCACCGAGTCGATCTTTCCATTCTTGAGGTGGCTCTGGTTTAGAAATCAAAAAATCTTCAAAAGCATCTAAAATCTGATGAAAATGATATTCATAAGTCGATTCTTTTTGTGTTTCTAAGTTTTTTAAGAACTTTTTTAGGTGTTTTTCTAAAGACTTTTTTTTCATTACCACTCCTCGATGCTTTTGCTCGTCAATGTCATGGCTATTTTCTTTTCGTAGTAGGCTGCCTCATTGATAAATATAGGACAAAGCGTCTTAGCCTCTGTGTAGAGCACATCTTCGCCATAAAAAGTCCTAAACAAAGGAGAACCTTGTTCTAGTAAAACATAGTCTTGACCTTGCAAATCAGGGTGGATCATCGCACTGATATTGTTGTTTTTATCTCTAGGGTAATCGATGTCTTTGTAATGGGTGTAAACGCTTAGTTTCTTTTTGGGTTTATTTTGTAAGACACCCTCATTCCACTCTTGTGCAAGCTCCAAAAACCGATACACCACCTGCTCTGTTTTTTCAAAAAGGCCTGCTTGCAAAGTCCCATGACTTTGAGGCCCGACCTCTATACACACATCGGCTCTAGCAAGTGTGCCCAAATAAGGGGATTGGCTTCGCTCTTCTGGTTGAAAGTAAATAAACACGCCAGAAAACTCGCTCGCAATTTCTGCAGAAGCCCTTTGAGTAAAAGCATTAGCTTCTGACAAAATCAAAGAAATCCCCATATTCGATTCGGTATTGTGTATATCTAAAATCAAATCTGTTTGGGTGTTTTCTCCTTTGGGGCCATACAGAGCGTTTAGTTGCTTGGCTCGGTGGGCTTCTACACTCATCGAAGGGTTTGTGTCATTCAGGCTATTCAAAGAAAAACTACGATTCAAATCTTGATCTATATAGCGTCTGACTGCTAAAACCGCCGGAGGATTGGCTATTAATGTCGAGAGCTCTATCCCTTTTGCCTTTGCTTCACACAATTCAGGCTGTGCTTTCCATTTGCGAATCAACTGAACACCAGTCAGTTCATTGCCATGAGTGCCACCAGAAATTAAAATTCTTTTTATATTATTCATATTCTTAAAATCCACTAGATAGAGAAAAGGTAGAAAACTAATTTAAACTTATGAATTTAAATTTTAATAGACAAGTCTCCATTGCTCCCATGCTCGACTACACCGACAGGCATGAACGGTATTTTTTGCGACTGATTAGTAAACACATATTGCTTTACACCGAAATGGTGACAACACACGCCTTGATACACTCCGATAAAAATCGTTTTTTGAGGCATTCTCCTTTTGAATACCCTTTAGCTCTACAACTGGGCGGGAGTGACCCCAAAATGCTTGCAGAATGTGCAAAAATGGGAGAAGATGCTGGATTTTTTGAAATCAACCTGAACTGTGGGTGCCCATCGGACAGAGTGCAGCAAGGTTCTTTTGGAGCCTGTTTGATGCGTCACAAAGACTTAGTCGCCGAATGTTTATACCAAATGCAAAAAGCGGTGTCTATCCCTGTGACCTTAAAAACACGAATAGGCATAGACCACGACGACTCTTTTGAATTCTTTTTTGACTTTATAAAAACCCAAGCCGAGGCGGGCTGCAAGACCTTTATCATTCACGCCCGTAAAGCATGGCTCAAAGGATTGAGCCCCAAAGAAAATCGAAGCATTCCCCCACTCCAATATTCTTATGCAATCGAACTCAAAAAACAATTACCAGACCTGCACATCTCATTAAATGGAGGTGTCACCAGCATAGAACAAATCCAAGAACTTTTAACTCAAGTCGATGGTGTGATGGTGGGTCGAGAAGCCTACGAAAACCCATGGTTTTTGTCCACTGTGGATTCAAAGGTATTCAAAGAAGACACAAATCCCCCTGCCAATCGAAAAGACTTGCTCCGTTCTTTTTTACCTTATATAGAATCTCAACTAAAAGAGGGCTGCCCTCTCACAGTCATCTCCAGGCATTTAGTGGGGCTATTCAACGGGCTTCCTGGAGCAAGGCGTTACAGACAAATCCTAAGCAATGAATCCAGTGTCGCCAATGCGGGCATCGAAGTCATCACTCGTGCCATGGACGCTGTACAAGAAGAATCCCCATGATTGTATTCAAAAGCATAGTCGCCATCTCTTTAGGGGCCTCATTTGGAGCTCTATTTCGATACGCATTTGAAAAACTCCTCAACCCCATTTGCAGTCTTTTGAATATAGGGACACTCAGTGCCAATATAGTTGGAGGATTTTTAATAGGTCTCTTATTTCAATATTTTAGCAAACATCCTGAAATACCCATAGAATGGCGGCTATTCAGCATCACTGGATTTTTGGGAGCACTCACCACCTTTTCGGCTTTCTCTTTAGAGACTAGCCTATTATTACAGCACGCTCAAATAGAAAAAGCCCTACTCGTCATAGGGCTTCATGTATTACTCTCGGTTGCCTTTACCTTTTTAGGTTTTATAGCGTATCTCGCCTTCCAATAAACCAAAGGGAAGCAGACATCAAGACCAGAGCTATAGCAGACGCCGAAATCCAGAACACACTTTTACCAGCCGCAATCTGAAAATAAAGCACCGAAATACTCCAGCCCAAAATCGTTTGATAAATAGTCATAATGGTCCCATAATAGGCCCCAAGCTCTTTGTAAGCCGTACCAAGTGCAGCCAAACAAGGCACATAGAGCAAAATAAAGAGTAAATAGGCAAAGACTTGGTGTTTGCCCAGTGAAAAATAAGAACGCATATTTTGAAGCATCGAAGAATACTCCTCTCCTTCGCCCTCTTCAATAGCATCAGAAACTCCCAAAGGCTCAAAAATAGAGCCGGGCACCTCTTTTAAGTTTTCTGGAATAGAAGCAAAAGCCTCTTTAGTAGCATTCCAAAGGCTAAAAGTCTCCTCATCGCTTTCGTTACCTTCGTTCATACTATAAAGTGAATTTAGAGTCCCAATAATAGCCTCTTTTGCAAAGAGCCCTGTAAACAAAGCCACCGAAGCAGGCCAGTTATCTTCTTCTACTCCAAAAGGCTCAAAAATAGGAGTGATGGACTTGCCCACAGCAGAAAGCACAGAATCTTTGGTGTCTGTATTTCCAAAAGAACCATCTAAACCAATAGAACCCATAAAACCAAGGATTGTCACCATAAAAAGCACAATTCGGCCCGCATTGATCACAAAGTGGCGAAGCTTGTACCACGAATGCCTAAGCAAAGTCTTGAGTTTTGGCAAATGATAAGCCGGGAGTTCCATCACAAAGGGTGCAGAGCCTCCTTTAAACAAAGTAAACCTCAAAAGCAGTCCATAAAGCATAGCAATCACAATACCCAGCATATAAATCAAGAAAATCATAGTCCCAGCGGATTTCCCAAAAAAAGCTGCACCAAACAGAGCATACACAGGAAGTCTAGCCCCACAACTCATAAAAGGCACCAAAAATAAGGTCAAAAACCTTTCTCGCTTATTTTCCATGGTCCTAGTCGCCATCAAAGCGGGCACTGAGCAGCCAAAACCCACAATCATAGGCACAAAAGCCTTACCGGGGAGTCCAAGCAAACGCATCAAGCGGTCCACCACAAAAGCCGCTCTAGCCATATAGCCCGAATCTTCCAAAAAAGACAGCGTAAAAAACATAAAGAAAATAACAGGAACAAAAGTAGCCACCGTTTGCACACCCGCCCCCAGACCATCGGCAAGCAAAGCGACCACAAAACCGGGAGCACCGATTTTCTCTAACACAATAGTGAGACCATCCACAAAAACAGCCCCAAACAAAATCTCAAAAAAATCAATAAAAGCCTCGCCCACGGTCACAGCGATCCAAAACACCAAATACATAATAAAAATAAAAATAGGAATCCCCAAAAAGCGATTTAAAATCACCTTATCTATTTTATCTGTAGCGGTACTTTTTTCCACACGGTCGATCACCACCTTATCAATAAGCTTTTTAATACTAGTATACCTAGAATCTGCAATCACAAACTCTGGCTCCTCTTCAAAAAAACTTTCCACCTTGGAACGATCATAAAGGCGAGCCTCTTTCACCCTATCTCCCACCAAAACATTCCCTTCCAGGTATTGAATCGCAAGCCCTCTTGTATCTTGTTGAAACTCTTCTACCAAAGGCAAAAAGACCGACTCATTCTCACTCACCCAAGACTCCACAATAGGCAGGTGCTCCAAAGCCTTTGGCTCTTGAATTTTACCTTTTTTAAGCCATTTTTCAAACAAAATCAAAAAACTCTTAAAACTATCAGACGAAATCGCCGACAACTCAATCAAATGGGCTCCCACCGACTTCGCAAGGGCCTTAGAATCCAAATGAATCCCTCTAGCAAGGGCAATATCCATCATATTCAAAGCGAGCAACACAGGGACCTTCATCTCCATCAATTGCGTAGTCAAAAACAAATTTCGCTCCAAATTACTCGCATCCAAAATATTAATCACAAAATCTGCTTCTCTAGACTGCAAATACTCCAGAGCCACTCGCTCATCTTCGCTATTCGCGTAAAGAGCATAAATACCGGGCAAATCCACCACCTCAATCACAAAATCATCGAGCTCCAAAGTCCCAGTTTTCTTCTCTACAGTCACTCCTGGCCAGTTCCCCACATGCTGATGCGAACCAGTCAAAGCATTAAACAAAACGGTCTTACCACAATTAGGATTCCCCACAATCGCCACAGTCAACTTTTTCTTTTGCATTACTGAACCCTCTCTAACTTCAACACCGCCGCCTCTTTTTTACGAAGAGAAAGCCTATAAGAAAGCACCTCCACCACCACAGGATCTCCCAGGGGAGCCACTTGCACCACCTTCAAAGGAACCCCCCGCACCAAACCCATAGACAGCAACTTCGACTTGTATTTCAAGTTACCACTCCTATAAGCCACAATTTTCGCCTTATCACCTGGCTTTAAATCGGCTAAACTAATAAAATCATCTTCATCAGTAGAAGCATCGCGAACAGTATTCATAAAACACCTTTTAAAAATGAGCCTCGCTCAAAAGTTAGACGCGTCTAATATAGAAAAGCAAAAGAGAAATGTCCTCCTATTTCTACATATTTTTTTAAAAAAATAGAAGTCTCACACACGCCTGGCTTTTTTGAAGTGGGAAGAACTTAGTATTTAGTGCTTAGAAATAAACAACTTTTTTTTGGCATGCATCCCATTTTCTGGCACAATTTTCGCATAGCACATCCATCACAAATCCCAGCTTTATTGGCACGCTTTTTGCACAGCCTCCATCCCTCATTTCAAGCGCGCATCCCAGCATCATTATGCCATTCCATACAAGACGAAGGGGGGAAGAGGAAAGTGGGAAGTATTTAGAGATGAAATACTTTTTTTAGGCACCCATAAAAAAACGAAACCGTGTTAGGGTTTCGTTTGAAGATAAAAAAAGATGAATTACCAGTCTGCTTTACATTTCATATTAAAAGTAGTTGAAATAGTTGCAGATTTACATGATCCATGTCCACAAGAACCCCAGCCTTCACCGCCTTTAGCAGTACAGTCACTTCCATCATAATCGAATATTTTTTCTGTCCCATCTGTAGTCCAACAAACTAATTGATCTGCTCCAGAACAAGTAATAGAATATGTCCCTGGACTAATAGAAAGTGCTGATTTTGTAATTATAAGAGTCCCCCCTCCACTCGTAGAGCTAGAACTCGGTGTGGCAGAGGAGCTACTGGCTGGAGGAGAGCCCCCACCCAAACACGATGGAGAGGTTCCACCTGTTCCAGCAACATTTTGACCCCAAGCAATTACATAAACATAATAACCACCATCTTTTTTGGGAGGCAATACTGTTGTACAAGAGGCTAAACTCCATTCTCCAGCGTTGTTACAGCTTACATCATTTACACCGTTAATCCTTGTAGGATATTTAGAATCTGTAATATCAGTCAAAAAATAACATAGAGTATTAGAAGAGTTATTGTGATTTTGAGTGGTTGAGTTAGGTGTCGGTACCAAATCTGCTGTGGCATACATGTTATTACACCAACTCGCTTGGTACTCACAGGGAACTTCTGCACTGCTAGAGCTCAGCACCACTTCACTGCTGCTACTGGGGATGGGGTTCACAGTTATGTTTCCACAACTCATGCTTTTTTCAGCTACTTTTATACTATAAGCTCCAGATAAGGCGGGGTAAAAACTCCCTGTGCAAGAGTTATTGTCTATGGTGGAGTGAGTGGTGGGTCTAGTGCCTCCAGAATGCTCGATTTCACAGGGCGTGCCATCGGCTATCTTGTTTGTAGTCACATTAAAAGTCACCGCTTCTCCTTCGGTGATGGTGGGTCGACTTAAGGAGCAAGTATCTATACTGCCTGTGACCTCATATTGATTTGAACACGGCGCTAGTTCTCCATTTAACTTTATAGAATAAATGTACATCCCCTCCACACTAGGGATGAATCTCCAGAATAAATATTTTCCCCCTATACCCTGTTTCAATTCAGTAGAATCTACAGGCATTCCCTTGTCATCTGTCACTGCAAACTGATAGTTATATCCCACACTATCGGGGTCACTCACACGCGCTCTAAACAGCCCATTCGAAGTAGGATCATAGCAAACAGTGATACGAGGAGCAATAGCATCATTCACCTTTAAAGTGGCACTACAAATCTCTTCACTTCCGATATAGGCCGTATAAGTATATTCACCCACTTCGGCGGGAGTCTTAAAACTCGCTGTACCCTCACTACCAAGGCCTTGTCCAACAAGTGAATCTGAGTGATTTTTAATCTTGTAGTCACACCCCATTGGAGGGCAATCCGAAAAGGTCACTTTGAAAGTAGCCGAAGCTTTTTGCGTAGTCCTCAAGCTAGCACGGTCCCACTCGCACACACCCGAAGGCATTTTAATAGTTTGTGTGTCTTTACAGTCCACTTGCACGCTCCCATCTAAGCCATAAGCTTTGATGCTCCACTCTCCGGTTTGATCGGCATAAGCAGGCAAAAGATCCACATGCTCGGTATAAGTAAAAGACTCATTGCAAGAGTTAAAATCTTTGCCTTCAATCCCTGTCCCCGAAATCACACATCGAGAAGCGTTTTTAACATTAGCCGCAAAATGTATAGAGTGCCCGTCATAACTCACAGCACAATTCGACAATTGAACCATATAAGGGCAAATCACTTTAAAGTTTGAAATTTGCACAGAGTTTTTATTTTTGGACTTGTACTTTAACGAGCGCACCTTTTCTGGATTAAAAGACTGTATATCCAAAAATTCATTCACCGACAATAAAGAATCACTGCCTTTTAAATAAACAATTTGACTCGCATTTCCATTTTCATCGAGCAAGTACATGTCCACAGCATCGCCTGGTTGTAAATTCAAGTTTAGCCCCAAACTAGCTTCTCTCAAATTGAGCGTCTTTGGAAAAGCAATTTCACACTCTTCGGCCCCATAACAAGAATATTCTTGATCCAAAAACACATCTTCTACACATTGGCTTCGCTTCCCCACATTAAAAGGACCACAATTCACTTCACCCACAGAGACTCCATTACAAACAGCACTCACCGTGACAGTGTCTTCGGGTTGGGGCCCCTCCTCTGTAAAAGACATATAAGAAGAAGGTTTAAATTCATAGGTGCAACAAGCATCGTCACCGGTGGCACAAGCATTGCTCACATAGGCCCAAGGCTGGACGGGTTCGTTCAAGGGCACCCACCCTCCAGCATAGTTCGCATGAAACGAACAAGCCAATTGAGCTTGGTCCAAACACAGGTAGGTGTCGGAATCCCACGATAAAGAATAAATACTAAAATGGTCTCCATATAGTTTAAAACCCACATATTCATTGTAAGTGGCACTGGTATTCGCATTGAACTTAGTGTCGAGCAGATTAAAAGTCACGGGCCCAATCACTCGATTGCCCACCCTATCAAAAACCGCTACCACCAGGCTATCGTTGTGAATTTCTGCTTTTAGAGTATAAAGCTCTACTGGGTCCAAATGAGGTGAAGTGTTTGAAATAGAACCCCCTGTAATACACTTAGAATCGTTTTCGATCAAAGAGGAGGTGGCATAACAAAGTTGCAAAACATTGTCTGTTTTATTAGGCAAAATCGATAGAGAATAATAAGAACTAGCGTTTTCTGTGGCTCTAAACACCAAACCCGAATTGAGTGCATGGAGTGGATTCACACGAGTTTTTGAAGAAAGCCGCACTCCAGCTGTATAAACACCATTGAAACCAGCCGGGGTGGGTTTTAAAACGATAGCCGACTTGTCGTTACCTAGCAAATAAGTATCTCCATCACTATCCATTTTGATCTCGGGTCGCTTAAATTCTCCACTATTATTCCTGGCCACCATCATCCAATTGGAATTTCCATTTTTCCCTTCTTTTACAGAACAAGAAGCCCCCGCTCCCAAGCCTGCATTACACTCATCGATACAATTCCCTAGAGGGGCAGGGCATGTGCTTTGTAAATCATCAAAATCATCTGTGAAACAACTGCTAGGTTGATTGAAATAGGCATAAAGGGTATCTGTAGAAGTTGGGGTGATAGTGTATGTGTTCCCGGTCAAAGAAGGGATTGCACAAGCAGTTCCAGAAGCACTCACGCATTTCCAATAAGAAAATTGGTGTTCCCCTTTGGCTATCACTTGAACACGGTATTCTTCTCCATAAAATACTTCAAAAGAATTAGAAGCATTAGCATTCAAACTCATCGCATCGATTAGGGTGTTCTCTGCAGCATCTATAAGGCTAAAATCTCCAGAACCAGCTATGGTTTTGATGGTCAGGGGCAAAGGCTTTCGCTTGAGGCTGGCGTACAAAGTGTAATCCCCGCCGTCTTCGGGTTCTTCTACACTATTGTTATAAGGGATATCCACAAAAAAACAAGCCTCCAAATTCACTGCACTAGCAGCTCCCAAACGGATAGAAGACTCACTAAGATTACAAGTCCATTGTTCATTGTCGACTTCTGACACACAAGAAGAGCCCACAGGGTTCACCCAAATATCTGGTGTAAAATCTCCACAAGAGGGGTATTGCACCACCTTTTCTAAATAAGTGATCGCTTCGGCACTCAAATCGCTTCGATTTTCATTTAAATAGCTGTTTAAGTCTCCGTTTCGACGCACTGTGCTCGCCCCATTCACATAGACATTTAAAAGATTAGGACTGGTAAGCTCTGCCCCCACTGTCGGAGAAACCAACACAAAGGTAGTCGAATTAGAAGGCCCGGCTTGCAATTCAAAAATAGGGATTGTCGCATTTCCATTCACCGAAATTTCTATAGAATAAACGCCTCCCCCCAAATTGGTGACCCCTGCTAGTGGTGTTAAAGTCCACCCTGTAGCCATAGAGACTTTGACATCAGCCACAATGCTTCCAGCCCCACCCACTACATTTAGATTCACTTGAGAAATGGAGCCTCCTTCTACTTCTTTTGGAGACTCTGTAAAGCTTATTTTGGCCATGTTATCTGACTCTCCCGCCACTACCACATAAAAAGGCACCGCTTCGTAAGCATTGCTCGACGGCAAGTATTGACAAGTATAAATATTTGGGCTAGAACCGCTCAAGTCTCCGGAACTATTCAAACCACTTGGAGTGCAAGAAATGCTTCCATTTTCTGGGTTTTCTGTGGCCCCATTGAGGTTGAGCACCGTAAAATACTGGTCCAAAGAAGACTTAGCATTTAGGGGCAAATAAATGGTCCTAGGGAGCACCAATAGAGAAGCTTGAACAGACTCAAAAGAACTTGCCGACAAAGTATCGGGGTCTAACTCTTTATTTACATATTGAGACTCCAAAGCCAATCTCAAACGAGGCGAAGTGGGTATATAATATGCATCTAAAGCTCCACTACCCCCTGGCACCGTAGAACCTGTTTCTGTACCTCCAGCAGAACCGCAAGTCGAACCATCGTTGGCACAAATAATATTAGCAGAAGAAAGCTCATCCATCAAATCTTGGTTGAAATCTAAAAACAAACCGTCATTACCATTGGCACTTTTCACTTTGGCACAGTTTTCGGCACTTGCATAAACAGAACCGCTAATCTGAGCTCCATTTTCTCTAAAATTAATAAGTTGTTCGATATCAGCTTCTGAATAAATAAAATAATTAAACTTGTTATGGCCATCAGGAGGCATGATGTTATTGGCACCGTTTTTCAAATAAACTACCACAACAGCATCGTCAGTAGTGGGTGGGATTCTAAAATCACCATTCACATAATTCTCATAAATTAAAATAACCTTTCCTGAGATTTTCGTTTTTGGATGTGAGTTTGATTCGTGGGTCATATTCAAAACTAAAAAACCATTGTAAAGCTTATCTGGATCATTGTCTTTTAAAGAATGATAACAATTGTTCAATGAATCTATTGTTTGATCAGCTTGATTATTCGCCCCCAATTTTTTGATATTTTGAGAACATGAGGCATTGTTAGCATAGGTTCTAAAGGTGTTATAAGCGGTACTCAAAGGATCTTTAATTTTATAGTTAGAATTATCGCAACCAGGTTCTTTTGACCAAATAGCATCACAATACTCTTTTGCCGAATGACCACATTCAAAAGGTGCCACTCCCGAAGCACTCGTATTTTGAGTGTTTGCTCTTGTATTAAAATGAGTGTTATTTTGCTTATAATTCGTAGAGGCTTCAGCACCTGCACTCACATATTCAGCCCCCGCTATATTCATAGAAGCACTTGGATTTGTGCTTAGTTTCACTTTTTGTGCATTAGCTGCACTTGTATCGCCACTCAACGCATTGGGCGTAGGGATCCAAGAACTGCCTACCAATTCAAAATCATTATTAGTCCCGGTAAAATTAATTTTGCCAGAGTTTTCTAAACACAAATTCCCCATAATGCTATGCTTGAAGTCATTTTGCTTTGTAGTCATTTGCCCTACCAAGCTCATGTTCCCTAAAACAGTAAAAGCCTCGCTACTTGTACTTCCAAAGGCTAAATTCCCTTCAAAATAAGCATTTTTACCCACAGTTCCATTAAAAGCAGAAGCGTTTCCACCCACATAAAGGTCTCCATCCCCCCTAAATCCATTATTAAATTCTGCGTTTCCACCAATACAAGTGTTTCCATACACTCTCACTTTGTTACCACTCAAGTCAGCGTTTCCTGTGACTATAAAATCCCCATGAGTCACAGGAGGGTTTTTATCCCAATTCCCATTAATAGCTACCGAAGAAATTTCAGTTTTACCTTGGTATGTAATACTTCCCCCAAAATACGCATAAGTAAAGTCTACAGAAGTTGCTTTGCTTGGTACATTCACCTTGTAAAGTCCATCCACACTTAAAATACTGATTTGGCTATATTTAGAGCTGCCCCTAGCATAACCAGTTGATGCTAGTTTCACTTTGTAAGGGTAGCTTTTGGTATCCACTCCCACCAAATAAACGCTAAATTTTTGATCTTTATTGCTCGCCAAGGGGTGCAAAACAGAGTCCAATAATATGGGTTTTCTGCCATTGCTTTGGTATTGCTTGATCACAGCCCCCACATCGGCAGCATGGTGCACCATCCAAGAACGGGCAGTTTCTATACCAGCGGCAGAAGCTTGATACACCTCACTTTGCATCAATCGACTTGCCGAGGCTTTATTTTCACTGCTCAACCATTTGTAAACACCGGTAGCAGCGATGGTGGCCACCAGCATAAATAACAATACCGTGATTAAAGAGATACCTTGTTTAGATTTTTGCTTCAACATAAAACCTCCATTAAGACCCCAATGTAGAGCTTGCTTTTTGCCCGTTGTTCTTAACTGGTATGGTGACCTCGGTCATCCCTGTTTCGCCTCTTTTTGAAACTCGCAAGTCCAACTTAAAGGCCTTGATCTTTTTCTTTTGTGTTTTGGCAAAAGAAGACTCACTATACATATCGTGAAACTCGTATTCTCCTTGTTTTTCGTGGATCACATACAGATTGTGTATGGCCATAGCACCCATGTGTGCCACAGGAGAATAAAAGGCAAAAGTAAAAGCGACGCAAGCACTGACATCTTCATTAAAATACAAGTCCAACTTTTGCCTAGACTTTGCAGAATCAGATTGAGGGGGGTAAAATAAAAAATCTGTCATGGTCTCGATTGGGTTGCCCTCGTCTTTGCTCCTAATTCCTATGGCCATATGGTCTAATTCGGGTCTGAACATTTGAATGGGATTGTTTTGATAGGGTAAATTAAAGCGAATAGAATAAGTTTCACCCGCTTCAAAATGAAATTCTTTACAAAGGCTGCTCCAATTTCCAGAATTGCTAGAAGCATCGGCCACATAAACTTCGTTAGCAAATCTACTAGACAAATCAGGTGAGCCTGTAATAGGGTCAAAGTTTCGAGCAAAATTAGATAGCGTCACAGTAGGGGCACCCTCTGAAGGGCTCACATGTAAATTCACAAGGTTAGAAGCATCTAAACGAGAGATCAATCTAAATCCATCGCTTGGATCGGCAGGGAACAAAGTGTCTGGTTCTGCCTCGAACTGCCCTGGAGTCAAAGAAAATTGTACCACGCCATTGGCCATTAAAACAGCAAAAGGAGAGTCTCCTGAGGGGCAAGTGCTAGAAGCTGTGCCATGAAGCGTGCGGCAAGCACGCCAAAGGCTAGAGTCGGTTTTGAGCACCCACTCGATCTCTTGAACAGCAAGAAAAGTCCCATCGGGATTATACTCTATGCGTCTAAAAGCGATACTATCTCTATCATCCAGATGCCTTAAATAAAAAGAAGAAGAATCTATAGAAGCTTCAACGCTATTGTCTGGGTCCATATACACTAAGTTTTCGACCACAAAAGAATCTACACTCACGCTTTGGACTTTCCAAGACTTAGTGCCCATACTGGCCAAGTCTTCTTGGAGTAAAACTCCCACTTTGGTCGCTTCTTCGGTGGCCATCAGCATGCCTTGAGTTTTAAGCCTAAAAGCTGTACTATCGCTATAAACTCGACCTGCAATCAAAATCACAATCGACAAAAGAGCAATATACACCATCAGTTCAATTAAGGTAAAGCCTCTTTTCATCGCACTACTCCCGAATAATTGATCGATTGCACAGAAGTTTTGTATGGCCAACTCACAGTCACATCGAGTCGCTTGGCATAAGTGTGGTTTAAGCTTTGATACGCCGAAGTTTCGGTGGCCAAATAAGTGGAATCATCGGAAATCTCGATACGCACAGAATAGACCACTTCCATAGGAAAGCCCACCGTACGCGGCCAAGACCTAGACTTTTCAAACTCAATCACTTGAGAATCGATGGCATGCTTCGAAAGAGCTGCCGCCCCCATCAAAGACAAAGAATCAATAGCATTTTGAGCCACATTCACAGCTCCATCTCTGGCACGGATACGCAAAAACACCTCGCGATTGCCAAGTTGCAAATTCAAAAGAGCCATCATTAAAAAACCAAGCACCACAATAGACACTAAAATCTCCATGATGCCAAAGCCTTTTTTGTTTAAGGAATTACCCATGAAGCACCTCCATCCACTGAAAAATAGGCTTGTAAACGATTTTTCTTGGCTGATTTTAAAACGGCTCCATAACGACTGGAATTTCCATAACGAAGTGCAATGACCCCTTCTTCGGTGATTTCGTTCAAACCCAATTTAGGGCTCAATACCAAAAATTTATCCGCACTGGTCCAAATCACAGGAGTAGCCACAAAAGACTCTTGAGAGACAATGTTTTGAGGAGTAGAAGTATAAAAACTCACTGGAGCCACTAACTCTAGAGTCGAAATAGCATCTCCCTCACACACATCATTTGCAAATCGCTTTGTTTGCATTTGATTAGCCACAAAAACAATACACAGAGAATCATGGAGCCTTTTGGACTCCAAAGACATAGACTCCACAAAAGCACGCGTATTCACAATAGCGTCTTTAAGGCGACTATTTGCAATAGCATTATTCAAAGAAGAATAGCCAGCTGCCGACAAAATCCCTAGAATGGCAACCACAGCAAGCACTTCCACCAAAGTAAAGCCTTTTTTAATATGTTTGAAAACTTTTCTCATCTCTATTAATATATATTATTAATTGTAAACATAAACTTTACAATTTGATTTTATGAAAAAAACCTCCATATTTAGAGTGTAAATACTTACCTAGGCAAAACACTCCATAAAAGCTGGAGTCAGTTCTAGGTTTAACCACTGTAAAATACGCACCAATCTGCCTTAAAAGATACTGCTTTTAAAAACACATTCGCCCTCTAAGTTTGCGACCTAGCCTAAATTTCTATACTGCAAAATGCATGTCAAATAAGCCATTTGGCTCCCAAAAAGGCTATTTTTCTAGGAAACTTCCCGCTTCTCACTCCCAACTTAGTATTTCTCATGTCAAAACTCCTTCTCGTATGGGATGCGTGCCAGATTAGTGGGAAGTTGACTGTGTGAAAATGCTGGGATGCGAGTTAGAGATGTTATGTAAAATGCGTGCTTAAAATGCTTTGCGAAAATTGTGCCAAAGATGCTGGAATTTGTGATGGATGTGCTTTGCGAAAATTGTGCCAAAGATGCTGGAATTTGTGATGGATGTGCTGTGCGAAAATTGTGCCAAAGATGCTGGAATTTGTAATGGATGTGCTTTGCGAAAATTGTGCCAAAGATGCTGGAATTTGTAATGGATGTGCTTTGCGAAAATTGTGCCAGAAAATGGGATGCGTGCCGTGGTAATCCATGGGAAATACATGCCAGAAAAGTGGGAAGGAGGCTGTGCGAAAAGTATATTTGAAATGCCATGCGAAAATTGTGCCAAAGCGTGTTTAGAAATTGGGACGGAGGCTGTGCAAAAATGCTGGGATGCGGGTTTGAAAATTGAGATGGCATGGTGCGAAAATTGTGCCAGAAAATGGGATGCATGCCGTGGTAATCCATGGGAAATACATGCCAGAAAAGTGGGAAGGAGGCTGTGAAAAATCGTATCATCGAAAAAGTTCGGCTTCCCCAAAAAAGCTGTTTATCTTTAGTGACTTATAACTTCTTTCTTCCCACTTAAAATTTTTATTCTCAAAGTCTCCTTACTGCAAATGCTTGCTTTGTTGTTAGGGTGGAATCGAGGCGTTTCTAGGTGGGTTTAACCGGTAAGACACCATACTCAAAAGATTTTAATGTGTTGGGTGGGTGCTTTTGCAGGTGATTTGTGATATGATGATGCTTATGAAGTGTATTAGGTTGGCGATGATTAGGGTGACACATAGACTGACTAAAGGCATCCAAGGCCAGCTTAATATGTTTTCTAGAGGGCCTGTTATTTTTAAAAATGGGATGCCATGGAATAGGAGTAGGCTGAACATGCCACATATTACGGCGGGAATGACGGCAAAGGATTGCATTTTTTTGGTGAAAAAGGCGAGTATGAACATGGCGAGTAAAGGGCCTGTGAATAGCCCCGTGAAGAATAAGGCGTTTTTGAGTAGAGAGCCTTGTTGAGTGGCTGCAAAAAAGGCGGCCAAGATGCCTAATAAGCCCCATAGGAGTGTCCAGAGTTTGGCTCGCCGAAGGCTTTTGTGTTCGTTATCTGCTTTGCATAAGATGTCGTTTTCGGTGGTGTGACTGAGTGAGTTGATGGCACTGGATAAGCTGCTCATGGCAGCAGCGGCGATGGCGGCGACGACTAAACCTGTGAGGCCAGAAGGCAAGCTGTGGATGATAAAGTGAGGGAAAACTTCGTTGATGCCTGTGTTTGGGGCTAAGTTTTGGACTTTGGAGACCGAGTAATACACATAAAGTGCTGCTCCTATCCAGTAAAATAAGATGGAGACGACCAAGCCTAAAACCATGCTCAATATGCTGGAGTAGTTGGCTTCTTTTGCGGTTTTGCAGCTGAGGTATCGTTGTACAAATTGCTGGTCTCCCCCACGAATGGCAATTTCTAAAATGGCATAGGCAAAGCCTGCAGAGATGAGAGTACGAGCACTAGAAGGGTCCAAAGAGGGGTCGAAGAACTTGGTTTTTCCGTGTGCAGAAGCTAATCCTATGAGATTTGAGAAGCCACCTACGCTTTGGGCTATGATGATGAATATAAAAAGTCCGCCACCAAAAAAGACTATAAATTGTAAGACATCGGTCCAGATCACAGCTTTGATGCCCCCAAACCAGGTGTAAAAGATGGCTATTCCTGCGGCAATGGTGATGGACACCCGTATGTCAAAGCCCAAAATACTCGATAATACAAGCGATGGAGCATAAAGTAAAATGCCTGTTCTCAATAACAAGTGCATGCTGTAAAAGATGGCGGCGAGTCGACGAGTGGATTTTGAAAATCGAGTTTCAAAAAGTTCATATGCACTCTGAACTCCTGATTTTTTGAACTGCGGGATAAAGACATAGCCGATGACAAAAATGCTAAGGAAAGCTCCAATTTGAAACATTAAAAAGGTCATGTCGGCACCGTAAACATCGGCTGGAGCCCCTAAAAAAGTGGTGGCACTGATCGAAGTGGCGATAAGACTGATGCCTACCGCAGCCCACGGCATAGAGGCTCCCCCAAGCATGTAGTCTTGAAGCGTTTTTTTGCCTCTGGACACCCAAATGCCAAGAGCTAAAGAGAAAAATAAGTATAAAAAAAGTACCAAAGCGTCTAAAAAGCTGAACATTTTTTAAAAACCCTTACGAGTATCGTCTAGCGAAGACTCGTCTTTGAGCGACAAGTCGGTGTGGTTTTGGCTAGGGTGAATGGAAGGGTTTCGAAGGGTTTCTCTAAACTCTTGGATGGCAATTTCTTTTTGGGTAGGAATTTTTGTGTTCTTTGTTATTGCGGGACTGTTGTGTGTGTCTTGATTTGTGTTGGCTTGGTTGCTAGGCATGCCGTTGGTAGCTTCTTTTGAGTCTGGTGTTTCTTTTTTATAAATAAAGACTTGATTTCGACCTAATTTTTTGGCTTTGTATAGAGCTTGATCAGCTTTTTTTAGGGCAGAGGCATAGTCTAGGTCATCGAATTTTAACAGGTAGGCTCCTATGCTTACGCTTACTTTTAATGGTGAGTTTAAGCCGATTTCAAATTCTTTGGACTCTATGGCTACACGGATACGCTCTGCGGTTTCGCCTAGGCCCTTGGCCGAGGTTTCTATGAGTGCAACCACAAACTCTTCTCCTCCGTATCGAGCCACTAAGTCGATTTCGGATCGGACTTCTTTTTTTAGGACAGAGGCGATACCTGCTATAACCTTGTCTCCGGCTGGATGTCCGTAGGTGTCATTGACTTTTTTAAAGTGATCAATGTCCATCATCAAAATACCAATATCATTTTTTTGGCGTTTAGCTCGAAGTTTTTCTGCTCGTAGCTTTTCTTGCATGGCTCGATGATTGATAAGCCCCGTTAAGCCATCTTTATTGGCTTTTTCTTGTTCTGTTTCAAAGGCCTGTGCTCGTTCATAAGCAAAACCAGCGACTCCTGCAAAAGTCCTCAATAAGTTTTTTTCATGGTCGGTGTATGGAGTGACATCTACGCTTTCTAAACAAATGGCCAAATTAGCGTGACCTAGCTTTTCGTCGGTGACAATGGGAATGGCAAAAAGATACTGTAAGTCAAAATTCTGTGGCTCAGCATCGTTTATTCTATAAATGTATTCTGTGGGGTCTTGTTTGATATGTCGTTCTATGATTCTGTTTTTGGATAAGGCTAAGACTAAGAGGCCCTTGTCCGATAAAGAAAATTCATAGCCTTCTAAGAGTTCTGCATTGAAACCATCACTCTTGACCACTCTGCACCGTTTATTTTCTGCGTCTTCTAAGGCAAGGATCATCAAGCGATCATAAGGTATGTTGTCTTTGATATAGTCAAAAACCTCTTGATAAATGCTTTGGACCCGCATGTTCTTAAAAAAGCTCCTCTGGTAATGGTACAATATGCTGTATTGATGTTTTTCTATGTAATTTTTGGCAGAAACAAAACTTTTTTGAACCAATTGATAAAGCACTGCTGCTAATTCTACAAAAGCATCTAAATTTTTATGGGTAAACGCATTTTCTGTGAGTGAGTCTAAGACTAATGCCCCATATAAACCGTATTCTTTGTTAAAAATAGGAACCGCTAATAAAGATTTAATGGGAGTGTCTCCATTTTTGTAATACAAGCCCTTAAAGTTATAAAGATCACCCTCTAGTATGTGTGAGTTAGGATTTTCTATTAAACGACCTATTAAACTTCCTGCTTTTGAAATTTTTGAGTTGGGCACCACCTCGGTAGAATCACTAAAAAAACTCTTGAGCACAAAACAAGTTTCTATTTGATTTTGTAAAAAAAACACGGCGGCTGTATGAGCATTGGGGGTTAAATTTTTGACCCCTTTGAGCAAGCCAAGCAAGGATTGACTGAGTTCTGTGTCGGCTTGACTCCATATTTTTTCTGTTTTGACTCTGGAGCTGGATTCATTCAAGTGAGATGCCGAGGCAGGGACAGTGTCTTTTAATTGTGGGTGCGCACCAGTAGGAGGGTCTTTTTTGAATAAACGACCCACTTTAGTGGTGCCTAATTTTAGGTCCATTTCATTAGAAGATTCTGTTAAAAACTCATCTGGCGTTTTGGATTTATTTAGCCAGGCTAAAAGTATGGAAATTCCAGCGAAAAAAATTAAAAAAGAAAAAACACCGCCTTTAAATGCAAAAGCTATAAACAAACCTGCAACCACATAAAGTATATCTGACAAGTATTTTTTCATCACAACCTAAAAGACCTATATAACATGATTATTGCCACTGCACCAAATATATAATGTGCCACCCAAGCACTAAAAAAAGGAGAAAGAGCTCCATTTTCACCCATTTTTAGGCTCACCCTTATTAATATATAATAAATAAACACGAGCAAAACTCCAATAGCAAATTTTTGAGAAAGCCCGGCAGATCGACTAAAACGATGGCATATAGACGCCCCAATTAAAACAACAATCAAGTTCATCCAGGGTCCAGAAAATTTGAAGTGATAGGCTGTTTCAAAAACTTTGGTGTCTTCCCCTGATCTTTTTAAGACTTCTATTCTGTGAAGTATCATTTTAGAATCCATTTCATCACCTGTTTGCCTTTCATTGATGAGATCTTCTGGATGAGTTTTGACTTTGTCTGCTAAACTTTTGGACTCATAGCCCTGCACTTCTATAGAACCATCAGGCATAAATTGACGGTGAAAACCGTTTTTTAAAACCCATCCGGAGTCTTCTTCTGTTTTTTGATATTGAATTTCTTTGGCATCGTACCTTTCTACTAGTTCTCCATCTTGTCGAAGTAAAAGCACCACATCTCGACCAGTACGATTGCTGGCTGAATAATACTTAAAAAACCAACTCACCCGCTCACTATCTATAAAGACAAAGTCTGTTTTGTGTTTGACTCTGGCATTCTTTTTTTGCTGATGTGCGGTTTGCATGATTTCGAGCCGACGATGATTGGCGTTGGGAAGCACCTTTTCACTGAGCCACCAAGAAAACAAAACCACCAAAACTGTGACCAAAAACACAGGCATCAAAGCCACCAGCGGACTGCGACCCGCCGCTTGAATGGCTGCAAACTCTAAATGCTTGGCCATACTCCCAATAGCCACTATCACCGATATCAATAGAGCCACGGGAGTGACCAAATAAACAATATAAGGCAAATAAGCCCAGTAATATTCTATAATTTCTGAGTTTTCTCGAGAAGCCCACTGCCGAATGTTTCCAATAAAATCAATGAGCACAAAAACAAACATGAGTGCTAGTAACAATAAAAACAAAGTTTTTAAAAAACTCCAGATGATATAACGAGGCAGCTTCACAATTTTTTCCTTTTTATTAAATACCGAAAAGGCCTTGTCAAAAAGCGAAACTTATAAAAAAACGAGTTTCCAGAATAACGGTCACGCATCATTTTAATACTTATGAACAAACCAAATGTCCCTATAGCAATGTTAGAAGACCACATGGCAATTGCAGGAGAAATCACCAAACGATCGGCTAGATTTTCACCCCCTATTAAACTCACCCAGTATATCACAAAAAAAGCCAAGCTATAAACAATCCCAGTGCCTATGCCTCCTTTTCGAGCCATGATGCCAAGAGGTGCTCCAATCAATACAAAAACGAAACATGCCACCGAGGTGCTAAACTTTTTGTGCACTTCTACCATATATTTTGCCTGGATGATTTCTTCGGAGTTTAGCCTTCTGTGAGCTCTTTCTATGATTTGTAGTTGGCTTCTTTCTTGAACTTTTAATCTTTGTACTAATGGTGTGGAGCTAAACACATCTTCTTTTAACTGGATCGAGAGGTCTTTGGGAATGATGGAGTCTCCTTGAAGTACATCGTTTAACAATCTTAAAGGGCCAAACAGTTGTGATTGATAGGTGTCCAAAGCCTCTTTGTAGTCTTTTTTGGATTTGTTTACCACTTCTAACATCATTTCTATGGGCATTTCCCGGTCACTTCGATAATCTCTGTTTCGCCTTTCTAATCGATCATTTACATTTTTCATGGCAAAATCTTGAGAAGAAAAGCGAATTCGAAAGTATTTAGAAGGGTCGTCGGGGTCTAAGATATGATTTTCGCCGCTGCTTAGACGAAACATCAAGGTGGCACCGTTGTCGATATATTCTAATGTGGCACTGTCTGCATAAACAATTCGAGGAACGCCTCTCCTTTGCTCTTCAAAAACTTGAACTCCATAAAGCACTCCAGTGGCAGGGTCTATGTGACTCACCCATACTTGTACCTCTGGAAATTGTGTAATTAAAGAACCCGCATCGACAAAGGCATGAGGTTTTTTTTGAGACACAGCACTCATAAGCTCTACCGCTCGATGGTTTGCTTCTGGGAGTATCCAATTGTTAAAAAAAACTAAAAGCAAAGAAATTAAAGTGGCTACCAAAAGTACGGGACGCATTAGAGCCAAAGGGGATATTCCAGCGGCTTTCATTACGGTTATTTCTTGGTCTCCAGAAAGTCGCCCAAATGCCATAAGACAAGACACCAATACAGCCATAGGGATAGAAAGCGAAAGCATCCAAGCCAAGTTCAGTGCAAAAATCTCTAAAACCGTCCCTAAAGGCAATCCCTTAGATAAAACGCTATCTAGGATATTGACTAAGAAATCAACGATAAATAAAAATGTAATGACAAAAAGAGCCACTAAAAAAGGGGCAATGTGCTCTTTGAGTATATACTTGACTAAAATCATTTGTCCTTTTGCTTGTGTTTTTCTATTTTTATCTAAAATTAAAAATTTGGAAGCAATTATTTATGTCAATATTCATAAAGCCCCCCTTTTTCGCACTACTTTTAGTGAGCACTGTATTCATTGCGGGGTGTGCAAACACTGCAAAGGATCTAGATGGAGACGCTAGCCGCCTTGCCATGTGCAAAGAGCGAGTTTCTGTGGTAGAAGAACGCTTTAAAAAACAAGAATATGGCCGTATCAAAAATAAACTCGAAGAAATCTTGGCCTTGTGCCCAGGTACGGGTTATATGGAACAGGCCCAGTTTATGCTCGCTGAAAGCTTTTTTAATTTAGAGGAGTGGATTGAAGCCCGCGGAGAATATGGTAGTTTTGTGCTTAATTTTCCAGGCTCTCCTTATGCAGAAACTGCCGAATTTAGAAAAGCCGTGTCTTCTTTTAATATGGAGTTTCATATTGCTCGAGACGAGACCCAAACGACTGTGGCTATGAAAGATTTTGAAAGATTCACCTCTAACTATCCAGAATCTCCTTTGGCTGATTCAGTCGATTTTTATTACAATAAACTCATCAATCGTCTTGCAGAACGAGAGTTTCAGACTGCAAACCTGTATTATAAGTTGGAAAAGCCCAAAGCAGTGGTGATTTATTTAAAAGACTTTTTAACCCTTTATCCTCAAAGTGAAAGGCGTTTTGATGCTTATGTTTTAACCGCCAAAAGCTATTCTGAATTAGACCTATTCGACGAAGCTAGGCATTTTTTAAGCACAGCAAAAACAGACCCTCTTGCTTTGCACAAAAAGAAAGAACAAATCATAGCCAAGCTAGAGCAAGAAATCGACAAAGCAGAAGCTCGATTCGAAAAAAGAGTCGCCAAAGAAATCAGTAAAAAACGACTTCGAAAACAAGAAGCCGAAGACTTTGACTAGACTCAAATTCAAACCCTTTTCAATAGTCATGAGGATGCGTGAGTGATGTGCTTTGCGAAAAGTGCTACACTGAGCCTGTAATAGTGTGATTGATGCTGGGATGCGGGTTTGAAACGAGGGATGGAGGTGGTGCAAAAAGCGTGCAAAAGATGCTGAGATGCGGGTTTGAAACGAGGGATGGAGGTTGTGCAAAAATCGTGCCAGGAATGCTGGGATGCGGGTTTGAAAATTGAGATGGCATGGTGCAAAAAGCGTGCCAAAGATGCTGAGATGCGGGTTTGAAAATTGAGATGGC
>Ga0209075_1000611_pt1 | contig 34880 bp, 38 predicted proteins | sample Stecom2011_FD_187523 | JGI IMG/M metagenome (GOLD analysis project Ga0209075, IMG submission 187523) | Agricultural soil microbial communities from Utah to study Nitrogen management - Steer compost 2011 (SPAdes) (version 2) | ecosystem: Environmental > Terrestrial > Soil > Agricultural land...
CCCCTCCTTTAACCACTTATATCTTCTATAAAGCACTTAAAGAGCGTGGAATCGAGTTACGAGGTAGGTTATCCAGAAGAAGTGAAGTACCTGAAAACTCAACACTACAATGTAAAAAGTGTGGCAGGATAAAAGGAACAAAATGTTTTAGCAAACATAAAGGTACTGTGTCTGGATACGATACAAGTAGGTGCCTGTCTTGTAAGAGGTCTGAACAATCTTGGTTGAACACCTCTATTGAGAAAAGAATCTTAAACAGATTGAAGGCTAGGGCTAAAAGTAAGGGAATCCCATTTACCTTAACGTTGGAAGATATAGTGTTACCAGAAAAATGTCCGGTTTTTGATAAACCTTTTATTTATGGTGATCACTATTGGACTTATTCTGTGGACAGGCTTAATCCAGATAAAGGATATACTAAAGATAACATAGCGATTATAAGTAATAAAGCTAATATGATGAAAAGCACTGCAAGTAAGGAGGAAATTTTGAAGCTTTATTTGTGGTTAAAAAATGTTGAAAATTGAAAGTCCTTGCAATAGAGTGTGTCATTTACGTGGCACACTTTGTATAGGCTGTTTTAGAACTATCGATGAAATAATTAAATGGGGTAGCTTAGAAATGGACGTAAGAGTAAACATAATGAGACAATTAGATACGAGAGCTAAATGTCCTAAATGTGGTAAATGGAATAAGTGTGTTATGGAGGAAGGTAAATCAGCATCTACTTGTTGGTGTATGCAAGAGCCTGCTAAAATTATCTCAAGCGAACATAGTAGCTGCCTTTGTAGAACTTGTCTGAGAAAGGAGTAAATAATGTATAAAGTTTATGGAACTTCCGTATGTCCTTGGTGTGATAGAGTGAAAGAACTTCTAACACAACACGGTAAAGAGTTTGAATACATCAATCTCGAAAATGATGTTGAAGCTCAGAAGATGTTTAAAGAAAAACGCTTTAAAACTGTACCTCAAGTCTTCCTAGACGGAGAGTTAATTGGTGGGTTTGAAGCTGTGAAGCATTCGTTAGAATGTCCTAAATCTACTTTAGAAGACTAATAAAAAGCCCCGGAAGACTTGCGAAGGTCTCCGGGGTAATTTTGTGTGAGGATTTATTGTTTTTGAGGCATATCGATAGCCATACCAAATATCATTTGCTTGCCATCAATTAATTCAAGATACATCTTAACCACCATTTTCGTAACAGTCCCTTTTGTTGTTTGGAATCCATTAGAAACTTTGGATGGATAAGTCTCATAAGTTACCAGACTAGATTTTGTAGCTAGAACTTTTAAATCATTTTCTCGGAAAGCTTTAGCAACTTCACTTCCCCAGATTTCACTATCTGTCTCACCTTCATATCTACTTCGGCTAACTCCGTAGTTAAATTCATAACGTTTATTGATTAAGAGCATTCTGAATTCAGTAACACCCTTTTCAGTCAGATGAACTTCTTTAAGCCAAGCTTCAAACGGCATATTATCCATAAACTGTTCAAACATATCTACTATGTTCAAATCTTTGTCTAATTGGCTTTGTAATCTGAAAACTTGGCTAGTCAATTCAATAATCTTAGTATTAGAATTGGCTTGTTGTTGTCTCATTTCTGTCTCAAGATATTCAATCCTTTGAAACGCAGATTCCAATCTCTTAGCATCTGCATTACTTGCATCCCCTTGAAATGCAAACCAAGCACCGGCCAAAACTGCGAGAGAAGTTATGATTGACGTTAGTATATTTGATAACCAAGACTTCCTTTGGTCGGTCATTTTATCCTCCAAATTATTTAGTGTATAGTTGTTTTAATTCTTTGGTTGCATTCAGACCTTCCCTTCTTTGTAACTCACACTTACCTATCGCTCCGAGAGATTTTAAATACTCCTTTTTAAGAGTATTAACTCTTTCTTGTTGGGATAAGTGAGTAACATCTGGGAATTGATTGATGCTACAGGGTTGGCTTAAAGCTTCCTCAATAGCAATCACTTGGGTCTCCGTCTGTAAGACAGTGCCCCTTCCGAAGCAACCTGAGATCATCATCAGTGATAAAATCATTACAATAGTCTGTAACGCTCTCTGCTTCATTTTTTAAGTCTCCTGTAGGTTGGGTAGGGCTATGTTTAGAAAGTTGTTCCTGAAGCTTCTCAGAAGCCTTGTCGATTTCCTTCTCACCTTTCCTTACGTTTGATACTGCTTTGTTGATAACAGCCGCACTCTCTACCGCCTTTTCTGTTTGCTTCCTTTCTTCTTCTACAACAACTTCTAGTTGTTCATTCACAACCTCTGCCGCTGCCTTGTCTCCATAAAATTTGTATGACAGGTACAAAGCACCTCCTAACGCAGTAAGTAGAACCAGAATGGCAATACCCATATACTTAGTCAATGGAGACGCCAGAGTACCTAGTAAGTTCTTGAACATATTTCCAAATAACCTCTACATAATGTGTAGTTTCTTTACTATGGTGTCCAGTCACTTCTGAAAGATACGGTTGTATCTCACACCAGAGTCTCTTATTTCCACTAACCTTCTGAGCTTTTAGAATATTACCTGTACCAGCATTATAAGAAGCTAAAGCTAATGAGTGAACTTGAACAGAAGTTCTTTGTCTTCTATCCCAAGTACCTCTTAGTTGACTCATATAAGATGCAGCAGCTTGAATATTTAAATCTGGTATGAAAGGGTCACCATCGAAACCAAGTTTATTTTGCATATCTTTCCAAGTTGGAGGCATGAATTGGCACACACCTTTGGCTCCGACTGGTGAAACTGCTTCTGGTTTTAATCTGGATTCCTGCCAGCATTGGGCTTTTAACCAATACCAAGGAACATTAGGTAGGTAATATGCTGACCATCTTTGAAAGGAATCGTCATAGCGATTTGAAATAGCTTCAGATGGTGTAGCGAAAGAAAGTAGTATAAGCACTCCTAAAAGTAGAAGTGCTTGTTTCAGATATTTAAGCATGTAGACCTCCTTAGAAGCCTACAGCTTTACCAATAATAAATCCGATAAGGAATGCAACACCAATAAATCTCATACCATAATAACTGGCAATTGCTTTAGGGTCACTTTCCATTTTATCGAAAGCTTTTTTGAAATCAATATCGCCAGAAGCATCGAAGGTTCTTAACACAAACCAAGTTGCGATAAGACCTAAGATAGCAGCAGCAATAGCGATAATCAGTCTAAGAATTAAGCCTTCAGCTAATCCCATATTTCACCTCAATTTATAACATATTTAGGCAACAGTCCATGTGCCAACTTGTTTTGTAATCTCCCAGTTTGAACCATTGAATTCAATTTCAACATAAGCCCCAACTTGGTTTGAATACAGTTGCGTTCCACTTCCGGGGAAGAAAACCCCACCTAAAAGTACAGAAAATCCTAAAGATTGTGCTGTAGTTACTTTTGCGGATAACCTGTGTCCCTTGAAATTAGCTTCAGAGGATAGTTGATGAAGGACACTTCCAGTTGCACCAGTATTTGTAAATTGGCTAAACCAGAGTCTTTCAGAACGGAACTGAGAGTTGGTAACACTTGTAGTCTTATTAACTACCCTAGGTTTCTTAAAACTAACTTGCAAGTCTAAGGCCGTTGAAGTGTTTTTATTAACCAACTTGTCTCCCACAAGGTTGCCTAAGATATTAATAAAGCCTTCAATCAAACCTGAATCGGCTTGAATGAAAAGTGCAGAGTTAGGTGTTTGATTAAAAACAGTCACATCTATTGTTAAATCTAAGTTGGATACAGGGCCAGTCAGCACTGTTAAGGCTCCATCAAAAGAATTTGTAGGGTTTGCAGGAGCTGGGTCTGTAATAATAATATCCCCTTTAACGGGTAAAGTAACGTTGTTGATTACCACAGAAGGGTAGGTACTTTGGTTAGTAGTACAATTATTAAATTTAACAATACCGGCACCTGAACAGTCCCTGATAGTGTATCCAGAGAGACCATAACTAGAGCAATTTGAGAAGGTTATATCTGCGGCAGAGTTTTGGTTTACGGCAAGAACCCCAAAATTACTTCCAGCATTAAGACCTGCCGAGCAATTTTCAAATACAATGCTTTGAAGTTTGACATTACCATTGTTAGGCTCTACATCAATTCCAAACTCAGGGGCTGTGCCATTTGTATTATTAAATTGAGAGTCTCTCACAATAAGGTTTTTTGCAGCAGTCACAGACAACCCTTGTCTTCTGTTATTATCACAAATTATATTTGATACATAACAATTTACAGATTCTGTAGAATCCCCTCCAATATACAAACCATCTCCGTATGCCTTTTCTAGAAGACCTTGATTTACTCCAAGCACCCTGACGTTAGAAGATTCGTAGACAAATATCAAATGACCTTTCTCACCAACAAGGGCTGTATTTGTCTCCCTATCCCCAACAATGTGTGGGTTTATAATTGTAACATTATCATTAGATACTACTCTAATGATAAAATACTCTGTAGCATTTCCGGTTATGGCAGCTATTTTAGTGCCCGGTTCAAAAGCGATAGTCAAGTTATCTTTTGCGATAATTCCAGAAGTCGGGCTTGCTGCACTTATGCCCAACGTACCCCCGCCTGCTAGTAGAATATTATCCTCTAAACTAATAGCCATATTAACTAGAGATGTTTCATCACTTCCGTCAAAGGAGGCTCCGAACCAGCGAAGGTCACAAAACCCACTAAACCTTCTCTTAGCTACTTTTGAAGTAGCAGAGGGGTCGTCAGATAAAGCGATATAGATACCTTGAGCACTATCCTTAGACACTTCAACAGAGAAGTTTCCAGAGACGACATCGAAGATTCCAGACCTGTCTCCTAAACTTAAGTTAAACATAGACCCTACAGGGGCATCTGAGTTTGCAATTTGGGAAATACTTGTAACCCCTAATACCCTATTTGATACGGAGTCATCTACAAATTGTTTTGTAGCGGCATGTAACGAATCTACAGGGTCTCCATCTAGAGTAAGCTTACCTGTTAAAACCCCCCCACTAAGGTTCAAGAACCTAGAGTCTGACTCAGATTTAGAATACACGGATAGATTTGATCTAGCTTGCGCTACGTTGGTTAAATCTGATAGATTATCCGTTTTACTCAAAAACCTAGAGTCTGACTCAGATTTAGAATACACGGATAGATTTGATCTAGCTTGCGCTACGTTGGTTAAATCTGATAGATTATCCGTTTCGTTCAAGAACCTAGAGTCTGACTCAGATTTAGAATACACTGATAGATTTGATCTAGCGGCATTTAAATCAGACAAGTCTGATAGATTATCCGTTTTACTCAAAAACCTAGAGTCTGACTCAGATTTAGAATACACGGATAGATTTGATCTAGCTTGCACTACGTTAGTTAAATCTGATAGATTATCCGTTTTACTCAAAAACCTAGAGTCTGACTCAGATTTAGAATACCCTGAGTCAAATATGGTGAAGGCTTTCTTCCAATCTAAAGTATTTGTTGTAGGTTCTTTATTGGTATTTGTGGTAATTGCTTTATAAATTTCTCCGTCATTCCCTTGCACATAAGATTTTCCTGCAACGTATTCTGTAACAGAATCCCACACAGGAATTCCAAATTGGTTAACATGTGCATTAAACTGGTCTTGTCGTTGCTGAATCCAGTTTTCGAATTCAAAATCTGGAATCTCAGCAATCCAACCTTGAGAAATTTTTGCAAGACTTGGTGAGATAGTTGCACCATTCTCTGCCCATATATTATTAACGTCTGGTTTTGAAAATGACATCATTAGCTCCTTTAATAGTTAGGACAGTCAGTGAAGATTTTTAAAAACCTACACTGACTTTGATTGAAATATTAACTGAAAATTTAGGCTTCTTTCTTCAGTAATTCTTTTTTTTTCTAAGATTGTATTTAAGTTAGTTTTAATCTACACCTTAAGCTTACCTTAGCTCAAACCAAGAGGCTGTTCTATCGTAAACCAAGGAAGTAACCTCGTAGGTAGAGTTATTTGGGACTATAGCGCTAACGCAAGAAGCGGGGTACGCGGCATCAAAAGCTTGGTCATGTGCTATAACAACACCATCTACTTTCAAAGTCACAGCACTAGACCCTACAGGTTGGTTTGTGCTATTAGCAATAATAGAGACCATTATCGGCCTACCTGTGGTATTTGTATAAACAACATTTGGACTCCTACTGGCTAAAACATTTTGCCAAGACTGAGCAGACCCCCCTAACATGTCTGACTCTGATGCAAAAAGAGAGTCAGCTTCTGTCTGACTATAAGAAGCAACATTTCTAACGTTACCTAGTCCTACGTCAGCTTTGGTAGTTGCTTGCGCCCTAAGAGAAGCGTAAGTACCAGAGGGGTTGAATGGGTTGGTTACACTAAACTGAGTACCGACTAATGAAAGACCTGTACCCGCAGAGTAAGTTGTATTAGTATCAATAGCAGAAATTGTTATAGTGTTATTAGACGACGAATACCCTAACGTTACGTTAGAGCCTCCATTAAACCTGACAGTTTCGTTTGAAGTTATCGTACCTCTAGACACTCCATCTGTATTTAACACCCAACCACCATAGTTATCTTTAGCATTAAGAGCAGTCTGCAATCCATCAATATTACTAATAGTGTGATTATGGCTGTCATCAGCTACATTGGCAGAAATAACTATATTAGAAGACCCATCAAAGTTTGCAGACCCTGACAAGTCTCCCGACAACGTAATAGACCTAGATGTCGCTAGTTTTGTTGCTGTAGCAGCATTGACATTGGTTAATCCAGAACCATTACCAGAAAAGTTAGGTGCTACTAGAGTATCAGATAATCCGTTATATGTTATTGATGGATTACTATAAATTTGTCCATTAAGATTAAATGTTGCCGGATATTCGCCGCTAAAATCGGTTCCACCTAACTGTAAGTATCTACCATCTAAATCTACAGTTCTGGAAGGTAAGCCGTTCATGGCAGCAGTTAAAATACCATTGGAAGTGTTAAACGAAATAGACTCCAAGTAATTGTTAGTATCAGTCGAATTGACAGTGATGGTATTATTTGTAGCGTTATAATCAATTGTTGTGTTAAGACCGGAAATAAAATTAACATTTTCTCCAGAGCTGATAGGGCTTCTAAGAGTCCCTTCAGTCATTAAATTCCAAGAATTGTAATTGTCAAACGAAGGTACGTTTGTGAAATTGTTAAAATTTAAATAGTAACTACCGTGTTCTCCGTCTAATAGGTCAGCATCTAAACCACTACCTGCACCGTCATTACCTTCGTGCCAAATATCGTGATAGTCACCATTAAATTTGACATCAAATTTAGATACATCAGCACCGTTAAGACCTGTAAAAGATATTAAACCGTTGGTTGTACCTTGTATGTACAAAACACCTCGAGTGGTAATAAACCTTGCTTGATTCTCACCACTCGGCCTATCACTCTCTGTTAGAGACAATGCTGGGGCTCCGTTAGATATTGTGAGATTACCTGTCATGGTGTCATTAGTATCACTACGGACAAACTGACTAGCTTGTAAGCCATCAAGTAAATCAGCATTCAAACCATTACCAGAACCATCATCTTTATAAGCAGCAGTACCTAGGTTTTGGTTTTGAGGAACATCTACAGGATTCAAACCAACATCTACAAGAGCTGCTGAACCAAGTTCATCAAGCGTTAATGTCTGTTGTTGCCAGTTAGCATTCCCCGCTGTGTTTGTGACACAAATGAAGAATTCTTCTGTAACTGTGTTAACCCAACGAGAGGTTGGTTCATACCCCTGAGTAACATCATCGTTAGCTGTAGGGTCAGTAGTTGCAGTCAGGTTGTTTTTAACTCGGAAAGCATACTGAGGGTGAGGGTCAGGAACATCAATATGGTCTTGCAAGCCACCCTCTAATACTATACTTTGTACGGTTCTAATTTTAGTAGTCCCGTTTTGAACAAGCGGAACTAATTCAATTCCGCTAAGAGGGTCTGCGCCCGGAAGTTCACTAATTCTTACTGTAATTTCTTCCATATTATCCTCATTTAAGTAGTAAGAGTTTCACCAAACTCTGTGATAATTTTTTCATAATCTTCTGTAGTTATAGCAATACCATCTTCAACGAGAGTTCCTTCAATCCCAATATAAGGTCTAAGATACATCAGAGATTGTACAGTACCGTTGAAATGATTAAAAATTTCACCAGAGTTAGCAGAGAAATCTCCACCAATTCTCATATCAAAACCTCTAATATTAGCGCCGTTATAGGGAATATCAATAGTTGTTCTGCGATGCTCATCTTGAATGTTGAAATAAACTTCTGTAGAACTATAAGACATAGTTGCAATAACAGAGTCAGATGTATGCTCAGGGATAATCATAGTGTAGCTATCAGTATCATACTCGACACGAAGACTCCAATAAGTATTTTCTCTATACAGCAAGAGTTTAAAATCATTACCCTCTAGAAGAAGGGCGGCTTCCTTACTTGAAGTATTGTAGTGATTTAACTGAACCCTTAAAGTCCCTTGTGAACTACTTGCCTCCAAACCCCAAGTGTGTTTTAAAACCTCATTAGGTGACTCAATAAGAAGACCTAGAGGTTCTAAGGTAGTTGGGTTGTGTGTAAATCTTGGGGTATTTATAGGAGCTGTTTGTAGATTACCAGACGAATCGTAGTAAGTGTCAGTATAATTTCTTTCTAAAGTAAATATATCACTAAAAGTTAAATCTGTCAACCCATCAGACCCGTAGACAAACTCTCGATACCTTTGAACTTTAAAGTCTGCGTATAAAGTTATTGGGTCTTGGTAGTATATACCCACCCCCAGCGGTCTATTCAAGTATCTCTCTGCAAGAGTAATTTCATCTAATCCGGGGAAAACAGATTTTTCAGGGTCGTTGAAGTTCCTACCAATGTTAAAAGTAATAGATGCAGAGCCTTCTGAATACTCAGGAGGGAAATCCTCTTGATAGTCTAAGCTATCAATTCCAAAAAGAAGTCTCACACCATCAGAAAAAGCTGTTATGGTTGCACCTGAAGTATTTTTAAGAATTTTAAGTTTTAATATCCTTTTGTACTCAGGGTCTGTAAGCTTCCTAACCCCTAACAATGGGTCGTCTACGCTTTTCCAAGGGCCATAAACCCTTTCAGTGTCTGAAACACTTTTATAAGGCGATGCTCCTGTAGCTCCTTGGAACCCGAAATACCTTATAATAGCACTGTCAAAGAGAACCCTAGGTTGACCTAGGATTTCCCCGATAATATCTAATTGAACACCTTTCGCGTTATCAAGGTTTCTTTCTTGCATTACCTGTTTAATAACTTGTTGGAGTTCAATCTGATCTTCTAGTAGAAGTTGTAAGTATCTATTAAAAACGTCCTTGTTTTTAAACTGCTCCGTTTCGCGTTCCTTCGCTTCCTGTAAATAATCAACTTCCTCAAACGGGTTTACTTCCGCTTGATAAGTCAATATAGGAGTAGATTTAATCATGTTACATTTACCTCAATATTTCCGAATTCTACTTTTACAATTTCATCGAAATCTACAGTAATGTTAGATGTGCTTGATGGGTTAGGGGTAGTATCTAGGAAGATACTATCTACTTGGTGACCTTCAATCACGTTAATAGGTGTGTAAAGTCTTGAGTAAATGACACCTTCACCAACTTTAGCCTTGTTGTTTATATAGTTGAAGATAGAAGCTCTAACTTGCTCGACACCATCAGGAGGGAAGTTTGAGTCAACTGTCAGGTTAACTGTGATATATGCATCAACATAAGAAGGTCTTTGGAAGTAGACTTCTTTCAGATTACCTAAAACATCGCGGATAAGGAAGGTGCTATTACCATGACTTTGGATACCTGCTGGTCTGTTTGTCCAAATAGCTTCTGCTATTTCTTCCTCTAAACCACCTTGAACTAAAACCATAAATGCATGTGGTGGAATACCAAAAGCATCTACAGTATTTGTTAGGTTTTCATAGATTCGAACAACTTCTACGCCATCTAAACTAATTAGATCAGAATACAGGGATTCTAAGATATTAGAACCTCTTACGTATTTACTCTGAGAGAATCTTTCTCTTAACTGAGAATCAGTCTCTCTTAAAGAGCCTACAATAGCAGGTGCGAACTGCTCAATAGAATCCCAACCAAAAACAGGTGTTCTAATAGAATCAATAGTTCCAGTTTCTTGCTCAATCGGCCCTGTCTCAGTACATTCAACTGTAGTACCTTTAGTAATCTTTGTGAAATAGAGGTTACCAGATAGTGAAAAATCTGATTGAGATACTAAGTCATTTGAAACTACTTTTAAAGTATTGGCCTCAACTGTTGCTGTGATTTGAGTAGAGTAGTTCTGATTAATTACATCAGCCAAACCTGTCAGAATGCTAGACTCTGTAGCACCAACACCAGAAGTGTAAGAGAGGTTTACAGGGTTTTGACCACCTGACGCATAGGTTAGGGTATAAGTTGTAGAGTCTTGAATAGATTGTACTCTTGCAGTAAACCCTACAGCATTGTCTGAGTTTAGAACAATGTCTGTAGGAATTAAGAAAGAGTTGTTAGTGAAGCTAGAGCTTACCAAACTTTCTTCTGGAATCGTGATATTGTAGTCACCTGTTACCAGAATTCTAGCTGTACTCGCTGTAGCTCCCTTCCTAACAATACCAGCGAAAGCTACTAGGTTATCTAAAGCAATACCAGTTGCAGAGTTAGGGTCAAAGGCAGAGTAGACTTCTTGCAGAGCTTCCCAAAGGTCTGCTTGTGAAGGGCTGATAATACCAATCAACCTGCCAAGGGTAGAAGCACTGCTTGTATCTAAAATCTCACCTTCTTTAAGTAAATCACTGAAGGTTGCAACAGCTTGCTCTCGTAAACCATTCCTAACTTCAGTAAGTCTTCTGATTTCTAAACCTTGATTAGTTAAACCAGCCATTATATACCAACCTCAATATTTTCTACTTCAATAGTGTCACCTGTTATACTCCTAACTGCAAAAGTCAGGGAATAGGTTCTTGTACTTGAAGATAATGTGGAATTAAATCTTAAAATTGAAGAAACATCTTGGTCTTCTTCAATCAATCCTCTAAAAATAATATCAATGCTACTTTTTGAACGACCTTTACCAAATATTTGTTGGTAGTATGGTGTACCGTAATTAATGTTCAAGAACCACTCGCCTTTGAAAGTCATAAGCTTCATTTTAAGTCGTTGCTTCAAAGCATCCGATACACCATCTGTCATAGGTGTTTCACCATTTACAAAAATAGCATCATGTGTTGTTTCATCTAATAGAATGTCCATAGATCACCTTAAATTGGGGGGCTTGTTGTGCCACCACTATCCCCAGCATGTATATGACTTTTAAGTGAAATGCCATCAGCAACTACATCACCACCTGTCACTGTAACACTGTCAGTAACATTCACAGTATTTGTAATAGTTAATGGAGCATCGATTGTAGCAGTACCACCACCCCCACCACCTGACATTGCTAATGTGCCTGCTAGGTTAAACACACCTGTCCAGTTTGTTACAGGACTATTCACAGTTGTAGCACCAGCAACATTTACAGTCCAAGTAGCAGCAGTCAAACTTAAATCAGTTGTAGCAGTAATTGCTGTAGCTGCACCAGAAAACATTGTAGTCACAGCGCCAGAACTCATTGAGATATTGCCACCAGCATTTACTGTGAAATTACCTTGAGCTTCGATTGTCAGGTTATTACACTCAATCAGACCATCATTGAAGGTAGCATAGAAGTCTTGGTCTGTTCTCATTTCGATGTTACCGTTATCTTTCAGTCTGAACTCACATTCAGTACCTTCTCCAATATTGTTAACGATAACTAAGTCCCTTGTTGAATGACTCCACTTTCTTTTAGAAGGGTCATTGATAGCGTCCTTGAAAGGGAATAAACCGGGAACAGCGATAGCATCTTTTGAACTGAATCGTCTATCTGTTTGTGGAGTGTATGTCTGAGCCCCTGTAGAAGCCTTGAAGCTATCTAATGATCTTTGAGAGAAGATGCATAGCACTATATCTCCAACGTCAATAGGGAACGTCATAGAGGCTTTCTTAGATGCGGGGAAAACTACAGGAACGTTCAGAATGGTAGATTGTTCTTCAAATGTACCATCTGGAATCTTTTTGTTAGGGAGAGGTTGAACGTCAACCCTTTGGTCTTCCAGATTAACCCTAACAGTAACAACCCTACAAGGCAGGGCTATATACATCATCGATGTTTTGTAGTCTACAAAATCATCTAAAGCTGTTTGTAAATCAAATTCTTCCATTATTCCTCCGGTCTTTTAGAGCAAAGACATTCCATATACCAAGGCTGTTCTCGGTAGCTACCTTGAAATTCAACTTCTTCAACTCTGTAGAAGTCAGCAGTGTTTTTATATTCAAGCTTTACGATACTACCGGGAACAATGTTAGGGTTGATTAAAGCTCTAAACTTAACACCATCCTTCTTTTCGTCATCCTTAGACGACTTTCTAGAAGAACCTGTGTAGAAGTAAGGTCTTTCGAGAAGACCACTAGACTCTTTAATAACTGGTGCTAACTCTTTAGCTTCAATCTCAACACTATCTGAGTCATTAATGTATAGAGCGTCACCTTCAATCTTCCACTGTAATCTATATTCTTCTGCAACCAAATCCAGCATTTCTTTAGGTGTTCCAGATAAAGGATAACCATAAATGATCTTTGTCTTTAGGTTAGCACCTTTGTAAACACCCTTAGATAATGAGGTTTGCTTTCGAATGATTTCGATAACATCTTCAACTGTACCATTCTCAGGCACAAGCTCAGACATTACTTGGAAGGTTAGTTCAGAGAACGATGGGGTTACGTCAATAGTTGTAACCCTGTCTGTACCCTGTTTCCTAGTCTCAACTTCTGTAACCTCTCCGTAGAAAAGTCTGACGATTTCAGAACCATATCCACAAGACAATATAGCAACCGGATACTCAGTTTCAAGATAAGCAATAGATTCATCTGACAGGTTGTATATTGAGATAGAACACTTGTCAACTTTTCTTTTGTTGTTGACTGATTTTCGAACTCTGAATTGAATTTGAAGATCGTTAATTAAAAGACCATCACCAGTTTGGTAATCGCCTATTTGAAGTGAATACTTCCTGTCAAAGAATTGCATACTTATTCTCCATCATCATATAGGTAGTATAACACAAAGAGTTTACTCAATGCTTTTACACTACCTGTAATATACTCAGGGTCTTCACCCGACTTAGTTGTGAAATAAAAATGTCCAGTTAGTTCTGGAATCTTATAATCGAAGAATAGTGGTGTATTTGGAGTTAGCCTTTGATTCCTTACCAATGTATTCTGTGCAGAATCTTTTAGAGTTAGAAACCAAGTGTTAGGTCTTTCTAAAAATAAGAACTCTAAGATGTACTTATTACCCTCTAGGTTAATTGAATAAGAGTAATAAGTATCATCAAATAGAGGTAGCTTAAGTGTTTTAATCGCCATTGGTTAAATCTCCTAGGAATGAAGTCAAGTCTTGCAATCTGCTTGTATCAACTTCTTCACCAGTCTGACCACCCTTGTTTGCTTTTTCTTCGGCCTTACCTCTAAGAGCTAGAGCAACATCTTCTGGAATTTCTTCTTCAATCAAATTAGATATTGTAATCTGTTCTAAAGTAATGTCAAAGGCAAGAGCATCACCGTCTGTGACAGACTCATTAAGGTTTAAGCTGGTGATAAAAGAGTTTTCAATCGGGTCACTAACATCACCATTATCGAACTCATAGACAGATAATTTAGCTTTAGTGTTATAGAAACCTTTCAAGATTTCAAATAAAGCTCTCTCAGTGTAAGCTGACTCTTTAATCTCATTCAGGTTGTCAATACTAGGTAAAGTATCTGAAAAGAACTGTCCAGCAACATCAGGGAGTAAATTAAGTGGGTTGTTATCATAAGAGACTTCAACCTCTGAAGCGATAGAGCTTTCAACTACAATCTGATCAATGCCAATAAAGGTTCTTGATTCTGATGTTAACCTTGGCTTTGAGAAGTTAAAGTCAGCACCAGAAATCTTACCAACAAATTGATACCTTGGGTTTTGTTTAACAACATGATCAGAAGTTGTTCCAGACCCATCTACAGGATGCTGAGTAACTTGACTGTTGAAACTTCTTGAATATTGAGTGACCACATCTAGATAGATGAAGTCACCGTTCTCACTTTTAAGCAGAATCATTGTGAACCGCTCCTTGCTTTCTCAGCAACAGGTTTAATCATCTGAGATTGGAATCTTGCGTATATTTCATCAGCAAGTTCCTCTGGTGATCTGTTGTAACCATCTACTTCGATCTTAGTCTCATAATAATTTGTTGTTGAACCAGCGTTGCTATCGGGATTGTATTGAGAAATCTGACTTGGTGAAAAGTAAGAATTCTTAACATCATCATCTGACATAAGGAAAGGAAGTAGTGGAACTCTTGCCATAACTTCAGGATTGACAACACTTTTTAAATTTTCTGCGAAAGGTTTCATACCCTTACCTTCAAAAAGATTGTTATCTAAGAATCCAAAAAGTGTTCTATCATACAAGAATTTTCCAGCTTGACTTATACCAGAACCTCCAAAAAGCTTTTCAAAATACCCCTTATTCTTCTCACTTTTTATAACTGAATCTACGTTAGCGATATTAGGGTTGCTTCTTTTAAAGCTTTCGGCTGCAATTTGTTCTCTAGTAGGGCCACCTAGAAGCAGGTTAACTCTGTAAAGAATTTCCTCTAACTGCGTTAGAGTTGTGTTAAGCCTTCCTACCCAACCACCTTCAATATTTTTACCTAGTAGGTTGAATATATCTGACAGTCTTTCCCATAAAGTTGTGACAACAGTTGTTACTGTTTCGAACAATTGAATAAAGTTGTTTCTAGTAACCTCTGAGTCTTCACCAAGTAACTGCCCTAATAAGCTTCCGCGTCCTGATAGGAAAGCTGTGAAGTCTTCTAAGACAGCAAAGGCACCTGTAATGAGTGTCAGTGTTCTTGTCAGAGGAAAGGCTAACAAGCCGAACACAGTGGCTAGTGCAGTTAGTTCACCTTTAGTGGCACCAGTCCATCTAGATAGCGTCTCAAGACCTCTACCTATATCAACAAGCAGACCTAGAGGAATTCGAATAACAGAACCAACATAGTTCCAAGCTTCACCGAAACCTTGTAGTAATGGCTTCATTTCTTTAAAGAAGTCTGCCATTGTTCTAAAGATACCTGCCTGACCTTCTTCAAAGCCAGATTCAGAGAAGAACATTACAAGATCATTGAATGTGTTATTGAATCTCATTTGTTCAGCAAGAGAGGTTTTCATGGCTTTGGTTAAAGCACCACCAACTCTAGCTTGTCTTGACAGGATTTCAGCGAACTTAGGAAGTGCTTCAAGTGATTTTACTTCACCTTTTTCCATCATTTCGAAAAGCTTTTCAGTATCACCACCAGCAACAGCTTCAGCCATTAACTGAATAGCAGCAGGGAATTTTTCACCTAACTGCATTTTAAGTTCTTCAGCGTAAACCTGACCTTTGTTAAGCATTTGCTCAACAGCTCTCATAGAGCCTTTCATATCTTCATCGTTCAGACCCATAACACGACCATACTCAGCCATTGATCTGAAGATTGATTGAACCTGCTCAGTACCCATACCAGCGGTTGTACCAGCAGCAGCCATTTTCATATAAGGGTTAGCTTGGCTACGGTAGTCAAAACCGATTTGGTTACCTAGGTTTCTAAGCCATTCGATTTGTTCTTGACCTGCCTGTTGGTTACCAAATACAGCGGTAGCGGCAAGATTTTGACCAATCAACTCTTGGTTAAGTCTGTTTAATTGACTTACACCGAATGCAAGACCTAGCCCCGGAATAAAACCCCTTCCTAAGCCACCAGCAGCAGCTCCAAGCCCCATTCCAGCTCCAAACCTACTTACCCCTCCATAAACAGAAGAACCCCCTCTAGGGCTTTCTGAGCCTGTTAGAGAGGGTCTGGCAATGTCTGGACGTATTCTTACACGAAGGTTGCTTTCCACATAATCTACAGCCGCCTTCATTTCTCTTAACAAAGCACTCTTATCAACATCAAACTTGTTAATGCTGATTTCAGGAGATAAGCCTTTTCTGTTGTTAAGAAGTGTTAGTTTCTTTTGTACACCTTTGTAAAGCTTTGAGTTGAAGCCTTCAGAAAACCTATAGCCGGTAATCTGAACTTTCATATTGCTCAGAGTACCTTCTACAAGTCTTTTAGCTCTATTCTCAATATGGTCTAAAGTCTTATCAACTTTGACTATATCAGCCTTATCAATTTTAACACCGAGAGTTGCAAAGAACTCTGCCATTTGACCACCAGCAGCCATAAACTACCTCTTAAGTATTCTCTTGTTTCTTTCTTGCTTCTTCTTTCAATTCGATCTGAACATCTACGATTTCCAGAAGATCATAAAAATCTGTTAAACTATAAACGGTTTGCAATTCATGGAGAGTGCATAACTGAGGCTGGAACGTTAAGAGAGTCATAACCCTAGGGTCTTGTGAAAACTTTTCGGATATGTCTCTCTCAACTCTGCTGAGAGGTACAGAATCATCAGTAGTCTGTTTTACTCGTCTTCTGTACCTAGCATCGTAAAAACCGAGCCAAAGTTAAATAGCACAATCTCCTTAACCAATTGGAAAAGAGCCATGTACTTACCGGCAAACTCATTATCGAAGTTGATTGACATATTACCTTTTGTGGCACCACGTACAACCATAGCCTCAATCATTCTTTCATCTACCTTGTCAATATTCTCTGCAAGCTTTGTCATACCAATAGAGATAGCAGATTCCTCTGAATCAGCGTTCTTTGAAATCTCTGCAATAGCAGGTAGAAGAACTTGAGCTAAGGCTTTTTGATATTTAAGACCTTCGATAGCACCGAATTGATGTAGGAGATAAGTTTCTCCGTTAATTGTAACTTCTTTTTGCTCACGCATATTATTTCCTCACTTAAAAATTAGTTGGTAGGTAACTTTCAGAGATTCTGGGCTCTGAATCAAAAGCACTAGATGACAGTTTCGCATTACCGCCTACTCTGAAAATATCTGTTGACAGGCATACTAAAGTCCATCTACGATATGCTATATTGTCCGAATATACAATCTCTGGATGGCCTTCAATAAAACATTCCTTACTTTCTATTTTACTACTACCAAGTCCATCTGTCAAGTATAAATTTAACCTTCCTGAGTTAGTTCTTAAATCTTCTTCAAGAATCTGAGATAAAACATCATTAGCTAACGATGTTTGAATAACGTCAACTGTAATAGTGCAGGAAGTATCTCTGTTTCTGGTTCTACTGTTTTTCCCTCTAATACCTTTCACGATTTGAAAAGAAGGTGAGTTTTTATTAACTGAGATTCTTTCAAACCCTACAATACGGTAGCCAGAAACAGTAAGGTTAATATCAGAGGGGCTGAATGTATTGATTTCAAAAGCCATAAAAATTCCTTAAAAGTATGTAGAAAATGCGCCTAGAACAGCTTTTGCTAAATCTTCAATAGCAGAGCTGGCGTCTTCATTTCCACCGAAGTTTGAAATACACTGCGTACCTTGGATAACCCAAACACGTTCTGTCACACTGTCAGAGAACTCAAGATCAGGAACTTCCTTAATCCAGCAAGTAGGTGCTAAGAACAAACTAGAGCCTAGAGAGTCTTTGATGAAAAGAGGGAACTTACTATATTGCGTTAAAGTATCTGCTGTGTAGATTGCATTTAAAACATCGTTAGCTGGACTTGTAGAGGCAAGTCTTAGGGTGATTGTATATGTTTCATCCTTGATATAAGTTCTTGCAACAACTCCATCAGCAGTTCTTGTAGTCTTGTACGGATTAACATCTTTAGCGATAGTTACAAAAGAACCCTCTACAAAACCTCCAACTGAGTAGAAGCCTCCTAAAAGGATTTGAACATCTGTAGGTGAATAACTTCTTAAAGCCATTTTATATCCTCCAAAAAAAAAGGAAGGGAGCTTTCACCCCCTCCCTCTTAGGAACTTAGAGATTAAACTCTCCACTTATCCTCAATAGTGCCACCAAGCTGCTCAAGAGAGTCAGCGTCTTCTGGTGTAAACTTGGCGTTACCACCAAATACAACATCAAGACGAACAGCTTGAATTTGCCACTCACGCAGTTGCATAGTGTTGCCGAAAGAGGCATCAGGTACACGACCAATAAATGCTTCTTCTGCGAAGAATAAGCTTCTACCTGAGTTATCTTTCACTGTAATAGAGAACATACCAGATGAATCTCTAGAAGCTCTATCGTTAGCATAAAGCTGTGAAAGAATGTCATTGCTGTTTGATGTTTGTTGTAAAGGCAGAGTAATCATAGCCGAAGTGTTTGGTTGATAAATACGAGTGTTCGTATCATCAGCACCAGTGTAAAGTGAGAATGTATCACTGTTACGTTCAACCGATACAATGCTATCCTCGGAAAAGCCGCTCACGATATGTGAGAAGCTTCCTTGAGAGATAATAACAGTTACATCTTGTGGGCTAAATGTAGATGTAAATTTACTAGCCATTTCTTACTCCTTATACTGTTACAGTACCACGTACTTTAACAAAGTGAATTGCGCCTGCCAGTCTAGCTTCGAAACTAATACCTTCAAGGGTACGTGTAGCTCTCAGGTTAGGGTCAAGGGCAAGTACGTTAGGTACGCTAACAAGTGGTTGCGGGTTAGGTGCAAGACCACCGTTTGTAATACCTTCCGCAAGTACACGACGAATTTCGTTTTCGATAATTGTCACACCAGCTTGAGTGTAAGGAATCTTCTTAGTATTAACTAATCTGAAGAAAATACCTTCACGCATACGAGCTTGTAGCCAGTCAACAAAGATCATTACATCGATGAATTCACCACCAGCCATTGTGCCTTCAGAAGTGATAGACACCCCACCAACTCTTTCGTAGGTGTTAGCGTTCTTATCTTTAGCAGCGTTAGCTTCTGTAGAACTCAATGCACTTACAGTAACACCAGACAGCGATTTAAACTTCCAAGTATTTGAACCCGGTTGCTCTGGCAGTTGTCCACCAATCCAAGCAGCTTCAGGATACTGAGTATCAGCGTTTGCTGAGTACATTACAAATGTTCTCTGATAACCAAGGTTGTAAAGAACTGTAGCAATGTCAGTAGTTGAAGTAGCACTTAGAATCTCGGAATCTGAGCTAGAAGTACCAAAGATTTTATTTCTTGCTTCAATAGCACCAGCAACAGCTTCAATATCTGTTGGAGAGTGGCTTTCAATAACTAGTGCATACCACTCGTTATTAAAGTCGCTAACGTTGTCTAGAGCATCTACCCAAGTCTCAGTAGAGTTGAATACTACAGTAAACTGATTAGAGGCTGTGAAGCTGTATTGATCACCAGCAACAGCAGGTTCAATAGAGAAAGTACCATCAAGATTGTCTGTGAAAACAATATCAGTAATAGACGCGCTATCAAAATCTGTTTTTAATAAAGCTACAGCTTCAGTAGCGTTAGCTGCTCCTGAAATGTCAGTAGTCACTTCTACGCCATTGTAAGAAAGGGTAGCAGTACCAGTAACATCAGAGAGAGAAACATCAACACTTTCAGCGTATCTCTTGCCGATTACAACTTGAGGTGGTCTGATTTCTTGACCAAAGAATTTACTTGCAGCAATATAAACATTACTGTCAGAGTCAAAATCAGCAGCTACTTCTGTGATGCTTGCATATGATCTTGATCTTTCAGGAAAGTTTGCGTGAGTTGCAAGGAACATCGGGACATTAAACGCTGCTCTTGATACAGCAGTTGTCTCCCTTGAGATTTGAATATCAATTATGTCTGTAAGGACAGTCATAAATTACTCCTTAGCTAAGGTTAATTAATTTTTTCGTTCCAAGTAACGGTTTCGATAATATCGATTGGTTGTGCTGTAGAAACAGCGTAAGAGAAGAATACGTCAAGAGTGAAATTCTCAACCCATCCTGTGTCTCTCTTTTCAGGCACCCTTCGAACTTCGCTCTTTCTCATAACAGCTAAGCTCTCAGCACCAAAATAGAATCTTGCGGCAGGATTATCCATGACAACATCAAAATGATGTGCAATGTTACCTGAATCCTTACCAACAAACATAAGTCTTACTACGGCTTCGTACTCATTACGAGAATCAATCTCATAAGTGTCTGAGCCTGCTGAAATCTCACCAGCGTATGTAGCGTCATACTCCCTACCAACTCTGTCGAGTCTAAGGACGTTTATAGCTACATAAGTACCATTAGGTTCAGGTTTACCTTGGTGAGAGTGAATAACTGGATTATTCGTTACGATCTTTGTGATAGAGTTATAAAGAGATTGTTTTATCAAATCATACGGATTCATTTATCTTCTCCTTCATAACTCCAATGGCTTTGAAGTGGTTTAAAATTCCCATGCTATAATTCAAAACTTTCATTACAACAAAAGTATCACCTTCCCATTCAAATTCATCCGCCCCGTTTTCATTTTCTTCTTGAGAGTAAATAGGGGAAGCTGAATAGACTTTTACCATTTTCTTTGACCTATCAGCTTGCTCCATCAACATAGTTTCTTTGTAGCCGGTAGGTTGTACGTTAGCCATTATTTCTACAGGACTATAAGAAGCATCTACCCAAATACCATCGACATAGCTACCGCCAGTACCATCAGGTCTCATAAGGGTTAGAGGCACCTTACCAGTGGCGTTCAGACCAATAAATTTACTGGTGAACATTATTTATTTCTCCTTACTATACGTGTCTCTACAGCGTTAACAAGCGTTCCTGTGTGGAATAGAGGGTCATCAAAACCTTTCTCAGCAATCCAAGCAGGAGAGTTGTGACCCGGATAGTCGTAAATTATTTCTCTTAAAGAGTCTTTATAGTAGTCAGCGATTGACTGGAACTCTTTTAGGGAAGGAGCGTTCTTTCTGAACAGTAGGATATGGAAAAGATGTTTGGCTTTCTTATGGAAGGTTGCTTCAACAAAGTCTTGAAAGTCGATGGTCATGAAAGGTCTAGGAGGTACAACTGAAGTACCCTGATCGTTCATCCAAGCAACTTCTGCTACTTGTAGACCATCCTCATATTTCTCTCTCCTGAAGAAACCTACGTCAAAGCTTCTTTCATCAAATCTTAGAAGTCTTTTCTTAAGTTGTTCCCAATTCTTACGATTACACTTCAAACGGCCCATCGTATTTCACTTCCTCATAGGTGTGTTCCTCAGTGCTGAAACCTCTGTAGAAAGCTGGACGGTTGTTATCAATGTTCTCGTCATTCTCCAACATATCTTTCTTAGAAATACCACCAGCGTAAGGCATAGGTAGGATATTGCTGAAGTTAGGATTATTGACAAGCTCTAGCAGGTAATCTCTATAGTTCTTAAAGAACTCGTTACCGTAGACTTCAATATCGCCTGTACGTTCTCTAGTATATCTTGTAATATTAGCTAGAATGTACTTTGCTGCTTCCATAGCAGCTTGTTTTTCATTACCACTGTTTTTATCTAAAACATATTGGTAAGTAGCATCATCAAGAAATTCATACACAGGGTCAGTATCACCTGTGATAAGTCTCAATCTATCTAATACGTTGTTTACAGGGTCACCTGTGAAAGCCATGTATAACCTCCTATTGTATTATGCAAAGCACTCGTATAGAATGCTCTCTATAATACAAGAAAAGGAGAGGGCGAACCCTCCCCCTTATCTTGAAACACTCTATTAGTTAGAGCTGTAACCACGTACAACAACCTGCGGACGACGCAGCATGTTGATGAAGTTAGACTCAGACTGAAGAAGAATGTTATCGTCTTTGTCACTTGGGTATTCGAAGACATAAGCTTCTTCACCAGAAGTGTTAACAAAGCTGAACTTGTTAGCAGGTGAGAAGTAAGTCTTGAACAGATCAGTAACACCCATTGGGATGAAGTAAGCATCACCAGCAGGAATCAGCGGGCTACCGTTGTAAGAACCACGGTATTCAATGTAACGCAGACCACCGTGTACAAACTCACGATACAGACCAGAACCTAGACGGTTACGGTTAGGCTCTTGAGTAGAGCTGTAGTATTTGTAAGCTTCTTTAACACCAGCTTGAGCAATAAGCTTGCTGAAGAACTGAGGTGAACACAGAGCAACGATTTCAGTTACAATATCACCGCTCAGAATGTTATCTTGAATGTGAGCAATAACTTCCTCACCTTTAGCGATAACGTCTGTAGTACCTGTTCCTAGAACGAAGTCTACTTCCTTACGAGTGATACCGAAAGAACCGTACCAGTCTGTAACAACAGTGTTGTTAGGTGCGTATACTGTACCAGCAGTCAGAGCTTGCATACGTGCAGCTTCAAGAGTAACAGCGTGGTTACGACGAATGCGTTGCAGCTTACGAGCGCGAACAAGAGCGATTTGTTCTTCTGCGTTAGCTTGACCATAAGCGCGCTTACCCTGTACATCTTCAGGCTTGATGTAGTCATCAAGAGGGAAGTGAGGGATAGCGAAGCTGTGTAGCTCACGCAGATCGTCTTTGTTCATGTTGTTACGCTCACCGCGAATACGGTCAGTGATCAGAGCAAGAGACTGATCAATTTTTTCTACGGTAATGCTATGCTGAGCAACACCTTCTTGCTCGAAAAGACCCATCTGATTTACCAGACCCCAAGTATTAGGGACGATCAGAAGTTCTTCGGTATAATCAACCAGTTCAAATGGTTTGTCAAAACTACGGATTGTAGCCATTATATACTCCTAGTTATTATTAAATTTGTGTATCGACGTTGATGCCAAGTGCTTCAAGTTGTGCTTTAGCAGCAGCTTCGTCAACACCAGACTTGAATACAAGACCACCATCAGCTACAATTGCTGGCCCTTTAACAAGGACTAGAACAGTAGTGTCAGTAGCAGCAGGAATAGAAATATCTTGCAGTACAACAGCAGCAGCGGTTTCAGAACCATCTTCAGCAGCGTCATCATACTGAACATATTTACCATCAGCAGTTACTTTTCCTAGAACTTGGCCGATTTTGTAATCGATTGCAGAAGCTTCGTTAACAGTGACAGCTAAACGGCAGTAACCTTGCTCAGCCCACAGTTCACGCTTCAGCATGTTAGAAAGACGCGGATTATCTCTAGCGATAAGAGTCATATTTTATTTCTCCAATAATACGTATTATTTTGAATTATTTAGTTTGACCTAGTTGCTTTTTAAGAGCAGCCATAGTAGCACTCTCTTTAGCAGCAGGTTGTTCAACTTCGGTGTCTACACCTTTCTCTGTGAACATTTCACCGCTATCAGCAGAAGCAGTAAGAGCTTTCAGAGTGGCTACTGTAGTTTCAAAAGCTTCATCAGAAAGAGTTTCAAAAGACTTGTAAAGCTCAGCAGCTTTTTCTTCATCTTTAACAGCATCTTTCAGAGCTGCCTTACGAGTTTCTGCAACACGCTCAGCTTCTTTAGCCTTATAAGCTTCAATAGTTTCGTTAGCCTTCTCAAGATCAGCCTTAAGTGGGGCTACAGCTTTTTCGATAAGAGATTCAAGTTCTGACTTTTGAATCATATCTTTGTTTTCTTCAGACATTTCTGTTACGTCCTCTTTGGTTTTTTCTACGTTTTGTTTAGAAACGCCCTCTTGAGATTTCATTACCTCAGAGGACATAAGGTTTTCGATCATTTTCTGATCTTTTAGAAGTGTTTCGAATTGTTCTTCGGTTACTTCTGAGAGAGCCTTGGTCATATCTTCTGCTTTAAATAAGGATTTCATAATCTCCACAGAATCTACTTTAGATTGGATATAATCTTCATACGTCTCAACATCTGAGTCGTTTTCAGTTTCATAACCAAGGATACGAGCAAGAATCTCTGCATCTTCGTAATAAAGTCCGAAGAATCTTCTCAGAAATTCTTGAATGGTCATTGTTACTCTGACCATATCTGCTTTTTGGATAAAAGCTTCAGGAATACTTGCAGTAGATTTAGTAATCAATGTGGTATAACCGTTTGCAGGGCCACCTTGATGTTTACCTACTAAAGCAACATGAGCGCCTTGATCTTCAAAATTAAAATTTGTAAGTCTACGTTTAGCCTTCGTCATCTAAAACCTCATAATTTGCGACACAGCCGATACTTACACCATTGACTTCACCTTTCTTGATTAAGTCCCAAAGCGAATCATCTTCTACTTGCCACACTTGCAACCAGCTACCTTTCTTGATAAACTGTTCGCCAAGGTAGAAGTCAGCAGGAGCAATATAAGATTCAACAATGTGGGCTAGATCAGTCTCAGCCATGTGGAAAAGATTTGCTTTTCGGCAATGTACTTGAAAATTGTGGCAAGCTTTTCTGATTTCATCCTCGTCATAAATATCACCATGAAGGTCAACTTCATTAGGAGAAAGGACTAAGAACGTAGCTTGTCGTAATTCTTCATCAACTGCTTTGGAAACTGTTACACCGTCTTTGATTTCTTCACCTTCTGAGTGGCGAGGAATATCTTCAGACTCTCCAAAGCATTTAGTTAAGAGGGCGGTTAAACCCTCTAGAAACTTCTTGTTATCCATTGTTACCCCGTATTATCTGCATTATTAGAAGATGTGTCTGTTGATGCAGGGTCTTTGGCAGTACCATTACCGCTGCCTGTCGCCATACCCTCGCCTGACTTCGACTCTTGCTTAGGAAGTTCATCTTTATTTACAGGAGTGTCATCTGGTTTAGGGTCAACACCAAACACAGTAGTTCTAATTTTGTTCATAACAGGTCTATCAGCTTCGATAGCGTTAACAGAGAACACACGTTGGATAGCTTTAGAGAATTCTTCTAAATCAACTTCGGTTAACTCACCGTATTTGAATTTTGGAAGTTCTACGTCATCCCAACCGTTAAGAGCAAATGTTTGAGGAATCAAGTCATTGTTAAGAACATCTGCAATTTCTCTAAGTCTTGCTTCAATAGCCATAGCCATTAATGTAGTCTTTTCACCAGCAAGTGCGAAAGAACCTACTTGATCTTGACCCATTTTAAGGAAGTCAGCAAATAACAATGTAAGGATTTTGTTATCCCAACGCTTGATAATAGTATCAGTGTCGTATTGCTTACCGCCTTGAACACCCATCAATTCAAAATCAAATAGTGGTTGTCTTGATTCAGGGTCATGGGCTTGAGGAAGTACAAGACCTGCTTGCTCGTTATTGTGGATATTACGAATAATTCTTTGATAGTATTCGTAGATGCTCTTTTCTTCAGGAGTAGCATCTTCCGACATATAACGTGGAGGAATCTTAATTCTCTTGTATTCAGGAGGACTCGTTAGGAACTCCCCGCGACATTACTCGCAGCTTCATGTTTCCATGAAGGATAGACTATATCACCATCCTTTCGGATGCCTTCCATTTCGACTACCAATAACTTGTAGTCTACTCCCCTGCCGGGGATAGTCGTTGCACGTTACTTTGAAGCACACATTCAGTTAAAAGTTAAAGTCTTTAGATATATCTGTATATATTCTCTTTCTACGAATATCCTTAACGATATGAATCTTAACTTTATTATTTTTTGATAATCCTACAATCTGTCCAGCGGTTAAGCCTTCTTCTAATTTTGAGCATATCCAACGAATCGTCTTATCAGATAATACTCTACTTTTTGTAGGTATTTTATAATCTTTTGAAACTGAAGTCCAAGTCTTACCTACTCGTATAAAAGAAACGATATATGCTTGAACATTTAAAGAATCAGATATTTCTTTGTTTGTATGACCTTGCTCTAAGAGTTTACAAATTTTATGAGCTAATTCTTCATTGATTGTTTTGTTCCCGTTGTTGTCTCCAACTCCGCGTCTTAAAACATCAACTGCGTGTCTCATGTTTTCTGTAGGTGTACACCACTCTAAATTAGTTACCTTGTTGTTTATTTTATCACCATCTTTGTGATTAACATAAGGCTTATTTAAAGGATTAGGTATAAACGCTTCAGCTACTAATCTGTGAACACTTGCATACATTCTTCTACCATCTTGCGAAACAAGAGATACTTTTAAATACCCTGTAACACATTTTGATGGTTTAATAAACTGATTCTTTGAATTAAATACTGAACCTTTGTGTGTTATATAGTACCCTTTAGAACCGGGTATTAGTTTTTTCATACAACCTCCTACTGAATTTTCAGAGAATGTATACTTCAAAGTCTTCGCTCAGGATTGCCCTCGTCTTGACGTTAGGGGTTCCCCTGAATTAGAAAGGTTTTCAATGTAGATTTCTCTACAAGGCCGCTAGAATTTTCATTCAACGGGCATACCAACCATATCACGGCTGATACCAATAGCTTCCTGTTCCTCAATAATACTACGATACTTCCAAGCGAAATAAGCTTTCTTCAGAGGGCTATTACCTTCTGGATTGTTTCGCTTAGGGTTTGTTCTGAATAGCAGGAATTTCTTTCTAGGAATTTCAACTTTATTTGAGTTAGTTAGAATGTTTCTAAAACGCTCTAAGTCATAACTTGCTGATAGGTCTTGTTGAACGCCAATAACGTCTCTGCCGTCATCTGAGAAAAGAAACTTCTCAATAGTGTCCTGAGAGCGTACAGGGAGCTTTTTCCAGCCGATTAAGCCATCGTCGTACTTAGACCCTTGATCTTTCAAACGTCTTCTGTAGACCTTCTCATGAACGCTGAAGCCGTATGTAAGGAAGCTGGTAATTTCTTGAATGAAGTTCATCCAAGTGTGTTCCATATCGTCTTTACACTGAGCGATAAACTTGGCTTTCTTGATTTGGTCGTCAGTAGCTTCAGCAGGGGCTTCAACTGTCCAATCAACTCTAGAAATCATCATTTCAAAAAGTTCAATGGCAGAGGCAATAGTTGCATCGTAGCCCATTTGTTTGTAAGTAGTAATAACAGCAGGCCAACGAAGCTCACGTTTCATTTCCTCATAAATTCTGTCATTACTTACTTTCAATCCGATGGTAGAAGTTTCACCCATTCTTAACCTTGGGGGAGTAGAATCACCAGATTGTAAGTTTAAATCTTCTGCCATAATATCCCTCGTTAATAATTAATTGCGAATGGGTTTGACTGAGTAAAGCTTGGTAGCTTAAAATCAGGAAGTGTGATAGACTGAGTGAGAGCCCAATAAGCATCTGAAGATGCGTCAACTTGGTCATCTTTCTTGTTTCTACTTCCGTCAAAAGCTTCTAGTTCATCACAATAATCGTCGTTCCACTGACTTTTAACTATCTTCACAAAACCTGCTTCAGATACAGAAGCAAACGGAGCGAATCTCGTTAGTTTGTTTTGGTTAGTAGTTTTGATTTTGGCATAGAATCCTAAGTCAGCTAAATCACGGATAAGTTGTTGAGCGTAAGCCTTACCAGCAGCACCGGGGTCAGCCGGGATAATGATTGTTACATCACTTCCATCTTCTTTTGCACATTTAACAATCTGTTGAAAGACCCCTTGAAATCTGTCTCTAAATCGACAAACATCTTCAACGATATAGTTGTTTTCATCATCAAGAGACATTAAAACACCAACAGTCCAGTCAGGGTTTGGATAAGTCTCAGAAGGTAAACTTCCTGAAATATCCCAAGCTCTAACTCTTTTCTTAACTTTCATTGGTCTTTGAGGTATGAATTCAACCCAAGATTTTTTCCAGTAACCAGATTCTTCAGGCTTGGCGTACCATGAGCCATAAAGAAGTCTTTCTTTCTCAACCCTTGTTAGGGATTTCAGACGAGTTACGTAGGTTGGGTCAGCCTCCATAAGTGGAGGATTGTCATAGATTGTTGCGGGATGGAATACGAAAGATACGATACCGCTTTCCGGGCCTTCACCGTAAATTTCTTCTAATTCTTCTCTTGTATCTGCCCAAATCATTTCTTCGCCATTACGAACGAAGTAACGTGTTTTACCAGCCTTCTCGGGGTCTGGAATACCTGTATTCGGGTCAAGATACCATTCTACCCATTTACGTAAGAAACTATCGTAATCAGGGTTACAGGTAATCTTCATCTGAGTCTTGTATTTAGACTTAGGCGCACGTAGACGAGAGCGAAGATAGTCAACCATAGTCTCAGAGAAGTGAGTACCTTCGTCAAACAATACGAAGGAATATTGAGCCCCTTGGTGAGAATACTTATCTTTCTCCATTTCCAAGTGAGAGAACTTAATCTGAGCGCCAGATGGGAAAACTGCTACCTTGTCTTTCTCTTTGAATTTGACATTCTTATCAAATTGCTTATACATATGTTGTGCAGTATCCCATAGACCACCACCAGCAGTAATTTCTGGCATTGTTCTACGGAAAATTACACCTCGAAAGAAAGGGTCGTCTACGAATAAGAGTGGAGTCATCAGACCTACGAACGATTTACCGCTACCGGCAGCTCCACCGAATACAGTAATATCAGCGTCACTTAATAGAAAATCTTCTTGACGCTTACTAGCAGGGCCAATTTTATTACCTGACATACTATTTCCTCGGAAGAACAAATAGCATCATACTAATATTTTACATGATATTTTCTATTTGTCAATAGGTTGAAGTGAAAATTATTTGAAATGATTTGGTAGGGGTGACGAGACTCGAACTCGCAAGCCTTATAATGGCGTCAGATTTTAAGTCTGATGTGTATTTCCAGTTCCACCACACCCCTGAATATAATCTCTACTTTTTGTAGACAAGTTATAAGATAAACACCACTTTCGGATAGCATTATCAGATACACCAAAAAGCTCACCAACTTTTGAGAAGTTGTGTTCAAGCAGGAGAGACTTAAGTTCATCTTTTGAAGGTCTCTCTACTTTTCTTTTTCTTGGGAAGGGTTTTCTCTTCTTAGGTAAATGCTTATCTATTAAATTTCTTGAGAACTGACTGTGGCAGTTTGGGCACAGGAATCTAAGATTGTGTATCCTATCATCCAACCAATTACCATCAATATGGTCAACATCGAGAGTTAATATATTACCTAACCAAAAAGGTTCTTGACCACACTTAGAACAGACATAAGGTACACCAGATTCTATTAGAGCCCTTCTCAAGTAAGTTGCTTGAGTGCGACGAGAACCTTCTGGTTTCAACACTAGAATTTCTTCTGGCTTCTTTTTAGGCAAATCTCTAATATCCTTAGACCAAGATTGCCCTTTAAAATGTGAAGTATCTATTTCTAAAGATTCAATCCGCCTTTTGAAATGGGCGTGACTACCACCTGTAGGTCTTATATTAAGATTTCTCCAAGTTTCCGCATAACTTAAAGATTTTGCTACAGCATCTTTAAGTTGTTCATCAGAGACTTTATATTTAGCCATAAAAAATCCTTATCAAACTGGCACAGAACTAAGGTATCGAACCCTACTAACAAGTTTTGGAGACTCGTTTGATCACCAGATCGTTCTGCATTGAATTGGCGGAAAGTGAAGGAATCGAACCCTTACCGGCTCATCACCAGTAGCAACAGATTTCAAGTCTGTTTGACCTCCGTTGGTCGCCACTTTCCTTTAAATTGGTCGGGATGGAGAGATTCGAACTCTCACGCGATTTCTCGCAACAGATTCTAAGTCTGCCGTGGCTGCCGTTACACCACATCCCGTAAACTTGGAGGAAGATACTGGTAACGATCCAGACACTGTTCATCACAATGCGAGACGCTTAGCAGGCGTTCCCTACAACCTTGTAGGATTATCTTCCGAAATAAATTTGGGCTAGTCAGTCGCAGTCTGCTATATAATTAAAGAATCTTATAACATAACGAGGGGTGCTGCGACAACATCATTTATGATACATAATCATCTTTAACTATGAACCCAAAACTTGGTAGAGCCTCACGGAATCGAACCGTGTTCTTCTGTTCTTCAGACAGACGTAGTGACCACATCTACCAAAGCTCCGTAATTGGTTGCAGAGGCGGGAGTCGAACCCGCGTAATTTGGCTTATGAGACCAAGCTGGAACCACCTCCAGTCCACTCTGCGTCAAATTGGCTCCCCACCTAGGAATCGAACCTAGCTGCAATTGATTAACAGTCAACTCGCACACCTTGCGCGCCGTGAGGAATGAAATTGGTGCGGATACGGTGAATCGAACACCGACTCGATGGTTGGAAGCCACCTGCACTACCTTTATACTATATCCGCGAAAACTTAAAATCTCATAAAAACAATTTGGGGTGACTGGTGGGATTTGAACCCACAGGTACTAGGGTCACAACCTAGCGAGTCTACCTTTCCGCCACAGCCACACCGAATTACTCTAATGGCGGCCCCGGTCAGAATCGAACTGACAATTTGAGAGTCAAATTCTCATGTGATACCATTTCACTACGAGGCAACAAAATTGGCGCGACTGAACGGGTTTGAACCGTCACCTTCTACCTTGACAGGGTAGTGCTCTACCAGTTGAGCTACAGCCGCTAAAATTGGTCTCGCTAGGGAGATTCGAACTCCCGACTTCAGATTGAAAGTCTGATGATTTGACCGATTAATCTATAGCGAGTTTAAATTGGTGCCGGTCTAAGGAATCGAACCCTAACGAACGGAGTACAAAACCGTCATGCTACCATTAACATCACACCGGCAAAACTTGGAGTCTCTGACAGGATTCTAACCTGCAATCTTTCGGGTTGCAACCGAACGTGTTTGACGTTTCCACCACAGAGACTTATAATTAATCAGGATGCATTATTTTTAGTTTTCAATATATGGCTGAAATGTAAAATAATGTTTGCTGAAAGCATCCTAAAATTGGTGGAGTAGGTAGGATTCGAACCTACATAACCAAAGGTATGAGATTTACAGTCTCACGCAGCCGACCCGTCTCTGCGCCTACTCCGAAACTTTACTCTAAATATTTATACCAGCCAAGTTGTTTTGCTGTATGCCTTCTGTGACAGTTGGCACAAAGAACTCTACACTTAGCTATCTCGATCTTTATTTTTTCTAAAGATGAGTCATACATATTTGAAATTGTATATTCTTTTTCTGATTGATCTTTATAATCAAACTCTAGAACTACTGTATCATCCTCTCCACAGGTTTCACAAGAACTTTTTGAAAGATATTCCCAAATAAACTTTTTATTTCTTGTGATTCTTTCTATTTGAAGTTTTTGCTTTCTCTGTTTCGTCTCTTTAGTTCTGTTCTTGTGGTATTCCCTGTCATAAACTCTTTTGCAGGGTCTACATAGAGAACATCTTTGGCCGTAGTGTTCGTAACTTTCGTTGCAAGAACTACAAGTTCTCATAGATGCCTCCTAAATTGGTCTCCCGCCGAGGACTCGAACCCCGTCCACACCACCCCAAATGGTGTATGCCGCCAAAAACACCTGCGAGAGTTTAAACTTTTAACAGATTCACATATTTAAGTGCTCTACCGTTGAGCTACCAAGGCTTTCACCTTAGATTGGATTCGAACCAATAACCACTGCATTAAAAGTGCAAAGTTAGTTGCTGTAGTGAATCTAAAACAAAATCTTTAATATAACTGGATGAAATGCCTTTTACTCGTGACCACCACTTAGGACTTTAACGGAGTCGAACCGCCAGAGACTTTTTACCAGAAAGTTATAATAGTTGATTGCTGTATTCATCCAAATTTAAACAGGCTGCATTACTCTATGTTCAAATTAATAGTTTGAAGTTTTGTAATTTGCTGAAAGCAGCCTTAATTTCTTAACTCATATTCTCTAGTGTACCAGCTTTTTTCAGTTTGTCAAGGAATTTTTTAAAATTCTTTCTACCACCGTAGTGACAAACTAATTTATCTGCTGCTGTTGATGCTGCAAAAGCTTCAGGCTTCACCTTAGCTTCTTCACCAAACATACCTAGAACCATACCTGTAGCCTCTTTAATAGCTACAGAAGACTTGTGACGCTTATCAGGGTTAATGTCTAGGTGAATCTCAAAAGTACGATCACCAACAATCTCTCTAAGCTCATAGCCAATCTCACAAGCAAAGATAGCTTCATTGATCATTCGTTGACGAAGATTTCCAAAATCTCTTTCAAGCCTTTCAAAGCTAAACATTTTAGCTCCGTGCTTGCTGTCTAAGTGTACCAGAACTACGCAAGCGTATGCAATAAATCTTTTATCTTTTCGACCAAATCGTTTAGAGTCACAACCAATGTAGACACTTGATTGGTCTGAGCTATTACGAATATACTCTTTCACTTCTTCAATGTCAACCTTATTTTTCATTGGTTGTCCTCCTTTTCGTTTATTTGTTAATTTTATAACAGGATATGAGTAATGCTAATACAGCAACTAGAATTTGTCAACCTTTGATTTCATCTAAAGTTAAATGACCGTTGTCAAACTCCCAATGACAGTTCCTACAGAGTTGGATCACATTATCTTCAGAATTTATCTCACCCAACAAAGCTTCATCACCATAAGATGCTACTGGTTTTATATGGCACAACTCAACATGTAGAGAATAGCCACAATTCAGGCAAGGTTTCTCGGTCAAGTGCTTCAACCAAGTTCTTGCAAAATGTCTAACATGTGCATTAACCCAAGAAGGATGTTTCCCTTTCACAGACTGAAGGTTCCTATAGTGGCCAACTTTAGTGAGTCTGTAGCTGTCCTTATTAAACTTGAAATGTTCTTCGCACAATCTGTGCCTGTAAGATTTAACTATAGAATCACACCCTTCAAATGAACATTTTCTTGTTAATTTTCTTTTAGGGGTCTTCCTGTTATTGAAACTTGCAGAACAAGACCTTGAACAAAATCTAGGATTTTCTGTAGGTTTTTCACAATTTAAACAATTCAAGATCAACTCCTATTTGGCACGGCTACAAGGAATCGAACCTTACACCTCCACCCAACTATTACGGAACGAGTTTAGAAGACTCGTGTCGGGAAGTAACCGCATTGTTTAGTGGGTCTGGTGAGATTTGAACTCACGTATAACGCATTATGAGTACGCTCCATTAGACCACTATGGTACAGACCCGAATTTGGTGGAGACAAAGAGAATCGAACTCTTCCAGAAGCCTTGCAAAAGCCTCTCGCCTGCCCTTGGTACATGTGCCCCCAAAACTTGGTACTCAACTTCCGAGTCGAACGGAAACCACTCATCTTGTAAGGATGATGCTCTACCTGTTAAGCTAGTTGAGTTTAATTGGCAGCCCTATCAAGAATCGAACTTGATTTCCAGCGTTCGTAGCACCGGAGCGGAGAATCCATCCGTAGAGCTATAATAGTCATTCTGAAGAACTCTGTCAACAAAATTCTTTAGAATGGTTGTCAGGGTGAGACTTGAACTCACATAAACTCGATTATCGGTCGAGGGCATTGCCAAATTATGCTACCTGACAAAATTGGTCGGTGCGGAGGGACTCGAACCCATCAGTCTATCGGTTAAAAGCCGATTGCTTCACCATTAAGCTACGCACCGTTTAAAATAAGATGTTGGGGAATTCGCATCGTCCTGCTTCGTCGCAGTCCAGCGTCTTCTTTCGTCACCCCAACAAATGCCTCGGGAGAAGGCTAAGATACCAGACCCGCTGGTATTCTTTGTGACACCATTGCGATGTCAGTTTGTGTATTTAAACACAAGTTTTTGTTGTTGTCAACAGGTAGGAGGGTAATTTTTTAATCTTTTGAAAGTATACCCCTTATGAGAATCTCTCTCACCCCTCAAGCAACGACTCACAGCACTTTTGTCTAAGCCTAGACATTTTAAAGAACCGAGACCTGAGATAGTTGTAATGTAAGCACCATTTTTATAAATCTCAACAGCAGATTTAACACCACCCCTCAAACCTTTTTCAAAAGAGTGATTAATGTTTTCTTGACCACTACACCACTCTAAATTTTCGACAAAGTTTTTGGTTTTATCGCCATCTATATGATTTACTTCAGGTTTCTTACTCGGGTTAGGTATAAATGCCTCTGCAACCAACCTATGTACCCTGAGATTCTTACCACGGATATTAACTCTTAAGTATCCCTTTTTAGTTTTATGTGGCTTCAGAATCTTTCTTTTCGATTTTACTCGACCCAAATTACTGACTTGATACTCAGGATAACCGTCAATATTCCTCCAAAGCTCGTCCATAAAACCTCTCAATTATTTTCTTGAGAACATTGCGAGGTTACCTTTCTGAGACTCGTCATCATCGTCTTCCTCAGAATCTTCATCACTGCCTTTCGGCTTCCCTTCCTCTTTTGGAAGCTGATTGAAGAACACCTCACCAGTAATCTCTGTATATTTCTGCAACAGCATCATAGCTGCTTTCAATCTAGTAGCTTGTGATGCATCCTCATCCTGCATAATCTCAGCAGCAGTAACTATAGCATCATCAGCGTAACCTTCAAGTGCTTTCAGAAGTTTTTTTAACTTATCAGCACCAAGTTGTCTAGCAGATTTCTTTGTGCCACTAGGACGACCTTTTGGGTTTCCTGATTGGCCTTTCTTAAACTGTGTATCTGACATTTAAAAACCTCTTTAAATTCAACCTTGTACTATTAGTCTAACACAATTTTCTTATTTGTCAACAGTATTCTCATAATTTTCTATATAAATTGGAATTTCAGTGATTGATTCGAACTGATATTCCTTGTCACTCAAGTAGTTGGGGTTATCGGAAATAAACCGACAATAAGAACAAAGTTCCTCACTCCTACCCTTGGGACTTAGAAAATCTGAATCGGAAAATACTGTATCACATGCTTTACATCTTGCCATAGAATAAACCTTAAAAATTTGTAAAGATACTCTACAAATATTCTATAGTAATGCTATTTAACAATAGATAGTAAAGAAGATAGTAATAGAATACTAATAAAGTTAATCTATAGAATATTTATAGAATAATTATAAATTACTCTTAAAACAAGGATAGCACAGAATCCGGGGTTGTCAACCCCCTGAGAATAAAAATTTTTAAGA